>ERZ1673734.57-NODE-57-length-109972-cov-125.507892_pt1 | contig 109972 bp, 112 predicted proteins | sample MGYA00580199_ERZ1673734 | MGnify/ENA primary metagenome ERZ1673734 (study PRJEB41218, sample SAMN15661742) | gut metagenome | host: Homo sapiens | place: Canada: London | collected 2015-08-20/2019-03-30 | study: EMG produced TPA metagenomics assembly of...
CTTTAAGCCATCTTAAATGACTCTGAGGTGTCTGTTAAACCCGTGGCGATTCAGTGAGATTTCAGAAATTCAGTTAGATGGCTACTCACCGAGTGATATCAAAGAAATCATAGCATTACATCAAAAAAGGTACACATACAAAAATGAAGAATCTAGGCGTCTGGATTAAAGCTATAGCGCTATTCATATTATGCTTAGCGTTATCGTCAACCGATAAACAGGTTTATACCCTGCTTGAGCAGGCATCGGCAGGGGTGATCGGCTCAATTCTTGGAGGGATTACTGCAGGGATCTCTGTAATTTTTGGCATTCTGGCGGTCATCAATAAGGGGCAAAAACGCTCAAGTTTTACAAGTTACTTGGGAAGTTTAGAAGCTGATCTGAAATTACTTGTGATCTGTTTAGGCGCAACAATTTTTTTGCCGTACCTTCGAAATTATGACTTACCTCTAATAAATTATCCCAAGCATGAGTTGATTCCTTCTAAGGATAAGTTATTTACTGCGGCAGAGCTGTTTGCCGTAGTGCTGTCTCTCAATCTCATTGTTGAGGTGATAAGTTGCATGATTTTAGTAGTTAAACAAAGTCTGAAAACGGAAGATTGATAAGGTTTTTTTAATGGTTTTATTTGTAGTTATTTGAATTTTAATGATAAAAATATGGTTGGTTTATCACTAACTACGATTTTTGTGGTCGATCATGATTTTATACAGTGCCTTTAACAATGTCTTTTGCATGTATATATAAGTATATGGATACGAAAATAGAGTTTCATAAGACTTCAAATGATATCTCCTTTTAAGAACATATAGTTATCCCCTAAAGCGTATATACGGAAAATATCTGTCATGGGGGATAAAATGAACGTTACTTCACCCAAAATGCTGGCTCAGGCAGTGAGGAATGCTCGCAAGCAATGTAAGCTGACTCAACGCGAAACTGCAGAAAGTATAGGCATGAAACAATCAACGGTTTCAGAGTTTGTGAATCATCCTGAGGGGATCCGCATAGGTACGCTCTTTATGCTGCTTGCCGCTCTGGACCTTAAGCTTCAGGTCGTAAGCCGTAGGGGCGAACATAAATCGTCTGATAGCTGGGACCAGCAGTGGTGAACTGTGGAACCAGTAAGCTTTACTGATTCAATTCCTGCACCAACCTAGTATTGATATACAGCTTTTCGCGACCAACGCTCATTTCTTCCAGCATGCCTATATCTACCAACTGTTTGAGGTATGCTGATGCCGTCTGGCGTTTAGCGATACCTCGTTCAACAAGGTTATCGATCCGGCAATACGGTTGCGCATAGAGCACTTGGATGAGTTCATAGGTATAAATTTTTGGCAGCTTCTCACGTACATACTCGGTCGTTTCTGCCATCAATGCCCGAACGACCGCAATCTTGTCAGTCGTCCATCGAGACGTGTTTTCTACGGCCTCCAGCATAAATAATATCCACGATTCCCAGTCTCCTTCCTCTGTTACCCTACGCAATAGCGTGTAGTAATCACTACGTCTCTCCAGGATAAAGCGTGACAGGTACAGGATAGGCAGTGAAAGCAATTCATTTTGAATCAAGTAAAGAATATTCAGGATACGGCCTGTTCGCCCATTCCCATCCGGAAAAGGGTGGATGCACTCAAACTGATAGTGCGCAATAGCCATTTTCACTAATGGATCTAAATCATCATCGCCATGTATGAACTGTTCCCAGTTCGCCAATAAGTTACGAATAGTATCTTCACCCACCGGGGGCGTATACACCACGCTGTTATTCTGATCGCGCAGTACCGTGCCCGGTGTTTTTCTTATATCGGTCTGAACTGCGCGTAATTTGGTACAGATAGCGATTGCGGTGTTTGTGCAAAGTGGATAGGTCTCAAGATGGGTATAACCATCATAAAGTGCCGTACGATAGAGCAATGCTTCTTTGGTTGCTGGATCTGCTCCGTCTGCACGATCAGCATACTGAAAGAGCTGATCGCTGGTCGTTACGATGTTCTCAATGCGTGAGGAATCTTTCGCTTCCAGCATCGGGAGAATGTTAATCAACAATCCCTGATCGGGGATCAACTCACCCGCCGTTTTCAGCTCTGCAATTGCCGCGCGCGCATTTATACACGCTTTTAGTACATTACGTGTTTCTATCTGCTGCAGATCAGGCGGCAGCTTTGGCAGAGCGTTGTAAGGGGCTTCGGGATTCCAGTTCATATGTTTATAAAAACCGATTTCATCGACATATAGACATCATATGTCGATGCTATAAGCATGTCACGGCATCATGTTTAAAAAATCGTGTTTTATCGATATATCGCCGTAACGTGTCGATGGCATAAACATGTTTTGGCTATATGTTTAAAAAAATGCTTTTTATCGACATATCCTCAGACGCTTGGCGCAGACTATCTGGATTTGCCTGGGAAGAGACTTCACTATCTGAGATGTATTGACCTTTAAATGAGGTCTCTCGGCAACCTTGCAACTGCAAAAAATGCCCCTATTTCATGGCTAATTAACCGCTAAATTCTAGCCATGGAGGAAACTACCGATGTTACCCCGGACACACCGCCAGCTCGTAAGTGTTGAAGTGATGTGGCCTGCCCAGACGCTACCGCTTCCTCTGCAACAGGTAGTCGAAGCATTGAATCAGGGCGAAACGCCCGATCAGATTATTATCCGCATGAACCAACAGGGCCTGCTGGCGTGGCGTGAGGATGCATCCGCGCAGGATACACACGATATCTTTCAGATACGGCTGGACAATCAGCATGAGGCGCGGTTTCTCTGCCGCTGCACTGATGCCCGTATCCCGCGCGAAATTGAAGAGTGCTGTTTATCTCCGGATAAATTAATATGCTATAAAATAAAGAGTTAGCATATGTCGTTTCAGGGATGATGAGTTGTAAATGAAGAAGAAACTGCCAGACCAGCTTTCCAGGGAATGCATTATTGCGGCTATGCGCGCCTATGATGAAGGTGTACCCCACCAGTTCAGCGAGTCCCGGCTGTATGATGTGGTCTTTGCAGGGCGCAGTTATCCACCGAAAGCGATAGTCGGTATTGCTGCTTTAAATATGACAGGCGTTGAGTTTTCCCCTGAAGATTTTAGTGGTGGTATCAAGTCGAAATGCGTCAAGTTGCTTACCGATCAAGGGTTTCAGATCGTTGAGAAAAATTTGGGTAACGAGCAACCTGCCATCAGTATTTTTCCTGATGAACTGCCGCCGCAGAGCGTATTTAATGAAGGTGCAGCTACGCAGGTAACGGTTAACCGCTATGAACGCGACCGTAAGGCCCGACAGGCCGCATTAGCCTGGCATGGTTGTCTGTGCAGAGTATGTGGTATTGATATGATGAAGGTGTATGGTGAGATAGCAAAAGGTTTTATCCATATACATCACCTGATTCCGCTATCAGACATCAAAGAGAATTACTCTCTGGATCCCAAAAAAGATCTTATTCCCGTCTGCCCTAATTGCCATGCCATGTTACATCGACGTAATCCGCCTTTTTCGCCTGAAGAATTGAAATCAATTATTGAATATCATTCGGCTCTTTAGGTATTTAAGCCCATTCGCTGTAGCTCGGTGGAAGAGAGTATTTTGATATAACTTGCTATTCGCGTAGCAGCTTAAGCCACGGATTATTCATCTGCACTTTCTCTCCAAGCACCAGCCCAGGATCCTCCATCAGAAACCCTTTCAACTGACTACTTTTCTTTTGTGGCGCACAAACCTCGCAGGTCCAGATAAAACTGTCATCATTACAGCGCAGGGCCAGCCCTGACTCCTGAAACATTCGTTGCGCCAGTTTCCAGCCGTCGCCGGTATCGCCTGTAGTTTCTGCTGCGTATGTCTTAAAGATCCCCGGCGAAATCAAGAAAAGATGGTTTTCCACCACATGTACCTTGCCGTTCCGGGTATTCACCGTGCCTGAAGGGCTGGTGTGGTTCTTCAGCCACTGCAGGAAGTTGTTATTGTCACCAAGCCTCGGGTCGTCTGCTATCTCCGGCAGCGGTTGAGTCGGTGTGTTAAGTTCAGGGGCGGGTTCGGCTTCACTTACCGGTGTCACATCACCGGCAAAACAGGCGGGACGTCGTTCGCCTGGCTCCCAGATTGCAGATGGTGTCAGGCGCAGCAGCGTCAGCGGTTCAACGGGCGACCAACCTTTATCCGATCGGATAATGCAGCGCCAGATTGCTTTATCTTCGTTGGCAACGATAAGCTGATGCGTCAGCAGTTCGTCAAACAGGCGGTTATTGTTTTCCGGCACGCTGGATACGCCATGCTTGAGCAGCCAGGCGCGGACCCGGTCGGCGGTGGTTTTGCTGATAAGCCACAGCGCATCCTCCGTCAGCCAGCCATCTGATCCGCATTCGGGATTATTGAGTCGGTACTCGTTCTGTACTAGTGACCGTAAGGCTGTAAGAAGCTGCTGGGGGAAGGACGAGGGCTTTTGCGCCAGCGCGGTTTTGATATTGCCACCGAGGTATCGGGCGACAGAGGCTTTATCGGCCTGCTGTACCAGTTCCGCCAGCTCGCCAGCCCGTTCGTAGTGTCCGGTGATCTGATAAATCAGGGACGCAAAAGCCGGCGGGTATCCGGCCAGCCAGTCCAGTAATGGCGAGGGTATCAACTGATTAATCAGCATTGCGCCAGCCGCCGGATGCAGATGATAGTCGCGACCGTGGCTCTCGTACTGCCAGCGATAAGGCTGCACCAGATTACCCTGCCACGGATGCCAACGGGTGCCATCACGTTGATGAATCTCCATATCCACGGAGATTTTTCCCGTATCGTGCAGCAATGCTGCGCAGACTACCGTGACCGTCCATGCGCTGGCCTGTCGGGCCTGTTCTTCCGCACCCGCTTCTGGTGGCAACAGGTAACCCTGGCGCAGTCGGATGGCGTTGCAGGCAACCTCCAGCGAATGATCCAGTAGCCCACCGTGAATGGAATGGTGATGACTTTGTGAGGCGGGTAGCAGCTGTACCAACGCGGCGAGGCGATGAATCGCCGTGAGGATCCAGCTATCATATAGGGTATCCGGCAGCGGGGTCAGTTGCCGTAACTGCTGCAAACAAGACTGGCGTAACGGTGTTGCCAGCAATCGCTCTGCGGATTGTGGCGCAAACCAACCCTCCGGCAGCGTAGCGTCTGGTGCAGGTGGCTGGCTCTGGGATGGTCTTTGTAGCCACTTCAGCATATTTCTCCTTTTCGGGCAGGCCCCTTTGCCCTTGTCGGCCTTCCTTTGCAGTGTCTCCCTTTGGGCCTTTTACATTTTTATTAGTAAAAACTGTATGCTCTCATGTGTATATCTGGCGGTGTATTTCTGGCCGACGAGGAAAAGTGACCGACGTATTGTCGGCCACTTTAAAACTACCACCAGGCATAAAACATCAACCTGTCTCGCTCAAAATCAAACGTCTCCAACGTCTCCTTCACCCAGAGAGTGACGGCGCGGACATCTTTCCAGTAGTGCTCTCCATAATCGGTATAACCATAGAAAAAGCCATCAATCGTGGGATAAACCGCGCCGCAGTTATCCGGCGTCAGGCTCTGTAGGTCGCTCAGAAGCGCCTGCAAATTTGCTTTGGTGACTTCTAACAGCACCTGGTTGCGCACCAGCCCGACGTGTTTATCCACCCACTTAAGCAGCGGATTCACCTTGCGGAAATAACCCACTCTGGCGTACTGGCTTTCATCGGGCGCGTTTTTTGCCCGTTCGAAAAAGAAGAGATCGAGTCCCATATATCACTCCAGAAAAAAGGGGAGCAACTCCCCGACAGGGAAGGCTCCCCGTGCGGGTGGGCTGTCAGGCGCTAAGCTGACAGGGTTGTGGTACAGCGTTGAGCAGCCATTCACTGGCGTGGCGCGCCATACCGCTGGCACGGATCACTGCCCGTTTGTCCTGGTGCAAGATATCCAGCCAGTAGCCGATATAGCTGGCGTGCTGGAGCCTACCCTGAATGCCGCAATGGGCACACAGGAAGGCGCTACCCATCTCCGCCACTAATTCTTCAGCGGCGTAGAGCGCTTCGGTGCGTTCCGCTCCGACGATACCGGGGCGGTTCAGGCGTGAAGCGTGACCAGTGGCGTGCGTCAGTTCATGCAGCAGCGTGGCGTAGTACGCCTCGCTGCTTTCAAACTGCTGCGGGTGCGGCATCATCACCAGGTCGGTCGCGGGTTTGTAATACGCTTTCGACTGGCGGCGATGGCGCAGCGTCACGCCGCTGTTCATCGTAATGGCTTCGGCCATCTCCACAGGTTCTGCGGGCCGGGTAAACGGCTCGGACAGCGACTGCGGCAGGCCGTCGCACTGCGACAGGTTAAACAGCCGAAATTCACGAATGATCCCGAAATGCCGCACCTTCGGCTCGCCGTCTTTATCCAGCAACGGCTGGCCGAGTGCATCGGTCTCTTCCTGTGTGCGTGGCAGATACAACACCGCCAGAGAGGATTTCTCCCCCCGGCGCACCAGCCCGCCGAGCGCGCTGACCTGATGGAACGTCAGCCAGCGGTCGCTGGCGAAGCTCTGCTTGTCGGCGCTGTTCCACAGCAGCGGCACGTTGATGCCGTGATACGGTCGACCGGATAACGCATTGATTGGGAACGGCGGCTCGCCATCGCGCCACGGGCGGATCCACGGCACATTGCCGTTTTCCAGCTCAGTAATAATCTGGTCGGTGACTTTCTGGTAGATATCGTTGCTTCTGTCCATTGTGCGATCCTCATGGAAGAAGCCGGAGCTGCCTCCGTCCGGAAGCGACTCCGGCGGGGAGAGGTTATGCCTGTTCAGCCATCGAGACCTGCACATAGTGGCCGTGATAGTTGAGCGACAGCGGTAATGCGACAGGGACTTTCATATCGCCCTGCGGCGGCTGGCAGTAGATCGTAAAGGTGACTTTCTTGCGGGATGCCCCGGCGGTGCGCAGGGTCAGCAGTACGGCGAGCAACAGATTGCCCAGCCGTTCTTCCACCTGCTGCGGGTCGGCGGGAAATTCCACAGCGGATTGCCAGACATCAGGGGCGATAACCACCGGCATTAACGACGGTTTTTTATCGAAAAGCGACATGGTGTTTCTCCTGTAAATGAACAGGGAACACCCTTCGCAGGGCGTTTCCCTGCGGGATGGAATGGTACGGGTATCCTGCGCATCTGCGCCGTTCGCGCCTTCCGGATACATGGCGAACTTACTGCATGGCTGGCGGTAGTGTTTTCTGCGCGGGTGATAAAAGGGAGGGGAAAATCATTACTGGGGCTGAAGAGTTTTGTCGTTCCTGAAATGTGAACGCAGGCAGATTGATGCGCACGCATCGCTCAAAAAATGATCTTTTTCAGGCGGATACTGAAATCAGAAAAGCATATGACCTTGAACAGTAAACACAATGACTGGAGGGATATGCTAATGAACCGACAAGATATAAACGCATTGAAGAATTTTGATTTTCTGGCGCGCAGTTTTGCCCGTATGCACGCCTTGGGCCAGCCAGTGGATATCGATGCCGTGACCGGTAATATGAGTGATGAACAGCAAGCATGGTTCCGGGAGCGATACGACCACTACCGAAAGCAGGCTGAGCGGGCGAGAGTGATAGAACTGCGGTGATGTAACGAACAACGGGCTTAACGGCCCGTTGCGTTTTTTCAGGCTTTGAAAATCTGTTTTCGGTGCCAGCCAACATACTGTTCAGCAGGCCACTGCGTTTTGTCATAAGGAAGGAATAGCTGCTGGCCGTCCCGGTGCCAGAACAGATGGTCTACCACCGGACTACGACTGACGCCGCCGGAGATGCGGATGGTCATACTCTCATCCAGTCCGAACGCCCCCATATCAAACGCGTCATGGTGTAATGTACAGAGCGCCAGGCCATTATTTACCACGCACGGACCACCGTACGCTTTCCAGTGAATATGCGCCGCTTCAATACCAACCAGCGCGCCATCGAGTCTGAGATCGTAACCACAGAACGCGCACCGTGAGTGGTAAGCGCGAAGAACGATATCCCTGAAACGCGGATCGCGGTTCCTGGAGCGATCGATAAAATCGAATCCCAGTTGGTTGGCCAGGATCCGCTGAATACTTTCCGGGAAGCGATCGGTGAGGATCTTCTGGGCCAACTGGTCGATCATCTCAGGGTGTGCCAGCAATTGCTGGTAAGCCGCTTCATCGAAGCCGCCCGTCACCTGGTTATCAATCAGTTCTTTCTTTGTCGGCTGAGTATTGCCCTTGCGCGGTTTGCAACCTTCTGCGTGAGCGATCTCCCAGAAGCCGTCTGTTCGCAGCCGCCAGAATGGCATGTTGGGATAGTCGGTGCGTCGCTTGGGGCCAAACTCTTTCAGCAGGCGAGTAAGCGGTTCGTGGATCTCGAGGCCATAGTTAAACAGGCGTGAATGGCCTGCTTTGTACTGCGACAATACATACAACAGCAGTAGCGGTTTATGCGGCGCGCATACGTCACCCTGACGCCAGACAGAGACGTTAGAGATGGCGGATTGCAGCGTTTCTGGAGAGATCATAAGAATGAACCGGGTAACAGGCTGATGTTATTGCGATCATGCTCGCAAAATGCCGGTGACTCAAGCCCCGTTCATCACACCGTCAGTACGAAATCTTCAGGGAATGCGTGTTTTACTGACGATCATCTTCCCGACCTGTTCGCCAGCGCTGCGGATATCGCCGACCGCGCTGCCCATCACCCCGGCGACTGTTGCGCCGATCCTGACGCCTGCCCACGTCAGTGCGCCCAGCCAGAATGCGGGTAACACCAGGAACATCACGCCCATAATAATATTCACAATCAGATCGTCGGAGGTGTTTTGCAGGCCCCAGAGGTTGAAGTACGAGTGGGTGTCGCTGTCGTACATCATCTGCATCAGCCAGTTATCCAGCCAGCGCGCCAGTTCCCACCAGAAGGTGAGAAAGAACAGGGCGAACTGCACAAAGCTCAGCGTGATGACCGTTTTAAGATCCCATGCCGAGAACAACAGAATTATCGGAATACAAATCACCAGCGCCATTTCGAGGAACGCCTGCACCATCGGCAGCGCCTGGCGGACGTTATCAAACGCCGGAAAAAGAGCGTAGCTCGAAAGCCCCGCGCCGATGATCCCACCGACGCGACTTAGCAACTGCGTCTGGCTGAGGTTATCTCCCGCACTCCCACCAAATCCGTTATACACCAGCCCGCCCTGTGACACCTGCATATTGCGCGGGCTCACCAGCGAGCGCAATACCGCTTCTTCGTACTCGTCTTTCGACTGCCCCAGTTTTTGCAGCCGTTGCCAGAGCGTGGTATCGACCTGCTTCAGCAGCCGATTTTTCAGCCCCGCCTCACCATCGGACCACCACTCCTTACATGCTGGATAGCCTCCGCCACCCGTATCGCTCAGACCGTCGTCGCGGCTGGCGTCATATGGCCAGGCGGCGCGCGGTGAACGGGAATGATCGTGGTCGTAATAGCCCGGCGTGGAGAGGTAAAAAGACGATCCCACCCAGTCCACTTCCCGGCTTTGCTCCTCACTGATATCGCTGCCGAGCTTTTTCAGCCGTGCGCGCGACGGTCCATAGCAGTCGTTAACGAAATCCTGTAGCTCCTGCGCCAGCGCCGGATCGGCAATCCGGGTGTGCTGCACTTCAAAGCGCAACTGGCGCAGGTCCGGCTTGCAGGGCAGAACCGCGACGGCGGCGCTGGTGATGCCTTTACCCAGTGCATGCGTGAAGTACCACCACACCGGAACGGAAGCGCTCTTGCCGCTGAGTTCGTTGATGAGCGGCGCATAGCCGGAATCACCGGGCTGTACCACCGACCAGCCGCACTGCTTGGTGCGCTGGCTGTCGTAGGTGAGGGTATTGATATCAACATTGAGGAACGGCACACCCGCAAAGAGGATCACCAGCAGGGCGCTGTAGAGCGAGTGCTCCACCCAGACGACCAGCAGGCGGGTGACGTTGCCTTCATCCGCCCCCTGGCCGCGCGCCTTCAGCCACAGGGCGACCAGTTTTGCCAGAAGGGGCAGGGCGAACAGCCCGGTGGCGGTCAGCGTCTGCCACACGCCGTTGTTCACCAGCCAGCCGAGCAGGGTGAGCACATACTCGAAATAGCTGTTGGCGGTCATCGCGGGCTGTCCGGCCGCGGGTTATTCAATTGATGTATGCGGCGGTCATTGTCGTCCGGCACTTCCACCGCCTGGCCCTGAAGCTGGTCGCGTTGCTGTTTGCGTTGCAGGATAAGGCTTGCGGTATTGCGCGTCAGCGCCTGGCGGAAATCGAGTTCCAGTTTAAGCTGGTTCAGTTCTTCATCCAGTTGGGCGGTGGTTTTGCCTAAGCTCTCCTGCGCTTCTTTGACGTTGGCGATATTGGGTTCGCGCATGCCCGCGAGCAGCGTGCGCCGGGCCAGCAGCGCCTGTTCGGTAACGCGGGCCAGCGCCAGCTCTCCCGTCAGCCGTTCGGTGAGGACGGCAACATCCGGATCGTCGCGTAGCGCCTCGACCACGCCGCGGGTCAGTTGCATGGATCCGCCGGAGGCTTTCGCCAGATTATCGGAGCCGGGTTTCTGACTGCCATTAACCAGATCTGTCAGGAGGGGCAGGATCTTCGCCTTTTCTTCGTCGATCAGCGGATGCAGTCCGATCCCCGCCTGTGCGCCGGAGCGTGCATCCGGATCGTCGGTGACCTGCGCTACGCTGATAGTCTGCTCGCCGACCACGCGGGTCATCCATCCGGCGGCCTCTTCAGGGGATGTCCAGGTGCGACAAAGTTCCCCGTCACATTCGGAGGCGGTAAGAGACGTGGTGCTGGTGGCGGGCTGCTGGTTGAGAATATTCCAGCCTGCGACGGTGGCGTCATGGACTACCTTGATTGGCGGCTGGCCTTTGCCGCCGCGCTTTTCGCCGCCCATCCAGCGCTTACCCTTTTCGGCGGCCTCTTTTGCCGCTTTCTGGTCGGTGCGGATGGCGTCATTATCGCTGGCGGCGAGGGACTGGTAATTCTCCGCTTTGGCTCCGGAAAACCAGGCGGAGTCTGTCGCTAAATCGGTCATCTTCTCCGCCATTTTCTGGCAGTTCAGCAGCGACTTATCAAAATCCAGCCGTCCCTGCAGCACGCCGTTGGTCAGCAGATCATAAAGCTGCGGATTGGCGCGCTGGATAATCATCGCGGGCAGGCTGGCAACCGCGCCGGTGGCACTCTGGATAACGTTACCCATCAGTTGCTGGAAGCCGTCGGTGATGCCGTTTAGCTGGTTGCGCACCGTGGTGTCGATATCGAAATTGCCGCACATCATATCGGCGTTCCAGCCAAGACCTAAGCTAAGCGGCGAGGGGCTGCGGCGTACGGGCGGCGGCATGACGGCTTCACCGCCGCCAATCTGGTAGTAAAGCAGGTCGTCAACCGCGCCTCGCGTGCGGAAGCTGTAGTTGTCTGCCGCCACGCAAACCCAGGCGAAAAACAGTAAGACCAGGCAAAGGACTCTCATCACCGCCTCCGTTAACCCGTACTGCCGAGAAAGGTTTGCCCCCGGCGCGGACAGCATTTATAGGGCCGCCACAGTGTCCAGGCGTACGCGCCATCCTCCGCGAGTTTGTCGGCGTAGGTGTCGGTGGTGCTGCCATCCGGAAACACCGAACAGGCGGCGGATTTTTTCGGCGTGAGCATCTGCCAGCGATGGTTATCGCTGTCGCCTTCGATAACCGGGGAGGGCGGCCAGTACCCGGCGCGCGATGAGGCGGTCAGCGGCGTGTAGATATGCGGTTGCCCGGTACGCGTCACCAGATCGGCCACGCGCTGGGCGATAACGGCGGCGGCTTTATAGTCGTGCGTCTGGCTGATGGCTCCGGCGCGCGGGTAGAGATTGCCCCACATATCGCCGTTCTGACCGACTTCCCGCATGCCCGGCGTCAGCGCCTCCGGCCAGGTCATTTCCGGCACACCGCTGCGCCATGCCAGCGTATCGAGTTGACTCAGAAAGTACGGTTGAAAAGGCTGCGATGAAGGTGAGCAGATATAGCCAAACTGGGTGAAAAATTTTGCCAGTTCATCGCCTGCCGGGAAGCCGATGGCATCGGCATTCCTAAAGCGGATCTTGCTGTGCTGGCTGGCAGAACGAGGATTCGTATCGCCGCCGCCTTCGGCAACACCGGGCAACGGTGGGCTGAGTAACGACATCTCCGTCCACGGACTTTGCCCGGTGTTGCTGTAAGCCGACACCACCAGATCCGGACGGAAATGACTGACCTTCACCGACGTACGCACCGTACAGCCGAACGGCGTGCAGTACAACCAGTAGCACAGGCCGACAACCCGGTAGTTCACGCAGTCCGGCGACAGGGCAGAAGCGGCAATTTCCGGCGTGGTAATGGCTCTGAGCGGGAAAGCGGCGCACAGCATCAGGAGCAACAGAAGAGAAGAGCGGTCTGGCATAACGCCTCCGGCAACAGAGTTTTCTTCTGCCGGGTGTAGCGCAATGCTCATTCGATCACTGCTGAAAACTGGAACCAGCCTGTGAAAATTGTTGAGTCTGTCATCAACCTTTGCCGGGCTTTCTGGTGTTATTCTGTGGTTCAGGCCGGGCTACGAAAGTGGTTCCGGCCTGTTTTTTTCTTCATTTTTTATTGTGTTTAAGGAGCAAAGCTTATGCCAGTAAAACGAAAACATCTGACCCGCCATGAAGTGGGGCAGATACTGCTTGCAGCGGACAGAGGGATCCATTTTGAGCGTGATTACTGCCTGATTCAGATGTGTTTTTTACACGGTCTGCGGGTCAGTGAACTGTGTGGAATGCGCCTGTCGGATATCGATTTGGTCGGTGGTTCGGTGTATGTCAGGCGGCTCAAAAATAGCCTGTCAACACAGCATCCGCTGTTCGATGCCGAATTGCCCGCATTGATGCGTTGGTTAACCGTGCGCCGTCGCTGGCGGGATGCTGACTCTGACTGGCTTTTCCTGTCGCAGAAAGGGGGGCCGCTGTCGCGCCATCAGGTCCGGTTATTGCTCAGACGTTACGGCGAACTGGGCGGCGTCAGTATTTCAGCGCATCCCCATATGCTGAGACACGGATGCGGTTACGCGCTGGCGGATTTAGGGCGTGATACACGTCTGATACAGGATTACCTAGGGCACCGGAACATCCGGCATACGGTGATTTATACGGCGACAAATACGCAGAGGTTTATGAATGTTTGGGGCAGTGTGAAAGAAAACCACACATTTAGTGCCAGAATGTAAAGTAGTATCAGAAAAATTTAGCAAAGTGTCAAAATTTTTCTGAGACCCCTTTTGATAACGGATTATCTCTCTGTTTTTAAATAAAAATAAAACGTAGCAGATACATGATGTTCCTCTGGCCCTTGCTGGCAACGTGCTTTAGAGGTTCACGTTGCCAGTATTCATTCGCTCACCGCTTTACTGTTTTATGCCATTCTGCAAGCTCAGTTCCTCTCCCGATGGCATTTTATTTCTCATTCTCTTCTTCCACATCATTTTCTCCTGAACTCACCACTCTGGCACTAACGGGAAAGTCTAACGCAGATTTTTTCACCGCCAGAGTGATGCGGGGCCGAGTCCCGAATGTTCTTTCATCAAGGAGAAACACATGAAAAAAACGATGTTAAGCGCGTGTTTTATGCTGGCGGCGGCTAATGCCATGGCTGCCGACGGTACCATCCATTTCACCGGTAGCATTACTGACCAGACCTGCAAGATCGACACTGGCTCCCAGAATCTACCGGTGAACCTCGGCAATGTTGCCCAGACCGCCCTTAACGGGGCGAAGGGGATGAGAGCGGCGCCAACGCAATTTACCATCAACGTGAGCGAGTGCCCGGAAACGGTCACTGGTGCAAATGTGAAATTTGACGGGACATCCGATAACAATGACCAGAGCCTGCTGGCGCTGGACAGTGGCACGGGCATCGCCACCGGGGTCGGGATCCAGATCGCAGATAAAAACGGCACGGCCATCCCACTGCACTCCGCTTCATCCGACTACACCCTCGCAGAAGGCGCAAACGCGCTCGACTTTGTCGCCCGCTATGTCTCCACAGGCCCGACGGTCACCACCGGTACAGCAAACGGTACCTCTGAGTTCACCATCATTTACAAATAACGCTGTGCCGTCGCGGGGCGCATTCTCCTCCTCCTGGCCATGCGCCGCCGCATAACAGGGAGCGTTTCGCAGGGATGCGTATTTTTCGTCCGGAGATAACAAGATGAACAGGTATGCAGACATTTTGCTGGCGCTATTGCTGGCCGTATTTACCGTGCAGGCACAGGCCGGGATTGTCATTGGCGGGACACGGATCATTTATAACGGCGACAAAAAAGAGACCTCCGCTTCTATACGTAACCCCGACAGATCCGGCGTCTGGCTGGTGCAGAGCTGGGTGGACAGTGGCGTGAAAGGCAGCAAAACACCGTTTATCGTGACGCCGCCATTGTTTCGCATTAATCCAGGCGAAGAGAACATCCTGCGCATTGTGCGCACTGGAGGGAGCCTGCCTGAAGATCGGGAATCGGTGTTCTGGCTGAACGTGAAGTCCATTCCCGCCACCGACGACAGCGTGCCGCATAACAACGTTCTGCAGGTGGTGGTGAAATCCCGCCTGAAGATCTTTTATCGTCCGGCTGGGCTGGAGGGACAACCGGAGACGGCATACCACCACTTATCTGTTGCCCGCAGCGGCAACCGACTCACCGTCAGTAATCCGACGCCTTACTACATCACGCTTTTCACTCTGAAGGTGGACGGGCAGGAGATCAAAGAGGCCGATATGGTACCGCCGAAGGGCAGTGTCAGCTTCACGATGCCATCGGCCACGGTGTCCACGGTGACCTGGCAGTCGATCAGTGATTACGGCGGCGTCAGTCAGACCGAAAGCCGTAAGCTCTGAAGGAGGGAATATGAATAACCCGAATTCCCGACTGATGATCTTCCTGCTGGCGCTGTTGCTGATTATGGTGCTGCTATTGGGTTATCTGCGTCATGCGGAAGCTCGCGAGACCTTCAATACCCACGCGCTGGAGCTGGACAGTCCGGGCCAGGCGGTCGTTGACTTATCCGCTTTTTCCGAAGCCGATGGCCAGCTACCGGGCACTTACCGGGTGACGGTGTATGTCAACGGCGAGCAGCAGGGCGAGGCGCAGGATATTGCCTTTGTTGCCGGGTCAGATAAAAAACTCACCGCACAGTTAACCTCGGCGATGCTGAAAGCCTGGGGCGTGAACACCGCCGCGTTTCCTGCGCTTGCCGCACTGCCAGCGGACAAACCGCTGGAGGATATCGACCGCTATATTCCGATGGCTTCCAGCGAACTGCGTTTCAGTAAACTGCAACTGAACCTCAGTATCCCGCAGGCGGCGATGAGCACCACTGCGCGAGGCTGGGTGGATCCGTCCGAATGGGACGAGGGCGTACCTGCCGCGCTGCTGAACTATAACCTCAGCGGCAGCAATACCTGGCGCGACGGGGAAAATGGCTCCGATGATAACTACTACGCCAACCTGCAGAGCGGGCTGAACCTCGGCGCGTGGCGGCTGCGCAACTATTCCACCTGGAATTACGACGAGGATAACGGCAGCCACTGGGATTCGGTGAACACGTATCTTCAGCGGGATATCCAGCGCCTGCAGGGGCAACTTACGCTCGGCGACAGCTATACCCCGTCGGACATCTTCGACAGCGTGCAGTTTCGCGGCGCGCAACTGGCCTCCGACGACAATATGCTGCCGGACAGTCTGCGCGGGTTTGCCCCGATCATCCGCGGTATTGCCCAGTCGAATGCCCAGGTCACTATTAAGCAGAATGGTTACACCATCTATCAGAGCTACGTCGCACCGGGGGCCTTCGCCATCAGCGATCTCTACCCGACATCGGGCAGCGGCGATCTGGAGGTAACGATTAAAGAAGCCGACGGCAGCGAGCGAACCTTTATTCAGCCATTCTCTGCGGTACCGATTATGCAGCGTGAAGGCCGTCTGAAGTATGCCCTCACTGCCGGGAAATACCGCAGCGGCAACAGCGACAGCGATGAGCCTGAGTTTGGCCAGATAACGGCAATTTACGGCCTGTCGCACGCCATCACGATTTATGGCGGCACGCTGTACTCGGAGGACTATCAGTCCGGGGCGGCGGGTCTGGGGTTTGGTCTCGGCGAGCTGGGTTCGGTTTCCGCCGATATCACCGCTGCACACACCACCCTTAATAACGATGAAACTCACGACGGCCAGTCGTACCGGGTGCAGTACTCAAAAGATTTTCAGGCCACCGATACCAGCTTCACCCTGGCGGCGTACCGCTATTCCACGGAAGGGTTCTATACCTTCCAGGAAGCGAACGACTTACGCTCGGACAGCGATGATGGCTGGCGGCTGACGTACAACAAGCGGCAGAAACTCCAGCTCGATCTCACCCAGAGTATCGGCAGCTACGGCTCGTTCTTTGTCTCCGGCTACCAGCAGGATTACTGGCATGAGGACGGTTACGAGCGCACCCTCAGCACCGGCTGGAACGGCAATATCAACGGTATCAGCTACAGCGTTTCCTACAGCTACAGCGATTACCCGGACAGCACCCAACCTGCCGACCAGCAGCTGGCGTTCAGCATCCAGGTTCCTCTCAGCCGCTTTATGCCGAACGCGTGGGCCAGCTACAGCGTCAACACCGCGAAGCACGGCGACACCCGCCAGCAGGTGGGCCTCAATGGGACGGCGCTTGCCGATAACAACCTCAGCTACAGCCTCCAGCAGAGCTACACCAACCATGGTGTGGGCGGCTCCGGCAATATCAACGCCGACTACAAAGGCGGGCAGGGGGAAATCACCGGCGGCTACAACTATGACGACGACACGCAGCAGGTGAATTATGGCCTGAAAGGGGGGATTGTCGTCCATCCGCATGGCATCACGCTTTCCCAGCCGCTCGGTGACTCACTTGCCATCGTGAAAGCGCCCGGCGCGGACGACGCGAAGGTGCAGAACAACACCGGGGTCTATACCGACTGGCGCGGCTATGCGGTCGTGCCGTACGTCAACGCCTACCGGAAAAACCGCATCGCACTGGATACCAGCACGCTCGGCGATGGAGTTGATATCGACACCGCCGTGCAGACGGTGACGCCAACGCAGGGCGCAGTGGTAATGGCGGACTTCAACACCCGCGTCGGACGGCGCGTACTGATGACGCTGCTTTACCGTGGGCTGCCGGTGCCGTTCGGCGCTCAGGCGAAAATGAAGGAGGGCGGCAGCGGTATCGTTGGCGATGACGGACAGGTATACCTGACGGGCGTCCCGGATGAAGGTGATATCACGGTGAACTGGAACGGAAAACAGCAGTGCGTGGCGCATTACCGGCTACCGGAGAATGCCGCAAACGCGCCGGTAACGGAAACTGAACAGGAGTGCCGGGAATGAAAGGATTATTAAAATCAGGCTGCCTATTGCTGGCATTATGGCTGGTTGCTTTTGGCGCACAGGCCTCATGCCAGTTTGCTAATGGCGTGACATCGGAGATCTCTGGTTATCTCAGCTTTGGCAATGTGGCGGTGCAGCGGGATTCTGCGGTGGGTAGTGTTATCGCCACGGCCACCACGGGGGCGTATAACGGCGGCAATAACATTGCGGGGTGCAGTGAAGCATGGACCTACCGCTGGGAGCTGAGTAAATGGGGAACGCTGAGCACGCTGGGGGGGAATATCTATAACACTAATGTTCCAGGGGTTGGTATCCGGCTGACGAACAGCTCTTCCGGTAAAGTGCTTCCCTATGACCAGAGCGCGGGCGCAAATACTTATATTTTTATTGGTGGAAACGGCATCAAAGCGGAGTTAATCAAAACGGGCGATATTACCGGGGGAACCCTGGATACCGGTATGCTGGCGCGGGCCTCAGTGGCAAATCAGTTCTATTTTGCCAATGCCACCCTGAATGGCACCAATACCATTACCTCTGAATCCTGTTCTGTCACCACCAACCCGGTTAATGTCCCTCTGGGCGACCATGACAAAAGTGAGTTCAACGGTCCGGGTACTGCAACAGCCTGGCAGACATTCAATATCAATCTGAGTTGTATTCAGGGCGCGCGAATTAATGTGCGTATTGACGCCACCGCAGATAATGACGCAGGCGTACCCGGCGTCATTAAACTCGACAGCGATCCCGTTAATGCCAGCGGTGTCGGCGTTCAGGTCTGGTATCGCTATGAAGACAGCCCGGTACAGTTCGGCCAGGAGCGGTATTACTACACCTCGCCATCAGGTGGTAACGAATATGTTCAGCTTCAGGCGCGCTATTACCAGACTACGCAGAGCATCACGGCCGGGAAGGCGAACGCCACGGCGACGTTTACGTTGACGTATAAATAGCTACCTGAACAATTTTAAAGGTTTTAGACTAACCCTCTGTTTATCAGGGAAGATGATAATGTCCCAATATTGGTGGAAAGATCTTTTTGATCGCAATAATAACTGGCAGGGTCTAGAGCTGACACTCAAGAGCAGCCAGAGGACCGACGTGGCAATGGAAATGCTAAGTGGTCGTTATGGGCGGATGGCGCTGCAGGTCTCCGGGAAGACATTATTCTGGGCATCAATGTTGAAAGATCATTCCGGAGTTTGGTTGGTGTTTAATGCCGATCATTCCGCTTGCCAGACATTATTACCGGCTGTCACATCTGAAGATATTGAGGGTATTAAAAGCAAAGGCGAACGGGCCTGGACAGGTGAATGGTGTCGCTATTTTTCCCGGCAATTAATGAATGCGCAAGTGCCTCTTCTGTCTCCTCGCCGATGGCTGATAAGGCCGATGGAGGCCAAATATTCATTACCAAAATTTTCCGGACAGCGTGTTCCTGTAAATAGCTGGCGTTTTGATGCCCCAGAAAGCAGCGGGAATATCGGCTGTAGCTGGACGCTCTACGGCGAAGATTTTCCTGATTTGGTCAATCCTGACAAAGTCAGATTAGTGGATTGGTGGTGGGGAGGTAGCCTGCTACTTGGGCGTTATCCGATACAACCTGATGCCGGAAGGTTGAAATGGTGGCGTAAAAAATGCCGTGAGGGTGCGCTGCCTCCAGTACTTGTCTGGTATATAGCAGGGCTGGGATCATTTGTTATTCTTGATGGTCATTATCGTTTACAGGCAGCGACTGCAGAAGAAATTCCACCTTCATTTCTGGTTCTCAGCGAATTGCAGGAACGGGATTTTGCTAACGATCAAGACCATCGTGCCCGTATTGTCCGGGCTCTAGAACAGCAGCTAAAAAATCCTAAGTGCAAAATCGATGGTGTAAATCAGACGCTGATTAATCTTTATGATACACGTTATCTTTATGCCTCAACCCATAGCCGCGCGACGCTTGGCGAAGGAACGCGTTGGGCACTGGAGGTGGAAAGCTATCTGCAACGGCTTCAGTTGGAAGACTATCGGGACAGGATACTTAATGGTGTTAACGATGAATGTTGAATTAAGGATAACAAATGGCGGCATTCTTTAGGGAATACAGAGATACCCTTCTCGCCTTTACTGGAATTATTATCGCGCTGCTTTCCCTGTGGTTTACCTGGTCGCAAAGCCAGGAGCAAATAAAGCATAACCATATTTCTGTTGAGCCGCGGATGAACGCTTATTTTTCAAATGACGGGCGGGCGAACAAATCGGGTATTTACATCATCAATAATGGAATGGGAACTGCATTTGTCTCTGCTATATCTGCAACGGTCAATGGCAAAAAAGTTGAACCTGTTGCCGGGAATATTTTTGTCGGAGCAGTGCAGGCGCTAGGCCTGGATATCCAGTGCTTTGTGATTGGCGGACCCAGACCTAATGATTCATTTAAAGTTGGTGAGGAGATTTTCTTAATTGAAGCAAGGGGGACTGACGAGCGCTGCTCAGGCGATTCACTTATCCTTCGGTCTGCGGCTTTAGACTCTGCCCGCCTGGATTTTGTCCTGGATATTGAATCAATATACGGGGACAGATTCCGGTATGTTTATTCTCAGAATAAACAAATTAAGCGTGATTAAACGGGCTTGCGGATACCAGCTTCCCTGCTGGCCGACTATTTTAATGACACTGGTTTTTGACTCTCGAGACTCTGGTGTATCGCCTCACAAATCCGGCTTACCGCCAGCCCGTCTTCGGCGGTGACCGGGTAGGGGGCTTTATGTCTGACCGCCCGCACAAAATCATTGATGGGGTCGATACCAAAGCCGCTGGCAACGCCGTTGCGGTAGTTGATGAAATAGCTGTTGGGCGTGAGCGTCATGGCCGGCGTGGTGATTTCCAGCCCGCGATGCTGTGAAGTACTGCGGATATAGGTTGCCTCGCAGAGAATGTCGATGCGCCCGTCGTTGTCCTTCGGAAAGCCCTCCGGCAGCACCCATGAGTTTTCCACCACCCACGAACTGCCGTCGGCCATTGTCAGCAGACTCTGCACGCTGTCAAAGGTGTCGAGGCCACTTTCGACCATCAGCCTCTTCTGCCCGACGGCGTACACCGACACCACTTCCTGACCGGAAAAATGGCGCACAAGGTCAAAGCAGTGTGAGCCGAGAAACCACACCGGGGAGCTTGCGCCCGCCCAGTTCAGCCACTCTGTCGGCACGCTAATCACGTCGTCCATACTGATATGCCCGCGCAGGATGCGCCCGGCTTCCGGCTTCTCCAGTTCGGCCTTAATGCGCATCACCGCCGGGTCCCAGCGTTTGTGGAAATCGACGCCGACCAGCAGGTCCCGCTGCTGCGCCATCTCCACGATAAGCTCGCACTCGCGTACTGAGGTGGCGAGCGGCTTTTCCGCCAGCACATGCTTGCCGTGGCGCAGGGCGGTGAGGATGGATTCGGTGTGGTAAGGGTCCGGCGTCGCCACCGAGACCACGTCGATGGCTTCCTCTTCCAGCAGCGTTTCCAGCCGGGTATAACCCATCACGCCACAGGCCATGGCAAGGTCGTCGCAGCGCTCTGTGTCGGTGTCGCAGATGGCGACCAGTACCGTATCCGGGTTATGGCGGTACGCATTCATATGGTGTTTACCGTAGATACCCGCGCCGACCACGGCGGCTCTGATTTTGTTCATCATTGAGTCCTCAGAATAAGCCCAGGGAAAACAGCCAGCCGACTATTACCGCAAGCGGTCCGGTCAGTTGTCTCGACAGCAGAAACGCGGGGACGCCCTTCGCTATGGTCTCCGGCTTCGCCTCCTGCATGGAAAGACCGACCGGGACAAAGTCGCAGCCGACCTGCACGTTAATGGCAAACAGCGCGGGCAGGGCGAAGGCCGGGGATATCGCGCCTGCGCCAATCTGCGTGCCTATCATCACGCCAATCACCTGCGAGATGGCCGCGCCTGGCCCGAGCACCGGGGAGAGGAAGGGTATGCCGCAGATGAGCGACAGCAGCACCAGTCCCCACAGCGAGTTCGCCAGCGGCGTCAGGGCATGGGCAATCAGGCTGCCGAGCGCGGTCTCCTGCACCAGCGCAATCAGCAATGAGACAAAGGCCATAAACGGGATAACGTTACGCAGCGACACGTCCACTGCCTCACGGCTGGCGGCGAACAGCAGGGCGATAACGTGGCCGACGGCTGTACCTGTCTTTTCAACCATGCGTACCAGTTTTCCGCGCCACGTGCAGGTGGTGGCGTGCTGATAACCCGTGGTGCAGCGACAGGCACGGACTCCGGTTCACCGTCCGGCACTTCGGCGGTGTCCACCAGAACCAGCTGCTCCGTCGTCACGCCGGAGACGTAGTTATCCTCGCTAATAAAGTGTGCCAGTGGCCCGGCGCGCCAGGTGGGGAGCACGTTGATGGTCGGGATGCCCTTCTGCGGATACAGGCCGCAGCGCAGGGACCCGGCGCAGTTAATCACCACGCACAGAATGTCGTTATCCGGCGGAATGTCTGAGAAGCCGTTAACGATTTCCGATTCGGTGAGTGCGCCGATTTCTATCGCGACGGGATGGATTTCCCGCCCGGTCAGTGACAGCACCTTTTTACCGCTCCCGACGGGCAGCCACAGCCCTTTACCGTAACCGCCGGGACCGGGTGGAATCAGTACCGTATTCATGGACGGCCCTCCTCAATCACCAGGTTACCGTGGAGGTCACGCAGATTTGGCACCGGGCCGGAGAGATGAACCGCGCCGACGTGGCAGGGATTCAGGTCACCATTGAACACCAGCGTCAGGTGGCCGAGTTCAAACAGCGCCTGCTGTGCTCCCTTGCCGACGGCAGTCACCAGATAGTCGTGCCCCGCCAGCATCAGCCGGTCGCCGGGGAGTATCATCAGGCTCTCTTCCCGGAACGACGGCTCCAGCGACAGCGAGTAATCGAGGCAGTCCTTCGGCCCGTTGCTGTCGAAGGTGATGAGCATCTTGTCGGTGAGACCATCAGCGACGAACAGCCCGATAGCAGTAATACGTGCACAGTAAATCATCATGGCGCATTCCCCCGTTTGCTGAGCCGCAGGAACAGGTACTCGGTGATAATCCCGCGGATTAAACCAATCAGAATGGCGGCAGCGATATAGCGCAGTGCCAGCGAGGTGACGGGCAGGCCGAGTGCCTTAACCCCGGCGGCGACGCCGAGCCAGACAAACAGCTCTGAGGGCACCACATGGGGAAACAGGCTGGTGAGGGGATGGGCGGTGGTGCCGAGTGCATCCTCATAGCCGGGCTTGCTCTTCTCAGGTAAGAGTTTGCCGAGGGTCAGTGCGCCGGGGCTGCTCATAAAGAACCAGCCGAGCACTGGCAGCACGCCGTAGGTGAGGATGCGCGAGCGGCCGAGCAGGGCGACGACTTTCTCCATTCGTACGGTGCCGACCAGCTTCATCAGGAAGTTGATGGCCAGCAACAGGCAGATGAGCATTGGGATTAGCCCGGTCATCATGTCGAGGAAGATTTTGCCTGCGGCCTGGAACAGGTGGATAAAGCCTTCAGCCAGGGAGACCAGAAACATGGCGGCCTCCTGTACTCAGTGCGATGGTGCATGGTTGTGGTTCGGTGTGCATAAACAACTCTCCTGTCAGGTATCGTTGGTTAATGCGTCCTGCCACTCACAGCGCGGGTCGTTATGTCCCGGAGTTGTCGGTTGTTGTCATGGGGTGAAGCGGTTTACGGGGTTCACGTTTGTTACTGGAATTGAGGTAACGACCGGGCCAGATTTCTGATGGATGCATGTCGAGCGCGATGGCAATCAGCCACTCGCTTTTCGGCCATGGGCGCGTCAGGGTATTCGACAGCGTTGACGAGGCCAGTCCCGCTTCCCGCGACAGTTTCGCCAGACTGGTACCGCGCTTGTGTAAGGCGGCAACGATGTCGGCGGGGTGCCAGTCTTTTTTAGTCATTTCGTTTACCTTCTTGTGTTACAAAGCTGATTAAATATCCTATTTTGGGATATTTTGTAAATGGCTGATATTCGATTTTGGGATATTAATCGAGTTTTATGAATGTCATCTATTTATTCTGATGAATATCAGTTAGTTATAAAGTTACTGCGCTCTGCAAGAATTGGTCGGGGGATTACTCAATCTCAACTGGCTAAATCGCTGGGCAAACCCCAGTCATTCGTTGCAAAGGTGGAGAATGGCGAACGTCGTTTGGATGTGATTGAATTTGCAGCTATTGCACGCCTGCTTTCGCTTGATCCCGCAGAAATACTGAATGCAGTTATGAAGTAATTTGCTTGGATTATTATCCTGTTTTGGGATAATGACAAGGCCACCGGATAGTCAGTCTTAACATAGAGTTGAGGCTGCCGGGATGACTTCTATCTACTCAAATGACTACCAGATGGTGATTAAAGCTCTTCGGGATGCGCGGATTGCTTGTGGCCTTACTCAGCAGGAGGTTGCCAGTGCTTTCGGAAGGCCGCAGTCATTTATCGCAAAGGTAGAGAGTGGAGAGAGACGACTAGATGTCGTTGAATTTGTGCTTTTTTGTAGAACGGTAAATATTGAACCAGGCAGTATTTTGGGTAAGTTGTGAAAACCTGCCGGCCATTGGGGTACCAATTGTATGGATAGTTGCAATTCACTTAGGAAAATCTGAGAGTTATTAAGAGTTTTAGTTATTATTGATGAGTAAGTGGTAGTATGTGTATCAATCAGTATCAAAAGAATGTATACGTATAAATTAAAGTTATTATGTAATAGTTGAATGGGCTTAACTAGGGCTGTTTGCTTATATTTTTGTTTGGTGCGTATGTTTGAACTTATTTTTTAATCCAAAAGAGGTTTGTAAGCGGCATAGCTTATGCAACAATAAAATGTTCTAACAAGGTTATTATAACTTTGATCTGAAGCGATTCTTATTAATTAACAGGTCAACACGATTAAATGAAGAGAGTGGCTTTATAAATAAAAACCACTCTTTTCCCTTTATTACCTTAATAAATCTTCGAGTCTGTATTTGTACTGATCATTCTTACTTTTTGAATAGAATGTATTAAGTCCAGAGGTCTCTGTGTCGTTGTTATAGACCTGAATGTTAATATTGTCATCATTAATTATATGCAAGTGATTCGCATGATTTTTTGCTCGTGGATATACCCGCCATGATACAAAATCATTAGATATTTTATGGCTTCCATTTTCAGTTAAAAAGTACAAAGAGCCATCATTTATTTCCATAATTGTTCCACAACCAGATGTTCTGACTTTTAATAAAGTGAGAGCATCTATGTCGAAATTTAATTCTTTTTTATTGCCTGATATCTTGTTGTGGATTAATAAATGATTATCACCTTTAATCAGAAAGTCACAATCACCACTCGACCAGCCATATTTATATGTATTCTCTAAGTTTAAAGATGTTGGCTTTTCATTTAGAATTTGAGTAATGTATTTCCTATAGATTGACTTTGAAATATTATCTTGATCTTTATTGTTTTCGTCGAAGTTGTTAAATAGGTTAATTTTTAGGGCTTCATGTTGTTTGTCTGAGTTTATATCATTTTGACTAATAACGTTTTGAAATTTCTTAATTACAAATTCCTGAGAATTGATAAATAACAAATCATTCATCCAGTCAATATCAATGCAACTACTTCTTGAAATTTGTTGTTCCCTTGGGTTTTTGGGAGTGAAATAAGAACATGACGTAAATACACCTTCATTCCCAGCAGCTAGAGCTACACGCATATGAGAATTTGGAGAGATGGAGAAACTCTTCACTCCAAAAATTTTATTTATCTTATTTGATTTATCAAATTGCGCAGTTAGATGATCTGTTTGGATGTAGTAAACTCCATCATCACCTGAATAATATAATTTATTGGAGAATAAATTTATATCTGAAGGCCAGTATTCAATATTAATTGAATCTTTTTTTAATGTTGATAATTCAATTTCATTTATATCAGTGTCTATATTATCAATGCTATTATTAAATTTTCTATTATCTTTGGCATAATTCAATACTGCATTGGCATCAATTTTTTTAAATCCATTTCTTTTTAAAATGAAATTGCAAATATCATTCCAAGAATATGAGGTAAAGTGGAAGTTAGTATCAAGGAGATATAAAACCCCAGAATAAATAAAGGAATCTATAAAATCACCTTTTATTCTTAGGTTAAGCGCAATTTTTGACATAACCTCTTCCTCTTTCGATGTCGTTAATTTCTTTTTTTGAGAAGATTTTCAGTTCACGCCATTTAGCTAATACAGATGTAGGAGGAATGTCATGGGGGGCTCTTTCGCCTGTAACAGGGTAACCATGCCATTCATCGTTATTATCAGATCTAAATTTTGCGATGAATGCATAATTTAAATCTGTTTTTCCGATCTCAATTGGTTTTATAGTAACTGCTGTTGCTTCTACCCACCAATAACAGTTTTTGGAACATATGTACTGTGATTTGATTGCGTTGCCAAAAAAAGACCTTTCATCAGTTTCACTAACAATCCACTGCGTACAATCCACTTTAGGTTTGTTTGTCCTATGTTTTTGATTAACTTTGTATTTCTTGCCTGCAATTATAACTGCAGAGTTTTTATTAATACCTTGAGTCATAGATGTCTCAGTAATATAAAATAAACTGTATATATTTTACACTAACCGGTTGGTGTATGCAATAACTAACAATTCTTATTTTGTTTTGTAAGATTTGACAATGCAGAAATAGATATAAAAATAAGGGTAAGCACAATTAGCTATTTTATAGGTTAACCATGGTTTTAAATTACGTTAGATTTTTTATTTATACGCAAAATATGGATGCATTTAGCTCTGAAACGTATCAGTAGGCCGAAAGGTGAATATATGTGAATCAGCTCTTTTGTTCAATCATTGAATTATTATGAGCCTTGATTTGGCAGAATCACCCCCGTTCATTAGAAGCAAACATTTCAGCTAGGATTTCTGCCGCTTCTATTTCACTACACCCCATCTCCCGTATAATCCGCATCCTTTCCGCCTTTTCATGCTTCTCGGTCATCGCCAGCGCCAGATACAGTGCGGGCGGCACCACCCGAAACAGCGCCTCTACGCGGGGTGACAGCACCACACCCTCAGTATACTGCCCCGGTGATTTAACCGTCGAGCGCAAGAGTTGCCGCTGTTCCTCGGTCAACGCCTTAAACCGACATACCTGATCGATCTCTTCAGGCGGCATCACCAGCAGTTCCCACCATTCGATCATATTGAGCAGTTTCTTCGCTTCGTCAGGAAAATCTGCCAGGTTCTGGGTGGCGAGCCACAGCCAGATGCCGAGTTTGCGCCACATCTTCGAGCCCTTAGTCAGAAACCGCGCCAGTAGTGGGTTAACGGTAATGATATGCGCTTCATCGGTGATGTTAACGATGGGCCGCGCCAGATGCTGGTCGCGCTCGCCGAGGTTATTAATATGATTAATCAGCGAGATATAGCTGATGGCAAGCTGCGCTTCATAACCTTCGCGAGCGAAGGTGGCGAGGTCTACCAGAGTGATATCAGCCTCCGGCCACATCTGGCCTTCACGGTTAAACAACTCGCCTTCAAACCCGGCGCAGAACAGATTGATGGATTCCGCCATCTCGTAGGCTCGCTGGCGGCGAGCTTCTGGCAGGCTGGCATCGCGCGAAAGAGCGAATAACGCATCTCGGATATCCTGCGTCAGCGCCTGACGTTTTTCCTCATAACAGGTGTGCGCGGCGGCGATAATCGCCTGGCGGATCATCGCCCGGTCTGGCCGGGTGAGACGCGCATCTTCTTTCGCCTCGCCGCCGGTGATCATCAGTCGGGCGGTGATCTCCATTTCGCCCAGCACGTCGCGCTGGTCATCGCCGTCGTTCTCTTCGTCCTCCGGTGGTTCGGCGTCGGTAACTGCCTGTTCCACTAGTCGCCACGCATCGGCGAACAGGGGCAGAGTGACGCCGGATCCGGGGCGCAGGCTGATTTTGTTCACCGTCAGGCCGTGGTTGGCGACATAGTCCGCCATCAGGCCAAACGAGTTTCCGGCCTCAATGATAAACAGGCGCGGACGATGCAGCGCCATCAGTTGCGCGATTTTGGCGTTGAGGGTGGCGGATTTTCCTGCTCCGGTTGGCCCAAGAAGTAGAAGGTGGCCGTTCTGCGCGCGGTCCAGCTTATTCAGCGGATCGAAGCACAGCGGCGCGCCACCACGATTGAAGTAGCAAATCCCCGGATGTCCGGTGCCGGTTTCCCGCCCGTAGACCGGCAGCAGCCCGGCGGTATGCTGGACGAAGTTGAGCCGGGTATACAGCCCACGCGTGTCGCGCAGGGGATCGAAACACATCGGCAGCCAGCGCAGCCAGTGGCTGAGTGGGGCGACTTCGTGTTGCTCCTGCACCGGAACCAGCCCGGCGTTAAGCAACAGGCTGTGTAGCTGGCGCTGCTGGCGAAACAGGGTATCGGTGTCGGGCGCATGCAGGTAAAACGCCAGCACACTTCGGTAGAGCTTATGGCCGTCCTTCAGGTAGCTGCGCACCTCGTGGCAGTCGCGGCGGGTGTATTCCGAATCTGTATTGTCGCCAATCGCCCGCTCGGAAAGATGGCTGATGTGCTGCTCCAGCTTATCCTGCGGATATACCACCACCGTCAGGTTCATGATGGTTCCCGCAGGTAACAGATCGAACAGGGCGTTGATGCCGTCGCCGCGCGTGGTTTCTCCGGTCAGCAGACCGGGCAGCGGTGCTTTGCGCAGTCGATCGACCACCACCACTTTATGCGGACGGTTATCCAGCCACCAGACGCCATTTTCCGCATCCGAGCGCGGTTCGCTTGCCAGTAGACGTTCGGAGAAATCGGTGATGACGGGCAGGGATTCTGCTTCAGGTAAATCCAGTTGTCGCCAGAAGGCTTTTTTATCTTCAACGGGTGGCGCGGGGTTAAACCAGCGCACCAGCCAGCGGTGAATCGCCTGCTCGTTCTGGCGGACCGCGCTGATACCCGCCGCTTTCAGCCCGGCGGTGAGACGCTCGCAGATATTATTCAGCGTCTCTTCCGGCGACGGTTCGTCCGGCGAGAAACCAGGAAGCCAGCGGTACACCACCATCCGCGTGCGCCGCCACGTCGCCCGCCAGCGGGTACGGGTGACGGTGTTATCGAGAAACAGCCCTTCATCGCGGGTGAGGGCGGTCATATGGTTTGCCATCTGCGCAAGCCATTCTCGGGTAAAGGCGGAGTCGCGGATCTCCGGCGCGGCGTAAGCGGCAAGTGATACCAGCCACGCCTCGCTGTCGTCCTCATCCTGACAGAAAAACTGCACCACCCACGGGGCGCGCTCGTGCTCATCAAAGGCATCCTGCAATGCGTCGGTGACGGTATCGCGGACCTGTTCGAGAAACGCCGTCGAGCGGCCTTCGGTGCCCACGGGATTTAGCTCAAATACGGCACCTACCGAGCGGCCATCTTCCAGCAGCAGCATCTGCGACTCCGGCAAAAATTCCACCCACGGCAGCCAGTCGACAAACGAAGGGCCTTTGCGGTAGCTGGTATTCAGCGTCTGTTCAGTCAGGACGCGCCGTTCATTCATGGCGGCGTCAGGCGTTCGCCCGGCAGCGCATACTGCGGACGGGTATAGAAGGGGAAGACGGTGCTGTAGCCGGGTACCGGCGTGTTGCTGTTGAGGTGCGGGAAGACGTACAGCACCATATCCGGGTTGGGCAGGCGCGGAAACTGGCTGCGGATGGTGTTCGCCTCAGGTTGAGCCACCGGACCATCCGGCGGGCGGCGCAACTGGGCGCGCGCATCCAGTAGAGCCGCGCTGCCGCCGCTTTGCTGCTGCCACAGGGTAAGCATACTGGCGTCGGGATCGACCGGCATCAGTTCCTCCTGCGAGGTGCTACACCCGGCCAGTAACAACAGAAGTATAAGGATGGTAAATTTCATTCCAGCCCTCCCGGTGTGCTGGCCTGCTGGTATTTCACTTTGCGGCCTTCCGGCTCGTAGTCGATAGCCAGCGGTTCGGTGAGATGCACCGCCACTTTGTGGCCTGGCGGCACATACACGGCGTCGAACATCTGGCCGTAGTGCTGTTTCATCCAGTCGGCGGTCTCTTTTAATCCGCCGCCAATAGCCTGGCCGAGGACGTACTGGCCGTTGTTGCCCGTCACCGCACTGGTGATGCTGCCGTCCTCCACCACGGTGGTGCTTTCACCATTGGCGAAGGCCTGTGCCGCCGCGCCGGATCCCGCCAGCAGGAACTGCGAGGTCAGGTACTCTTTGGCGTTGCTTTTGCGCTCGCCGGGAATACACGGTAGCCCCTGGTTATCCGAGAGCCAGCCGATCTCCTGCTGCTTGTTGCCGGATTTGCCGCCCTGCGGGACGGTGCGGATGGTGCCGTCGTGGAACACAAAGGTCATGGAGGTGATTTGCCCGCGCACGCAGGAGAGCGTCCAGTCGCCGGAAGCGATGCCGGAGACCACCGCGCCCGCCACGTCCGGCAGTTCGATGCCGTTGGCGGTGAGGTTGTCCTCGCCAATCAGCAATTTGAACGGATAGGGATCGTTGACGGTGCCGTTAAGCGGGACGCGGCCAATCAGCGCCGTCATTGCCACCGAACCGGTCAGCGTGGCGTTCTGCGGCAGGGTGTAGATCTTCACGTCAGGTTTTGGCGGCGGTTTGTCGGCTGCTTTCAGGGGGACGCGTAGCAGCTTTTCGTCCACGGGCGGAGGCGCATCGAGTGGCTCCAGCCAGCGCATATCCGGCTGTACGTCGGCAGGTAGTTCGCCGGGCGTCAGTCCCAGACCGGGCGGGATATCGTCCGGACGTTTCGCCATCAGGTGATCGAGCTTATCCAGCAGCCCCCGCTGGCTTTTCAGTAGTTCATCGCGCATCTGATCCTGCTGCCTGCGCATATCGCCGCGCAACTCCGATACCAGCGTGGTTTGTTGCGCTTTCAGCCGCTTTTCGCGGGCCTGCTGGCTTTCGTTATCGCTCTGGATTGACTGAAGCTCCCGACGATACTGCTTCATCTGGCCGACCAGCGTGGCGACGGTATCGGCGGGCGTGTCGCCGTCAATACCCAGTTCGCGCAGTTCCTGCGGCGTTAAGGCAGCCACGGTGCGGGATGGAGATTTCTCCGGCGTGCTTTTGCCTGCCGGGCGCAGCAGCAGCCAGACAGTGAGAAAGACAATCACCGGCAGCAGGATTTTCAGCAGGAGACTCTGGCGCGGCATCATGGTTTCGGCTCCGGCAGCAGGGCGCGGGAAACCGGGCCTTCTGTCACCAGGAACACCACGGTGGTGTCTTCTTCCAGACCACGCGGGCCGAGCCAGTCATGCTGGAACGCGGCGGCGGTGAAATGCCCCTGAAGTTCACGCGGATCGAGCGTGATGTGCTGCCCGCTCTGGTTTTGCAGGCGGATGGCGGTGACGATGGTGGTGTTGACCTGCCATGACGCCAGCGGGGTGGCGGTAACAGGCTGCTGCGGCAGTAAGGTGGTGATGCGTTTCGCCAGCCGGACGGGGGCTGGCGTGACGCCGGGCAGCGCTTCGACGGTGCGCAGCGGCGCATACAGATTCTGCGCGGCATAGCGCACCAGCAGGACGGGCAGGGGCTCCGTTGATGCTGTTACCGGGACGGGCGTTTTTGCTGTGGCAGGCGTCTGCGGCGCATAGCTAATTTGCACAGGTTCAAGTGGCGAATTGCTTTGGGTTGCCTGAATATCCAGCAGGATTAGCTCACCGCTGCCAGTATCACGTAACTGGATTCGGGTGGCTGGGAACGCCGTATTCGCCAGCAGGAAGACCTTACCGCCAGCGCTTTGCAGACGCACTTTGCCTTCAAGCGTGGCGGGATAGCCGATGCGCACCGTTTTCCCCACGTCGACAATCCGCTCCTGCCCGACATGCAACGTGACGGGCAGCGGGATGTTTTCCCACTGCACCACTTCGGTGGCGAAGGCCGGGAGGCTGAATAACAAAGCAAAGAAGACGTACCTCATTCTTTCTCCTCCGCCACCAGACGCTGCGGTGCGGCATCGGTACAGTCGATCGCCAGCTCCCACGGGTTTTTCTCCGTATCAATGGCATAGCGTACGACCTGTAACGGGTAGCGCACCAGCGCCTTTTTTACCGGCTCGTTCTGAAAGTACTCCTCAACCGCCACGTCCAGCGTTACCCGCCAGGCGTCCCGGCTTAATGTCTCGACTCGAGGAAGCGGGTGTTTATCACCGTCATGCACCAGGCTGCTGTAGCCGTGGCCGGGAAGCTCATACACGCCGCGCGTGCGCTCACGCAGTTCACCACCGTTGCGCCGTACCTGAAAATCGTGCTCCAGCCGGGTGTAACAGGCGGGCGTCAGGTAGGCGCGTAACGAGCGCAGGTTACGGGAATAGTCCTCCTCTCCGTTATCCGGCCAGCGGTTAAGCTGCTGGAAGATATAAAAGGTGAAGGCGTAAACGCTGGAGGGTGGCACTTCCCACCACGGGCGGGTGCTGCCGGAGCGCAGGTCCGGCGGGAACCAGAGGGTGAGCTTTTACGGGGCGCTGTACCAACCGTAGCCGACGCCCGCCAGACACAGACATAGCAGAATAATCACCGCCCGCAGCGTCAGAATATGGTTATCGCGCTCGGCCAGCGTATGGCGAAAGCGGCTCATCGCGGACTCCTGCGTACCACCCAGACAGCGCTGTGCTGGATCAGTTGTGTACCTCGGAGATGATGGCGCTCCAGCCAGGCGAGGATCGCCTGCGGCAGCCAACTGTCGGGCTTACCGCGTTTGGCGCGCGTCAGGATGCGTCCGCCGCCCTGAATCAGTAATGCCGCACCTGCCAGCGCCGAACCGGGGATTAACGGCCAGTAGTGGGTTATCAGGGTCAGCAGAATGCCGAACGCGCAGCCGACGCCAAGACCGAGAGCCAGCGCCAGAAACAACTCGCTGGTGGTCAGGCCGCGCCAGACCACGGGCTCGCGGTTGAGGCGGTCGGGGAGAAAAGGGATGGTTGCCATATTACAGGACATCCGAAGCCTGGTTGAGCAGCCAGATGATGACCACCAGAAGAATGCTGCCGACGCCCGCCATCGAGCCCAGATCTTTCCACTGTTTGCGCCCGCTCTGGATCTCTGAGTATGTGGCAATGCAGTTGTTCGCCACCACCAGAAAACCGACGGCGCAGATGGCCAGCGCCAGCAGCACCACGATATCAAAACCGTAGTTTTGCAGTGTCTCCATAATGCCTTTGCCCTGGCCACGCGACGGATCTTCCATCGTCGGCAGATCGGCGAAGGTGTTGAATGCAGGGAATAACAGTAACAACAGCCAGCGCATGATTCCTCCTCAGCTCAGTACCAGCCAGAAACTGACCAGCACCAGTAACAGCGAACGGGCCGCCACCGCGCCAAAACTCTGCCAGCTCAGGCGCTGACGGCAGACACCCTGCCAGGCGACCATTAGCGTCCAGGCGCACCACAGCAGCAGCACGCTGGTAAACAGGCCGAGCACCAGCAGGCTGACGGTCTCCGGTTTGCTCAGGCTGGCGGCCTGGAAAGCGGCGAGTTGGGAGTCAGTCATCGGGATGCTCCCGCTGGTAGCTGGCGCTCAGGGGCTGGACAGCGCGCGGCTGTGCTCTTGACGGGCTAAGGTAGCGGTGGATGCCTTGTTCAACGGCAGATATGTCCTGCTGCGCCTGTAAGTAGTCGAAGAAGTAGCGTGACTGTGGATCGGTGCTGGCGCTGCTCCGGGCGCGCTCCAGTGAGGTTTTCACGCCGTCGAGTTGCTTCAGCGCGAGAGCGAGTTGGGTGGATTCCGGGGAGGCGGAGGCCCAGAAAGATGCACTAAATATCACTAATAATAGTAATTTATTCATGAATATGCTCTCTTGTCATCTGAATTAGACATACAATACGAGAGCAATATGCATATATTCGAGAAACAATTATATCTTGCCAATAAAAGTTAGTATTGCCTGAAGTTAGTAAGCGGGAGGCCTTTTCCTCCTTTTATATTAAGAAGTTTACATATTATTGCATAGTATACAGGTAATATACCAGGGACGTTCAGATGTATCGTATGGTCATTTAAACTACGGATGTGCGGGAACTCATTCCAAATTCCTTTCTGAGATATAAGGTTATTGGCTTCGGCTTGAACGGTGCATGAATTTTCTTTGTATATTTGGACGTAATGCATTATTTCATAGCAATCTTCTATCCCTACTCTTATGTCATGATTTGAAGAACGGTAATGTAAGAAAGGTAAGTTTTTTATCACCTCACCTTCGTTAATTTCATTGTAATTTAACCAAGCTTGGCTTAACGCTTGACCTTTTTTATTATTTTCGATGTTATACCATAACCAAATAGTTATATTTGGATCTTTAATAAGAGACTCTGTAATGCCAAGTGCTTTCAATGATGAAATGTGAAAAAAGTGTTTCTTACTTAGTACGTTGGTTAAGGATAAGCACGAGCCTTCAATAAAACCGTACCCCTTATCGTTGTAATCTAGGATTTTACCAAAATGTAACATTTGATTCCTTAATGTTTTGTAAAGCCTTAATTGCATAGTAATATAAGTTTCCAATGATTAAATTGCAATATAATGAAGTGTATAAATGTATAGATACAATTAATAATAACTAATCGTTATTTTTTATGTACACTGATTATATCTATTCGAGTATGTTGAGGTATGTGTTTTGATATCTAATGCGAAATTATTTTTTCTTGGAGTACTGCTTTTTTGCAGTCCGAAACTATTCATTAAATGTGGGCAGTGTTTGTTTCCTCAGGATTTTGAAATTGAGCATTCCGTTGAGAATGTTATAAAGAGTAGTAATCTATTTCGAGATTCATTCCTATATGCATTGAAATTTAATGTTTTATTGTTCGTGGTTATAATTGCAACGATTTATTTTATGTTTGGGGACAGTTTGTTAGTTCGATACTATGAAAAACATATGTTACTCTATATAGATTTAATTAAGATTATATCTGCATTTATTGCTTTAACTGTTACTCTTGGTCGTGGTGGATGGGCGATCCAGACATATAAGGGAAATAGTCTTACAGAGAGAATAGATAAAGGAATGTTTAAAATATCACAATATGTGAGTGTATCAATTATGCTGATTACAATACTCTGGCCAGTTAAGTAGTTTTATATATAACGCTTAAAGCTACCTGCCACCATCCATACTGTTATCCCAAACCATATGGTGGCTGGTAATAAAACTAACCTCGCAGGCAGAAACAGAGGCTGCGCCAGATAAACCACCCAAAGCGTTGTAGCAACAGAACTGCCATACCTGATGATATAACGGTGGAGAAAAACGGATTCCAGCCCGGAGCCAAACCGCCTCAAATCCCGTTGTACCAGACCTTCTGTTAGCCCGATTAAAACATACAGGCAGAGCAGGGGAAGTATGGCGACGATCCATGTCAGACGCAGCATAAAACTCACCAGTGTATAAGCCAGAATTGTGAGTGTTTTTTGAATTAGTTTGTTGGTTATAAGCACGTGAGATGCTCTGTTCTCCAGCAGCATCACAATTTTATCCCCCTGCGGATGCGGCTGTAACGCAATAACCAGTTCCGCCTGCTCCTGCATCATCACCTGAAAAACATGCCAGCTCTCCTCCTGAGGCCACCAGAAATAGAGCCCTACCAATTCCATTACCACCCGAAGCACCAGCGCGCCGATAACCAGCCCAATAATCCGTCCAGCCAGTGACAGCAGCCAACCAACCGGTCCTTGTGGCGGACGTGAAGGCGGAGATCGTTGCTCACTCATTCCGTTAGCCCCTGCTGGCGCACCTGCATCCATGCCGCCAGTTGCGCGACGGACTCCGGCAGCGGGCAGTGCTTATCCTCAACTGGCAGCGGCAGACGAATTTTCCATAGCTGCCCGCCTTCAAGCAGGGCAAAGGCCTGGCCTTTGGGAAGCTGGATCAGCGCGGCGGTATCCAGCAGCGGTACATTGCGGCTGATCACCTGCTCGTGGGTGTTGCTGGTAAAGCTGTTGATGCCGCCCGGCGTATCGGTGACGCCGGAACTGACCTGGCGGCTACGGACTTCAACTTGTGGCAACTGTTTGGTCAGCAGCTCGGCGGTGGCGGTTTCGCGCACCCGCAGCATAATCAGGTTATTAAAGTTGCCCACTACTTGGCCTGCCTTGGGCGCGCTGCCGATGCGGGCCTGAATGTCGCTCAGTGTCTGGGTATAAGCAGTGACTTGAATACCCGCGCCGCCGCCCTTGTTGACCAGAGGAATAAACTCGTCGCCCATCAGTTCATTAAACTCATCGCAGTGCAGATTGATAGGCGGCGGCTTTTCACTGTTGCCGGGCAGTCCTTCGTTGAGACCAAACTTATAAAGGTACCCGGCGACGCTCACCAGGTCGGCAAACATCGAGTTGCCGACGGCGGCAGCGGCCACCGCATCGGAGAGTGCGTCCAGCCCGACATACACCACCGCCTTCTGGCGGATCGCCTGCTGCCAGTCGAGGATCGGGCGCGCATCATCCAGATCGTGATAGTCCGGAGCGAGCAGAGCGGCGAGCGTGCCAGTGGTCAGCTTTTCCAGCAGCGGCAGCAGCGAGGCGACAATCTTGTCGAAGTAGGTTTTGTCATAGCGCACCGCCGAGAGCAGGCCGTCGAGGATCGGATCGTATAATTTTTCCGCATTGAGGTACTGCTCCAGTGCCACCACGTAAGGATCGCGGCCGAGCATATGGCGTGGCGTGTTTTTGTCGTTAATGCGTTCCGCCAGTTGCGCCACAACTTCCCATGCCCGCGCGTTATGACGCGGCAGCACTATGCGGGCATAGTCGATAAACAGGGCATCGATATTGACCACGTGGCGGGAAATCAGCTGGTAGTCGGGGCGCTGTCCGAGCGCCACCAGGGCGCGGGCGATGATATTGACAAAGCGCCAGGCGAACTCGCGGAAGGCCGCCGAGTTACCTTCGCCGGAAAGCTGTCCTGTGAGGCGCGATGCCACTTCCGAAATGCGGCCAAAGCGCCCGATCGCGTTGTAGCGGGCGGAGATCTCCGGGTAGGCCAGATGGAACAGAATAAAGCGGTCGCCGCGTCCGGCGCGCTGCGCTTCCGTCCACAGACGCTTGAGCAGATCCGCATCGCCTTTCGGATCAAAGACGATCACCACCTCACCACGGCGGATGTCCTGAGTGGTAAGCAGTTCCGCCAGCCGGGTTTTGCCGACGCGGGTGGTGCCGAGCACCAGCGTGTGGCCGGGGCGCTCGCTGAGCGGCAGGGTGACATCAATTTCTTTCAGCTCTACACCGTGCAACCACGGATTGCCGCCGACGGGTGGCAGCGGGCGCACCGGGTTCGGCCAGCGATCGGCGCTGAGCAGTCGGGCAAGGCCGGGCAGGGTATGCTCGCTGTGTTTTTCGATGTGTCTTGCCAGACGGTAACCCCATCCGGGGCGCAGCCAGCGTGCGGCTTCCGGTTGCAGGCAGTCGTACAGTCGTTGGGTGTGGATGGGCTGCCAGCGAAATCCTTTACCGAGAAACAGCCGCTGGCGGCTGACCGGGATTTTCCGGCTGGTCAGCGCGTAGCGCGGCAGGCGCAGGAGGTTACGCTGGTAGCGTACGATTTGCCATCCCTGCCAGCCGCGTCGTAGGGCTAGCAGCATCAGGGCGCAGGCCATCAGTTGGGCTTGCCACGGCGTCAGCATCAGCAGCGGGGCTTGCGTCAGGCAGATTAATGCACCACAGCCAGCGGTGACGGTGCTGTAAAACTCCACAGGCGGGCGCAGCAGCGCTTCCAGCGCGTAGCGGCTCATGGTGATGTGGCCCGTTGCAGATGGCGACTGACCAGCTTCCGGGACGTTCATCGTAGCGCTGACGCAGCAACTGCGCTGTGAGCGACAGGTTTTGCAGGGGATGCAGGGCGTCGCAGGGAGAGTCAAAATACGCCCGGTGCCAGCCGATATTGATCTGCCCGAGCCCCACGTCAATGCGCTTCGGGCTGGTATGGCGGATCGCGGCCAGCAGCGCCTGACAGGCCTGCTCCCGGTTGGCGTAGCGGTAGCCGGTGCCTTTGATATTGAGCGTCCACGGCCACGGTAGATGCCTGCCGCTCAGGTTCGCCCCGCTTTCGGTCTGTGTGACGGCCCACAGCAGTTCCGGCGGCACGCGGGAATGCTCCGCGGCGCGCAGGTACGCTTCCGGCAGCGGCTGCGCCAGTGCCAGACAGGGCAGCAGCAGGATCAGGGCAGAACCTCGCGCCATTGCTCCCCCTTACGTTCCAGCGCCACCGGGATTTTGCTCTGCCCCAAAAGCAGCCAGCGGCCCGCGTCGTGGTTAAGCGTGATGCTGTGTTCACTCACCAGTTTTGCGTCAATACCATGCGCCATCGCCCAGCGGCGGACCCGGTTATCATCGCCTTCGCTGTTGACCAGCCAGATATCCAGCGGACGCTGTTGTGCCAGCAGGGTACGTAGCAGGCTGTCGCAGGGCGGGCAGTCATCTTTAACGAACAGCGAAACGCGGGAAGTGCTGGCAGAGGTGGTTTTCAGCGGCGTCAGGCCCGGATACAGGCGCTGCCAGGCGGCATCATAGGCACGCTGGAAGGCGAGTTCTTTCTCCAGCCGCTGGTATTCCTGCCTGACCAGCAGTTCGGCGAAGTGCTGACGTTCGTGGTCAGTGTTGGCTTCGACGCCCAGGGTGGTCAGTGGATCAAGTCCCGGCGACCAGACGCCGCGCGCCTGCTGTTTCAGCGTGAGATAGAGCTGCCACTCCTCTGGTGTGATACCCCAGACGGTGGCCTGCTGTTGCGTGGTCAGCGGCCTGAGAGCTGAGTCCGCATTCTTGCTGGTCTGCATCTGAAGCGGTTGCGCTAGCACACTGGTGGTGAACAGTAACAGGATAATCAGGCGTTTCATCGCTTACTCCAGCATCTTCAGTGTTAGCTGGCGTTTGCCGTGACGGAACACGGCCCGGCGCTCATCAAACCGCTCCAGCCGCCAGCTATGCCACTGTTCTCCGCTGCGCAACCACACCACCTGATGGAGGTAAACGGCTTCCGGCGGCACGATTACGGCCAGTCGGATATCGCCACGCTGTACGGTTCCGGCGAGAAAAAACGGGGCCATTAACGGCCCCAAAGGGCGGAGGGACGCGGGATGACGGTAAGCCACCGTCGGGGGGAGGGAATGGTCGCTGGAGAAACAGATTTCGCGGCGGTTTTCGTCGGTGGTTATTCGCCACGCCGGGCCCACCAGTAGTTGCAGGGCGGCCTTCAGGCGCAGCGGGCCGGTGTGATACTGGCTCAGCGGTAACGGGAGGCTATAAAGCTGCGCCCGGCGCGCATCGGCAAGACACAGGCTCCAGCCGCTGTCGCGTAGCAGGTACTGCAGCGCTTCTCCGACCGTCGGGTGAAAACCGGGCGGAACGGACAGGGCGGTAAGCTGTTCGAGTGGCGGCTGTTGCGGTGACGTGCTGACCAGCAGATAGCGGTCGTAGCGGACGACTTCTGGCATGGCAGGGGAGGCGGCCACGCCGTTGAAAATAAACAGGAGCAGGGCTGGCAGCAGTCGTTTCATCACATCCTCCACAGTGCTTTTACAGGAGCGTGCAGGATGAGAGGGGAAGGGACTACCGACAACTGTTTGCGGCGTCAAAAAATAGCGCCCAGTTAAGGGCGCAAAATCAGATCAGTAAGGGAATCTTTCCCCCATCAGCCCCAGCGTGGCGGCGATGGGGATGCCTTGCTCAGAAAAATGAACGCGTAACGTCAGCCTGACGGTTTGCTGCTGCGTGCTGCCGTTGGTTTTCTGCGTTAGCACCGAGCGGTAATCGATACGAATGATGCGCTGCGGCGGTTGGTGGGAGATAAAGGCCACTACTGCTGCCATTTCAACACCTTTCAGCAGGTCCCTGATGGCGTTGTCATTCCGGTCTTCAAGACAGTGCTTGTGGGCCGGAAGGGTAATGGCCAGATCCAGCGGCAAGCCAGCGTCCAGCGCCTCGCCATCAAGGTTAAACAGTTTGCCCCGGTCAAGGGCTTCTTCACGTGAGTTCAATACGGTATTCATCATGCGTCTCTCCGGTAAAAGGCCAGGGAAACGCCCCGACGGGGAATTTCCCCGGCAGGGTGAATGCTGTGCGTCAGAACTGCGGTACAGGCTCTGCTGGCGGTGCGGCTAGCGCTGGCTGGGATTCTGCTTCGCGTTCTGCCCGGTAAACCTCTTCACCGTCAATTTTGATGAGCCCGATGTGCAGCAGATGGGCTTTCAGACTGACGCCGGTTTCGCCTTTACGGTCGCCTTTGCTGTAGACAAAGGTGTCGGCATACAGATCGCCGAGGCGGAACTGGATCAGTACCTTGCGCTTCTGCTCACAGGCGTCGATACAGCGGCGCACCAGTTTCTGCGCTTCCTTGCCGCTGACGCGGCAGTCGAACCAGGTGTGCTCCGCGTTGCTGGCTTCGCCCCGTAGTGCGGCAATGTCGCAACACAGGAACGGTTCGCCTTTTTTCGGGGTCACTTCCCGGATCCGGTTGAGGTAGCCCAGACCGCTGGTGTACAGGTTGAAGTAGTGGGTATCGTTCATGGTGGTATCTCCGTGTTGAAAGGTGCGGAGGTCCCATGCGCGGGGATGCCCCGCTTCGGGTTTGGCTCATGGGCTGCAAGCCCTCAGAGTTACTGGCAGTACGGGCATTCCGCGCTGTGCGCCTCCGCGTTTCAGGAATGCATGGCGGGTTTTGCTGATAACGGCATTACAGCAACAGCTTTCGGGGTGAGAGGACAGCGAGATTTGTTACCGGTGGCTGAATAATTTCCGTGACAGGCCGGGCGGAGAATCTGTGATCCTCATCACAAAATTGCGCTTCGGTGAGTTGAAAAGTAGCCCAGTAACCTTACATAGAAAGCGGGTAAGGAACACCTGCCCACAAGACATGAACTTTTTGAATATTCTTTTTTACTGTTCAGGAGGTACATGATGACTCTCAGAACTTTTCCTGTATTACACGATCTCTCCGACTCTCTGTTTGCGGACCGTTTTAACCGTATCGATCGCCTTTTTAGCCAGCTAACCGGCAGTACGCCGTTGCCCTCCACGCCTTCTTACAATATCCGGCGGCTGGGGGATAATCGCTATGAACTGACGCTCAGCGTGCCGGGCTGGAAAGAGAGCGAACTGGAAATTGAAACCGTCGGCGGTCAGCTGAACATCAGCGGTAAACGTGAAGAGGAGAAAACCGAAAACGGCGAAGAAGGATGGATCCATCGGGGTATCAGCCGTAGCGACTTCCGGGCCAGCTATAGTCTGCCGAAGCATGTGAAAGTGACCGGCGCTTCGCTGGAAAACGGCTTGCTGGCGATTGAATTACACCAGGATATCCCGGAAGAAGAGAAACCGCAGCGCATCGCCATCAACAACAACCCGGCGATTGAACACAAGCCGTAATCATTGACTGACGTTGTTTTCACGCCCGGCAAACGCCGGGCGTTTTGCTAACCTGATGGGGCGATTTTCTGGCCCCTGACTATTTGAGCCGTGAGCGCTGTAACGGCCTCTTTCTGCTGCACCAGGAACGCCTCCAGCCCCATTTTCCCCGTCGCGATGTCATCCAGCATCTGCTCCCATAGCGCAGTGGTGCCCGGATCTTTCAGCGTTTCCGGCAGGGCGTCAATCAGCGTGCTGGCGGTATCCGTTGCCAGCAGAAAGCGTCGCTGCTTAATCAGATAACCGCGCTTAAGCAGCGTCTGGATAATCCCGGCGCGGGTGGCTTCGGTGCCAATACCGGCGTTCTCTTTCAGCCGCTGCTTCAGGCGTTCATCGCTGACAAAACGGGCGGCATTTTTCATCGCTGCAATCAGCGTCCCTTCCGTGTAGTGCTCCGGCGGCTGGGTCTGGCGGGCGCGAACGTCCACCTGTTCCACCTCGCAGGTTTGCCCCTGTTGCAGGGCGGGGATGGACTGTGTTTCTTCCGGCGATTGGGTTGCCATCTCGCGCAAAAACAGTTGCCGCCAGCCGCTGACAATCACCACAGAACCTCGGGCAGCCAGCGTTTCCCCGGCTCAGTTCAGGCGCAGGTCAGTTTTATCCACCTCATGGTCCGGCAAAAACTGCGCCAGAAAATGGTTGCGTACCAGACCGTAGACCTTGCGCTCGCTGTCGTTTAGCTGCGTCAGATCTACCGTTTTACGGGTCGGGATGATGCCATGGTGGGCTGTGATTTTGCTGTCGTCCCACAGTCGTGAGCGTTGTTGCAGATTCAGTTGCGTGGCGAGGGGCTGGAGTGAGGTGTCGCTGGCGACCAGTGCGGCCAGTACCTGTGGTGCTTCAGCGTGCATGGAAAGCGGCAGATAACCGCAATCGGTGCGCGGATAGGTGGTGGCCTTATGGGTTTCATACAGGCGCTGGGCGATATCCAGAACCTCCTGTGCGCCCATGCCCCACTGTTTTGAGCAGACCTGCTGCAGGGCGCTGAGGGTGAAGGCCAGCGGTGGCGGCGTTTTCTCCCGCCGGGTTGTCACGACCATTACCAGCGCGGTTCCGGCCTGTTGCAGGTGCGCGGTGGCCTCGCGGGCGGCGGACTCGCGGATACAGCGCCCTTCGTCGTCGCAGTACGCACTATCCGGCTGCCACTGCGCCAGAAACGAAGCCCCCTCTGCATGCAGTCGGGCGCCCACCCGCCACCAGGGGCGGGGCGTGAAACGGGTGATCTCCCGGTCGCGTTCCACCACCAGACGCAGGGTCGGTGTCTGCACCCGACCCACGGAGAGCACGCCTTTGTGCCGCCGGTTCATCAGCGTGCAGGCGCGGGTCATGTTGATGCCGACCAGCCAGTCGGCGCGGGCGCGCGCCAGTCCAGCCTGGTACAGCGGAAACGTACTGTCACCGGGTCGCATCGCAGCAAGCGCCTTGTGGATACTGGCGTCATCCAGCGCCGACAGCCACAGCCGCTGGACCGGACCGCGCCAGCGGCATTGTTCCAGAATTTCGCGGGCGATGGTTTCGCCTTCGCGGTCGGCGTCGGTGGCAATCACCACTGCATCCGCCTGTTTCAGCAGCTTCTCAATGATGCGGAACTGCTTGCGCTCCTCCGGGCGGATCACCAGCCGCCATGCCGGGGGAATAAACGGCAGATGCTCTGCCCGCCAGTGTTTCAGCGCCGGATCGTAATCCTCCGGCGCGGCCATGCTCAGCAGATGGCCGAAGCACCAGGTGATGGTCACGGTGGCGTTATGTAGGTAGCCGTCGCTGCAGTTACGGGCGTCAAGAACGCGGGCGATATCGCGCGCCTGAGAGGGTTTTTCGCACAGGTAAAGTTGCATGGGCTGTCTCCGGTGAAAGGGAGTTCAGCATGGTGTGCCGGAGGGATCAGGCGACAGGGGAAACTGGAGGGAGAAGGTAAAAATTGCACCTTAAAACGCGCATTAAACGGATAGTGCCTGTTTTAAGGTGCATGAGGTGAATTTAAAATTTTCGCTAAAGTGACACTCAGGGTTTAACTTTGCACAAAATTTTAAACCAGCGTGGTTAAGGGCTGTATCCGCCGCAGCATAAACATCACCACCGAACGCTGCGTATTCAGCACCTGCCGCCGCCATTCGAGCGCCATCAGCGCATCGCGCAGTTCATCGCTCGCGTCCGGCTGTTGAATGGCTTCCTGCAACGCCACGCCTCCCGAACGGTTGTTGTCCAGATTACGCCAGCGCAGATAGCTGACGCCGGAGCGCGCCGGGTTGCTGCACAGGATCAGTGGTACGTTGCGTCCCGGCAGTTCATACACCGCCTGTTTCAGCATCGGCTGGCGTTGTTGCAGTTGCGCGCGCAGCGTCTGTAATTCCCGCACCAGCGCTCGCAGCTCTCCCTTACCCTTAAAGGCCTTTAAAAGGCCCTTTAGCGAGCTTTTGCGGGCGGCGCTTTCTTCGTCGTCGTCATTGTTCATCACGCAGGATCTCCGCAAGCATCTTTTTGGGCAAATTCCCGAGCTTATGCGCCATCGACTGCGCCAGCGGACTGTTCGCCCTCACGTCGGCGCGGCTCACGCCGGTGGTGCGAAAGCGGTTCACGAAGCTGAACACCTGGAGCATCAGGCGTGGGATGGTGGCAATGAAATCGCGCTTCTCCGCCTGGGTTATAAGACCGAGATGCCAGGCAAGCAGGGTGCGGCGGACCAGCAGATCGTAATCAATCAACTGCTGCAGCAGGCGTGAACCGGGCGGTGAGAACAGCGCCAGCGGCAGGATGAATTCGGTCGGGGACGGATTACTGACCTGCGTGGTGTGGATAGCGCCCGGCAGGCTGGCGAAGGCTTGGTCCAGCCGACGATTTTTTTGCTTCAGCAGGTGCGCGATCAGGTTCAGGCGGATGCGCAGTTGCTTCAGCCAGTGGGCGGCCCACGGATCGTCGGCCTCTTCGGCGCGCAGCAGACGCCTGAGTAACGCCAGACAGAGCAGCATGCCAGTGGGATGCGCCTGCCACAGCCGGGCGGCGACGCGGGTGTGCAGGGTGATGCGGATATCGCTGAACAGGGTTGTGCCAGGCATCGGAAATTCTCCATGGATTCAGATGCCCGCAGTGTCGGTCCGCGCAATCAGTGAGGCGACGGGAAACCCATCTGGTCCACAGAAAGTTAATTTCACCGATGAATGAGGCTTGATTGATAGCTGCTATGCCGGATTTATGCGGTGCGCATAAAATACGGGCTATCTGCGCCAGCGCCGAAGCTGATTGAACTCGCCCCGTCTGGCCTTCTCCAGCGTTGCCAGCAGATAGGCGAGGGGGCGGTGGATATCGTGGGCGGCGATCCGCCACAGGCAGTCGTCCAGAACCTGCTGGCAGAGGGCGAGTTCCATATTGCGCATCGCGCGTTCGGCGGCGCGGCGCTCGCTGGCGCTGAAGGGATTATCCACAGGCCAGTGCAGGTCTGGCGTACGCTTTTGATGTTTATTGTGTAAATCTGTACCAGTATGTACGCAATGCGGCTCAGGTTGCCCGCCAGCTCCCGCCACATCACTGAGTCTTAATTGAAGACTCGGGCATTTTTACTGAGTCCTCGATTAAGACCAGGGGCGGTCTTCAATGGAGACTCAGTGCAGGTTCGTCCACTATCCACAGGTTGTTGCAGGGTGAGCAGCAGCACGATGGCGATGTTGCGGATACGCCGGTTGCGGTGGCGGGAGCAGGCGGTGAGCAGCGTCAGATATTCGCTGTCCATCCGACAGGCATCGTCATGAGTCAGTGGTGCATCATGCAGGGCGTAGAGGTTGCCGGTGATCCTGCCGCTTTGCTCGTCCCGCAGCCGCTGGCACAGGCTCAGCCAGCGGGTGATCCGCAGCATCATCAGCGCGTTGCTGACGGTACTGCGCGAGGCCTTCTCGCCCTCAGGCTGGTCGGAAAGCCAGCCCTGCAGTTCGTTGTAGGAGGGGAAGACGCCGCTGCCGTCGTCGCGGGCGTGCAGGCGCAGCAGTTGCCACGTGAACTTGTCGCGCGGGGAGAGGTTGCGCGCCAGCAGCAGGCGCTTCGGCACGCTCTGCTGCGGGTTGCCGAGAAACAGCAGCCGATCGTCACTCTTCATGCAGCAGTTTCTCCTGAGTCCACTGGCGCAGCAGGTTCCAGATAACCGTCAGCGACAGGTCATGCTCGCGGGCCATCGCCATCATGGCGGTCAACGCTTCGGGTGAGTCGAGCTTGTTCACGCCCGTCTTCTGCCACTCATTCCACACCAGCGTCTCCACCTGCTCATCCGGAGCATTGTTGCGCCCTTGCCGGACAAACAGGCCAATCAGCCGTCGCCGGGCGCAGACCTCCGGCGTGGAAAGGCCAAAGTAGTGGTTGATGAATTCGATGGAAGCGCCGAGCGACAGGGCTTCCTCCAGACGCTGCTGGAACAGCCGCTCCTGCTCCATCCTCGCCAGCATCCGGCCCAGCATCTCGTGGTCAATGTGGGTGGTGATGAACTGTACCGCGCTGTTACTGAGAAACAGGATGTCGTCGGCGGTAAGACGCGTCAGCTCGCACAGCTCCTGCGGGCTGAAGCCGAGCGATTCGCAGTAGCGGATCTGTCCCTCCTTCAGCGCCTGGACGATGTGGGTGAGTACTGCCTGGTTAACTGAGGGCGTCATGGCGAACCTCCCGTAACCGCCGCTGGCGGCACAGGCTAATAAGCTGCATCAGTTGCTGGATCTGAGCGTTGTCGTAGTCCGGCGACAACAGCAGTTCGAGGGCGGGCATCGGCGTGCTGGTGTCGCCATTCAGGGCGGCTAGTACCTGATAGCAGCGCTGTGCCGCCGGGTGGGGAAAATCGTGGCAGGGCGCGAGGGTGAAACCGGCCGGAGCGCTGTCGTCAGGCTGGATACAGGCGTCCAGTCCCCAGTAGGCAAACAACGATCGGGCCGTATTCACCAGCGGTGAGGGCCTTGGCTCATCGGGCACAGCGGATTCAGTCGGTGGTTCAGGCTCTGGTAGTGGTGCTTTTTCCGCTTCCGGCGGTGGCGGCCAGAGGACCTTTTCGGCTGGTGGCCCCAGCAGCGCCTGCCGCTTGCTCTGGCTGTCGCTCAGTTCCGCCAGCAGCGTATTCCAGCTTATGCCGCTGCGACAGCTCATCTCGCCAAGCAGTTCGTCCTGCACCAGTTGCGGTACCACGGCTTCCGGCTCGCCGTTAAAGGTGACAAGGGCGGTGCTGAACAGGTCGGCAAATTCGGGCTGGCGTTCCAGCGGCATCAGCTTTGCCCAGACCTGTTCAGCTGCGCTGCGCAGTGCCAGCAGGCGATCAATAACCTTTCGGGTAAGGCCGCCGTATAGCGCGTTAGGGATGCAGGGCAGCAGCCAGTCTACGGTCTGCAACATCCGGCTGATTTGCGACTGGCTGACGGGATAGCCGTCGCGGGTGAGTTGCTCCGCCAGTGCCAGCTGCGTCGGGCATTCAATACCTGCCTCGAGGTAAAGATCGCGCAGGTGCAGGATCCCTTCCGCGCGTTCGATAAACATCAATCCGTTATGCAGGTCGCTTTCCGCCAGATGGCCGATCAGGCACTGGACTTCACCTTGCTGCGGTGACAGCGTTTCTGGCCACGGTCTGAACGGCCAGCAGACTCGGTGGTAACGTTCATCCTGCGTCTCATGCCACAGTTCATTGAGGATGGCGAGGCGCGTATTCCCGCCGCTGGCGAGCATATATTTTTCATCACCGGGGCGACGGGTCAACACTGGCGGGTTATCCAGCCCGCGGGCAAGAATTGACGCTTTCAGTACGTCATAGCCGGGATTGCGGGTGACACGGGGATTGAGGGAGAACGGCTGGATTTGCTCCAGACTGACCTGGACTATCTCCTGTTCTCCGGTAGTGCTGGCACCGTGAAGCCAGCGGTTGAGCAGGTGTGAAGCGCACATAATCTTCCTCCGGCATTCAGACATCGCGGGTAAGCCGGATGCGCTGGTGGATCCAGGCATCCACCTCGCTTTCCAGCCAGGCGACGTGGCGGCTATTGAGTCGGATGGACGGCGGAAACTGTTGCAGCTGGATTTGTCGATAAATCCACGATTTACCGAAGCCGATTTTGTCTTCCACCTGGCGTAAGCGTAAAAATCTGTCGCTATTCATAACCATTCCTCCTGTGTCCAGAGTCGTTCACATCAGCACGATGGACGTGGTTATCAAAGCAGCAGCGTCCCTGCCAGGCAGTAAAAATCCTTATCTGGGTTAGTGAGAGTTGTTAGTTGAAAGGGTTAGTTGACCGCGTTACGGCGGTGCGCCGCGCTGGAGTGCAGTTTTCAACGTCTCGGCGCTCAGCGGCAGGTGCATACCTTCCTCACGCGCCCAGCATTCGAAAATGTTCAGCAGTTTGTAGGGATGCTCCAGCATTTCATCGTCCAGTTGCGGGTTGTGCTTGCAGGCCAGCCACAGCAAACGCGAAAGCGCGGAGCTGATCCGCTCCTTTGATTCCGGCTGATGACGGGTCAGGAAGGCTTCAAGATGAGTGCGACGGATGACGAACAGTGCGTCAGGAGGCAGTGTGTCCTGCAGGTAGCAGACGGACAGACTGAGCCGGGATTTCAGGTTATTGCGGCCATTGCCATACAGCTGGCCAATCAGCAGGTGTAGTTCTTCCTGAAGGTTGTTTTGCGTGGCGAGCAGTTCCAGTAAAAGCTCCCGCAACGATTTGCGGCAACAGAGTTGGTAGTAGCTGTCGTTCTCATCGCAGACCACGATGCCAATCTGGTTGCAGCAGTGGGTATCTTTGGGGCAAGGACGATTCAACGTTTTCGCCAGTTGCTGGTGGAGCAGCAGGCGCTCAAGGCCGATTAACGGCAAATTCCACAGATGGCTGGTGGTCAGTTGCAAAGTCGGGTCGCGTCTGCATGGCGGAGAGTTCGCCATCACTTTACGGTTGCCGGGTTTGTTGCATTGCGAAGGCGGAAAGGGCGGCTTGCTGAATCGGCAGGCAAAGCGGCAAGGAGGATTGAGTGGTCTCAGAAGTACGGGCGAGGGGAAGTAGACTGAGAGAGGCAGATCGCCGTGCAGGGCATGACGGATCAGGTCTGCAGGCAGCAACGTGATGTTGTGCTGCCTGATGACTTCTGCGGCCTCGTCCAGCGTCAGCCACTCCTGGCGGATTTTGTGTGGGGACATGGCGTGTTCCTTTTTGTGTTGTTGGTTGCGTGTAGTGCTTGTTGATTGTGAAAACCGGTGTGAGATGTTTTTGCTAAAACAACTAACCTGACCAGTTTAGTTAACGATCTTTTCAGACATAATCTGGGAGATATCTGCTCTGATCAGTTAATGGTTAATGTGCGGCTCCTGTAATGAGTTACAACAGGATCACTGATGGGTATTGGAGGGGGATTACTTTATTGCTGCTGTGATACGTCATATAAAACATATAAAGTTTTTTGAAAACATAATATTAACTTGTGTTGGTAGGGGCATTTTTAAAACCACTTGGTAGGAGCATCGTTACCATTTCCCCTTATGTGCATGAGCATGATCCAACTTGAGCGGCATAGCATCCGCGTGTCCAAAGCTACGGTTGAACGCTGCAAGATGGCAAGGTGTACAAAGATGCACTTTTCCATAGTTACTGTCGGCATATGCCCGGATTGGGCTAATGTAACTGTGACATTCAGCACAGTAATGTTTTTCGGTGACGATTTTTCCCCTCCGGACTTTTAGTATCAGCGGACCGTGCTCGCCGCTAACGAGATTATCGTAATCGCTGGTCGCAATATTAAAGCGAGTCGGTTTCCCATGTCGTTTAGCAGAAGAGTCGGTCTTTTGTTGGTGAGTTCCTAATGCTTTAAGGATTTTTTTCTGGGAGTAAGGTGATAAGACAAATCCCGGATTATTGGCTTTCGACATCTAAGCTTACCTTCAGTTACTTTTCTTAAACTCACTCAGTGTGAGGCCTTCGTGAAGGCATCAAACCGGAAACTGCGCTCTAAATCTATGATCAGGATCACTCGATAGTCATCATCAATAAATCACCCATTTGTTCTGATCCTAGCCATGGCATATCACCTGCATGCCGATTACAATCATTACTTGATTTTTGCGAGCAGCATTCCGGATTTTTGATGACAAACACCATGATAAAAAATGACAAACGCTGGATTGGCGATCTGCTGGGCGGTTCGTTGATGGTCCGAGAGAGCCGAACCATTGCTGAACTGTTGCTTTCTGAACCAGATGAAGCGACCTGGCAGCAGCAAATAATCAATGAAAATATTCTTCAGGCTTCCTCCACAAGCACTGCAAATCGTTATGCCCGAACCTTAAGGCTGCGATTAATGACCTTGGATCGGGGGGGCTGGAAACTGATTGCTGATGGCAGTGAAAGCGAACGTCTACAAATGCTTTTGGTTGCATTGATGATCCAGTCTCCAATTGTTGCAGAGTTTATTGCTGAGGTTGTAAATCCGGCTCGTCAACAGTTTAAAGAAAAACTTGGTATGAACTGCTGGAGTGAATTTGTGGATGAGAATCTGCGATTGCACCCGGAGCTGGCTGCTTTCTCTGATTCATCTATCCAAAAAATGGGTAACAATCTGATTAAGGCACTGGCAGAAGCAGGTTACCTGGATAGCCCACGCCGCCGGAACTTACAAAACGTTTTCCTTCTACCAGATGTTGCAACGGCCTTGCATCGTTTAAACAAAGCCGAATTGCTTCCTGTTCTGGAGGGTAAAGCATGAATGATCCGATCCTTGAATATCGTTTAAAACAGTTAGAAGAACGTATCGGCGACGACCGTTTTTTGAAAAACCAAGGCTCCGGCAACGAGATTGGCTTCTGGATCTTTGACTATCCGGCGAAGCAGGAGCTTCAGGTCCGCGAGTATTTACACTTTTTATTCAAAAAACTGGATAAAAAATATACCTATAAAACACTCAATATCTTCCAGGTCATCATCGATATGCTTGAAGAACGTAAGCTCTTTGACCGTATCTGCCAGCGAGAGCCTGAGCTTGGCCTTGAGACACTGAAAAAGCATCTGGCAGCCCCGCTGAGCCAAAAAAAAATCGCGGAATATATTGCGCGTACGGTCGATCTTCCGGCACAGCAATTTGTCATTCTGACGGGCCTCGGTAACGCCTGGCCATTGGTTCGCGGTCATGAGCTTATGAGCGCACTTCAGGACGTGATGGGGTTTACACCACTGCTGATGTTCTATCCTGGCACCTACAGTGGATATGATCTTTCTCCACTCTCAGGCATTAACTCGCGTAACTATTACCGCGCCTTCAGACTGGTACCAGAAACCGGACCTGCGGCGACTTTGACTCCTCGTTAAAAGACGACAGCAATGAATATAGAAAAAATTTTTGAGAAACCGCTAAAACGTAATATTAACGGCGTGGTTAAAGCCGAGCAGACCGACGACGAAAGCGCCTGGATAGAACTGGATGAGTACGTTATCACTCGGGAGCTCGATGGCCACCTGCGTCAGTTCTTTGAAGTCTATGCCCCAGCTACTGGACCAGGGAGATTACAGCTTGCCGATAAAATGGGCGTCTGGGTTTCAGGCTTCTTTGGATCCGGTAAATCACACTTCATTAAGATCCTTTCCTATCTGCTGGCGAACCGCGAAGTTAGCCACAATGGCGTCACGCGTAATGCGCTCTCCTTCTTTGAAGAGAAAATTGATGATGCACTGCTATTGGCCGATATTCGGAAATCGGTTCAGCATCCGACTGATGTCGTTCTATTCAATATTGACTCACGTGCGAATGTTGAAGATGGCGTGGATGCCATCCTCAAAGTCTTTCTAAAAGTTTTTAACGAACTGGCTGGTTATTGTGGGGACTTCCCGCATATTGCACACCTGGAACGTGAGCTCGATAAGCGTGGACAGTTTGATACCTTTAAAGCCGCCTTTGCGGACATCACCGGCTCTCGTTGGGAAGATGAACGTGATGTTTATCTGATGATAAACGATCAGATGGCTCAGGCGCTGAGTGTTGCTACAGGCCAGAGTGAAGAGTCTTCTCGCCAGTGGATCGAACAACTTGATAAGAACTTCCCACTGGATATTAAAAATTTCTGTACGTGGGTTAAAGAGTGGCTGGATAGTCAAGGCAACCGCAACATTCTGTTTATGGTCGATGAAGTTGGGCAGTTCATTGGTAAAGATGCACAGATGATGCTGAAGCTGCAAACCATCACCGAAAACTTGGGCGTTATTTGTGGCGGACGCGCATGGGTGATTGTGACCTCCCAGGCTGACATTAATGCTGCCATTGGCGGTATGAGCAGTCGCGATGGTCAGGATTTCTCCAAGATTCAGGGGCGTTTCTCAACGCGCTTACAACTCTCCAGCTCGAATACCTCAGAAGTTATTCAGAAACGTTTGCTGGTGAAAACCGATGCGGCAATACCGGAGCTGGAAACTATCTGGCAGGAAAAAGGCGATATTCTGCGTAACCAGTTGGCGTTTGACACGACAACGACAGCTACACTGCGAGCCTATACAAACAGCCGCGAGTTCGTGGATAACTATCCGTTTGTACCGTGGCATTACCAGATCCTGCAAAAGGTCTTTGAATCCATTCGTACCAAAGGGGCGGCTGGTAAGCAGTTGGCAATGGGGGAGCGTTCTCTGCTGGATGCCTTCCAGTCGGCAGCCGTCCAGATTTCTGCCGATGGTCTGGATAGTCTGGTACCGTTTTGGCGTTTCTATTCAGCGATTGAAAGCTTCCTGGAACCTGCAGTTAGCCGCACTATTATTCAGGCCTGCCAGTCTCCGTCACTGACGGAGTTTGACGGCAAACTGCTAAAGACGCTGTTCCTGATCCGCTACGTTGATGTGCTGAAAAGTACGCTCGATAATCTCGTCACGCTCTCTATTGAGCGTATTGATACTGATAAAGTGGAACTCCGTCGACAGATTGAAGCCAGTCTTAATCGTCTGCAGGCTGAGATGCTGATCTCGCGTATTGATGACAAATTCGTTTTCCTCACTAACGAAGAAAAAGAGATCGAAAATGAAATCCGCAATATTGACGTAGAATTCACCACCATCAATAAGCAACTCTCAACCATCATTTTCGAAGAGATCCTGAAGAACAAAAGATATCGCTATCCAGCCAATAAGCAGGATTTTGATATCAGTCGTTTTTGTAACGGACATCCGCTGGATGGTGCGAATCTTAACGATCTGGTGGTTAAAGTGCTCACGCCACTGGACTCGAACTACGAGAGCTATAAGGGGGCGCATTCTAATAGTCTGCTGATGACGGACAGTAAGGACTGCATCTTAATTTGCCTGCCTGATGAGGCTCGTACCTGGCAAGACCTGACCATGTACGCGCAGACCAAAGCCTTCCTTAGCAAGCAAAGCGGACAGCGCCCTGAACAGGCAACGCTGTTGGCAGAAAAAGGCCGTGAAAATGGCATGCGCGAAAAAACGCTGAAGGCGCAGATCGAAGGCTTGCTTGCTCAGGCTGATGTCTGGGCGCTGGGCGAACGGCTGGATAAGAAATCCTCTTCGCCGTTAGCTATCGTGGATGCAGCCTGCAGTTACGTTATCGAGAACAGTTTCTCTAAACTAAAATTGCTGCGTCTTAGCACCGGAGACGTAAATCGTGAAACTCACGCGCTGTTGACAGTAGAAAATGATACCCAGCTCGACCTCGGGGAAATGGAGGAATCCAATTCTGAGGCAATGCGTGAAGTGGATAACTGGATCAGTATGAGTATTGAGACTCATAAGCCAGTTTATTTGCGAGACATCCTCACTACCTTTGGTCGCCGCCCATTTGGCTGGCCGGAAGATGAAGTCAAACTACTGGTGGCGCGCCTGGTGCGTAGCGGAAAATACAGCTTCACTCTGCAAGGCAGTGAAATCGCACTGAAGCAGGCATGGGACGCATTTAATAATTCACGTCGTTACAGCGATTTGCGTTTGCATAAAGTACGTCGCCATGACGAAGCGCAGCTGACTAAAGCTGCGCAGCTGATGGCTGATATTGCCGGAGAGCCGTTTAACGAGCGTGAAGAACAGCCGCTGGTCTCTCATATTCGCGAACTCTTTGGCCGCTGGAAGAGCGAACTGACCGTTTTTAAAACTCGTGCCGAGAGTGGGCAAAACCCTGGCCGTAAAGAGATAGAAGAAGGCCTGGTATTGCTGAACGGGATTCTTATCGAGAAAGAGGAATACGCGGTCATTGAAAAAATCACCACAGCGGCCGACGATCTTAAAGATTTCTCGGAAGACTGGGACGATTTGGTTAGCTTCTACAAAAACCAATACGCTACATGGCAGCGCTTGAGCACGGCGTTCAATGGAAGTTTTAAAGCTAACCGTAACGCGCTGGATAAAGACGAAACGGCCCAAAAGGCGTTGCAGGAGTTGGAAGGGATCTACAGTAAGGCACGACCTTACGGAGAGCTGCACCGGATTATTCCTCTGATTGAAACCGTTGAAACCATCAACCAGCGTCTGGTGGAAGAATACCGAAGCCATGCGCTGCAGCAGATAGATAACCATATCAATGAGCTGAAGCAAAGCATGCAGGAGATGCACGTCCCTGCTGACTTGCAGCACTCGCTTTTACACCCGATGCAGCAATCGCGTAAGAAAGTGGAGCAGAACGGCCTGATCCCACAGATTATGGAAGAACAGGCTGAGGTTCGGGCGCTACAATTCAAAGCAAACGAACGACTGAACGGCTGGGTTGAAGAACAGCGTAAGAAAGTGCCTGAACCAAAAACCGTCCCTCAGCCAGGGATTATCGATCCAGTAGCTAAGCCTGAACCCAAGCTGAAAAAGACCATCTACGTGAACACGCGTAAAACGATGGAACGAGCTGCGGGTGTGACAACGCTGGATAACGCCGAACAGGTAGACAAAGCCCTGGAGCAACTCCGTAAAACGCTAATGGATGCCATTAACGCAGGCGAACGCGTTCAGCTTCAGTAATATTCCCCATTTTCAGGGCAGACGTTGTCTGCCCTTTTCAGGACTTCACATGAATACGTCAAATATTAAAAAATACGCCCCGGTGGCACGTAAACAGTTCCGCGATGCGGTCATGCAAAAACTGACTACGCTGGGTATTGAGGCCGATAAAAAGGGCAACCTGCAAATTGCGCAAGCAACCGATCTTGGCGACAGCGTGCGTTATGGTCAGTTCTCGTTGGATAAGCAACTGGCGTCACGCCGTGAGCGTCTGGTCAAGCGAGCAGATAAGCAGGGCTACGACGTGCTGGTGGAACACATTGCTTACACCTGGTTTAACCGCTTCTGCGCTATTCGCTATATGGAGCTGCATGGCTATCTTGATCATGGTTTCCGTATGCTGTCTCACCCGACGCTGGAAGGGGGTTTTGAGGTTCTGGATCATGTGCCGGAAGTGGCTGATGCTCTGGGGCTGGACAAAGCGCGTCTGGTGGAGATGAAGCTGGCGGGCGATCGTGACGAAGAGCTGTACCGTGAACTGTTGCTTGCCCAGTGCCATGCTCTTCATGGCGCGATGCCTTTCCTGTTCGAAGCTGTTAATGATGAAATTGAGTTAGTGCTGCCGGATAACCTGACTCGCACCGACTCCATTCTGCGTGGGCTGGTGGACATTATTCCTGAAGAAGACTGGGAGCAGGTCGAAGTGATCGGCTGGCTGTATCAGTTTTACATCTCCGAGAAAAAAGACGATGTGATCGGCAAGGTGGTAAAGAGCGAAGATATTCCTGCCGCTACTCAGCTGTTTACCCCGAACTGGATTGTACAGTATCTGGTGCAGAACTCGGTGGGCCGCCAGTGGCTGCAAACCTATCCGGACTCGAGCCTGAAAGGCAAAATGCCGTACTACATTGAGCCAGCGGAGCAAACGCCGGAAGTGCAGTCGCAGCTGGCTGCTATTACCCCCTCGAGTATTGAACCCGAAAGCATTAAAGTGCTGGATCCGGCCTGCGGTTCCGGCCATATCCTGACTGAAGCCTATAACGTGCTGAAAGCGATTTACGAGGAACGCGGCTACCGTACCCGTGATATTCCGCAGCTGATTCTGGAAAACAATCTCTTTGGGCTGGATATTGATGATCGCGCCGCACAGCTGTCTGGTTTTGCGATGCTGATGCTGGCCCGTCAGGACGATCGCCGTATTCTGGGCCGTGGTGTGCGTTTGAATGTTGTATCCCTGCAGGAGAGTAAGCTGGATATCGCTGAGCTGTGGACCAAGCTGAATTTCCACCAGCAAGTGCAGCGCGGTAGCATGGGAGATATGTTTGCTGAAGGGACGGCACTGGCCAATACCGACAGCGCGGAATATAAGCTAATGATGCGCACACTGGCGTTGTTCACCAGTGCAAAAACGCTGGGGTCACTGATTCAGGTGCCGCAAGAAGATGAAGCTGCGTTGAACGAGTTTCTGGATGGATTGTATCGTCTGGCTGTTGAAGGTGATATTCAGCAGAAAGAGGCTGCGGCAGAGCTTATCCCCTATATCCAGCAGTCTTGGATTCTGGCGCAGCGTTACGACGCCGTTGTTGCTAATCCGCCGTATATGGGCAGCAAATACCAAACGCCTGATGTGAAAAAATATCTAAAATATAATTTTTTGGGATATGACAAAGATCTATTTTCTGCCTTTATTATTAGGAATTTAGAGCTTTCTAAAAGTGGTGGCCAGCTTGGGTTTATGACGCCATTTGTCTGGATGTTTATCTCCAGCTACGAAGAGCTTCGTTCTCGATTGATTAATAAGGAAATTATAACCTCGTTAGTGCAACTAGAATATTCAGGTTTTGATGGCGCAACCGTACCTATCTGTACATTTACTTTACAGAAAGGACATATTGCAGGTTTTACAGGAAGTTATGTCCGTCTTTCTGATTTTAGAGGGGCAGTAAACCAAGGGCCGAAAACGCTTGAGGCAATTCAGAATCATGACTGTGGCTGGTTCTTCGAAAGTAAACCGGATGATTTCAAAATGATTCCGGGAGCACCAATTGCTTATTGGATAAATGAAAACTTATTGCATGCATTTGAGAACTCACCAAAGCTAAATTCGATTGCGGAACCTCGTAAAGGAATGGTAACCGCTGATAATCCGAGATTTATTCGCTCTTGGGCTGAAGTATGTTTTGCGAAACTGGGTATTAACATTAAAAACCGGGAAGAAGCTATTCATTCAGAAAAAAAATGGTTTCCATATCAAAAAGGAGGCGAGTATCGATTATGGTTCGGAAACCATGAATGGGTTGTAAATTGGGAAAATGATGGCCGTGAACTTTTCGATATGCAAGGAAATGGATATAAAGTTGGTTCAACAAATCACAATCTTGAATATATTTTCAAACCGGCAATTGTTTTTTCAAAGATAACGTCTAGCACACCTCACTTTCGGTATGCCCCTCAGGGCTTTTTGTTTGATGATGCATCAGGTCTATGTGCGATAAAAGATGAAAAGAACACCTTTAAGTTGTTGGCGTTTCTTTGTTCGGGAGTGTGTTCTGTTTTCAACAACATAATAAATCCGACATTAAATTTACAACCAGGGAATGTAGCCAACTTACCAGCCCCGCTCATTAATGAATCTGAATACATTGCTATAAAATTAGTATCTGCATTTAAGGAGGACTGGGACTCATATGAGATGTCGTGGGATTTTAAAAAAGACAAATTGCTTAAATTCAAATGCAATTCACTAAGTGAGGCATATGATCAATATTTATTATATGTAGATTTAACTGTTGATAACATCTTAAGACTTCATCAGCAGAATGATGAGCTTTTCATTAAACATCTCGGTTTGGAAAACACTTTATATCATAAAAAAACAAGATCCGATATATCATTGACTTGTAATTCATTTTTCTTATATTCAAATGATAGTGAATTGGACAGAATTAATAAAAATAAAGCAACAATTTTATTTGAATTACTGAGCTATATTATGGGTTGCATGATGGGCCGATACTCCCTCGATCGCGAAGGCTTGGTCTACGCCCACGAAGGTAACAAAAGCTTTGCTGAATTAGTCGATGAAGGTGCCTATAAAACCTTCCCCGCCGATGAAGATGGCATCCTGCCATTAATGGATTCCGACTGGTTCGATGACGATGTCACCGCACGTGTTAAAGAGTTTGTCCAAACCGTATGGGGTGAAGAGCATCTACAGGAGAACCTCGATTTTATTGCCGAAAGTCTCTGTTTGTATGCAATCAAGCCGAAAAAAGGCGAGTCTTCGCTGGATACCATCCGTCGCTATCTTTCCACCCAGTTCTGGAAAGATCATATGAAAATGTACAAGAAACGCCCAATTTACTGGCTGTTCAGCTCCGGTAAAGAGAAAGCGTTTGAGTGTCTGGTCTATCTGCACCGTTATAATGAAGGCACGCTGTCGCGTATGCGTACCGAATACGTAGTTCCGCTGTTGGCACGCTACCAGGGCAATATCGATCTGCTTAACGATCTGCTTAACGATCAGCTTAAGAATGCTGAATCTGGCGCGGCCACCACACGCCTGAAAAAAGAGCTGGATGGTCTGACCAAAAAATTCAACGAGCTGCGTAGCTTCGACGACCGCTTGCGCCATTATGCTGATAGACGTATCACTATTGATCTGGATGACGGCGTTAAGGTTAACTACGGCAAATTTGGCGATCTGCTGGCGGATGTAAAGGCTATTACCGGTAGCGCACCTGAGGAGATTTGATGAAAATAGCGGCGATTTATACGCAGAGAGTTGGCCCGTTGGGCGATGCGGACATTAGCTTCAAAAACGACTGGACGGGAGAGGTGGAGGAAAACGTTCTCCTTACCGGCCCGAACGGCTGCGGTAAATCGACGCTGCTGCGTGGTATAGCTATGCTGTGGGATGCCCTGGGTTATTGGCTTGATCAGCGTGATTTCATGCCTTTAAGAATGGAGACAAAGAAATGGCTGCGCCGATGGAATGGAGTAGCCATCGTTCTTGAAGACATGGGTTTTCTTGGTACTGAAAAAGTTGGCGTTTATTTTGGCAACAAGGAATGGGTCGGAAAACTTTTCATCGAACATCCTGAGGTCTCCTGGACTGGTGAAACCTTTGGCAGTAGCTCTGGACGCATAAGTCTCAGTAAAGGCATATGGAGTGCAGAGTCAGGCCATTCGTCATTGATTCCTGATCTTATTGATAAGTGGTCACAGATTAGACAGCGACTCCTGATTACTAGTGAGTACGTTGATGCTCCAAATATTATCTATCTCGATGCAGATGAGCGACGCTGGGTTTCACCGCAAAAAAATATATCGTCCTTATCCCAGGATGATTTAAGTCAACGGTGGTTAGCTACTTACTCTCCCTCCGCTGACTGGAAAGATCAGCTTGAAGCGTCGCTGTTCAACATGAAAGCGACCTTGCCCGATCAGTATCCCGAGATGATGAAAACCCTGAATCAGTTCTTCTCAGGCAAAGTCATTGAAGAGGATATTCAGCCAGGACAGCGTCAGCAGGTAATACTTGCTAACGGCGACACTCATACGCTGGATGAGCTGAGTTCTGGTGAGCATCAGGTCTTGATCATGCTGTTTATGGTTCAACGCTGGCTTCAGCCGGGCGGTGTCGTTTTAATCGATGAGCCAGATCTGCACCTTCATCCTTCGCTGGTTTCCCCTTTGCTTGCGACTCTGGAAAACATTATCCAGAAAAAGCAGGGGCAGCTTATTTTGACTTCCCACGCTACTGATATCTGGGAAAGATACGATAACCTAGGAATCAGAACAGATTTGAGTCGACTCAAGGAAGTACGTCATGGCAAAGATTGATAAATTTATTCAAGACATCAAAGACCGTGATCTTGCTGCCTTTCCTAATAAACGAGTCCTCGTACTGGAAGGAGTGGATGACATAGCAGCATTTCGGCAACTGTTGACCAAACATAATCCTGGTTGGGAACAGCAATGGGTATTAGTTAAAGCTAATAAAAAACAGAATGTCCTGGATATTCTCGCATTAGAAAACACCTGGTATGGCCTTATCGATCGCGATGAATGGTCTGAAGATAAGATAATGCAGCTAGAGCAAGAACATCCTCGCCTTATGTTTCTACCAAGGTTCTGTATTGAGAGCTATCTGGTCAATCCTTCTGAAATCTGGGAGGCGTTACAGCCAAAACATCAGGCTCGTATTGAAGGTGGAGAGCCCGCTTTCACCAGCCTGTTTGTGCAGGAAGCTCAACGTTGGCTTAACCATTCCGCTATCTGGTATGTCGTGAACCCACTTTGGGAACGCCTTCGTACAGCTGGGTTTAACTCAGCACTGCTTGATGTTGATACCGTTCAGCAAGATGCAGAGGTTGAGCGAATTTTGCGCTCTTGGGGGGCTTTAATTAATCCAGAAAACCTTGCCCAAGAAATACAGCGGCGCAAGGCGCAGGTCGAGAGTCTTTCTCTAACTGAACAATTGTCCATCTGTATTCATGGCAAACTCTTCTTTGAAAAGTTTGTTGATCCACTTCTGACGAGTTTCTTGGGACAGCGTGGCAGGGAACAGCGTCAAAAGGATCTGTTTAGGACACTTCCGGTTCCTAATGATTTATCCCCGATTTGGGTGAGAATGGGATTATAAATTGCAAAGTAAAGAATTAGTTGCGGGACTTACTGACAAGTTCTTAAATCACCGTATCGTCTTCTGGCATGACCCAGAACAACGTTTCACTGATTCGCTCAATGAGTTGGATCTCGACAACGTTGTGCTGCTGGATATGCGCGGCATTTCTGTGCTAGCAACAAAAAAACGACTCGAAATCGACGAGCCTGAGCAAAAATTTTTACTCTATTTCACCAGTGAGGTTCCCGCTCGCGAGCAGGACTGGTTGCTGGATGTTCGCCTCTATAGCACCGTATTCCACGCTGATTATGCGGCGATCACTCTGAATTCGCTGGGTATCCCGCAGCTTGGTTTACGCGAACATATTCAGATCCGCAAAGCCTTCTTTACCGTTAAGCGAACTCAGATCCTGAAGGGATGGGTTACCGAGCGCGAAACGGAAAACTCTCTCGATAAGAAAATGCTTGCGGTGGTGGTCGGAGCCAGTACCTTTGAAACCAAAGAGATTCTGTTTGCTTTGGTTCAGCAATTTGTCGCGGCACGGCAGCAGGATGACAGCGCGCTGGAGAACACCTTCGCCGTACTGAAGAAACTTGGCCTGGATGAGGTACTCTGGGAGATTCTTCGTGTTGAGCTCGGGTACCAGTTTGAATCTCCTTCACTGGAAAACCTGCTGCTGAAACTGTTCTGTACCGATCTCTGGGCGCAGGGTGATGAAGCGCATCGTGACTGGTTGAGTAAAAATGTGCTGGCAACTGCGGCTGGACGAGCCTCTTCACTGGCCTTTATGGGGGCGTGGCGCAACGATCGTCGCTATAAAGCAGAATACGATTATTGTGCAGAGGATTTGCAACAAACACTGCAGCCAAAAGAGCACTACAACTACAGCTCACCGTACGCCCTGGCAAAATGTGAAACCTTCGAGGCCATTGAACAACTTATTATCCGTGGTCTGGTGACCCAGTTGCAGGAAGAGAGCACCACTCTGGACAGAGATGCGTTTAAAGCACTGGTATCTGAGCGCAGTGCTAAATACTGGAGCCAGACACGTCCAGAGTATCTTTCTATCTGGAATGCTATTCGCCAGGCGGAACGTTTGCTGAATTTGCGTAACCGCTACACTGACGGGTTTAATTTCCCCGATACAGGCGCGTTCTGGAAGGCCTACTGCGACGAAATTTATCGCTTCGATCAGACCTATCGTTTGTTTAATGAATATGCCGCACCGGTGCATAGCAAAGGGGCGATGATCCTGCATGAACTGGATAAATTCATCGAAGAGTTATACAGCAACTGGTATCTGGCCGAGCTGAGTCGCGGCTGGAACAAATTGCTGGAAGCGGAAAACCGCATGCAGACATGGCAGTTTAGTGGCATACCCCTGCAGCGCAATTTCTATAAAGAGAATGTTAAACGTCAGTTTGACACCTCTCAGGTGAAACGCGTTTTTGTCGTAATCTCGGATGCACTGCGCTATGAAGTGGCGGAAGAGCTGGGCAGGCATATTAACCATGAGAAGCACTTCAGCGCAGAGCTGCGCTCCCAGACCGGAGTGCTCCCAAGCTATACACAACTGGGCATGGCCGCACTGTTGCCTCATGAGTCGTTGAGCTACCTTCCTGATAATTCTGGCGTAGTTTACGCCGATGGGATGTCCACTTCCGGGTTTGAAAAACGCGCCACTATTCTGGCGAAGGTGAATGGTGTAGCGCTGAAAGCAAAGGACTTGCAGAACGCCAATAACCAGGAAGTGAACGAGCAAATCCGCAACGCTTCCGTAGTTTATATCTGGCACGACACTATCGATGCCATGGGTGATAAGGCTGCAACGGAAGATAAAACGTTTGAGGCCTGCCGAAGTGCAATCACTGAGCTAAAAGATCTGGTTTCACGCCTGCGTAGCCGATTTAATGCCAGCCGAATTTTTGTTACCGCCGATCACGGGTTCCTGTTCCAACAACAAGCGCTGGTGGAGCAGGATAAAACGAAGCTGGAAAGTAAAGCCAAAGACACGATTGAAGCGAATAAGCGTTTTATTGTAGGTCATCAACTGCCTGAAAGTGAATTTTGCTGGCACGGTAAACTGGCAGATACTGCAGGCTCAAGCGATGAGAGTGAATTCCTGTTACCCAAAGGGGTACAGCGTTTCCACTTCGTAGGTGGTGCTCGTTTCGTTCATGGCGGAGCCATGCTGCAGGAGGTGTGTGTTCCTGTGTTGAAGATTCGCGCGCTTGAAAAGAAAGCGGCTGAGAAGCAACCCCAGCGGCAGCCCGTGTCCGTCGTTGCGCGGGATCAGGTGATCAAACTGGTTAACAGCATTGATAAAGTTGGTTTTATTCAGACTTCGGCAGTGAATGATTTAAATGAGCCGCGCACGCTGAATATCTTTATCGTCGATGAAAACAACCAGGTCGTCTCCGGCACGGAAACAGTATGCTTCGACAGTGATAACGAAGATATGGGTAAACGCACCCGCGATGTAACCATGAAACTCATGGGGACGGCATTCAATCGCAAAAACAAGTATGTTCTTATTTTGGAGAATGCGGACAGCGCAACAGAGTATGGTCGCTACCCGATCACGATCGACCTGGCATTTCAGGATGACTTCTTTTAAGTGAGGCGTTATGCAACAGCAGGATAACTCAGCCAGTAACATGGAAACGGCCTCTGTGTTGGCTCAGGACCTGGATTCATTGTTGAATCAGCACTTTCGCGGTCGCGTGGTGCGTAAGGATCTGACTAAGCAACTTAAAGAAGGGGCTAATGTTCCGGTTTACGTACTGGAATATCTACTCGGTATGTACTGTGCCTCCGATGACGATGAGGTTGTCGAGCAGGGGCTACAGTCGGTTAAGCGTATTCTTTCTGATAACTACGTCCGCCCGGATGAAGCAGAAAAAGTGAAATCACTGATTCGCGAGCGTGGTTCTTACAAAATTATCGATAAGGTCACGGTAAAGCTAAACCAGAAGAAAGACGTTTACGAAGCCCAACTCTCTAACCTCGGTATTAAAGATGCCCTGGTGCCGTCTCAGATGGTGAAAGACAATGAGAAACTGTTGACGGGTGGCATCTGGTGCATGATCACCGTGAACTACTTTTATGAAGAAGGGCAAAAAACGTCTCCTTTCTCGCTGTTCACACTGAAGCCGATCCAGATGCCAAATATGGATATGGACGAGATATTTGAGGCCCGCAAGCAGTTTGATCGTGACCAGTGGATCGACGTGCTGTTACGTTCTGTCGGGATGGAGCCTGCGAATATTGAACAGCGTACCAAGTGGCATCTGATTACTCGCATGATTCCCTTTGTGGAAAACAACTATAACGTCTGTGAGCTTGGACCACGTGGTACCGGTAAGAGCCATGTTTATAAAGAATGCTCCCCTAACTCCCTGCTGGTATCTGGCGGGCAAACCACGGTAGCGAACTTGTTTTACAACATGGCCAGCCGGCAGATTGGTCTTGTGGGTATGTGGGACGTCGTCGCGTTTGATGAAGTGGCAGGGATCACTTTCAAAGACAAAGATGGCGTGCAGATCATGAAGGACTACATGGCATCAGGTTCGTTCTCTCGTGGTCGTGACTCCATCGAAGGTAAAGCCTCCATGGTGTTTGTCGGCAACATTAACCAGAGCGTGGACACGTTGGTCAAAACCAGTCATCTGCTTGCACCGTTTCCGGATGCGATGATTGATACTGCATTTTTTGACCGCTTCCATGCTTATATTCCTGGTTGGGAAATTCCAAAGATGCGTCCGGAGTTTTTCACCAATCGCTATGGTTTGATTACGGATTACCTCGCTGAATACATGCGCGAGATGCGTAAACGTAGCTTCTCCGATGCAATTGATAAATTCTTCAAGCTGGGAAATAACCTCAATCAGCGTGACGTGATTGCCGTACGCCGCACGGTATCCGGTCTGTTGAAGCTAATGCACCCGGATGGCGCTTACGACAAAGAAGATGTCCGGGTTTGCCTGACTTATGCACTGGAGGTCCGTCGTCGCGTTAAAGAGCAGCTTAAGAAACTCGGTGGCCTGGAGTTCTTTGATGTGAACTTCAGCTACATCGATAATGAAAGTCTGGAGGAGTTCTTTGTAAGCGTACCGGAGCAGGGTGGCAGTGAATTGATTCCCGCCGGTATGCCGAAACCTGGCGTAGTGCATTTGGTCACGCAGGCTGATTCAGGTATGACGGGCCTCTATCGTTTTGAAACGCAGATGACTGCCGGTAATGGCAAACATGCGGTATCAGGTTTAGGGTCGAATACAGCAGCGAAAGAAGCGATCCGCGTGGGTTTTGACTACTTCAAAGGTAACTTAGGTCGTATTAGTGCTGCGGCTAAATTCTCTGAACATGAATATCATCTACATGTGGTGGAGCTGCACAGCACAGGACCGAGTACAACCACCAGTCTGGCCGCGTTAATCGCGTTCTGTTCCATATTGCTGGCAAAACCGGTTCAGGAACAAATGGTCGTATTGGGCGGCATGACATTGGGCGGCGTGACGAATCCCGTTCAGGATTTAGCTGCATGCCTGCAGGTAGCATTCGATAGCGGTGCTAAAAAGGTATTGCTCCCTATGGCGTCTGCTATGGATATTCCGACCGTACCGACTGAATTGTTTACCAAGTTCCAGGTAAGCTTTTATGCTGATCCTGTGGATGCGGTGTACAAGGCATTAGGTGTGAATTAAATGATATTATTACCAGTACTGTGTTCACTGCGTTACTGGTAATTTCATTTATTCCAAATATTCTTTTGAAATTTAAATTATGTGTTTTCATAAATTATTTGATCCCGGTTTTATGAAATAAAAATACAGGAATACAAACGGGATACAGTTTTCAAGAATCGGAATGGATTTGAGGTAATTTAGCATCTCGACTGGCGCAGTGCCGTGAGAAGCCTTACTCTGGAATGCGTTTCGGACCTGGAAAAATAATCACGCAACTTTTTGATCTTCCACGCAGTATTCAATTTTATGTCCCATTTTGGGGGCAAATCCCTAAGTTAGAACCTCACAACACATTAATTTTCAATAAATTAAACGTAAAGGCGAGTGCGGCCTTCGCACTCATCCTCTAAACACCTCCCTCCGATGCCACTCCACAAACCCCTCCCTTGGATAGTTCCCTTTCACCACCGGCAGCGCAATTTGCTTTCCTGCAAAATCCCAGAATAGCCGCCCAACGATCCCACTCCCATTCACCGCCTCGGACACAAGCACTCGCATACTCTCATCCAGCCCAATCGATCCCATATCAAATGCCTTATGATGAATCGCACACAACGCCAGTCCGTTTGGGATCTCACACGGTCCACCAAACTGCTTCCACTTGATATGCGCGGCTTCGAGTCCAACGGAGGCGTTATCATGTCGCATGTTGAATCCGCAGATGGCACATTCATAGTTATACGCACGCAACACCTGCTGGCGGAACAGCGGATCGCGAACCTTACGGATCTGCTTAATATCAAAACCCATCTCATCCGCGATCTCTTCCTGAATACTTTCTGGAAAGTGCGCTTCAAGGATCTGCTGCGCCAGCGAGCAGATCAGGTTTTTGTTCCTACTCAGCAGCGCAAAGTGTTCTTCATCAAACCCGCCTGCGACGTTATTTTCTACAAGTTCTTTAACAGGCGGTTGCTTACTGCCAGTGGTCGAACAGAACTCGGTATTCTTCAGATCCCAAAACCCATCCCCCTTAAGCCGCCAGAAAGGCATATTCGGGTAATGCGCCTTCCGCTGTGGGCCAAAGCGTTCTAACAGGCTAAGCAGCTGCTCGTGAACCTCGGTTCCGTAATCAAACAATCGCGCATGCCCCTGCTGATAGTTCGCCAGCACGTACAGAAGCAATAAAGGCTTATGCGGCGCACGCTGCTCGCCTTTGCGCCAGATGGTGATGTCGGCAATTGCCTGTTCGAGAGTTTTGCTGGAAGCCATCGCGTTACGAAAGAAGGTAAATAATTGCGATGATGCTCGCAAAACCCGGACCAATCAACCCGCAATCAACAAAAACATGACCTTACCGCACATAACTCTATTTCCTGAATCCCCTTCGCAAATTCCAAATTTACCCCACCCAAAACCGCTGTATTTATATTCAGCCCTGTATAATAGGCACCAGAAATTACGCCGAACGGCAAAGGAAGTATCAAGGAATATTTAAAGAGAGAATTCGCGATATGAAGGTGCTGCAACACCCCCATACCGCTAACCACTACCAACTACTGAGGAGTTGAAAATGGCTGCGACGAATTTTAAGCCAGAGTTTACTGTTTGCAAAACAGAATCAGACGCTTTCACCAGCATGATTGAAAACCGCGAGCTGGTACGCAAAAACAGCGCCCGCCGTCTGCACGGCAACCCGCCCAACGCGGCGCCCGTCCACCCTCGCGCGGAAACGCCGCAGGACAGTGCCGCTTGCTGCGAACTGTATGCACGCATAGACATGAAATACCTTCTCCTGGGCGGCGACTGGTTAACCCGTGCAGGCTTTATCAACGGTATGCCTGTGAAAATCCGCGCCATGAAAGACTGCATCGTGATTACGCCACAGCATACAAGAGAATTATGGGGATGTCTGGAAGGTATGAGTGTGGTGAATATAAATAAGCAGAAAGTCGCCCAGTGGTTAAAAACGTTTCCGGGAGCGCTGAATGATACGGGAGATATACCTATGGTGAAGCGCGGAAATGGTCTGGCAAAGTAAGAATAATATCTAAAATATCCCTTCATTAATCATGTAAAAGGATAAGTTAATACGGGCTTGAATACGCATGCCCGTATTTTTCCTTTTTTAAATGAATTATCTAACACCGCTGGTGCACTCAATAAATCGGTTGTAACATTCTCCGCAAAGCGACAGGGAGGATTGCTATGCAGATTTGTAGGATGGATTACAACGATGTCTCAGCCGATGGACGAAGGCTGAAACTACACGTTTATGGCGTTGGGACGTTTCCCGTTTTTTCAGGAATAGAACCCGTAACCAATATTGCAGAGTGCGCCTTTATCAGGAATGCAGCATTACCTGTGGGTACGTACTGGATCGTTGATGCACCGGAAGGCAGTATTGCTAATCGGGTCGAGCGGTTTGTAAAAGACTTCAAGAACGGTACCAAACATTCTGAATGGTTCGGTTTGTTTAATGCTACTACCATGGCTGATAACGTATTTGTGAATGGGGTCGACAGAGGCTCATTTCGACTTTATCCATTGAGGCCGAATGGTGAGGGAGAGTCGTGGGGATGCATAACGTTCTATAATATCCCTGATTTTCAACTGGTCAGACAATCTTTGCTTGCACGTAAGAAGATTCGTGTTCCTGGTGGTAAAGGGTTGATGGCATTTGGACGTATTGATGTGACAGGAAGGGCTGATTATGCTTCATGCAAAGTTAAAAAATAATATCCTGATTGGTCTGGCATGCCTCATTGCTTCCTTCTTTATCGTCCTGTTTCCTCTGGGAGGCTTGCTCGATTACTTGTCTCAAGCTAGCAATGATTTTTTAAATCGTACCGGTCTGGGGTTTGCTGATGGTGAAGCAGACCCATCATTCCTGTGGGTGTTGGGTGGGATGATGGTCGTCGTTACCGCGCTACTGATGTTCGCCATTCGGAAGATATGCAATCTGAGGCAGGGATAAGACATTTCATGGGCATTTTCTATGACAATCCTTTTAAACGCCCTGAAGTGGTCAGCGCTCACGGTTACCACTGTATGTATCCTCGGATGGTTGTTTGTATGGCTTGTGGCATCTGATTCTGATGCGACGACCGTTTATACGGAAAACGATTTTTTCCACTACCGGATACTGACAGACAAGGATATTAAGAACGCCCCAAAAGTAACGGACGACTATTATTTTGAGGCGCATTCGGGCGATGGTTACGAACCTTCAAACAGTATCATTTTTAAAGGCGCTACCAGTGCTGCACCGTTGCGCGCTTATCTCGAAACGTTAGGGTATGTGAAGGAAAAGCGTAGCCTGGAAGTGAAGGAGGTCTGGTCGAAACCCGAACGGTTAAACGCAGATTTTTTCTATCTGTACTTTAATACCGCTACGGGTGATATTGAACTGACCAAAGTGATAGGTAACGGGCATGTCATCTCATGCCCGTATTAAGAAAAAACCACTCGTGCTTTATCTGCTCTTTCACAGCCTTAACCAGCACAGCATGGAGTTCGCCAACGGTTAAATCGCGTATCACAGGTTCGGGAATGCCTCGTAGCCTGCGAATCAAGCGGCAGATACCAAAGTAATCTATGCCCTCGGTGCTAAAAAGAAACTCGTTTTCAGCGAGGGAAAAAATTTTCTCATAACCATCTTCTTCAGTGACGAGCGTAACGCCAAACGCTTCCTCGCAGTCTTCAATCAGGGCATCGCCATCCATGCCGCATATATCGAGGTCGGCTTCGATTAGGGTGTTCTCATCAATGCGCTTGCGATGATGTCCCGAGGACTGACGTACAACCTCAATGACCTGCGAAAGAGTGGGGTACATTATGTTGGATTCCGTGGGTGAAGAAATGACGTAGACATTGATTAATAGACCGAATTAACGTCTGGGATTTATTATTGAAGGTACAAAGAAAATCAAAACAGTCCACGCAAACATCCCAATGATTTTTAGCGGCCAGGGTTCGAATACATCAAAGCACACAATTGCGCCTATAACTAATAATGGCCCTCCCAATAATTCCACTATTCCTTCTAAGATCGATAACTTATGAGGCAATACACGATTCAGTAAAATGGCCATGAAATGTGCGCATCCTAAAGTGATGATTATTGCTATAGTGCATTCTTTCCAGTTATCAGTGACGCCCACGCATATGAGGCATAACACAATCACAAAAACACAAAGTAACGTATTCAGCATGGAAATAATAAACTTACTCATAATGCTTGCCGCGACGTTTAAAATAAAAAGAGTCTATAAATATAGCGCTCTTAACAGAATGACAAACAACTATGGCTAATAATGCGTTTAAGAATTATTGCGCCTTGCTTATTTTCGTAATAAAAGAGTTAGCGGCTTCATGCCGGTACCATACACTCCACCGCGAACTCTCTTAACTCACACTCTCAAAACACCGGCACCCCCAGCCCCACCTTCACCTCCCTCAACGTCCCTTGCGTCACCCCCTGCGCCCGTTCGGTCCCGCGCTTCAGCATCGCCATCAATTCCCCCTTATCACCCATATACATCGCCCTCCGCTCCCGCATCGGCGCAATCAGCTCCTGCAAACACCCCTCCAGCTCGTTCTTACATGCCCGGTCACCCAGCCCGCCCGCCTGATAGTGCGCCTTCATCGCCGCCACTTTCTCCTTGTCCGGATGAAACGCGTCGAGATACGTAAACACTACGTTCCCCTCAATCTGCCCCGGGTCGCTCACCTTCAGGTGGTTCGGGTCGGTGTACATGGCGCTGACCGCACGGTGGATCGTCTCTTCGCTGGCCGAAAGGTGCAGCGTGTTGCCCAGCGATTTCGACATCTTCGCGCTGCCGTCGATACCGGGCAGGCGGCTGGTGTCGCTCAGCATCGCCTTACAGTGGCGCAGCACCGGGGTGGGCAGCAGGCTGTTCATCTTGTGCACAATCTCGTTGGTCTGCTCAATCATCGGCAACTGGTCGTCGCCGACGGGCACGCACTCGGCCTTAAAAGCGGTGATGTCCGCTGCCTGGCTGATGGGGTAGGCCATAAACCCGACCGGCAGCGAGCGGGCGAAGCCCTTCTGCGCAATCTCGTTTTTCACCGTCGGGTTACGCTCCACGCGGGCGACGGTGACGATGTTCATGTACAGCATCGTCAGCTCGGCGAGGGCGGGCAGGGCGGACTGCAGGCAGATAGTGGTCAGGTTCGGGTCAATGCCGGCGGCGAGGTAGTCGGCCAGCACTTCGGGGATGTTGTCGCGGATCTTCTGCGGGTTGCAGCCGTTGTCGGTCAGCCCCTGTAGGTCGGCAATCAGCACAAACTGGTTGTGCGTCTGCTGAAGCGCCACGCGCTGGCGCAGCGATCCGACGAAGTGGCCAAGGTGCAGCGGGCCGGTTGGGCGATCGCCGGTGAGGATGGTGGGTGCGTTCATAAAGACTCCTTAACGTTGTAATGCCGAAAGGGGTCTTAGATGTGAGAAAGCCGCCTTTCGGCGGCTATCTGAAAATGGGGAATACTACTCCGTGCCGCCTTTAAGAAGGCAGCCACCAGCGGTTTACGGTGAGGACGGCGTGGTTTATGTTCATCTCTTTACCGTACCACGTCCGGCGCGAAAAACAAAAGGGCACGTCATGCTGCAATCACTCAACCACCTGACCCTCGCGGTCAGCGACCTGCAAAAAAGCGTCACCTTCTGGCACGAGCTGCTGGGGCTTGCGCTGCACGCCCGCTGGTATACCGGGGCCTATCTCACTTGCGGCGATCTGTGGGTCTGCCTGTCGTACGACGAAGCGCGCCAGTATGTGCCGCCGCAGGAGAGCGACTACACCCACTACGCGTTTACCGTGTCGGAGGCGGATTTTGAACCGTTCTCGAACAAGTTGGAGCAGGCGGGCATCACCGTCTGGAAGCAGAACAAAAGCGAGGGGGCGTCGTTCTATTTTCTCGACCCGGACGGGCACAAGCTGGAGCTGCACGTGGGCAGCCTCGCCGCGCGGCTGGCGGCGTGTCGCGAGAAGCCCTATGCGGGCATGGTGTTTACCTCAGACGAGGCTTGAGGCGCGCACTTTCAGCCTGCCCGCCAGCGTCACGTGCGTGGCGGCATCTTCCTGATTGCAGAGGTACTCCACCGCCAGCCGTCCCAGCTCGCTGTAAGGCAACTGGATACTGGTCAGCGGCGGGGTGAGCTGCTCGGAGATCTTCTGGTCGTCGTAGCCCGCCAGCAGCATATCCTGCGGGATGCGCACGCCGTTCACCGCCAGCGCCTGATAGCAGCCAATCGCCAGCCAGTCGCTGGCGCAGAAGATGGCGTCCGGGCGCTCGGCCAGTTCCAGCAGCGAAGCCGTCGCGGTAAAGGACTCGCTGAACTGCCAGTTGGTCTGGCGCACCAGGCCGTCGTCACACGCGAGTCCGGCCTGCTGTAGCGCCGCCCGGTAGCCCGCCAGACGCTGGCGCGAGGCCTCCATCCAGCTCTCCCCGGTGATGTGGGCGATGCGCGTCGCCCCGCAGGCGATGAGGTGTTTCGTCACCTGGAAGGCGTTGGCGTAGTCGTCCGGGATAAACGACGGCAGCAGCGGCGAGCCGGGGTCGCGCTGGTTGAGCAGCACCAGCGGGATGCGGGTGCAGTCCTGGAATGCCGTCATGTCCACCAGCGTGGTGACCGGGGAGGCGAGGACAATCCCGATGCAGTTGCGCTTCTCCAGCTGGCGGATGATGTTCAGCGCCAGCTCGATGTCGTCGCCGTAGTCGTAGACGGTGAGCAACGTTTCATTGCGCCACGCCGCTTCCCGCGCCTGGCTGATGGCGTCGATAAACGGGTCGAAGCTCTGCATGGAGCTCACCAGCAGGGCGATCTCTTCCTGGTTGCGCGGGGCGTGAACGGCGGGGAGGCGGTCGTAGCCGAGCTCGGTGGCGACGCCAATCACCCGCTGGCGGGTGTCGTCGCTGAGCTTGATGTTGCGGGACTGGTTAAGCACCAGCGATACCGTCGCCTGCGACACCCCTGCCGCCCGCGCAATATCGTTCATCGTCACTTTCGTTTTTCGCTTCATCCGTCCTCTCCCTTTCGCGAATTTGCATCATACCCTAACCGCGCGCTTCCGCGCCGTCGATCACGTTTCTCATCCATCGAAGCGTGAACTTTGTGAGAGGCGTCGCTTTTCTGAGCGCCGCGATTTGCGCATTTATTCTGCAGCTAATATTTATTAGCTAAATATTATCAGTAAGAGGATGCGTAATGAAAGAGCAGTGGAGCAGGGAGCAGGCACAGGCGTGGTATCAGCAGAAAGGCTGGCTGTGCGGGTTTAACTATCTGCCGTCGACGGCGGTGAACTGGACCGATATCTGGCAGGAAGAGACCTTCGATGCCGCAACCATCGACCGCGAGCTGGGCTGGGCGGCGGACGCGGGTTACAACACCCTGCGCATCAACCTGCCGTTTATCGTCTGGGAGCACGACCGCGACGGGCTGATGGCGCGCATCGACCGCTTTTTGACGATTGCCGACGGCCGCGGTTTCAGCACCATGCTGACCCTGATGGACGACTGCGGCTTCTCCGGCGACGAGCCGTACCTCGGCCCGCAAAAGCCGCCCGTACCGGGCAAACACAACAGCCAGGCGGCGGCGAGCCCGGGGCGCGACAAGGTGTGCGATCGAGACTGCTGGCCACAGATTGAGCGCTATATCCGCGACGTTGTGCGCCAGTTCCGCGAGGATAAGCGCGTATTGCTGTGGGATCTGTATAACGAGCCGGGAAACCGCGGCATTTTCGCGACGGGCACCGAAGAGGTGCTGTACGACGAGAAGCTGGAGACCTGCGCGCACGAGTTGATGAAGCTGGCGTTCCGCTGGGTGCGTGAGGAAGATCCGACCCAGCCGCTTACCGTCTGCGCCTGGCGTCTGCCGGCGGAAGAGGAGGGCGAGACGTTTTATCAGCACCCGCTGGACCAGACCGCGCTGGAACTGTCGGACGTGGTGAGCTATCACGCCTACACCAATACCGGGCGCATGACGGCGATTATCCAGCAACTTCAGGCGCTGGGCCGCCCAATCTTCTGCACCGAATGGCTGGCGCGTCACGTGGGCGGCACCATCGAAGAGCAGCTCCCGCTGATGTACATGGCAAAGGTCGCGCCGTATCAGTGGGGGCTGGTGCGCGGTAAAACCCAGACCTGGCTGCCGTGGCCGGTGGTGATGAAGGAGTCCACGGACTACTGCCGCCTGTGGTTCCACGACGTGTTCGAGGAGAACGGTATCCCGTTTTCACGCGCTGAAATCGCGCTGATGAAGAAGCTGCGCAATATCGCCCCGGATCCGCAGGGCTAATAATAACGACCCGGCGCGCTGTCGCCGGGCAACCAGGTACGCACTATGGCAATGACAATGAAAATACCGTCTCGCGAGTTGTGGTCCTACTTTGGCTATGGTTTAGGTCAGTGTTTTAGCTTTGGTTTAGTGGGTTCGTTTATAAACTATTTTTACACCGACGTGCTGGGGATCTCGGCGCTGGCGGCAAGTACCATCTTCCTGATTGCCCGCGCGTGGGACGCGGTTCACGATCCGCTGTTTGCCAGCATTATGGACACCATTAACAGCCGGTTCGGCAAGTTTCGCCACTTTTTACTGATTGCGCCGCTGCTGATTACCGGCGTCACCCTGCTGGCGTTCTATAAAATCGAAGCGGACATGACCACCAAAATCCTCTACGCCGGGGTGACGTATATCCTGTGGGGGACGCTGTACGCCATCTCCGATATCCCGTTCTGGTCGATGTCGTCGGTGATGACCAACGACTCCGGCCAGCGCACCCGCGCGGTAACGGCGGCGATGCTCGGGGTGAACGCCGGGATTGCCTGCGCCAATATCTTCTTCCCGAAGCTGGCGGCGTTCTTTGCCCAGTACAGCAACGATAAAGGCTACTTTATGGCGGCGCTGGTGATGATGCTGGTGGGGCTGCCGCTGATGCTCAACGGCTTTATGCAGATCAAAGAGCGCGTCCCGCCCAGCCCGGAAAAGGTGACGATGCGCGACACCTTCCACAACCTGCGCCAGAACAAGCCGCTGTTTATCGTCCTGCTGTCGTTCTTTTTCTGCGTGTTCCATAACGTGGCGGGCGGACTCTATATCTACTTCTTTATCAACAACATGGGCGACGGCAGCCTGCAGATGGCGATTGGCGTGATGGGCATTGTGGCGGCGGTGCTGTGCCTGGTCGCCCCGATGCTGACGCGCCGGATGCAGAAGCGGAAGCTGTTTATGATCCTCTGCGGGCTGGACGTGGCGGTGCGCGTTGTGATGTGGTTTGTCGGGTATCAGCAGGTGACGATGCTGTTTATTCTGCTCGGCCTGAGCACGCTGTTCGTGATGATGACCAACATCCTCACCTCGTCGATGATTGCCGACACCATCGAGTACGCGGAGTACCACACCCACAAGCGCTGCGCGGCGATCACCTTCTCCGGGCAGACCTTTACCGGCAAGATGTCGGTGGCGGTGGGCGGCGGGTTAATCGGCGTGTTTCTGACGATGATTGGCTACGTGCCGCAGGCGCAAGTTCAGAGCGAGAGCGTGCTGTCGGGGCTGTTCTTCGGGATTTGCCTGCTGCCGGCGATTGGGTCGCTGATCCGCATCGTGTTTATGTCGCGCTTTACCTTTACCGAGGAGAAGCACGCGGAGATTTGTCGGCTGCTGGCGGAGCGGAACGCGTCTGCGAAAGCGCCGGGTGGCGGCTGCGCCTTACCCGGCCTACAGAAAATTACAGCGACTTCACAAACGCCAGCAGATCTTCGTTGAGCTGGTCCTGGTGGGTCAGGGCGAAGCCGTGCGGCGCGTTGTCGTACACCTTCAGCGTGGCGTTTTTGATCATCTCTGCCGCCAGCTTGCCGGTGCTTTCAAACGGCACGATCTGGTCGTTGCTGCCGTGAATAACGAGCGTCGGCACGTCGATTTTCGCCATATCCGGGCGGAAGTCGGTTTCGCCGAACGCGGTCACGCAGTCGATGGTGCCCTTCAGCGACGCCAGCAGGGCGATGTTCAGCGTCTGGGTGAGGGCACCGGCAGAGACGGTCTGCCCGGCGTTGATACCGTAGAACGGGGTGGCGAAGTCGCTGATGAACTGGGCGCGATCTTTACGCAGCCCGTCGCGAATGCCGTCGAACACGCTCTGATCCACACCCTGCGGGAAGGAGTCGGATTTGCCGAAGATCGGCGTCACCGCGCCCAGCAGCGCCAGACCGGCCACGCGCGCGCTGCCGTAGTTGTTAATGTAGCGCGTCACGTCGCCGCCGCCCATGGAGAAGCCCACCAGCGTCACGTCCTGCAGGTCCAGGGCGGTAATCAGGTCGTTGATGTCGGACGCAAAGGTGTCGTAGTCGTAGCCGTTCCACGGCTGATCCGAGCGGCCAAAGCCGCGACGGTCAAAGGCGATGGCGCGGAAGCCGCGCTCGGCCAGGTAGTTCAGCTGGCTGTCCCACATGTCGCCGTCCAGCGGCCAGCCGTGGCTGAAGAGAACCGGTTTGCCCGCGCCGCCGTCTTTGTAGTAAATCTGCGTGCCGTCTTTTGCCTTAAACGTTGCCATAGTGTGTTCCTGTGCAGGTGATGATTATGGTTATACCGGCGCGACCAGGTAGCGAATAGCCGGTGATGTTGTGCCCTGATGAAAAGCCAGAACGCGGCTCTGCAGCAGGAGGTCATTCATGGTGTGGCGCTCCTGCTGGCGTAGATGCTCAATCCACGAGCCCATCAGGAAGGTCTCAATAAACAGACCGGGACGCTCGATATCCTCGTACACCGCCCAGCTCATCGCCCCGGCGCGGCGGCGCACCCGGCGCAGCTCGTGCACGGCCTGCAAAAACGCTTTCGCGTTCTGTGGGTCGATGATGTACTCGTGCGACACCAGCACCGGGCCGCGCTCGTTCGGGAGTTCAATCTCCACGCCGTCCAGCGGCTGCCCGCTCAGGTCGAGATTTAAATTCGGATCTTTCTCCAGCTTCCAGCGGAACGCCGTCGCGCTTGCCAGCACCATCCCCAGCGTGGCAACCACCAGCGAGGTCGGGGTGCCGAACTGCGAGGCGATCTGCCCCCAGACGGCGCTGCCTGCGGTCATCGAGCCGAAGAACACCGTCAGATACACAGCCAGCGCCCGGGCTTTTACCCAGCGGGCGGCGCTGCGCTGTGCGCCAAGGTTGAGGGTGGAGAGCACCGCAATCCACGCAAAGCCGGTAAAAAACTCAAACAGGTTCAGCAGCCAGAAGTGGCGCACGAACGCCAGCGCCAGCATGGTGAGGGCAAACGTCAGGCTGGCGGCCACCATCAGCCGATCGGCATTCAGCCGCTGGCGCAGGCGCGGCAGCAGGATCGCCCCGGCAATCGCCCCCAGGCCGATACACGCCAGCATCACGCCGTAGCCCGCCGGGCCTAAGCCCAGCTCGCGGCGCGCCACCAGTGGCAGTAACGCCCAGCCCGCGCTGCCGAAAACGAAGAACGCCACGGTACGCACCAGCACGTTGCGCAGCACCGGGGCGGCGTGCACGTAGCGAATGCCGGACCGCACCGCCGAGAAGAAGTGCTCCGGCGGCAGCCGCTGCACGGAAGGCGCCGGACGCCAGCGCCACAGCACCCACGCCACGCCGACCACGGATAGCGCGTTAAGCGCAAACACCATCCACGGCCCGGCCAGCGACAGCAGGAAACCGCCCAGCGCCGGGCCAATCGCCCGGCTGATGTTGACCCCGAGCGAGTTAAGCGCCACGGCGGAACCCAGCTCGGGCTTGCTCACCAGGTCAGGCACAATCGCCTGAAACGGCGGCGAACTCATGGCCGCGCCCACGCTCAGCAGAAACGTTGCCGCCAGCAGAACGGTGGAGGTGACGTGTCCGGTAAAAGAGAGCAGCGTCAGCCCGGCAGCGGCGATGAATACCCATAGCTGGGAGAAGAGCAGGTATTTTCGTCGGTCAACGATGTCCGCCATCACCCCGGACGGCAGGGCGAAGAGGAACATCGGCAGGCTGCTGGCCGCCTGCACCAGCGCGATATCCAGCGGATCGGCGCTGAGCGTCAGCATGCTCCAGTTGATGCCGACGTCGCTCATCCATGAGCCGACGTTAGAGACCACCGTGGCGATCCACAGCATGCGGAACACCGGCTGGCTCAGCGGCTGCCAGGGCGAAGCCGCCGATGCGGGCGTCGTCTCGACGTGTGCGTCGCGAACGTCGTTAACCTGGGTCATGCGAACCTCTCCGTCGTCTTACGCTGCAGCCGCCACTGGCCCGGTCCGGTGAGGGCGAGGGTGGTGAAGATAATCAGCAGCAGCCAGCCAAACTGCCCTTCGGCAATCGACCAGTCCGGGTGCACCGCCAGCATCGCCACCAGCAGCACGGCGATAATCGGCAGGCACGCCAGGCGGGTGTAAACCCCTGCAATGATAAACAGCGGGCAGATGACCTCGGCGACGATCGCCGGGATTAGGCTCGCGTAAGGTCCGAAACCAAACGGATCTTCGATGCGCGTCAGCTCTTCGCTGAAGTGGAGCACCTTCGGCAGGCCGTGCACGTAAAGCAGCAGCAGGCTGCCGGTCAGGCGCAGGAAAAACAGCCCTGCATCGATCCGGGGCGAAGCGTCGTTTTGTTTCATCAGAATGCAAAGCAGCTGCAGCCCAGCGCCCCCCAGAAAGCGTTATCGTCGGACACCGGCATCTCTGACGTGCGGGCGAAATCATGCTGGTGGCTATGAACCCCGCACGGGCCGCTGCAGTGGTGGACGGCGCTCATGCCGACGCGTGCGGCCTGCGGCGGCGCGCTGCGGTAGTGGCCCGGCACCTTCACCACCGGGGACCACTCGGGCAGGACCGGAATGGCGGGCGGCGCGAGCGGGCCAAAGCTGCCAGCGGCGTAGACGATATCGCCGTTGACCACGGTGAGGACGGACTCGATGCCCTTGATCTCCTCTTCCGGCACGCGGAAGTAATCTTTGCTGAGCACCGCCAGATCCGCGAGCTGGCCCGTTTTGATCTGCCCCTTCTGGTTCTGCTCGCTGGAGAACCACGCGCTGCCCTGGGTCCAGAGCATCAGGGCGGTATCGCGATCCAGACGGGCGCTGTGATCGTACATCTGCATCCCGCCAACGGTGCGGCCGGAGACCAGCCAGTAGAGCGCGGTCCACGGGTTATAGCTCGCCACGCGGGTGGCGTCGGTGCCTAAGCCCACCGGCACGCCAGTCTCCAGCATTTTCGCCACCGGCGGCGTGTGGCGGGTGGCTTCGATGCCGTAGCGCTCGGCGAAGTATTCCCCCTGGAAGGCCATGCGGTGCTGCACGGCAATGCCGCCGCCCAGTTCTTTGATGCGGTCGATGTTGGCCTGTGACACGGTTTCGGCGTGGTCGAAGAACCAGTGTAGCCCGTTGAACGGAATGTCGCGGTTCACCTTCTCGAACACGTCCAGCATGCGGCTGATGGATTCGTTATAAGTAGCGTGCAGGCGGAATGGCCAGCGGTGTTCGACCAGATGGCGCACCACGCGCTCCAGCTCGTCCTCCATGCCCGGCGCGAGATCCGGGCGCGGCTCGAGGAAGTCTTCAAAATCGGCGGCGGAGAAGACCAGCATCTCGCCCGCGCCGTTGTGGCGGAAGAAGTCGCTGCCCTGGCCCGGCGTGAGCATGTCGGTCCATTTTTCAAAGTCTTCCAGCTCGTGGCCCGGACGCTGGGTAAACAGGTTGTAGGCGATGCGGATGGTCATCTGCTTTTTCTCGTGCAGCTCGGCAATTACCTCGTAATCTTCCGGGTAGTTCTGGAAGCCGCCGCCTGCGTCGATGGCGCTGGTCAGCCCCAGGCGGTTCAGCTCGCGCATGAACTGGCGCGTGGAGTTGACCTGCTGCTCCAGCGGCAGCTTCGGCCCTTTGGCGAGGGTTGAGTACAGGATCATGGCGTTCGGGCGGGCGATCAGCATCCCGGTCGGGTTGCCGTTGGCGTCGCGCTGGATCTCGCCGCCCGGCGGGTTCGGCGTGTCCCTGGTGTAGCCGACCACCTTCAGCGCGGCGCGGTTGAGCAGGGCGCGGTCGTACAGGTGCAGGATAAACACCGGCGTATCCGGCGCGGCGTCGTTAATTTCATCCAGCGTCGGCATACGGCGCTCGGCAAACTGGAACTCGCTCCAGCCCCCCACCACGCGCACCCACTGGGGCGACGGCGTGCGCAGGGCCTGCTCTTTCAGCATGCGCAGGGCATCTGCCAGGGACGGTACGCCTTCCCAGCGCAGCTCGAGATTGTAGTTCAGCCCGCCGCGGATCAGGTGCAGGTGCGAGTCGTTCAGGCCGGGGATGGCGGTGTGGCCTTTTAAGTCGACCACCTTAGTGCCGTCGCAGTGGTGTTGCATCACCTCGGCGACGGTGCCCACTTCCAGGAATTTCCCGTCGCGCACGGCAACGGCTTCCGCGAGAGGGTTCTCGCGATCGACGGTGTGAAACTGGCCGTTAACCAGAATGAGATCGGCTTTACCGAGGGTAACCATAACTGCTCCAGACTGAGAGGGGAATGGTCAGGATTATGGGAACCGGTTTCGGGAAAGATCCAGTTATACAATAGGATAGGTATACCAAAGTATAACTATACCTAAGGTTAACTATACGAAGAGATAATTACGCGCCAGCGGCGTGGGTCATAGGATGAATGCGATTTTATCGGCGTGCTGTTCGCGGCGATTTTAACCTTTAACCTCACTGGATAATCTTATGACCACTACAAAACTCGAAGTCTTAACCCCAGCCAACTGTCAGATCATCTTCATCGACCACCAGCCGCAGATGGCGTTTGGCGTGCAGTCTATTGACCGCCAGGTGCTGAAAAACAACACCGTGGCGCTGGCGAAAGCGGCAAAAGTGTTCAACATCCCGACCATCATCACCACCGTTGAAACCGAAAGCTTCTCCGGTAACACCTATCCGGAGCTGCTGGACGTGTTCCCGGGTCAGGACATTCTGGAGCGTACCTCCATGAACTCCTGGGACGACCAGAAGGTGCGTGACGCGCTGAAGGCTAACGGCAAGAAGAAGGTGGTTGTCGCGGGCCTGTGGACCGAAGTGTGCAACAACAGCTTTGCCCTGTGCGCGATGCTGGAAGGGGACTACGAAATTTATATGGTGGCGGACGCGTCCGGCGGCACCTCCAAAGAAGCCCACGACTTCGCGATGCAGCGCATGATCCAGGCGGGCGTGATCCCGGTGACCTGGCAGCAGGTGATGCTGGAGTGGCAGCGTGACTGGGCACATAAAGAGACCTATACCGCGGTGATGGATATCGTGCGCGAGCACTCCGGCGCCTACGGCATGGGCGTGGATTATGCCTACACCATGGTGCACAAAGCGCCGTCTCGCCAGAAGAGCGAGCACCGTACCTTAGCGCCGGTTCCGGCACGCTAAATCCCGGCGGCGGGCTGGTCCCTCATCCGGCTCGTCACTGCCTTTTTCTCTGGAGTTCACAATGAGTACAGGGTTGATATCCCTCGCGGCAGGCGTGCTGATTGGCCTGATGTATGCCGTGCTGAAGGTGCGTTCCCCCGCGCCGCCCGCGCTGGCGCTGATTGGCCTGCTGGGTATGCTGGCAGGGGAACAGGCGATGCGTCATCTTTTATCCCGCGATAATCCCGCTGGCGTGCAGGTGACGGTTCCCCACGTTCAGCACCTGACCGGAGCGTCATCATGAAGGCCTGGATTATTTCGCTGGTGTGCGGGGTCGCGGCTGGGGTAATTTACGCCCTGCTCGACGTGCATTCCCCGGCGCCGCCGGTCGTCGCGCTGCTTGGCCTGTTCGGCATGCTGGTGGGTGAACAACTGATCCCCATCGGACGGCGTCTGGTGAGCCGCGAACCGCTGACCCTGGCCTGGTTTCGTCATGAATGCGTACCGAAAATCAGCGGTACCGCGCCCCCAACGCCCGCGAAGGAAAGCCGCGACGCGTAACGAATTGTTTGAGGAAAGACAGCATGACGCTGCCGTGGCGCATTGCCATCATTGATGATGAACGCTCTGTTCGCAGCGGGCTCAGTAACCTGCTGCAATCGGAAGGGTATGCTACCGATACCTTCGATTCGGCAGAGGTGTTTTTGAGCCACCCTCTCGCCCTGTCCGGCGCGTCGCTGGTGATCACCGACATCAAGCTGCGCGGCATGAACGGGATCGAGCTGTTTGAGAAGCTGCGGTTGCTGGCCACGCCGCCGCCGCCAATACTGTTTATCTCCGGCCATGCGGATGAAAATATGCAGCGGTATGCACTCAGCCTGGGCGCCGCTGCATTTTTGCGTAAGCCGATTAACATCGATATTCTGCTGGATCATATTCAGCGGGAGCTGACCCGCCGACAATAAGGATCGCGGATGAACGAACAAACGTCGCCTGCATTTTGGCCCGCCCGGGGAAGTCTCCATGAAGGGCGGGCTTTTGTTCTGAAAGAGGATGTTATTTTTACCGTGCTGGCGCAGGAGGGCGGCATCTCCTGGATGAACGGGCGGCATCCCCAGTCCGGCGGTTCGTTTATTATTGCCACCGCGGTCAGCGATGAAGAAGAGGAGCGGGCAACGCGGCTGCTTAAAAACGAGTTTGCCCTGCGCGATCGACTTCATGACGGCTGGGCTATCCGGCCCGTCGCTTCAACCCAGTACCGCGGACGTTTTGCGCTGGTATACGCGCCGTTCTGCTTTGAACTGCTGGCGTGCCGGGCAGGTAAGGCGATTTCCGGGATCGCCCGCTTTATCGAGATGGCGATCCGCATCTGCGGTCCCCTGCGCCAGATGCATCTGCACAACCTGATCCACGGCGATATCAAACCCGGGTCGATCTTCGTTCATCACGACGCCACCAGCCGTCTGTGCAGCTTTGGTCTTTCCTGCGCCACTTCCGACGCATTCTCCCAGTCCCGGCTTGCCGCGTCTGGCGGCACGCCCGCCTACATGTCACCGGAACACACCACGCGTACCCGGCGCGCCGTCGACAGCCGGAGCGATCTCTACAGTCTGGGTATCGTGCTTTATGAACTTCTGACCGGGCGATTGCCGTTTGAACTGAGCGCTGATGACCAGACTAACTGGGCGCATTACCACATTGCCTCTGAGCCGCTTGCGCCGGGCCGGGTGCGTCCGGACGTACCCGGCATGCTCTCGACCATTATCCTTAAGCTGTTGGAGAAGAATCCGGAGAATCGCTATCAGACCGTCGACGGGCTGATTGCCGACCTCAGGCGCTGCCAGGCGACGCTGACCGCCGAAGGTGAGATCGTCGACTTTATTCCCGGCCAGCAGGATCGCTCTCCGGCGATCCATCTTGCCGATTCGCTTTTCTCTGCGCATCCGCAGGCCAGCGACGTCATCGCCGCGTTTGAGCGGGTCAGCCAGAGCGGTGCGCCGGAACTGGTGACGATTGGCGGTCCGTCGGGGATCGGCAAATCTTCCGTGATCGCCACCACGCTGAAATCGCTGCAACAGCGCAAGGTGCTGCTGGCGGTGGGCAAGGTCGATCAATACTCTCCCACGCTGCCCTACGGCGTGCTGAGTTCGGCGTTTCGGACGCTCACGCTGCACCTGCTCGGGCTGCCAGCCGGGGAGGTGGCGACGTGGAAAATCCGCCTGTCGCGCGCGCTGGAAGGCTTCGAGGAGCTGGCTGTCAGCCTGGTGCCGGAGCTGAATTTACTTCTTGAGAACAAACCGCGTTTCTCTGCGGATACATTTTCCATCGACGCGCGGGCGCGCTTCAGCCATATGGTGCTGGCGCTGGTGAAAACCTTCGCCACACAGGGCGCGCCGCTGGTGCTGCTGCTGGATGATGTGCAGTGGATCGACGCCGCCAGCCTGCAAACGCTCGATCACCTGCTGCGCGCCTGCGGCGCCATCCCGCTGCTGGTGGTGGTGGCGCACCGCGATCTCAGTTCGCTTTCTGATCCCAGCTTGCAGACCGCGCTGGCGAGCCTGCCGGAGGCGGCGCAGCATGCCATGACGATCGTGCCGCAGCCGCTGTCGGTGAAGGCCGTGGCACGCTGGCTCGGGGGGATTTTTCATGCCCGCAGTACCGGCACCTCCGATCTTGCCACGCTGATCCATGAAAAAACCGGCGGCAACCCGCTGTTCGTTCAGGAATTTTTCCGCCGCATCGTCGATGACGGACTGGTGGTGCACAACAAATATCAGGGGAAATGGCATTACGATCTCCAGGCCATCCGCGCCCGGCATTACACCGAGAACGTGGTGACGCTGGTGCTTGAACAGCTCAAGGAGATGCCCGACGAGACGCGCCGCCTGCTGGGCAGCATCGCCTGCCTCGGCTGCACGGGCGAGCTGGAGATGCTGTGCCGCGTGGTGGGGCAGTCGGCGGCGGAAATCCGCTACGCCCTTCATCCGGCGGTTACCGCTCAGCTGATTGTGCTGACGGAGAAAGAGTACGCTTTTACCCACGATCGGGTGCAGGAAGCCGCCTTTGCCCTGCTGGATGAGGGCGAGAAAAGCCATCTGCACCTGACCACCGCCAGCCTGCTGGCGGATGCCGCGCGGCAGACGGCGGGTAACGAACTGCTGTTCCGCGCGGTTCACCACGTCAGCGCCGCGCTGGACTGCATCCAGCCTGCGCCGCAGCGCCAGAGATTCCGTGAGCTGAGCCTCCAGGCCGCGCGGCGTGCGAAGCGTACCGGCGATTACCTTTCCGCCTTAAGTTACATCCAGACCGCCAGAGCGCTGGGGAACGCGGGTCCGGTCTCGGACTTTATGCTGGATATCGAAGAGGCGGGCTGTGAGTTCGCGCTCGGGCACCTGGAGCGCACGCGCGCGCTGTGCGATACGATCCTCGGCTCACCGGGCGGGCTGACGGAGAAAGCGCTGGCCGCTAACCTGCTGGCGGAAGTCTATATGCGCCAGTCGGAGATCCGCCTGGCGCTGGAGGCGTCGTTATGCTGGCTGGGCGTGTTCGGGATCCAGATCAGCCGCTACCCGGAAAATGCCGAATGTGACGAGGCCTGGCAGCAGTTCTGTCAACGCACCGCCGACGCGCCGCAGAACCCGTTTACTCAGCTTAAGCTGATGGAGAGCGCGGAGACCGAAGCGGTAATGAACCTGCTTTACAGCGCCAGTATTTTCGCCAGCTTTACCTGCCCGCGCCTGCACTTTTTACTCCTGTGCCGGATGATGCACCTCACGCTCGATCGCGGCATAACCGGCGCATCCACCACGGCGATGGCCTGGTTTGGCGTGCTGATTGGCCACCGCTACGCCGAATACCGTCTCGGGTTTGAGTACGGCACGCTGGCTCGCGAGCTGGTGAACCGCCACGGCTATGATGCCTATGAAGCTAAAACTCTGCTGCCGCTCGACCAGCTCAGCGTCTGGACCCAGCCGCTGTCGTACACTATCGAGTGCGCCAAGGCCTGCTTTACCTCGGCAGTGACCCACGGCGACATGACGATGGCCTGCTTCGCGGCTTGTCATCAGATCATTAACTTCCTCTCCCGGGGCGATCATCTGGACGGCGTGTTGACCAGCATCGATCGCGGTCTGGCTTTTGTGCGTAAAACGGATTATCAGGACATTGAAACCGTTCTGCACATTCAGCGCCGCTACGTGGAGTTTTTACGCACGCCGGTGACGGGCACATGGAGCGCCGCCCAGGCGCTGCCTGACGATCTGCTGCCCGCACCGCCGGAGCAGGCGCCCGAGCAGACCTCGACCATGCTGTTCTGGTACTGGCTCTATCGCGGGATGGCGCACTTTACCTGCGGCGAATACGCCGACGCGCAGGCGGATTTAGAGAGGGCGGGCTGGTATGCGTGGTCCGCGCCGGGCCATATCCATCTGCTGGATTACCATTTTTACAGCGCGCTGGCGCTCTCCCGCCAGCTCACGCCGGAGACCTTCTCGGCGGATTATCGCCGCAGTATTCATCACCATTACGACAAAATTGCCCTCTGGGCGCGGATCAATCCGGGCACGTTTGCCGATAAAGAGGCGCTGATTTATGCCGAAATCGTCCGTCTGGACGGCATGAACAGCATCGCGCTGGAGCAGTATGAAAATGCGGTGCGGCTCTCGCGGGAGGGCGGGTTTAACCCGAACAATGCCCTGGCCCACGAGCTGGCAGGGCGTTTCTCGCTGGCCTGCGGCTACCCGACCGCCTCCGACGCCCATTTCCGCGGTTCGATTGCCGCCTGGGGCCGCGCCGGGGCGCAGGCCAAGGTGCGTCAGCTGGAGCAGGATTTCCCGCATCTGCTGGCCTCCGGGCAGAGCCGCGCGTACGACACCGTGGCATTTGCCCAGAACGAGGTGATCCGCGATTTACAGAGCGTCATCAAAGCCTCACGCGCCTTGTCCGAAGAAATCAACCTCGAGCGTTTAATTGAAAACCTGATGACGCTGCTGCTTGAACGGGCCGGGGCGCAGCGTGGCCTGCTGCTTCGCGTCAGCGATAATCACATCCCGGAGATCGAAGCCAGCGCCTGGACCAGCACCGACGGGGTGCGGGTTCGCATCCTGAAAGAGACACCGATGGCGACGGACATGCCGCTGTCGGTGCTGGCCGCGGTGATCCGCACCGGGCAGGAGATCCGCACCGGCAAACCGGAGGAATTTCACCCGTTCAGCCAGGATCCTTATCTGGTGACATCCGGCGCCGCCGTGATGTGCGTGCCGATGTTCAAACAGGCGCGACTGGTGGGGGTGCTGTATCTGGAAAACCGCCTGATGCCGGAAGTGTTTACCGCCGAACATTCGCGCGTGGTCAGCCTGCTGGGCGCGCAGGCGGCGGTTTCGCTGGAGACGGCACGGCTCTACGCCGAGCTGCTGGCGGAAAACATCCACCGCCGACGGGTGGAGAAAGAGCTGCGCGCCAGCCAGACCTCGCTGATGCTGGGTGAGCAGATCAGCCATACCGGCAGCTGGCGCTGGGAGCTGGTGCAGGATCTGATGTTTATGTCCGAAGAGTACGCCCGTATTCTTGGCCTGCCGGAGCAGCAAAAGATGATCTCAATGGCGGAGTTTTTGACCTTCGTGCATGAGGATGATTATGGCCGGATTGGTAACCTCGTTAATCAGAGCGTGCGTGACGGGCTGTCGATGCGCGCGGAGTTTCGCATTATCCGCACCGACGGCTCCGTTCGCTACATTCTCGGGATTGGCGATCCGGTGGGCGTGGGCAGCGAAGTGAATGAGTATTACGGCATCATTACCGACATCACCAGCCAGCGGGCGGCGGAAGATGCGATGCGGGTGGCGCAGGCGGATCTGGCGCGAGTCTCACGGGCCACCACCGTCGGGCAACTCACCTCCTCGATCGCGCACGAGATCAACCAGCCGCTGATGTCGATTGTCTCGAACGCCGGCGCGAGCCTGCGCTGGCTCAACCGCGATCCGGCGCGGCTGGACAAAGTGCGAGAGGGGCTGGAGGAGATCGCCGCCGAGGGCGAGCGGGCAGGGGAGATCATCCGCAGCATTCAATCTCTGACGCGCAAACAGGACCCCACGTTTAGGCGCATCGATCTGCACTTCCTGATCCACCACATCATTATGCTCTCCCGCAGCGAACTTGAGCTGCGACACATAAGCGTTGATTATCTCCTGAACGCTGACGACAGCTTTATCATCGGCGACAGCGTGCAGATCCAGCAGGTGCTGCTTAACCTGGTGATGAATGCGATGGAAGCGATGGCGGAAGTGACGGATCGCCCGTGCAGCATCACGATCGCCACCGCGAACTGCGCCGAAGGGAAGGTGATCTTTGAGATCGCCGATACCGGCAGCGGCATTGAGCCGGAGCTCACCGAGCGGATCTTTGACTCGTTCTATTCGACCAAAGCGCAGGGAATGGGGATGGGGCTGACCATCAGCGCCAGCATCATTGAACGGCACCGGGGAAAACTGAGTGCGCGCCGCAGAGAGCCGTACGGCACGGTGTTTACCTTCGCGTTGCCGCTTGCCGGACAGGAGGCGTAACGGTTATTCCGCTGGCTGATGTTTGGTCAGGCGCTCGACGGCCCTGACCAGCTCGGCCACGGAGCGGACCTGCATTTTCTCCATCACCCGGCGGCGGTGTACTTTCACCGTAATCTCACTGACGCCCAGCTCGGCGGCGATCTGCTTGTTGAGCTTGCCGCTGATGGCAAGCTCAAGCACCTCATGCTCGCGCGGCGTGAGGGACATGTGGCGCTGTTTCAGGGCGTAGTGCTCTTTGACGCGGGCGGCGTTGTGCTGTGCCAGCCTGAGCGCGGATTCGATAGAGCCAATGAGGGCGCTGGATTCAACGGGTTTAGTGAGAAATTCGTAGGCCCCGCCTTTGATCGCCCGGACGGACATAGGGATGGTGCCGTGACCGGTGAGAAAAATGATCGGTATTTCTCGCCCGTTGGCTTTCAGCGCATCTGCGACATCAAACCCGGTGATCGTGGGCATTTGCATATCGAGGATCACGCAGGAGGGCAGATCCTCAAAGGGATGGCTGAGAAAGGCTTCTGCTGAGGAAAAGCCAAGGGCGTGTATATCCGCTGATTCCAGCAGCCCAACAACGGACTGCCTGACTGCATCATCGTCATCAACCACATAAACAATGTGTTCCATTCACCGCCCCGGTGTGATCAGTAAACCATCGAGAATAAAATGCGCCTTTTTGAACGTAAGCGACTGTTTGCTATCCTCATTCATACTAACACATTAATAATTATTATCATTCGGCAATATGAAGATGATATGAAAGTGTAATAAAAATGTGGCGAATTGGTTAGGATCGGAACGCTGTTTTTAGAGACCTTTCCGGCTGCGAAGCCAGTGCGTGACACAGGCGATATTCATCCTGAGCCACGATGTTTTGTGTGAGGACGCCGACGGGTAAAACAGGCTACACTCTGATTTTGAGCGCGACAAGCTGAGGACATAACGATGCACTACACACTGAAAAGCAGTGACGATAAAGAAAAAGCGGAAGGAACAAGCGGCGCGGGCGCTCTACAGCAAAAACTGCTGGAATCCCGTTCGATTGTCATCTCCGGTGAGATCAACCAGGAGCTGGCCCAGAAAGTCATCACTCAGATGATCCTGCTGCAAAGCGTCAGCAACGATCCGATCAAGCTGTACATTAACAGCCAGGGCGGCCACGTGGAAGCGGGCGACACCATCCACGACTTCATTAAGTTTATCCGACCGGAAGTGCACGTCATTGGCACCGGCTGGGTGGCAAGCGCCGGGATCACCATCTTCCTGGCGGCGAAAAAAGAGCACCGCTACTCGCTGCCGAATACCCGCTTTATGATCCACCAGCCGCTGGGCGGCGTGCGCGGTCAGGCAACGGATATCGAAATCGAAGCGCGCGAGATTATCCGCATGCTGGAACGCGTAAACAAACTGATTGCTGACGCCACCGGCCAGCCGCTGGAGAAAGTGAAGAAGGACACCGACCGTAACTTCTGGATGTCACCGGCGGAAGCGCTGGACTACGGCATCGTGGGCAAACTGATCACCCATTATGACGAGCTGAACCTGGATTAAGTTTTAGCCCGCGCGTGCGTCGGGTGACGGCTTCGCCTTACCCGACCTACGCGCGCTCGATTGACCCATGACAAGTTCCCCCCTGGCTGTCTCTTCTATAATCGCGCCTGTCTCCCCTCTCACTGGTGCTAACCATGGCGTATCAACTGAACCTCGACTGGCCGGAATTTCTTGAGAAATACTGGCAAAAACAACCCGTTGTGCTGAAAAATGCCTTCCCGAATTTTGTCGACCCCATTACCCCTGATGAACTGGCGGGTCTGGCGATGGAGCCGGAAGTCGATAGCCGCCTGGTAAGCCATGCTAACGGCAAGTGGCAGGCGAGCAATGGCCCGTTTGAGCATTTCGATAACCTCGGTGAAACCGGCTGGTCTCTGCTGGCGCAGGCGGTGAACCACTGGCATATGCCCGCCGCAGAGCTGGTGCGTCCGTTCCGCGTCCTGCCGGACTGGCGTCTCGATGACCTGATGATCTCCTTCTCCGTCCCGGGCGGCGGCGTTGGGCCGCATATCGATCAGTACGATGTGTTTATTATTCAGGGGATGGGTAGCCGTCGCTGGCGCGTGGGTGACAAGCTGCCGATGCGTCAGTTCTGTCCGCATCCGGCCCTGCTGCACGTCGATCCGTTTGAGCCAATCATTGACGAAGATCTGGCCCCGGGCGATATCCTCTATATTCCGCCTGGATTCCCGCATGACGGCTTCACCCATGAAACCGCGCTCAACTACTCTGTCGGTTTCCGCGGGCCGAACGGTCGCGATCTGATTAGCAGCTTTGCCGATTACGCGCTGGAAAACGATCTGGGTGGCGAGCACTACAGCGATCCGGATCTGACCTGCCGCGAACACCCGGGCCGCGTGGAGCAGTACGAGCTCGATCGCATTCGCCAGATGATGATCGACATGATTAGCAAGCCGGATGATTTTACAAAATGGTTCGGCAGCTTCGTCTCCACGCCGCGTCACGAGCTGGATATTGCCGCCGCCGAGCCGCCGTATTCCGCAGACGAGGTGCTCGACGCGCTACAAGGGGGCGAAACGCTTTCACGCCTGAGCGGGCTGCGCGTGCTGAACGTCAACGGCAGCTTCTTTATCAACAGCGAACAGCTGGAGACGGCGGATGTGAACGGGGCGGACGCGCTGTCCCGCTACACCCAGCTCGGCCAGGCCGAACTGGGCGATGCGCTGAATAATCCGGCGTTTGTGGAAGAGCTGACCGGATTAATTAACCAGGGATACTGGTACTTCGACGAGTAACAGACTGCGGCGTTTAGTCAGACTAAACGCCGCTACGTTCAAACCAGCATATTACAGGCCTTCCAGTAGTTCAGAAGCCGCTCATCGTCGCGCTCTTTTTCCGCTTTAATTTTCATCGCCTGGGCGAGATTTTCTCGCGATACCTCATGGCCTTTTTGCACGATGTCTAAGACCGCTTCACCAAGAGCCAGCGAAATTTCTGTCCGATTGTTGCGAATCGTCATAAATACCTCCTCGTTGGTTGCGATACTTTAATTATGAACGGGAAATAATCAGTCGCTAATAATTAATCTTATTCTTATTTTTTTCAATTCGGCGCTAAATAGACATAATATTCGGTTCTGTCAATGATGTTTCAAAATGCTAATACGCATTTCAGGTCCGAATTTATGCGCTACAGTTAATTTCGTGCAACAGGCAAATAACCGAAACAGGAGAATGAATATGGTAGATAAAAGCGCAATTAAGGATCACACTCAGGTTGTCGCCAGCTGCGGAACGCATGTCGGGGTTGTGGACCATCTTGATGGTGAGCGTATCAAGCTTGCAAAGAGCGACCCGGAATCAGGCGGCAAGCACCACTTTATTCCTCTCGGCTGGGTCGATAAGGTCGAAGATAATAAAGTTGTCCTGACCAAAAACCATAAAGAGGTTTTTGCTGAGTGGCAGGAAGCATAAATATATTTCTCGTAAAGAAATATACGCCTTCGCTCCGGCTTTGTCCGGAGCGTAATAGTGTCTGCGCCCGGTGATTGCTGCCATGGCAAATGAATGGTACTGTTTTGCCTGTCCTTTCCCCGATGCAGGTTCCGAATTATGCTCCAGAGTGAAAATACATCAGCGAAGCGCATATTTTTTGTTGAGGATTTTCAAATATTCGGCGAGCGCTACGGCATCGACTACCGTTTCCCGCAGCTAAAAGATGAGCAGGTCAGCGGCAGCCCCGTGTTGCAGGGGAATGTTGAAGAGATGACGCTCTCGTCCGGCATTTCACTGACCCATTCCGACGTACGTGTATTACAGCCCTATGAAACCACCTCTCGCCACAGCAGCCCGCTTTATATGCTGGTGGTGCTGGAAGGGTGCGTGACGCTCACGCTCAATGGTATCGATTATCCCGTCCGCCCGGGCATGGCGTTCAGCTCGCGTCTGAGTGAAGATCAGGTGATGAGCGCGCGTCACGATGCTGACAGCACGCTGAAAACGCTCTCGTTTGGCGTGTACCCGCACGATGCCGGACGTGAAGCCCTGCTTGAGTCGCTGCTACTGGAATGGCAAAGCCTGAATACCCCCGCGTTTGTCTGGCACGTTCCCGAGTTTGTGATGTCAGGCATTCAGCATGCACAGCGGCAGGGGGGAAGCGTGCTCTCGCGTAAGCTGTTGCTGGAGGGGCTCATGTACCAGCTGCTCGGCCACGGCCTGAACCAGTGCCAGCTGCCCTGTCCGAGCCGCCCTGAGCATGCGCGTCTGGAACGCGTCCGGTGCCTGCTGGAACAGTCTCCTGAATGTGACCATACACTCGCGCAGCTGGCAGCCCTTGCTGCCATGAGCCCAAGCAGCCTGCGCAGCAAGTTCCGTCAACGCTACGGCTGCACACTCTTCGATTATCTCCGCGACTGTCGCCTTGCGCTGGCGCGTCGCTATCTGCTGGAAGGCCACAGCGTACAGCAGGCGGCGTGGATGTGCGGGTATCAGCATGCCACCAACTTCGCCACCGCGTTTCGTCGTCATTACGGGATTTCACCGGGTGACGTGCGCAAACTCCGCTAACGTAATTTTGTCCATCGCGCGAACGTATCCCGTGCGGTTTAGCATCGCGCATACATAACCTGGCGGCGCGCATAGCTGTTTGCACCCTCAAAAAGGTAATAATTCTTATTAACAATAAGAAATATCTCTGGAGAGGGTTATGTTTGCTAAATCGCGTCTGGCACTGCTGGTGGGATGGGTTACCGGTAGCGTCGCTTTTCCTTTACTGGCGCAGGATGCCCAAAAAACTGACACCGTGGTGGTGACCTCGCAGATGCAGTCTGCGGCCACCAAGCTTGAAACGCCGGATATTGAAACCCCGCAATCGGTCTCTATCGTCACCCGCGAGCAGTTCGAAGAGCAGGGCGCAACCAGCGTGCGTCAGGCCGTGAGCTACACGCCGGGGGTCTACAGCAACCAGATTGGGGCATCAAACCGCTTCGACTACATGGTGCTGCGCGGCTTCTCGGACGGCAGCCTGGACAACGTCTACCTCGACGGACTGAAGATGATGGGCGACACCAATTCCCACAGCTCGCTGGTGGTTGATCCGTGGTTCCTGGACAGTATCGAAGTCGTGCGCGGCCCGGCCTCCGTGCTGTACGGTCGCTCATCGCCGGGCGGCATCGTGGCGCTCACCTCCCGTAAGCCATCGTTCGATCCGGGCGGGGAGATCAAGCTCTTCGCCGGTAACAATAACCAGCGTGGGGCGATGTTCGACGTCACCGGCCCGGTTGATGATAACGACCGCGTGGCGGTACGCCTCAGCGGGATGACCCGCTATGCCGATTCCCAGTTCGATCAGCTCAAAGAAGAGCGTTACGCGCTGATGCCGAGCCTGACCTGGCGTATCACCGATAATACCCGTCTGGATCTGATGGCCTACCTGCACCGCGATCCTGAAGGCGGCAGCCACTCCGGCCTGCCGTATGAGGGCACCGTCGTGCCGCACAGCGGTAAGAAAATCTCCAACACCTTTTTTGAAGGTGAAGACGATTACGACAAGTACGATCGTCGGGAAAACATGGTCGGTTATAACATCGAGCACCTGTTTGACAGCGGCTGGGCCGTGCGTCAGAAGCTGCGCTACCTGCACACCAAAGTCGAGCTGAACCAGGTGTATGCCGCAGGCTGGCTGAACGACACCGAGCTGAACCGCGGCTATTCCGGCTCCGACGAGAAGATGAACGCCATCACCCTGGATAACCAGGTCGACGGCAGCTTCGATACCGGCGAGGTGAACCACCGAGTGCTGATCGGCATGGACTACCAGGACCGCACCAACAACGTCACCGGCTACTACGGCGGCTTCCCGCCGATTGACGCTTTCCATCCTGCTTATGGCGCGAAGCCGGACTACATCACCCAGTACAGCAGGGAAAAGCATAAGCTGCGCCAGACCGGCTACTACCTGCAGGATCAGATGTCCATTGACCGCTGGCGCCTCACGCTGGGTGGGCGTTACGACCAGGTAAGCGTGTCGAACGTCGACAACTTCAACCATACCCGCAGCGATCTGGATAAAAACAACTTCAGCAGCCGCGCGGCGCTGCTGTATCTGTTTGATAACGGTGTCGCGCCGTACGTCAGTTACTCCACCGCCTTTACGCCGACCAGCTTTGCCGACGAGCAGGGGAATATCCTGGATCCGATGAAGGGCAAGCAGTGGGAAGCGGGCGTGAAGTATGAGCCGGAGGGGATGAACAGCCAGTTCAGCGCCTCGGTGTTCCGCATCAACCAGAAGAACATTGCCACTAAAGAGGAGCCGACCGATCCGTACCGTTCCATCGGTGAAATCGAATCCGAAGGCGTTGAGCTGGAGGCGATTGGACAGCTGACCGACAGCCTGCGCATGCAGGCGGCCTACACCTATACGGATATTCGCTACAAGAAGAGCAGCCCGGAAGAGGAGGGCAAGCGCGCCGTCTATGCCCCGCGTAACATGGCCAGCGCCTGGCTGAGCTACGACGTCAAAAGCGGCCCGCTGGACGGCCTGACCGTCGGCTCCGGCGTGCGCTATGTCAACGGGATCGCCAGCGATCGTCAGAACACCCATACGCTACCGTCATACACCCTGGTGGATATGGTCGTGGGGTATGACCTGTCGAAAGTGGGGCTCACGGGCGTGAGCGCGCAGTTGAACGTCAATAACCTGACGGACAAAAGCTACGTTGCGGCGTGTAATTCGCTCTCTTACTGCTACTTCGGTGCAGAGCGCAGCATTGTCGGCAGCGTTTCGTGGACGTTCTGAGTCGTTAGCCAATGCCCGGTGGCGCTGCGCTTACCGGGCCTACGGGATCGGTTTTCACCCTCTCCCTGTGGGAGAAGGCCGGGGTGAGGGCAACAGGCCGCACTACCCCTCCATCGCAATCACAATCGCCTCACCCATCTTTTTCAACGCCTCGCGATGTTTATCCGTCGGCGGCAGCGCCACGTTGATCCGCAGACAGTTGCGGTACTTACCGGAGGCGGAAAACAGCGACCCGGCCGCAGCCTGGATTTTGAGACGGCACAGCTGCTTGCTGACGCACACCATGTCGACCGTCTCCGGCAGCTCGACCCACAGCAGGAAGCTGCCCTGCGGGCGGGTAACGCATATCTCTGCCGGAAAATACTGCCGCACCCAGCAGGTATAGGTCTCCATATTCTGCTGATAAATCTGGCGCATGCGCCGCACGTGGCGATGGTAATGGCCGTCGCGAATAAACGCCGCCACCGCCATCTGCGTGCCCGGCACGTTAAACCCGCCCGCGGCGTATTTCATGTGCATCACCCGGTCGTAATAGCGCCCCGGCACAATCCAGCCGACGCGCAGCCCGGGCGCCACGGTTTTGGTAAAGGAGCTGCAGAGGATCACGCGGCCATCAATGTCCATCGAGTGAATGGTGCGCGGGCGCGGGTACTCTGCGGCCAGCTCGCCGTAGATATCATCCTCCACAATCACAATATCGTGCCGCTGGGCGAGCGCCAGCACCTGCTTTTTACGCGCTTCCGGCATGATAAACCCGAGCGGGTTATTGCAGTTGGGGACCAGGATCACCGCTTTGATCGGCCACTGCTCCAGCGCCAGCTCTAACGCCTCGATGCTGATCCCGGTCTCGGGATCGGTAGGTATTTCAATCGCCTTGATGTCGAATCCGCGCAGCATCTGCATGGTGCCGTGAAACGACGGCGACTCGACCGCCACGATGTCCCCCGGTTTGCACACCGAGAGCAGGGCGATCGACAGCGCGCCGTGGCAGCCGTTGGTGATCACAATCTCGTTTGCCGCCACGGTGGAGCCGCCGTCCAGCATCAGGCGGGCGATCTGCTCGCGCAGCTCCAGACGACCATCGAGCACGTCATAGCTCAGCATTTCGCCAGGGTTATGCTGCGCAATGCGGCTCATCTCGCGCCACAGCGGCTTCAGGCTCGGCTGGTTGATGTCCGGCGAGCCGCCGCCAAAGGAGATCATCTCTTTGTCGGCGCGGGCGTCCAGCAGCATCATCACCTCATCCCACTGGGTGACGTCCACGGGGCGCTGCACCGGGCGCGTCATCGCCGGTACGGGCGGCTGCGCTTTGCGTTTCGAGACAAAATAACCGGAGCGCGGCTGGGGCGTGATCAGCTGGAGATTTTCGAGGATCTGGTAGGCCTGCTGTATGGTGCTGATACTCACGCCGTGTTCCTGGCTCAGCGTGCGTACCGACGGCAGACGTTCGCCGCTGCGATACAGCCCTTGTTCGATACGTTCCGCCAGTAGGTTGGCCAGATGTTGATAGCGCGTCATGCTGTATCCTTTGTTTTCACCATACAGATTATTAAACCAGTACAGACTGGTGGGTAAAACGCCATGCAGATACCGTTTTAGCGGATCTGTATGGTAAACAAAAGCAGTTTTTGAATCTGTATTGTACTGGCCGTTTTCCATGATGATAACCCCACTGGCACAGCGAGGAGAGCATCATGGAATTCTACGAGAATCGTTCAAAACGTCCGTTTATCGCGTTTGTCTGGGTAGCGAAAACGCTGCGTAACTGGTATCGCATCAACCGTACCCGCCGCATTCTGAGCCAGATGAGCGACGAGCAGCTCAAGGACGTTGGGTTATCGCGATATGATGTGTAAGCCACGTCGTCGCCGGGTGGCGGCTACGCCTTACCCGGCCTACTCCGAGCCCGTAGGCCGGGTAAGGCGCAGCCGCCACCCGGCGGTTTTCAACTCAACAGCGCAAGCGTCTGCCGTTTCGGCCTTTCCAGCAGCTCAACCGCCTCCTGATATGACCGCACGTTGTTATAGCCCATCACCAGCCCGTAGCGTTTGCCCGACCCGCGATACCACTCCGACAGCGCATTAACCTGTAGTTGCTGTTCCTGCCAGCAGCGGGCGATCTCCCGGTCAGCGCTTCCCTTTGCGAGGAACGCGACAATATGCATTCCACCGTCGTTTTGCTCGGTGAAGAACAGGTCACCATAGACCTCACGCAGGGCGGCAATCATCCAGTCGCGGCGGATCTGATACAGGGCGCGCATCTTTTTCAGATGACGAAAAAAATGCCCTTCGTTGAGAAATGCGGTGAGGATTTTTTGCGTCAGCACCGGCTGGCCGCTGGTGGTAATGTCCGCGCAGTCGGTAAAGGTCCCGACGGTGCTGGCGGGCATCACCACGTAGCCCATGCGCAGTGAAGGCATGATGGTTTTGCTGAAGGTGCCCATAAAGATCACCCTGTCATGCTGGTCGAGGCTTTTCATCGACGGCAGCACTTTGCGGGTGTAGTGAAATTCCCCGTCGTAATCGTCTTCGATAATCCACGCCTCGTTTTGTGACGCCCAGTCGAGCAGCTGCTGCTTGCGCGGCAGTGAGAGCGTCACCGCCAGCGGGCTCTGATGCGACGGGGTCACGATGGCAAAACGCGCGTCGCGATGATGACGGAGCAGGTAGTCCGTATCGATGCCGCAGCGATCAACCGGCACGGTGTGCAGGCGGGGCACGATCCGCTTGAGCAGCTGCTGGCCCATAAAATAGCCCGGATCCTCAAACACCACCTTGTCGCTGCGGCTGGCAAGCGTGTCGAGGATCAGGCGCAGGCTGCCGCTGTAGCCGCTGGTGATCAGTACCTGTTCGGCGGTGCAGGATAACCCGCGCGAGATATTGAGATAGCGGGCAATCGCCTCGCGCAGCGGATACCAGCCCAGCACCGGCGGGTTGAGCATTTCATCCTGACGCATGGCGCGCGTCGCCTGGCCCGCCAGCAGCAGCCATTTTTTATAGGGGAAGCTGTCGAGCGCCGGAATGCCGGGGCGCAGAAAACCGGCCCGTTCGCGCTGGCTAATCAACGACGCCGGCAGCGTGCCGGTCGCTTGTTCTGCGGGGGCGTGTTGCGCGGGCAGCAGAAGATCCGGGTTCACCCGCGTCCCGCGCGCGCCCTGGCTTACCAGATACCCTTCGCCCGTCAGAATGGCATACGCCGTCTCGACGGTTTTTCGCGCGACCTTAAGCTCTTCCGCCAGCACGCGGATGGCAGGCACTTTATCGCCCGGCTTCAGCACGCCGCGCGTGATGTTGTCGCGATAACGGGAATAAATCTCATGATAGCCCGGCTTCATGTCCTACCTCATTTCACGCTTTTTGTGTCTTTTTACTATGTCATTAACGGCGTAGATTTGCCTTATCGCATGAAAAAAACGGCACAAAAAGAGGAAAGACAATGAGCACCCGCGTAAACCACCACAAAGCCACACCTGCACTTGCCAACGCGCTTTCTGCCCTGAGCATGGAGGTGGCGAAAACCTCCATCGACCCGGCGCTTAAGCACCTTATCGACATTCGCGTATCGCAGCTGAACGGCTGCACCTTCTGTCTGGATATGCACTCGAAAGAGGCTAAAATCGCCGGTGAGCGCGAGCTGCGCCTGTACCATCTGGCGGCCTGGCGCGAGTCCCCGCTGTTTAGCGCCCGTGAAAAAGCGGCGCTGGCCTTCACCGAAGCGCTGACCCAGATTGGCGTACATGGCGTGAGCGATGCGCTGTACCGCAGCGTGGCGGAGTACTTCTCGGATGTCGAGATTTCAGAGCTGAACTTCGCCATCGTAGCGATCAACGCCTGGAACCGCCTGGGCATTACCTCTCGCATGGAGCCGGGCGCGCTGGATGCGGCTTACGGTCTGAACAAGGCTAACCTGGAATAATTCCGCGCTCGCGGATCATCGCCACCAGCGCCCGTAATCCAGGCGAGTGGGGGATTGGGGCGTTTATGGAGTCGAAGTCGATGGTGGGTTAAACCCTGCCCGGTGGCGCTACGCTTACCGGGCCTACATGAGCCCGTAGGCCGGATAAGCGCAGCGCCATCCGGCAAACACTTCGCTCCATACCGAAGCATTGTGGTTTTTCCTCCTGCATTCTCTCCACACCCTCACTACGGAGAGACACCCATGATCGCAGTCCTTTTTGAAGCCAAAGCGGAGCCTCATCATCAGGCGCGCTATCTGCAGCTTGCCGCTGAACTCAAGCCTTTGCTGGCGGACATCGACGGCTTTATTGATATAGAACGTTTTCAGAGCCTGAGCATCGACGGCAAAATCCTGTCCCTTTCCTGGTGGCGGGATGAAGAGGCCGTCCGCCGCTGGAAGCAGAATGTCTTCCATCAGGCCGCGCAGGCCGAAGGCCGGGAGTCGATTTTTTCTTTCTACCGTATTCGCGTGGCGCAGCTGGTGCGGGAGTACAGCTCCGAAACGGGAGGGCACGCGGATGTATGACGTTCACGTGATTTTTAGCGACAGGCCCGGCGAGCTGGCGCGCTTTGGACAGCTGTTAGGCCGCAACGGCGTGGGGCTGGAGGGGGGCGGCGTTTTCGGTACGGATGCCCATTTCCTGGTGGAGGACGGGGAAAAAGCCCGCCGTGTGCTGCTCGACGCCGGGTTTACCGTGCAGGCGCTGCGAAAGCCGGTGATCAGAAAGCTTAAGCAGGAGCGTCCTGGCGAGCTGGGCGAGATAGCGGCGGCGCTGGCCGCAAAGGGCGTGTCTATCCTGACTCAGTACAGCGACCACGCGAATCACCTTATTCTGCTGACGGATGATGATAAGCTGGCCGCTGAGATCACCACACCCTGGGCGACGAATGTTAAAGACGAGCTTACCCTCTGATAACAGCGCGATGCTGGAAAAGGCCATTGCCGCTGTAGCGGCTGCAATGGCCGATCCGTCGCGCGTGAAAATGCTCTGTGCACTAATGGACGGGCGGGCGTGGACGGCCACCGAACTGAGTGCGGCGGCAGACGTTGCGCCGTCGACCGCCAGCGGGCATCTTGCCCGGCTGGTTGAAGGGCAGCTAATTACCTGCCTGTCGCAAGGGCGGCATCGTTATTATCGTCTTGCCGGGCACGACGTGGCGGCGCTGGTGGAACAGATGATGGGGCTTTCGTGGAGCCGCATTACCCCGCCGGAAACTACCGCGCCGAAAGCCATGCGGGAGGCGCGGACCTGCTACGACCATCTCGCAGGCGCGGTGGCGGTGCAGATCTACGATTTCATGCAGGCAGCAGGCTGGCTGGAGGCAGACGGTTCAGCGCTCACGCCGTATGGTCGGGAGCAATTTCTGAAGCTCGGCGTTTCGTTAAGCGCTCATTCGCGCCGAAAAGCGTGCTGCGCCTGCCTGGACTGGAGCGAGCGGCGGTTTCATCTCGGAGGCGAAGCCGGCGCGGCGCTGCTTATTTATCTGGAAAGCAAAGGGTGGATCCAGCGGGTGGCGGGGTACAGGGAGGTGGTTGTGACGGCTTCAGGACAGGGCGCCATCTCCAGACATTTTAGCCGCTAAACTCCGCTGCGGGCTGTGCCCTCACTCTGGCCTTCTCCCACAGGGCTGAGGGTTCCCCACAAATTAATGCGAGCACTGAGCAATCCCCTCGCCCCTCCGGGGAGAGGGTTAGGGTGAGGGGAACATACGGCGGTGGTGGTCATTCCGTTCACTTTATGTTCCTTGCTACTCTGTAACGACATGACCGGTGAACGTGCCAGGGTGGCTCAGTCGCCACCACCCTGGCGACCCGGGCTCCCGGCGGTAAATCGCCGCTTCGCGGTGCCCTCGGCTTATTCCTTCCGGCTTATCGGGTACGGGCGGAGGCAACGTCCCTGTAAAGCCGCCCTCTCGGCGCATCCCTGCGCCTCGCCCCGGCCGGAAGGCAAACGCCTCAGCGATTTACAGCCGGACCAGGGCATCGCTGACAGCCCTCAGTCATTTAGAAAGCAACTTTATTGCTTCTGCATAAAAAAATTACTGGGGATCCCTCAGCCCACAGGGAGAGGGAGAATCTCATTTCGCAATTCCTGCGCTTTAACTTCTCGTTTCTTGATACTTACCCTGATAACTATTATCGTGACCGCGTGTGACGAGAGGTTTCCCCATGAGTGAAGAAGAACTGTTTAGCCGCAGGCCGATGGGCATGCGGATGGCGATGATCGTGCGCCAGTGGCGTGCCGTCATTGACGACGCCATTCTCGATACCGGGTTAACCCAGTCGAGCTGGACGGTGATGATGCAGCTGCATCAGCTCGGGGATAACGTCTCGGTGAGTGAGCTGGCGGAGGTGCAGGGCATTGAACTGCCGCCGCTAATGCGCACCCTGACACAGCTGGAAAAACAGGGTTACCTGCTGCGCACCGTCTCGCCGTATGACAAGCGCATCCGGCTTCTGACGCTGACGCCTGAGGGAAAAGCTGTACTTAACAGGCTCACCCAGGTAATTGAGACGCTTCAGACGCGCGTATCGCAAAACATCGCGCCTGAACATCTCGACATTTTCAGCGCCACCCTGAATCAAATCGCCTGCAATTTGCGGACAATCCGCGAAGAAGATAACAAGACCGAAAAATAATGACTCCTGAACAAAAGTTTGCCCGCTGGGTAAGGGTAAGTATTGCCTCTTTCCTGCTGATGTTTGTCTACTTTATCGTCGCGGATATCTGGATCCCGTTGACGCCGGATTCCACCGTGATGCGCGTGGTGACGCCGGTGTCTGCCCGTGTCTCCGGCTATGTGGCGGCGGTCCATGTCCACAACAATAGCCTGGTGAAGAAAGGCGATCTGCTGTTTGAGCTCGACGACACCCCGTTTCGCAATAAAGTGGAAGCGGCGCAGATCGCGCTTGAGCAAGCTCGCCTTTCCAACGAACAACTGGACGCGCAGATCGCCGCCGCGCAGGCCAGCCTGAAGACCGCCGTGCTGACCGCGCGTAACGACAAAGTGACTTTCGACCGCTACCAGAAACTGAGCACCCTGCAGAACGTGTCGCAGGCGGATCTGGATAAGGTCCGCACTACCTGGCAGAGCAGCGAGCAGTCCGTCAGCTCGATTCAGGCGAATATTCATAACCTGCGCATTCAGCGCGGCGAGCGGAATGAACACCGTAACGTGACGCTGCAAAAATACCGTAACGCGCTGGATGAAGCGGAGCTGAATCTTGGCTGGACGAAGGTCTACGCCGAGGCGGACGGCACGGTGAGTAATCTGCAATTAAGCCCCGGTTTTTACGCCTCGTCCGGTTCGGCAGCGCTGGCGCTGGTGAATACGCAGACGGATATTGTGGCGGATTTCCGCGAGAAGAGCCTGCGTCATACCCACCAGGGGACCGACGCCGCCGTGGTGTTTGACGCCTTTCCGGGACGGGTTTTCCGCGCCCACGTGACCAGCAGTGACGCGGGGATCCTCGCCGGTCAGGAAGCCGTTAACGGTCAACTTTCTGAACCGGAAACCTCTAACCGCTGGGTGCGCGATGCCCAGCGAATGCGCATTCACGTGGCGCTGGACGAAGCCTTACCGAAGTCGCTGCCGACCGGCGCGCGCGCCACCGTGCAGCTCTACAACAGCGAAGGGCCCTTTGCGCGCTTCTTCTCCGGGATGCAAATCCATCTGGTGAGCCTGCTTCACTATGTCTATTAGCACTCTGGCGCGGGTATTTACCCCGCACGGCAACATCGTCTACACGGCAAACGACTTCCGCCAGACCCTGCGCATTGTCTTTGCCGGGATGATTGCGCTCAGTATTTCGAGCTTCTACAACACCAGCTACGGCGTGTTTTTTGTGGTCTACCCGATCATGCTGCTGTCGCTGGTGCCGGTGTTTAACCGCCACGTGGCGAAGCAGTTTATCTTCAGCGCATCGCTCAACTGCGTCGAAATGGTGATCATCATCGGCTTTCTGTCGCAATGGCCGGTCATTATGACGCTGGTGGTCTTTGCCCTGTACGTGATGCGCTTTCGCTTTATGAGCAAGGGGCCGCTGTTTCTGTTCGGTTCGATGGGCGTGGTGTGCCAGAGCGTAATGCTCAACTTTATGAGCTACCCCACCACCAACTGGCACACGCTTTTGTTCTCCAACATTGAAGCGAGCGTGATGGCGGTGTGTCTGAGCGCGCTGATGAATTACCTGCTGCCGGACGTGGAGCCACGTAAGCCGCCGCCGCTGATAGAGAAAGACGATGCCCGCGTGCGCCACGAGTCGCTGCTCTCCGGCACCGTGGCGACGCTGATTTTCGTGGTATTTCAGATGAGCGACTTAAGCGATTCGCTCTCGGCGCTGATGGCGGGCATTCTGATCCTGTTCCCGATGCACTACCGCGGCGCGGTGATGAGCTCTATCTGGCGCGTGGTCGGCGTGGTGCTGGGCTGTCTCTATATCCTCGTCGTTCAGCTTATCCTGTACGATCACAGCAGCCATATGCTGCTGATGATGCCGCTGATCGGCCTCGGGCTGGCATTTGGCGCGCGCCTGCACGTGATGGAGAAGGTCGGGGCCGGGGTGGGATTTTCCAGCATTACCACCATCGGCATTATGTTCGGGCAAAACATGCATCCGGACAGCGATCTGGTGTTCAGCGATCTGTACCGCATCACCTCCGTTACCTTCGCGCTGGTGGTCACGCTGACGATGGTCTTTCTGGTGCACCTGATCCTGAACCGCTTCGAGGCGACGCGCTACGTTATCGCGCCGCCAAAAGCGGATTAATGCCCCAGCACGGCGGGCAACTGAGAAAGTAAAAACAGGATCAGGCCAATCGTTCCGCCTACCAGGGTACCGTTTACGCGAATGAACTGAAGATCTTTACCGATATTGAGTTCTATCTGGCGTGACATATCTTTGGCGTCCCAGCTTTTCACCGTGTCGCTGATATGGCGCGTCAGGAATGCCGCAAAATCCGGCGCGACGCGGTGCGCGGCCTGCTCCAGATGCTCGTTCAACGACGCACGCAGGCTGGCATCATTCGACAGCGTCTCACCAAACCACAGCCCGGCGTTGGCGATACGTTGCTTCACGCGGGAATCGTCGCTCTGCATGTCATTTTTCAGCCACTGGCGCAGGTCAGCCCACATTTCACCCAGGTAGCGGTTAAATGCTTCATCATTCTTCAGATAGTGCTTGATGTTGTCGGCTTTGGCCGTCATCTCCGGGTCGTTTTTCAGGTTGTCGATAAACTTCAGCGTGGCGCGGTCAAATGCCCGACGGATCTGGTGCGTGCGGTCGTGGCTGATATCATCCAGCAGCGTGTTCACCGCGTTCGACACCATCTCTGCGCTCTGATCGCCCAGCCACTCGGTGGGCAGCACCATCGCCTTGCGCGGATGCTCGGTCTTCAGCCAGTGGACGATCTGGTCAGAGATAAATTCCCGCGTGCTCTCTCGCTGAATCAGGGTTATCAGACGGTTGATGATGGCGTCCAGCAGCACCTGGTGACGGTTGTTTTTGGTCATGCTTTCCAGCATGACGGCGCTGGTCTCGGTTAAATCGACCTTGTCGATAGCCTTATGCACCGCGCGTTTGAGCAGGCGCTGAATGCGCCCGTCGTCAGTCAGCTCAAGAAAACCGCTCATCACCTGCATCAGATGCAGCCCGACGCGCTGGGCGTTGTCGGGCTTGCTGAACCAGGCACCAATCATCTGGGCCGGCTCGTAGCGGCGAATTAATGCGACCAGCGACTGGGTATCCAGAAACTTTTCCTGCACGAACTGGCCAAGATTGTCGCCGATGCGGTCCTTATTGCGCGGGATAATCGCCGTATGGCGCGAGATAAAGGGAATTGGCACCCGGCGGAACAGCGCGACAACGGCAAACCAGTCCGCCAGCGCGCCGACCATCGCCGCCTCGGCAATAGCTTTTGCGCCGCGTACCCAGAAGGTTTGCGGCAGGAACAGGGTAGTGATAAAGGCCGCAGCGGCAATCAGCAGCAGCGACAGCGCGAGAAGCTTGGCGCGTTTGAGTTCAGCTATTTTTTCCATGGGGTAAGGATAGAGGCAAGTGAACCAAAAGTGCAAAGCTGGTGAAAGGGGGAGACGTAATCTCTGCCTGAACACACGGCTTTTATATAAAAATTATATACATCAAAATTATCTATTATTAATTTTTCTATATTTTTTGTGCTTGTTTATTTTGGACGTCATGTTTTGTGACCATCGTTGTGATTTTAACGCTCTTATTAGCCATAAGATAAAGGACTATTTATGAAAGGAGACGGTATTGATGACATGGGATTATAAAGTTTCGACGGGGGTATTGAGCCATAATGGTGAGTTTGTTGCTAACTGCTACAGCGGTGCGGGTGAATCGAAAGATAAGCCAGAGTGTGAAAGTCAACGAAACAGAGGCCCCATTCCCAGAGGTATTTATTTTATTGCCGGGTGGAATAATCATAAAAGTGCAGAGGCCATTATTCTTGAGCCTATAGCGGGGACCAATACCTTTGGTAGAGATCATTTTCAAATTCATGGTGATAAAAAAGGCCAGCCGCCAGGCTCTGCATCAGCAGGTTGCATCATTATGAACAGTCAGGACAAACGTCATATGATTTATGAATCGGGTGATACAATACTGGTGGTGCGATAATGAAGTATATTATTGCGCTATTCTTCTTGTGTTTACCGATGGGTTTATTTGCCAAAAACCACACTCCTGAACAGATCTTGCAGATGATAAACGGCAAAGGCGCCATGTCTGTTGTAGCGGAGCTGGATTCAAATGATACGGGTGAGTCGGAATGGTGGAATCATGTCATACCAGAGATAAGTAAAGGAACTCAGGCATGGTTAGCCGTGGCGAGTGCCCTTGAACCCGGAGTGGACGCCAGTACGGCTGAAGATTTAAAGGCGGCGCTTTCTGAAGCCATCCCACATAACCCTGAAGGTGTCCTGGCAATCTTAAATAACAATAAACCGTTACTCACTGTTGAACAAATTTGCGCGTTTGCGAATTTCCCCGAAACGGAGGCTGAGAGTAATAAGCTTTTTGTGGATTCAATCAGGGAGATGTTCAAAATAAAAAGCCCGCCGGGTAAAAGATGTCTCGCCGTTATGATCGCCACTGTTGAACACTCTGTTCCATTCGATAAGGATATGTAAATGGCCATTCCGGGATATATGTCATTAACTGACGATGCGGGCAATAGCATAAAAGGCAGCGTGAAAGTTAAAGGCCGTGAAAACCAGATTGAGGTTTTGGGTCTCTATCATAACGTAAGCTATAATTCTGACCTGCACAACGGCAGAGCATTGAGCAAACGCCAGCATCGTCCCTTTCTTATTGAGAAAGAAATTGATGCCTCCAGCGTTTTTCTCTATAAAGCACTCAGCACGGGCGGTACGCTCAGGAAAGCGACTATCGACCTGTACAGAATCAATGATGCCGGTCAGGAAGAAATCTATTTCACGATAACGCTGGAAGCGGTGAAGGTCGTCACGGTGTTTTCATTAATGCATGACGTGAAAGAGACTTACCATGAAAAACAGGGGCATCTTGAGCTTGTTTTGCTTCGTTATGAAAAGATTACCTGGCATTACCGTGACGGTAACGTTATTCATTCGGATGACTGGGATTATCGGTTAGGGGCTTGATTAACTGGCAACGGGAGACAAATGGTTTCCCGTTGCCAGAGTGTAATAACTTATGTATTTCAATCTGTTAACCGTGTGATTTGTTTTTTGTTAAAAATAGTAAAGTTCAAATTCTTATAGGTTTTCCCTTCACCCCAGTGGTTTGTTGTTGGGCGTACTTTACCGACAACAATAATCTCGTCTTTTGGTTCGAGGTTTTCAAAAAAGGTAGCATCGTTACAAGTTAAACCTGGCGCGAAAAACTCTTTGCTTTTATCCTCGTGCTCCAGTGTGCATACCTCTCCTTTGAGGGCGAAGAAATTATTCCTTTCATTATTAATGTGTTCTCGCGCTTTTTTAACCGTTATAAGAATTGCGACAGGATGAGCGATTTTTGCGGCCTTTTTAAAAAGAATGGGATAACGGTCTTCATCATAGAAAAAGTCATTCCAGCTAATTTTCTTGCCGTTATAATCTATCTTTACCAGGTCAGAGAGTGTTTTCTTATCGCTGCTTTCCTCTATTTTTGCTCTGATTTTGGCAATGCCTGCAGCCGTGTTAAAGTAATCAGCGAGATGCTTTTCTGTTTTCTTATATCGAATTCGCTTGCGTGCTTTCTCTTCCGGATCGGATTCTTCTTCCAATCTTAAAGTGGCTTTTCTTAGAGCGGCACTGGCTTCAATAAGGACATTCATTCGGAAGATAAAACCTGAATCTTGCGCTTCGAGGAGAAGTTTTCCGTCTTCAATATTTTGTGAATGGGCTACAAGCGAAGTAATCGCTGATTTGACGCTGTTTTTGCAATTGAATGCATGTTCCTCATTTTTCTGTAAACGTAAAAACGCTGAAATGTTCTTGCCGTTACGTTTGTGCGCCTTGACCCAGCTGATTTTAGCGGGGCAGAACTCACATATCAGCCCCTCTCTATTACTCTCTTTAATATCTTCTACAGGAATGCGGGAGTGTACATTGCGCTCATCACGCGCGTAAAACATTTTTAATCCTTCGGCCATAATATGCTCCTTATAATTCTTTTTGCACTGGAAGAACAGACTTTGCCAAAATCATTTGACATATTACATTTTTATCGATCCCATATTTTCTTTAAAATTCTCTGCCTGCATCAGTACGCCCAGATAGACCTCGTCGTTTGCTACAGGAGGGAACTTATGTTTATGCAGTAAAAGAATCAACTCAACTTTTAGTTTGGCTTTGATATCATCACGTTTGCTCCAGTCTGGATACTTCGACGTGTTATCAACGACTGCTTTCATCTCTTTTGCCAGCGCCAGCATCCTGTCGTCTTCGTAAGTAAACTGATACTTGTCACGCATGTGTGCCAGGATGTCATAAAACGCTTTCTCTTCGATATCAATCCCCAAATCTGCATAAGTGCCCATTTCGGTTTTAATATCATAGATAATGTCAGTCATTTCCTGACTGAAGTGATCAAACTCTTCACCATTCAGCACGTCGTCTTCCCGGCGCTCGTTATATTTATCCATGATGGACTGGAAGCGACGGGTGAAGTTGATCCCCTGAAGCTGGTTAATTTTTTTAAAGTCGCTGATGGCTTTCTCAAGCAGTTTCTGCAGAAGCTGGATCTTTGTTGCGGGCAGCTTGATCTTATTAATACGCGCCAGATAATCCTCGTCGAAAATATCGATCGATTCCGCTTTCTTATCGCCCAGGAAAAATAGCTCTTCCACGCCATCTGCCTTTAATGCGTCAGAAATCATCTCTCGCACACGGGCGTTCATCTGGGTAACGTCAGGAGCATCACCCTTGGTCAGCTTAAAGACGATGGAACGCACGGCAAGATAGAAATGGATACGATCTCGCTCTGGCTGCGATAGCGCCTCGCTGCCGCAGCAGACATCGTAGGCTGCCTTCAGGCGCTTCACTAGCCCCATAAATCGACGTTCAATTTTCTGGGTACGCAAGACAAATTCTGCCGCCAGATTCAAACATGCCAGCTGAGCCTGAGGCTCTCCTGTGAAGTAAGCGCGGCTGTCGAAATCGTGGAAAACTTGCGACAGAAGGTCGAGATGATTCTTTACCTCAATGACCGACTGCTGAATGTCCTCAAAGTTGGTGGCATCAATGCGGGAATACATCGCCAGTGCCTGGTTCATCTGGCGCTTGATGCCGATATAGTCCACCACCAGGCCTTTGCTTTTTCCTTCCAGCTTGCGGTTAACACGGGATATGGTCTGGATAAGGTTATGTTTTTGCAGCGGCTTATCGATATAGATAGTGTCCAGTTCCGGGACGTCGAAACCGGTGAGCCACATATCGACCACAATAGCGATTTTGAAATTCGACTTTGCATTTTTGAACTGTTTATCCAGTTCTTTACGATACTCTTTGCTGCCCAGCAGGTCGTACAGTTTGGCGTCATCGTCTTTACCTCGCGTCATCACCATCTTGACCATTTCGGACGGTGGCAGCTCTTTCTGCTCCTGCTCGGTAAGCACAACCCCTTCAGGGGCCTGTTTGACCTCAAACCACGCCGGACGACAGTCTTTTAACTGACGATACAAATCCCAGGCAATTTCCCGGCTGGCGCAGACAAACATTGCCTTACCTTTCACCGTTGAGCCTTCAGCGACGCGTTTTTCATAGTGTTTGGCAAAATCTTCCGCCAGCGCCTTCAGGCGATCCTCATCACCGAGGATCGCGTTCATGGTAGCGCTGGCTTTTTTACTTTCATCGATTTGCCACTCATTGGTGCCCGCGTTAGCGCACTCTTCGTAATATTTCTCTACCTCTTCCAGCTTGCTGGCATCCAGGATCACTTTTGCAGCACGGCCTTCATAGACGATGCGTACCGTGATCTCATCCTGAACGGATTCGGTCATGGTGTAGCTGTCCACTACCGCGCCGAAGACATCCAGCGTAGCGTCTACAGGCGTCCCGGTGAAACCGACATAGGTGGCCGCTGGCAGCGAGTCGTGCAGATATTTGGCGAACCCCCAGGTCTTGCGTACCTTGCCGCTCTCTTTATCGACGATCACTTTCTGATCCAGATTGACCTGGCTGCGGTGCGCTTCGTCAGAGATACAAATGACGTTGTTTCGCTCGGAGAGCAATTCGGTGTCTTCAGTAAATTTATGGATGGTGGTCAGGAAGACGCCGCCGCTATTACGACCGGCAAGCTTTTCTCGCAGATCGTCGCGGCTGGTGACTGGCTCCACGGTATCGTCACCGATATAATTTTTGGCATTACACATCTGCGTGGAGAGCTGATCGTCCAAATCGGTACGGTCAGTGATCAGCACGATGGTCGGGCTGGCAAACTCGACGCTTTTCATCAGGAGACGTGTTAAGAACTGCATGGTGTAGCTCTTACCGCAGCCCGTGGCGCCAAAGTAGGTGCCGCCTTTACCGTTACCGTAAGGTTTACGCGCTCGCTCAATGCTGTAGTAGAGCTTGCGCGCGGCATAGTACTGCGGATAGCGGCAGCAGATTTTCACTTCGTGTTTGGCTTTATCCGGGAAGCAGATAAAGTTTTTAATCACATCCAGCAGGCGTACCGGGTGAAATAGTCCCTGAATCATTGAGTGTAGGGAAGGAATGCCATCCTGCTCTCGGTTTTCATTACCAGTGACTTTGCGCCAGGAGTAGAAATACTCATACGGCGCGAACAGGTTGCCCATGCGGTTATTCACGCCATCGCTGATGATGCACAGCGCGTTATAGATAAACAGCTGCGGAATATCGCGACGATAGCGGGTGCATAGCTGCTTATACGCATCACCAATATTGACTTCCTGCTCTCGCACCGCGCTTTTAAATTCAAACACCACTAACGGTAGGCCGTTGATATACAGGATGGCATCCGGAATGCGCGGCTGGTTTTCTTTGCCGGTGATGGTCAGCTGATTAACGATCTTAATGCGGTTCAACGGCTGGATAAGATAGCTTGCTGGCGTTTCAGCAGCCTGTTGCATCGGTACGTCTTCGCTATCGAATAGCTCACGCAGCGCGGCGGATAGGTGCCGTGTATCGAGCAGTTCGATATAGAGATCTTTCTGCTGACGATCGTCGCGTTTAAACAGGAAGCCATTGGCCAGCCAGGTGCAAAAGATCTTATTGCTTTCGTAGAGATCGGAAGCGGGCAGGGTGGTCAATTGTTTAATCAGCCGCTGGATTTCATCTTCCGTAATACCGTCGACCTGATAGCGAGCAGCGAGATAGTGACGAAGATCGTCTTCAATAATCACCTGATCGTGGCTGGAACGCGGCACATTGTCACCTGTCAGGTGCTGGTAGCCCTGCTCCTGTAACAGTCCAATTATTGCCTGTTCTAACTTCGCTTCACTGAATGAGAGATGCATATCCCGCTCCGGCCCTGGCTGGTTTTCTGGTAAGGATTCCTGTAATAAGAGAAAACCTTACCAGAAAGCCCCTGATTTTACAGGGGCAAAAATGCGTTATGCGGCTTCTGTTTGTTTGATGAGGTCGGGGAGATCCTCCAGGGGCAGCTCGCCGGAGATGAGTTTGGGGAGCAGAGTGTCGCGGAGGGCGGTTAGAAATTCGTTTTGAACTAATGAATTATTCATCAGGTATCTAAAATTGCTTGTTAACTCATCAAACCTCTGAACGATCTCCTCTGATGGGATTATTAAAGGTAAAGAGCATATATCATCAGGCTTAATTGCCGGATATGCGCCGCCATCTGCAATTCTTGCCAGTTCTTCAACGTTTTTGTCGTAGGTAACAAAATAATAAATGAAATTTTTATAAATTGTATTTTTCGCTCTGATCACAGCGAAACCAGTACTACCAGTTAAACCATCAATATGTACATATGCAAACGATCTATTTGCAGGTCTAACAAGACCAAAGATTAGATCGTCTTTTTTTAATATTCTTCTTGCTCGGCTTGGCGCTTCTTTAAATGATATTTTATCAATGGAGCTGATTATTCCATCTTTTGCATTAGAAAGATCTACATAATTAACATAATTAGGCTGATTCTTGGTTCCCCATGACGTGGGATTTATAAAAGCTATATCAGGAAGTGATCCATCTTTCCACCCCATAGGAACCCAGCCCGACTCTGCTTCTTCAAATTCAGCCGGGAATAGTGCACGAATATCCGCCGGAAGTGGTTTGAAATCTGCACTTTTGCGTACTTTTTGACGCATTTCGGCGCGAGATTGCAGCGCTTCCGGGATTGGGTTTCCCGCATCCAGCGCGTTATCAATCACCGGGTCGAAATCCACAAACCAAGATTTAAACACGGTTTGGGACATTTGTTCCAGGGTTTGGTTGATTTGCTTGCCAAGCGTGACTCTTTTCTCTAATTGATATAGCTGGGCAGCCACTTTTTGTTGTATCTCCAGAGAAATAGGTACTTTAACTTTGGCTTTATGCAGATGATTCCTGTTTATCCCTGGTACTGCGGCTTTATCTGTATAGTCTGCATATGATATTGTTTGAAGAAGATAGTACACAAATAACGGATCGTTCCCCTTAAAATCAACAACATAAAGTGTTGTATTTAAAGGCCAAAAGTCTTCTTCAGAATAGAAAACTGAATCGCCACGGGTTTAACAGACACCTCAGAGTCATTTAAGATGGCTTAAAG
>ERZ1673734.64-NODE-64-length-108341-cov-13.054273_pt1 | contig 108341 bp, 118 predicted proteins | sample MGYA00580199_ERZ1673734 | MGnify/ENA primary metagenome ERZ1673734 (study PRJEB41218, sample SAMN15661742) | gut metagenome | host: Homo sapiens | place: Canada: London | collected 2015-08-20/2019-03-30 | study: EMG produced TPA metagenomics assembly of...
GGGCGGGAGGTGATTTTTTGACCCACTTACTTGTAGTTGACGATGAAGTTTCTATACTAGAAGCATCCAATCCAGTCCCAACGCCACTTTTAGGCCACAGGTGTAGGAGTAGTCAAGAAATAACCGGCTCTCCTACACCTTTTTCGACCTCTAATCACTACTTATGGATTTGCGCAAGTGCTTCTTTCAGCTTGTCAAATCCGAACATTGCCGCATAAGCCACCATGAACGCGAGGACCACCGCAGCAAACACCATATACCACACAACAGCGATCTCCTTGATGGAACAATATGCAAAGAAAGCTCCGAGCGTCAGCACCAGCGAAACGATCATCGCCAGAGCATTCGTCGGCAGCTTGTCCCAGGTTACTTTCTTGAGTACCTGTACCACAATGTTCGTCAGCACCACCAGCACGCCAATGATGCTGATGATGACAGACCAGTTCAGTACACTCTCCATATTCTTTTCCTCCTATTATCCCGCCCCGTCTTCGGGCGGAGTAGAGTTTCCCTTGTCAGGCCATGAGTTATTCTTGCTCAGGTTTTCAAACAGCGCCTTGAGACCGTAGATCAGCACCACGCCGATGATCTCCTTGAGCGCGACCTGTGACAAGGCCTCTGCGATCTGCTCCCGTCCGAGCAATGCAAGGATATAGCTGCACCATACCCATGCAAGTCCGTTGAGAATGCAGACCCACACGATAATCTTCATCGTGGTGACCTTGAACCCTGCTTTGGAAGAAGACGGGGGGTCCTTTTCAGGAACACCCCCATCCCCCTCCAAAATATCAGTGAACGGTTCTGCTTCTTTGCAGGCTTTCATTTTCTCGGAAAGGCCGATGCCCCACCTGCTCACAGCTTCGCCACCTCCTTCTTATCCTCGTCCTGAAGGAAGTCTCGTTTCTTCAGCCGGACCTTATACACCTCTCGAATGTTCTCAATGGCAATTTCCGCGCGGCTGTTTGGATACTCAGGGTTCTTTTCGCAATAATGCTCGTACTTGTCGATATACCCAAGTACCTCTACGAATTCTTCCTTCGTATGACGGATCGGACGAAGCAGCTCATTGTTAAAGCGAAGGATCGCCGCTCGCCAGTCATCGGCCCGGCCTTGATCATCCGTTTTGATATGTGAGTCCAGCTTTTTCTCGATCTCGTCGAGGCGCTTTGAAATGTCAGCATTGATCGCCTTGCCAATGGCTTTGGCGAGTGCTGACCAGGGGTTGATTTTGACGGGGGCGATTTGCACCAGGGTCATAAGGATCAGGAGCAGACTGCCCCCGCCGGCTAAAATCTCTTGAATAGTCACATCTCAATCCTCCGGTGCGTTCATTCTGCCTTGAGCATGGCGATGAGCTCCTGATACTCGCTTTCGGTCAGCTTGCCGGCTGCGAAGAAAATGTCGATCTTTTCCTCAAGGCCGTTGGTCTGGCCGCGCTCGATCATGCGCTTCAGAGTGCGATACAGCATAGTCGTTTTCCTCCTTTCTCAATTATTCCGTAAGACCCAGCTCAAGCAGGGTCAGTCGGTATTCGTGATCCACGCTCATCGCGTCCGTATCCTGGACGATGGAGTCTGTGTTTTTCTGAGCGCGGAACAACGCATCGTTACTGCGGTCGACCTCATTATCCTTACCCTTTGCAAGGTAGGTATCGTAGTTCTCCCGCACGCTGGCAGCAAGTCCGGGCCAACTCTCGACCTCAACGCAGTATTCGTCATACTGGAACCCGTCAAGGCCTTCCTTGTCCTCGGCATCCTTAGAGATCTTGCACGCCTCCACATTCTGGTAGAGACGGACAAGACTTCGTTTGGTACCGGGGATCTCTTCCACAGTAAAACTGCCGGGGTTGACCATTCCCTGTACTTTCATGAAAATCACTCCTTTTTATGCCGCCTGGTATGGCGGATATAATGCCTGAAGTCTTCTGCACTCCTTTCGGACGACTTTCTTTAGTGCAAACATCGTCTTGGGCTGATAGTGCCTGTCCAAAACCTGCTGATGATTGCATTTGCGAAGCTGTCCGAGCCGTGAGATCAGCCCCGAAGCCCTCTTGAACGAGATGACGCGGTTCCTGTCTCGCCGGTAGTAGTAAAGATGAAGCGATTGCTTGAGCCGGAATAGATTATGCTTTCGCAAGATCGTGTAACCGTGTCCGAATCGGTATCCAAGAGCTGATGGTAAGCGCGGACGGCGGTGCCGCTGCTTTTTCTTCGGCAAAGCCTGATGCGCTCTTTCGACCTTGGGCGTAAACCCGACGCGGAATATCTGCCAGTTACCTTTGATTTTCATTCCGATCTCGGCAAGCCACTTCTTGATATCCTCCAGCAGCCTCCTCAGCTTTCGCTTGTTGGAGCCGAAGATCGTGAAGTTGTCCATCTGCCGTACATAGTGTGATACGCCATACTGCTTTTGATGGATCATCAGATCCAAGGGCTGAAGTGTCAAATGGAGAAACCATGCGGAGAAGAATGCGCCGATGAGAACTCCGTATTCCATAATGGCGTCGCACAGCCAAAGCGTTTCTGTGTCCTTGAACACCCGCTTCAAGGCTTCGATGACATACGGCGGGTCAAGCTCCTCAAAGCAGTGGTAGATGTCGCACTCGCAGCAATACTTCGTGCCCTCTACATCGTTCTTCATCCACTTCTTCAATGCCTTGACGCCGTAGGAGTTCCCTCGGCCGGGGACGCTTGCGATGCAGTACCGGTCCATGCTCCGCATAATATGCGGGATCATTGGCTGCACAACAGCGTGGTGAACATATTGGTCCGGCCACAGAAGCGGCTCGTTGATGTCTCTCCATTTGCCCTTGCCGCTGTCCGCGTTGCGGTCCCAGCGCCGTCGCTTGAGGGGAGGGTGCATGTGCTCGTCTCCGTCGACCAGACCTTGGATGAATGCTCGGAGCTTCTCCACATATTCATCCATATTATTTTCGATCTCAATGACCTTTTTGTTCAGGCTGTGATTGCCGTTTCGCCGATGGCCGGCGTTCACTTCCCGAATTGCCAGACGAAGGTTTTCGTCCGATATGATCTCTTTGTAAACTCGAACTCGTTTCATCAGGGATGTTTTTCCTCCTTGTAGCCTCACAACCATTCCAGCGCCGCGGGGTGTTCCAAGGCGAGACCTGGCCCGAAGTGTACTAAGCTGTGTCCTGTCGGCTTTTCTTCAGCAAGTGCTGTGCGGTCAACCGTGCGATATAGAAAGGGTGAGGAACCCCTACTACCAAATGGAAGGTTAGCCTGTGGCTCAGCAAGGATGCGACAGCCGATGTTGTCGTTCGTGTTCGACGCGTTGTTGTAGTTGATGTAGAACGGACCGTGATTCTGGTTCTGGTTATAGTTACCGCCATGGTACAGGCACGGATATCTACCATTGAAGTTCCAGTTATCCGGGACCATCGTCTGCTGCACAGTTGACCCCATGTTATATTGTTGTTTTTCTTAAAAATATCAGTGAAATGCAAGGGGAAGGGGCTGCGGCCCCCTCACCCCTGCACCCCTACCTCTTCAGGGGAACAGTCACGCCGCCTTTGGCGGGCGTTCCTGGAGGCGACAGCCGATGAAGCCGTTCGTGTACGACGCGTTGTAGCAGTAGATGTAGAACGGACCGCGATTCTGGTTCTGGTCATAGCTACCGCCATGGTACAGGCACGGATATCTACCATCGAAGTACCAGTAATCCGGGACATAGGTCGTTTGACTGCCGTTTGCCGCGCTCGGGAACAGTGCCCATTCAAGACCGCTTGCTGTCGGAATGGCGAAGTCGGACGGATAGCCCGAAGAGGGCGTGCCGACCAGCGTGCCATTCGCGCTGTCACTGAAGTTGTTGGGATTGCTGATGACATTCAGGCCGTTGCTGTTATAGTAGCAGCCGTCCATCAAGTCATAAACATTGTCCCACCAGCCTTCGATGTTGCGATACTGCGTGAAGCCGTAGCTGTCGCGGCTTGCTGCGGTCGTACCGGTGTGATAACCCATCGCGTCGGTCTGACCGTTGTTCATCTTGGAACCGTTCGTAGAGCAGCCTCTGCCGATGCGCTCGCCGTTCCAATCGGCAAACTCCACGAGGAACAGCATATTCACATACCAGAACTGAGCGAAATCCATCTGCCAGAAGTTAGCACCGAGGTTATGAATACCGCTGCGCGCCTGGCTTCTCGTGATGTTTACCTGCTGTGCGACGCCCGTGGTGGACTTGTAGCCGCTGGCGCAGTGGTAACGGCCGATGTAGGAGAAATCCAGTTCTCCCTTGCCGTCGCCGCGGTCGCGGTTCACAGGGTCAACGGAGAAGCCCGCAACGGGACCGTCCGCGATCTGGAGCTTGAGCTTCTTGCCGGTCTTGGTCCACTTGAACCAATACTTCGGCTCCTTGACCTCAACGCCGCCTGCACGAGTATCCTTGACCATACCGCTCCACGGCATCTTGCCGTCAAAGGGAGAAGAACCTCCGCCGTTATTTACTGCGGGGTTCGGTTCAGCAAAGCCGGCCGCCGCGTCCGTGCGCTTGCCTCTGGTAGAGCCGCCGTTTGTCCAATCCCATTCAACGCCGTAAATGGTCACGAACTGCGCCGTTACGGAAACCGTGGTATCAGAGGCTGCCTTATGGTTTGTCCCCTCTGCCACCTTCACTGTGATGACCGCGTTGCCGGTCTTATCATTCACGCTCTCCACCGTCACAAGCCCGCTGGACTGATTGACGGATTTGATCTTCGCGACGCTCGTGTTGTTCGAGGTAGCTGTGATCGTACCGTTGCCCTTGCGGTTCACCGTAAAGGTGGCCGTTCTTGCACTGGTATTCAGCGTGATGGAAGACGGGCTGTTCGTCACGGTGTTCGCCGCCTTGCCGATACTCCAGGAGGCGGTCTTACCACCCGTAGAGCCATCGGACCACTTGTAGTTGGAAGTCGGCGTAAAGGTGGCGCTGTAAGTGCCTGCGTTGGTAGCGGCCGTCACGGAAACGGTCATCTTTGCCGAGTCATAGGCGGTGTTCCACGAAGGAGTCTTCGGGTTGCCGTCATAGACAAGCGTGCCGCTCTGGGCGGGGACCGCCGCGATGGTGGCTCTGCCGATGGTCCACTTGATGGTCTTTGCCGCGGTCGTACCGTCCGTCCACATACCTTTCTTCAAGGTAAAGGTCGCCGTGTACTCGCCGGCATTCGTCTTGGCGGATACGCTCACAGAGGAGTTCTCATTGTCGAAATTCTGCCACTTCGGCGTCTGAGCGCTGCCGTTGTAGGTCAGCGTACCGCTCTGCGAAGGAATGGAAACGAGCACCGAGATGATCGTCCACTTTGCTTCCTTGGCGCCCGTACTGCCGTCAGACCACTTGTAGTTGGAAGTCGGCGTAAAGGTCGCCGTGTACTCGCCGGCAGCCGTACCGGAGGTATCGCCGCCAATGGTCATCTTGCTGGTGTCATAGCCGTTCCAGCTCGGCGTCTTGCTCGTGCCGTCGGCAACAAGCGTTCCCGTCTGCGTCGGCAGAGCCGAAATGACAGCGCGGTCGATCGTCCACTTTATGCGGGCTTCATCCGTGCCGTCCGGGAACAGATAGCCGTAGGACAGCTTGAAGATCGCCGTGTAACTGCCTGCGTCAGAGGCGCTCGTAACGCCGGAGATCTCCATTTTGAGTGGATCGTAGCCGTTCCAGCTCGGCGTCTTATCCGAACCGTTGTAGGTCGGGATGTTCGTCTGCGTCGGAACGGCAATGGTCTTGCCCTGCACCGTAACGACAAGGTCTGTGATCTTCGTCACACCTTCGTAGGTGTATTCAAGCTTCATGACCTGACGCCCCAGTGTAGAGAAGTTCGTCGTCGGATAGGTGTAATCCAGTACCGCCGCCGTGCTCCCGTCCGAGAAGGTCGCGGTCACGACCATGCCCGTCGGATCAAGGCTCTCCTGATACTGGTAGACCGTCTTGGCTGGCTGCGTGGTGATGGCGATGCTGACAAGCACCTTTTTCACCGTCACATAAACCGTCGCGGTCTTCGTGATGCGACCCTCGGTGTAGGTGATGACAACTTCGCTCACCCCGTCCGTAAGAACGGAGGGAGAGACGGTGTAACCCGTCACATTTGCCATCAGACCTTCGCCGTAGTTTGCCACAACGACCATGCCGGTGGGGTCGAAAGTTTCACCGGACTTATAGACCGTCTTGTTGGGCGGGGTGGCGATAGTCAGACTTTCCATCTTCGGAGAGCTGCTGCCACCGCCGCCGGAAAGGTTGAATACCTTGCCAACATTACTCATCTGTTCCGACCTCCAGTCGAATGATAAAGACGGACAAGTCAACGGTCGGCGTTGTATCGCACCGGAAAGTCATCTGCCCGCTTGTGGTTACATTGTCTGCGCTCACGCCATAACTGTCGTACACATTACGGGTACCGGCGTCTGCGCCTACAAGATAAATATAGTTGCTGTCAGCTAAGAGGGAAGCATGTGCAACAGTCTGCGCTCCGCCGCTCCAATTCGCGGCCGGCAGAGTAACAGAGATGCCGATATGCTGGAGATCCTCCAGTCCGGCGGCAACAAGCTCCGCCAATTCAGCTACCTGCTTGGCGGAATCCCTCTTCCCCGCAAGTGCCAGCTTTTTGAGCTGGTCAAATGTGGAAAGCTTATGCTCTGCCATGTATTGTTACCTTCCTTTCAAAAGGTGGAACGGGGGACAGGAAGCCCCATCCACCGCTCGCATATGCTGGATCAGACGGTAGCCTGAGCGCCGAAGACTTCGGTCAGCATGGCATCGACTTCCTCGTCGGTAGCCATCACGATGTCCGTCTTCTTGACAAAGGTTTCGTCGACCTGGGTCTTGGTGTAGTAAGACTCCAGGGCGGTGCTGATCGCGGCAGTCACCTCAGTCGTCTTGGCGTAATCGCCGATGCTCAGAGCATTGATCGCCTCGGTGATGTAGGCGACAACGGTGGTAGAGGTCGCACCATCGGGCAGCGTGCCGACAAGAGTCTTCAGGTCGTCGATAGCGGTCTTGTTCTCGCTGATGCCGCCGGCCATCTTGGTCGCCTCAGGGCCGTGCTTGGCAACCCAGTCGATCAGCTCCTTGTAGCTGTTGACCACATTGTCGTCGGTCACATCGGTGGCGAACTTGTTGATAGCAGCGTCGATCATCTTGCTGATGGAGCCTTCGCCGTTGCCGGTCAGGGTATCCAGGTCAGCCTGCTTCGCCTTGGCGTCGATGATGGCCTTCAGCGCGGCAGCCAGATCGCTCTCAGCGACCTCGGACTTGTAGGCCAGAGCCGCCAGACCGTGAACGGGAATATCAACGCCGTTGGCGGAGATGGTGCCGTTGGTCTTACCCTCAGCGATGAGGATGTCGGCGATCTTATCGGCCAGGGCCAGCAGAGTGCCGTTGACCTTGATGCCTTCCAGCTTGTTAGGCTCGCCGCCGGCAGTCACCAGGTCATTGACCTTAGTGGTCAGGCCGGCAACCTTAGCGTCGACAAGGCCGATCTCGCTCTTTGTGCGCAGCGCCAGTTTCTTGAGCTGTTCAATAGTAGTGTGCTTGGTAGTAGACATATTGCATGTCCCCCTTAAATATATTTGTTCACGGCTGTTCGCCGAAAACATCATTGAGTAGGTCGTCCACTTCTTTGTCGGAAGCGGTGTTGTCGGATGTGCTTCCGCCCGGGTCGCTCGAAGCAAAGGCGTCGTTCAGCATATCGTCGACCTCTTTATCCGAGGCCGTTCCGGAAATGCTTCTCTGGATCTCAACGATCACCTCGGTCAGCGTCTTGTTTCCAAAACCCGCCGTTGATGGGTCTCCGATGATTCCCATGATCTGCTTGTAGGCTTCATCGCCCATCGGGTCTCCGGAGCCGCCTGTGCCAACGCTGATATTGGTCGGGAAGAGGATCTTGCTGGTCACATGCCAGCCCGTCGACTTCCGTTCCTCGCCCTTGACGCCATAAACGGCGATCTTCAGCGGGATACCGCCTTTCTTCAGGCATTCGCCCGGAATGTCACACTTGTCTTCGCTCAGCACAACAGCCATGCTGACACCGCCTGCCTCAAAGAGCGCAGTCTTTGCGAACCCGTCCCAATCCTTGCTGAAGGCGAATTCGACCGGATAAGGCGTCGCGGCGTTCTGGATCAGTGTAGTGTCCTCCACCAGCGTGGTGAAGCAGCTTTTGATCGCGATTTTCAAATCATTCGCCTCCTTCTTCGGCATTGACCGACAGTTCAAGACGCACGATGTTCACCGTGATGTCTTTGATCGGGTCGGTATCGTTCACAAATGTGATGAAGCCGGTCGTGGAGATGTCTTTCGGACGCACATTGCATTCGAGGTACTCTTCACGGCTGGCTTCATACGCATCAATGAGGTATTTATACTTGGCAGCGGCCACAAGGCGGCTCTCCGCCACAGTGATGGAACCGTTTGACCATCCGGAGGCCGGCAGCACCAGATCGAAATGGATGCCGAGCACATCGCCCGTACCCGTTCCGTTCAGACCGTTGTAGACGGCGATGTTGTACTTGCTTCCGTCTGTCATCGTAACGGTGTAAATATCAGTCGAGCCGGGCGTATGATTGCCCTGCGTCAACTGAATGCTCTGGATACCGTTGCCGGTCGGTCCGGTCAGCTCGCAACTGATGTTGGTGTTCACATAGGTGCCCTTCTCAGCGTCCCAGATCCACCAGGTACCGTTCTCCGGCTTAGGCGGCTTGCCGCTGTACTGCTGTGCGGTCGCGGCGCTCTCTGCGGCAGACTCCTTGTAAGTCTTGGCGTTTGCCTCAGAGTTCTCGGCGGACTCTCGCGCGTTCTCGGCGGCCGTTTTAGCGGTCTGCGCCTTGTCACGGGCGTCCACAGCAGCCGTTTTAGCGGCTTCGGCGTCCGTCTTCGATACAGCAGCGGCATATTCCGATGCTTTTGCTCCATTTTGACTGTTCACCGCCGCATCTCTTGCAGCTTCCGCAGCAGCACGGGCCTCTTCCGCTGCGTTGCGGTCAGCAGTAGCCTGTGCGCCCAGCGTCTCGGCCTCTGAGCGGATAGTTCTCACGCGCTCCTCGGCGGCCTTTACCTCTCCCTCGGCAAGCGTCGCCGCTGTCTTGGCGTCCGTGGCCTCCTGTGCCTTCTGCTTGGCGATCTCTTCCGAGTTCTTCGCCTCTGTCTCAGACGCCTTAGCACCGGCGGCAGCTTCTTTTGCGTCTGCGGCCTGCTTGTTGACATTTTCCTCAGAGGTCTTGATACTTCCCTCGGAGAGTGCGGCCGCCGCAGCGGATTCGGAGGCGCTTGTCGCCTTTTTCTCGGCATCTTCGGCGGACTTCTTGGCAGCCGCGGCATTTGCCTGTGCGGAATCCTTGGCTGTGGAGGCAAACTCCATTGCGCTGCTGGACTCCGTGTTCATCGCCGCCAAAGCATCATGGATGGAGCCGCGAACCTCTTCGCCATAAATGGCGCTGAGGATTTTTTTCAGAAAGCTGCTGATATCAGCCATCTAAATCACTCCTTCCTTAGTCCTCCAGCATCCAGTCAAGCAACAGGATCTCCTCGCCGCTCAGACAGCCGATTGTATCTTCATACTTGGCGGTCATCAGCTCGACCTCATGCTCCATCTCGTTGAACGGAGCAAGCTCGTCGCAGAAGGTCTTAAAATTAGAAGAGCCCACCTTGATGGAAATGGTTCCGGTCTCGTTGCCACTTTCATCCTTGTCAGGCTCTCCGTATTTGTTGATGAGGTCGTGTTTGAATGCTTCATACTCAGTCAAAGCAGTAGAAAGCATCCGGAAGTTCCTCGCGGCGATATAGCCGATCTTGTTGCGGAGCTGAAGAAGCGGCCGCAGGTTCTGGACCATCACGACCATTTCTGAATTTTTAAGCTGTTTCTTCAACATTATCCCTCCTTTTGCTGAAGCAGTTCTTCGACCATTTGATAGAGTTTCTGGATCATGTGCGTATTGAGCGCAATAAGTTCGCCGTATCGGATGCTGTAACGATAGTCCGTAAGACCATCTTCCAAAATCTCCAGCACGGGGTCTTTAACGAGTGCGGCAAGTTGACTGGAGGTCAATCCAACATTGAGCATGGCCTGTTCCACATCCTGAGCAATAAATCCGAAATGAGTTCGCCCGGAGGTGCCTTTGTTATACTTGAAGGTAGATGGCTTCAGTGCCAGGAAGAACGCCTCGTAGGCTGAAAGGTCATAGTCGATCGTGTTCTTGATTCTAAGATCAGAACGAATAGTTGGCTCCTCACTCATTGTGATGCCACCAGAAACAACAATATCTGCGCCGGTGCCTGACATACGGGCTCCAGCATTGGTGACAATGATATAAGGATCATAACCCGGACCATTGGAACCATACATCATAGAGCCGTAAGTTGTATGCACACCGTCGGAACCGTGACCCTTGCAGAACCCACCATAACCACATGATAAGTCAATATAGTCAGCGTCGATCGTACCGGAGCGAATATAATTTGCACTTATATAGAGACGGCCAGTCGTCGAATCGCTGAAAATACCGAACTTCGTACCACCGGAGGTGAGTACATCAAACACATTCTGGTCGGTGCACCGATCCTGATAGGCCTTGTTTGCTCTCGACCATGCAGCAGAAGCCTCATCGTAAGCGTCATCTGCGGCGCTCTTTGCGGTGGCCGCGTTTGCATTCGCCGTGCTTGCCAGCGAGTAGGCGGGATTGGAGGTAAGGTTCTGGTTCGTCACGGAAGCCCAGTTGATCGTGCTTCCGGCGGACAGCGTCACCTTACCGTCTATGGTAACGGAACCGCTGGAATCAACAGCAAAGGTCGTGCGGACACCGTTGGTAACGGTAAGCCCGTAGACGCTCAGGTATTTGGACTTGAATCGCTCATCGTCCATCATGCTGTTGCCCGCTCGGTCAAGGAAGTCAGAGGCCTGAACCACGCCCTTAAAGTTTCCGTCCACACCGACCAGCGTACCGCTGAAGGTTCCTTTCGCCGCAGCCAGAGTACCCGCAAAGGTGCCTCGGCGTGCGGTCAGGTTGCCTTCCTCGTCAACGGTGAAGTTTCCGTCTCCAATGTCGATGGAACCTTTCTTCATCATCAGCTTGCCGCTCTCGAAGTCAAGCGAGAAGTTTCCGCCATAATCTTTCAGCGTACCGGCACGGATCACATCGGCATTGAGAACACCGGTCGTGATATAGTCTGCCACAATAGAACCATCCATTGTGATGGCAAGCCCAAAGGTCTTTCCGTAATCCTTGGAGTAGCCAAGACCGTTCATGTTCCATTTCCAGAGCTTGTCGGCTTTGGTATAGTCGCGGATATTGGAAATATAAAGCGTGTCAGAACCGTATTCGTCCCGTGTGATCGTGATGTAGCCGGTCGTAGCCGCTGTCATGATCTGTGTGGCGTTTTCTTTTGCCTCTTTCAGGATGTTGTGCGCCTTTGGGAGACCCTCGATTTTCTCAAGGATAGCGGCGCTGATCTGGTTGTTCACACTGGTAAGGCTTGTCTGCACCGTGTCGCCAAGCGTAAACTTGGTATTCTCCGGGCTGTCCAGAGGGATCTCCAGCTTCGTGACAGGAAATACACGGTCAAGCCCATGCGGCCGCGAGATCACACGGATCTCGTCCAGCAGCTTCACTGCCTCCACATTCGCGTTGAGATAATGGAGGTCAAGGGCACTCACTTCCAGTTCCATGTTGTCGAACTGCAAGTCGGCAAGATATGCCTTCGCCTTTTCCAGCAGTGTTTCGGGATCAGAAACGCTGTCCCATGTCACTGTTTTCTCGATCCAGCCATAGGTTTTCACAGCCTCGGAGGACTGGACATAAAGGCTGCCCTCATTCACGCTCTCCACGGTCAGATAGGCGTCCAGCGCCTCGATCTCGCTCTTGTCAAGCCTGTTGCCAAGCGGAACGATGACCGTTGCGAACTCCGTCATATCCCATCCCTTGGTGTGTTCGATGAGGTTGGAGCCGAACTGGATCGTCTGGCTGCAAGTGTCGGGGTAATCCGCCAAATAGTCGAGATAGCGGATGCCGTCTTCCTTACGCACTCGTAGATGACCGCCGTACTGCGCCACCAACGCATTCAAGATCGTGATGGTCTTTTCATAGTTGGTGTAATAGGTAGGAAAATCTTCATCCACAACCGTAATGATGCCGATGGTGAACTTCCGGTTGTCTCCGACCTTTGCGTTGTGAATGGCGATCATCGCCTCAAGGTACTCACGGATCGTCCCTCCGGCGTACTCCGCAGGCGGCTGCGTGCTGTCGTTGAAGAATGCGAGCTCGCCCTCGCAAGTAAGCACCCGGTTTCGGTAAAAGTCCTCGTTTTCAGAGAGGACGCGCCCCGCCCAGATCTCTTTTCCGTCCTTGTGAACGGCAATGTCGGTCACCATGCGGATGATGGTGCTGTATCCGAGATTGGAGGGCGGAACCGTCATCACGAAGGAACCGGCCGCATTGTCTTCCAGCGTCAACTTGGGGCTTGCAAGCTTCATGTTGCCCAACGCGAAGGCATCATTGTAGATGCAGACGCCATCGGCATAAACAGAATACATCGCTTACAACCTCCCTTGTCTGAAATCAACGGACACGGTCCCCGTTCCCTCGTCGACCCAAAGATAGATCGTTCCGCCGTAGTCGCCAAACAGAATAAACTCAGGGATCTGAATGGTTCCCTCCGGCAAAAGCTTTGTCAGGTCGATGCTGAGCTGACGGTTGACAAATCGGACATGAACGCCGCGTCCCTCACTGCTTTGCACAATGAATCTTGGGCATACCGGAGCCCGTCCGTACATCACCGCGTCCAGCTCGATCTCCTTCATCTCAGTCGTAACCGCAATGTTGCGGAACAAAGCCGCCTGAATGACTCCATTTTGAAAGTTGAACGGGTCCCACAGCCAGTTGTCGATGGAGGAAAGGTTTTTCCACTTGTACGGGCCGACATCGTAGTCGATGACGAGCCGCGACCAGTCCTTTTCCGACTTCCAGGCGTTCACTGTGAAGCGCCCTTCGTAGAAATATTCAGGATCGTCCTCAAGGATCGCCCGCATGGTCTGTCCGTGCAGATAGTCCATAATGTCCGAGTAAGCCATGTGCCACGGCTTAAAGTCGTTCATGACAATAAACTCGATAGACCCTGTCCGATTCTGATACACCGGATACCCGGTGAGGGCTTGCGACAGATCAATGACGCCGTCCCCACCGGGAATGTCCAGAGTCTTCACCTTTTGTGCAGGTGGATTGAATAGCGGACGGGAAGCGGGGACAAGCCGCCAATCGTCCCATGTGTTCTTATCGCCAAATGTGATCGAATGGTACAACTTAAATCCCCCTTCCTCTTTGTGTAGACCGCTGTCCGAGTGCCACATCCATCGGTTCAGCAAGTTCGCCGACGAGCGCACCGGTGTTCAGCACAACACGCAGCTTCTCCATGCGTTCCAGCATCGAAGCCATCTCACCTCGAAGCGTGCGGAGTTCAGCCACAACATCATCATTGTCGACGGAAATGGTTGTCTGGCTGCTTCCGCCGCGCTGTGCCTCAAATGCAACGGCAGCCTGCCCGACAAGGCCGACCGCTCGCTGCGAATAGAATAGGTTGTTCAAGGCGTCTGCTCCGGCCGATACGGCGGAGAGATCCAGAACAGGACGGATCACCGGCTCCATATCGAACCCGCCGCTCACGATGTCGGCAATGGTCTGGAGCACACCGGAAAGACCGCCCTCGGCCGACTCCGCCATCTCAGAACCGGCCGCATAAGAGCGGTCAACATAGTCCTGAAGACCTTTCACGAAACCAAGGCCGGTGTAGTTACCGATCTCACGGAACACCCTCGATGGAGAGTGGATGTCCAGTGTCGATTTCGCCGCCTGTACGCCTGCAAGAGCCATCTGCGTGATCTCATCAACAAAGCTGGACTTCTCAGACTGAACGCCTTCAGTAAGCCCCTTGACGATCTGCTTGCCGGTCTCATCCCAACCAGCTTCCGTCAGAACCTTCTGCGCCGTGTCGGCCATCTCCTGAAGCTCATCCTCAGTATTGTTCTTGATAAGACCAACCTTTTCCTCAAAGCTTCTGCGGAGCTGTTCCAACTGAGCGTTGGCGTCTTCCGTGACCTGATTCATCTTCTCCTGCCAGAGAACACGATACTCGGTAAGCTCCTGATCGGCCTCCTCGCGGAGTTTTGCAATATTCTGCTGGGTCTCTTCGCGCAGCCCCTCTAATTCGCCGACCGCCTGCTCGCGAGCCATTGCGTGCTTGACTTTCCAGAGGTCAGCATACTTCTCAAGCTCGGAGTCGCTCATGTTGTTCAGCGCCTTGATCTGGGCGATCGCGTCGGGACCCATATCCTGAAGTTCTTCAAGGAGGTCGCTGTCAAGTCCTCTGCCGGCAAGAGACTCTAAAATATCCTGCCATTCGCCAAATTCCTTGACCTGACCCTCAAGATTCTTCATCAGGGTGTCGCCGCTGACCTCATCACGCTCCTTCACAGCGTCAAAGAGGCCATAGGACTTATAGAGGGAATCCTCGCGGGATTTCAGAGCATTCTCGTACTTGTCGTTCTCAGCCTGAATATCGCTCGCCAGTTGCGCGTTGATCGACTTTACCTTATCGGCGTACTCTTCCTCCAGGTCGAGCCGCTTCTGGTTCGCCTCGCTCTGCACAGACTGCACATCAGAGATATACTGTTTCTGCGCGTCGCTGATCTCTTTCTCCAACTGGTAAACTTGCAGGTCGAGCTTCTTCCGCAGCTCTGTCCCCTTGGCATATCGGCTCTGAACACGCTTATAGGCAGCCAGTTCCTCCGCAAGGGTCAGCTTGTTATACGATTTCTGCTCTTCGATCCAGTTCATCGAATACTGATAAGTGGCCGTAACCAACTCATTTTGAACACGATAGACCTCGCGGTCGATCTGCTTTCGTTCCTCACTGCCCTCGCGGTATTTCTTCTGGAGCGTTTCCCATCCGGCAAGCTCCTCTTTCAAGCTGAGCTCGCTGTAATATTTCCGCTCTTCCGCCCAATCCTTAAAGGAGTCGAGTCCCTTCTGCGCGACCTTGATGGCTTCATCACTCATCTTTGCCGCAGCCGAAGAAACCGGAACGATCGCATTGTTGATACCGATGGTCATACCCTCGCCAATGTTTTTACCAAGCTCGATAAACTCGCGGGAGGGAGAATGGCTGTCCAGCGCCTTCTTTGCCGCATTCAGCGCCGCAAGACCCAAATCACGGCCAGCCTGAGAGGCGCCGCTCAGCTTCGAGCGGATGCCGTTGATAAAGCCCTGCGAAACATTCCTGCCGGCTTCATTGAACTGATCCTTGTAGTTGTTCACTTCTGCCACAACGACCAGCATGACAGACTGCATCGCCGTCCGCACGGAAGCACCGTTGCTGCGGATCGTAGTGCTGAAGCCGACCATCATCTGCACGACCGCGGTATTCATGCTCGCGGTATGTGCTTTCACAGTCGCGGCCATTGCAAGCATCAGTTCAGCCATCGCCACATTAACGATCGTCTGGTTCTGCCGGATGGTCGTGCCTGCGGAATTGAGCATATAGATGACCGCCGTGCTCACGGTAGCTCCACTGTTATAGAAGGCGTCGGTAAAGTTTTGGATACTTGTGTTTGCCAGCAGAACCAGCGCATTCGTAAAGTTCACAAATGCATACTGATCCATATTCTTCACCGTATCGGCAAGCGCCACCAGCTTCTCGACCTGTGTGATCGCGCCGGAGAGCTTGCTCATGTTGATACCCTCGATAGAGGCGGAGTAAGCCGCAAGACCATTGCCGAAGAGAACGAGTTGGTCGCCGAAGTCGGCAATGCTGTTGTCTCCGGTGAAGAAACTCACAAGCCCGCCGCAGTTCGGAATGGTATTGGATAGTTCCACGAGCGCCTTACCGGCAGAAGCGGAATTGCTGACGGCACCGACATCCATTCCTTTGACAGCGAGAGAGTAGTCCTTCATGGCCTTTCCGAACGGAACCAACTGCTCTCCAAACTTGTCCATGTCATTCTCACCGGCAAAGAAGCCGACTACACCACCGCTGTTCGGCAGCGTTGTGGCCATCTCTGCAAGTGCCTTACCGGCAGTCGCCGCTTTGGAAACAAGGTCGGCGTCCATCCCGCTGATGGTGTTGCTGAACTCCGCCATGCTTTCTCCGAACGGAACGAGCTCATCAGCAAAATCCGAAAGAGAAGAACTACCAGTGAACCAGGACGCAATACCCTGCACAAGCTCGGTCTTCGTCAGCAGCAATATCGCGTCTGTCAATGCCTGCACACCGCTGAACATTGCCGGAGAGATACTGCTTGCGCCGTCGATAAACGGCTGAACATTTGTCATAAACGCTGCAAGATCACTGCCGATCTGCGGGAACTGACTGGAGATACCACTCATGAATCCGCCGACAATGCCGCCGACAAATCCACCGATCGCCGTACCGATCTGCTCCAACAGCTTACCGCCCTCACCGATCAGCCAGGAAAGGCCGGGGATCTGTGCAAGGGCACCAACAGCAGCAAGAACGATCGCCAGCTCAGCGATAAGAGCACCCATGCCGAGCACACCTACCATAGCGCTGGGGATCAATGCGGCTACCGCACCCAATGCGACCATAATGCCGGACAGCAGACCGATGCCGGCGATGGTTTTCACCAATACGCTTGTATCAAGTCCTGCCAGAGCATCAATGATGCCGGAGAAGAATGCTGCGATCACATTGACTGCCGCCTGAATGAGTTCGGGAAGCCGCTCTGCAATACCATTCAACAGGTTGATCAGGAACAGCATGACAGAGTCAACGATTTCCGGAGTATAGTTTGCAAGAGAAGCGAGCACGCCGGACAGCAGTGCTAATGCACCGTCAGCAATGGCAGGGACGCACTCAACAAGTACATCCACCAGCGTAAGAACGACGGCCTTAACAGCTTCTCCAATAGCGGGAGCCCCCTGAGCGATCACGCCGCAGAACGCTATAATAGCCTCGCCGAGCTTTTCGGCAATGGCAGGGATCAACGCGGCAATCCCTGTGATGATCGTGCTGAGTCCTGCCACAATAACGGTCACACCTGCGCCGAGAGAAGTAGCCAAGGCGGTAATACCGACCGCAATAGCCGACAGTCCGGCACCGGCAGCGAGAAGACCTGCTCCGATAGCTGCGGTACCGACACCGATTAGCGCAAATGCTCCGGCAAGTGCCAGGATCGTCGGAACAAGAGGAGTCAGCACAAGACCGGCTACACCGATCACGGTGAATGCACCGGCAATCGTCACAAGCCCCTTAGCAATGCTCTCCCAACTCATCGAGCCAAGAGCCAGCAGCACCGGAGTCAGAATAGCCAGTGCGCCAGCCGCTACCAGCATGGCAGCAGAGCCAGGCAAAGTACCGTTCATCACATTCAGACCGATGGCAAGCTCTGCAAGAGCGCCGCCAATTGTGACGAGCCCCTTTGCGATCTCTTCCCAAGTCATACCGCCCATCTTTCCAAGGGCATTTGCCACGATCTCAAGTGCTGCACCGACAGCGATCAGACCAACGCCAACGCTTATCGTGTTCTTCGGCATTACCTTCATGGCGATAGCCACTTCGGCCAATGCGCCGCCCATAGCGACAAGCCCCTTGGCAATCTGATTCCAGTCAAGGTTTCCGAAGTCGCCCATCGCGGAAGCAAAGATCTTCATAGCAGCGCCAATCCCGATCATCGCGATCCCGGTGGACACCAGCCCCTTTGCATCGCCGGTCAACTTGGTAAAGACCGTGATCTCTGCCAGAAGAACACCAATGGAACCAAGCCCCTTCACAAGCTGTCCGAAATCGAGACTACCGAGATCCTTACAGGCGGATGCCAGGATTTTGATTGCCGAAGCAAGGATGACGATTCCCGCCGCTGTTGTCAAAGACTTTCCACTGAATTTTGCGGTGTTCATAAAGAGCGAGACTTCTGCCAGCAGCACGCCGACACCGGTCAGCCCTTTTGCAAGCTGTCCGCCATCCAAGTCACTGATCTTCTTCAGAGCTGATGCAAGGATCAGGATGGATGTGGACATGGCGAGCATCACCGTCGAACTCTTCACCGCGCCTTTAACATCTCCGCTGATTTTGGTAAAGACCGACATGGATGCCATCAATTCAGCAAAGAGAACCGTAATAGTCCCCAGTGACGCAGATAACTTCTCACTATCAATAAGAGAAATCGCGACGATAGATGCTGCCAGAATCGCAATAGCGCTTGCTATTTTCAGCAAAGTCCCGGCTTTTAACTGCGTCTGATACGCCTCAAAACATCCACGAACCCCATCCAGAATCCCCTTCACATTGTCAAGAAGGCCTCCGACTTCATCAAAGGGCTTCGTCAAACTATTAGTGAATTTGGTTATGGCAATCGCAATACCGCCGATAGAAATTCCGTTCAGCAGGTCGATGATTCCGCTAAAATCAGCATTACTCACCGCGGTTACGATCTTATTGATACCGTTTCCGACCACATCGAAAATACCACCGCCAATTTTCTTAGCGGCAACGGATAGTGCTTGGATCAATGTAGCGAATTTCGACACATCGGTATTTCCGCCAATCTTAGAAAACGCATCAGAGATGCCATCTTTCAGACCGACAATAGCGTCTTTGACCTGATTGGCACGCTCTTTCAGCTTCTCCAGGATCGTGTGCAGGAGTTCCAGTCCAGGAACCTGAATCTTCTCTTTGGCAGTACCAAAAAGTTCTTTCAGAGACTCCTTCGCTTCGTCCAGCGTCGGCAGACCGAGGTATTCACGAACAGACTCGGCAAAATTCTTGATGGCCGTAACAGCACCGCTCACAAAGTCGGATATTTTCTCAATGCCTTTTCCGAAAATGTCGTTCTTCTTGATTGCTTCGTCAAGCTTGACGAGCCATTCTCCGATGGAACCGGTCACGCCGAGAACGCCACCGCCTAAGCCAGTCACTTTCCCAAGAAGCGAACCGACCGGACCCAGAATTGCACCGATCGCCTGCTTGCAAATATCAAGAATGGCGAACAGACCCTTGAAGGTGTTCTTCAGGTTTTCGGAAGCAGTGTCGCTAAGCGTCAGTTTTTCTGTGAACTTCAGCAGTCCTTCCGTCAGATTATGAAGCTGTTCCGCAGTAGTTGGCGGAAAAATATCACGAAAGGCTTCTGTGATCGGCTTGATAACTGTCCCGATTCCCTTGAGCGTATTCTTGAGAGACTCGATCAGCTCGGTTCTGCCGCCAAGGTCTTTCCATCCCTGAAGTACCGAATTACGAGCATCAGACTGCGTATCAATAAATCCGCCGATCGCCAGACTAAGACCAGTCCACAATTCCTTGGCTTCCTCAAAGTCACCAAAGAGGATTTCCCAGGTATTCGCCCAGCCGGAGCCCGCAGCTTCCTTTAAGGTGTCCATCAACTGTGAGAATGTCTTAACATCCTGTGCAGCCGCGAATGCCTTCTTGCCGATGTCGGTCGTTTCATCAGCATAATTACGAAGTGTGCCGACAAGAGCTTCCGTCGTCATCCACTGGTCCTGCAAAGAATCGTTAAAATTATGTGTGGCGTCGATGACATTTCCCTTGACGGTCTTATACATTCCGTCTGCGGTTTTTGTCAAAGTTCCGCACGCAACAGCCGACTCCAAAAGCTGCGTCTTGAATTCCACCGTTGCCATGTTCGCATTTTCAATGGATTTCCAGTCGATCAGCTTGACATATCCTGCGGACAAGGCCTGCGCAAAGTTATACATTGCACGGGAAGCCTCGTTTGCATTTGCACCGGATACGGCAGCCACATTCGACACGCCCTGGATAGCCATAACAGCATCCTCAAGGCCGACGCCGGCATTCGTGAACTTACCGATATTGGAGGTCATATCCTGGAAAGAGTAAATCGTCTTATCGGAATAGGTGTTCAGCTCCTGAAGATACTTGTTGACCTCCTCCAACGATGCGCCGGTGCTCATCATGATCGTCTGAATAGAGCCCATCTTAAGCTCGTATTCGTCAAAGCCCTGCTTGACAGGCTCCAATGTAAACGATTCGATCATCCGTTTTCCGGTATTGATGACCGAGTTGGTAATGTTTGAAAGGGCGGTCACCGCCATGACTTCGAGCGCCGAGAATTTCATCCGAACAGTCTCGACGGAATTGCTAAGGGTCGAAAGGTCGCACTTTTTAGCTGCGTCGCCAAGGCCCTTCAGACCTTTAGCCGCACCGTCCAGATCCAAACCCTCTTTGAGTTTGTCGAGCGTGGACAAACTTGTCTTCACACCCGCCTCGAATTGACGATTGTCGAATCGCATTTCAACAACTCTCTCGTCGATCGTTGTGCTCATGTCTTCGTGACCTCCTTCCATGCGTCATTTGCGATTTGATCAAAAATAGGCCGGATAGCAGGATTGATGTAATCACGTCCCGCTACCCAGCCGCCGGTTCCAGTTCCATGTCCATACTGCAAAATGATGGCGATTGGAACTCCATTTTGAATATTTGAATTGTGAAACGAGATACTCACAAAACCCTTCTTGTTCGTGATCTCGTAATACCACGATTGGGCCGTTTCTCCAGAGTCAACAGGCGTTGCAGACGCAAGAGCGGCCACTCCGGCTCGGCCATACTGATCGAGGTCTCCGAGATGCACCGTTTCTTTGGCTCTCTCCAAAAACCTCGTCAGCTTGGAGAAGTCGCCCTTTTGTCTGAACGTAATCATGTCTTTCTCCTTTTACAGCTTTTCACAGTAGTCCAGCGAGATCCAGCCGGCTCCGGATTTCAGCTTGCCCCACATCGAGGCGCCGGGCCCCTTGCTCTCGCTTACGATAGTGTAAACTCCAGGAGCAATAAAGCCGTTAGACGCATTCTGCGTGCCGGGACCTTTACGGATGTTAAGGTTCTTGATCTTCACTCTGACACGGTATGGCGTGGTGCTCTTTGAGGGGGTGACGACCGGTGCAGTGCTGCCGGAAACGCCGAGACGCTTGTTGACCTCAGCGGCGATCTGACCATGAAGGTTGTAGAGATAGTCACCGGGGCAGGCCTTAGGCGCAAACCAGCGGTGAACCGTCATGTTCTGCTGCTCCACCTTTCCGATGAGGGACTTGTCTGCTTTCCATCTCAGTGACTTGATCCCGTTTCGCTTGCAAATATCGGCAAGCAAGGTAATCAAAGCCTGATAGGCTGCATCCGTTACCTTGTAAGGGTGGGTGGTGTCGCTTGCCACTTCAATGGTAATGGCACGGTTGTCATTGCTTGCAGAGGAAGAGCACCAGGAACGGTCTTTCTCTTCAACGGACAGGCCTATTGAGCCGTCTTTTCCGACCACATAGTTGGCAGAACACTTACGGTTCGTGGTAGCGAAATAATCGCATCCCTGCTTCGCAGTCCACTGTCCAACGATGCAATGGATCGTAACCGTGTCGATGGCGTGGTTTCTATTTGGCGTTTTATTCGGTGAGATCCTGGTGTAAGACACCAGCGGACTATTGGTAAACATAGTTGTCTCCTTTCCGGTCAGAGTGTTGTAGTACGCTTGTCCATAGGCGGCTCTCTTTGCTCTCACAGCCTCACTCTGGTCAGCAGGCCGTTCAAACTTGAGAAGAACCTCGTCAGATGCTTCGCGTACCATTGTGGAAGTTTTCAGCACAGAAAGAACAGCCGGATATCCCTCACGAAGCTCCTTCATGAAGAACTTAAGCTGCATTTCCGCATCACCGATGGAGGTACCGCAAGTCTTAGCAAACGCCAACAGCGCCGCCTTCCTTGTCGAGTAAGTCCATTGGCAAAGGCCGTAGCCGGCTTTATCAAAAGCAAAATTACGATAACTGCCGTTATCCACAGCCTTGGTATAAGAAGCGTCAGTATAGCCCAGCTTCTTTTCATAGGAGTTTTGCAGGTTCCGACTGTTCAGCCCGCTCTCTGCAAACATATTTCCCATAGCGCCGGCAGCACCAGCATCGCTGAGTCCCTGACTTTTCAGAAAGGCAAAAATCTGCCGTTCTGTCATGGTGTTACCCCCTTGTATTCCACTGCTTCCGTCGGGCAGCGTTCAGCGCTTTATACTGCGCGGCAACCTCCGCTCTCGAAAGCTTCTGAGGCGGTGACCCCTCCACATTACACACATTGATAAGGGTCAGCAGTCGGTTCAGATGCCATTTCTGGCACTCAAACGGGATGCCGTAGGAGATCATCCAATAATAAATGACCTCTGCCGTGACGATTTTACGGCTTCCACCCTTTTTCTTTGCATTGGAGATGGTCGTGGCGGTCATCGGAGCGTCAATGTACTCCGTGACCGTCTTCAAATTTGATGGAGTGATCGCTTTATATACATTCGGGTCGACATTCTGTGTCAGTGTCATGCACCGGATGTAGTCGATCGTCTCTTCTATGGTCATCGCCTTGCGGGACAAGTAAGGCTTGTGCCATTTGGCTTCCCATTTTGAAAGAGAGACCAGCGAATGCTCCAACTGGAGCGTCTGCTCCTTGGTGTTGATAAAGTTTCCGACCCCGTCAAACAATTCGGTAGCCGGCACTGTGATCTTCAGCATCGCCGGTCCTCATTGTCATCAGTTTTCAGGAACAGTGGGAGCTTCGGCACTCTGATCGGCCGGGGCTGCCTTTTCCGTCTTGGGAGGAACGATGCCGTTGACGAACTCGCTCGCAGCCTTAGCGTCGGTTGCCAGCTCCATGAACAGGTTGCTGTACGCCTCGGTCTGAGCGAAGGCATCGCGGACTTCCTGGTTCTTGATGAATCGACGGCCATCCGGAGACTTCTCACCGTAAGCGCGCAGAATGATGTCCTTGAAGGTCTCAATGATGACCTTGCCATTCTGCGCGGCAACGATGCGGTTGATCATTTCGACCAGGCCTCCCTCAACAGAGACCTCCAGTTCAGTCACCTCAGCCTGCGTCAGGTTGAAGTAAAAATCCTCCTTGCGAGTGGTACCGTTGTAGTCGGTATAAGCGATGGTTTTCTTAAGCATGATACTTTCTCCTTTCAAAAATTAAAGAAAGCGGAGCCCTCGGTGAAGAGAGCCCCGCTTTAGAAGTTCTTGTACCGTGGATCAGCCGGCAGCCTTCAGCAGCTCGATGACCTTCTCGGGCATCGGAAGCGTGGGTTCGGTGGCCTGGTCGCCATCGGTGCCGTACAGCATCTCCTCCAGCTTCGCGAGCTTGGCCTTGTCGGTCTTGGTGGAGTCGATGACCAGATGCGCGGTCGGCTTGAAATTGGGAACATCCACAGGCGTGGTGCTGATCTCCCAGCTCATGGTGGCAGCCTCGGGGCTGTCGTTCACGGTCTGGTTGTTCTTCTCAGAGGGAGAAGCCTGCGCACCGTACACCAGATGGAGCTTGTAGCCATAGTTCGTACCAACCGTATCGTTGCCGATCAGCGTGCGATAGCAGAAGCCGAACATCTTGCGATCCTGCTGGGCGATGGTGACACCCGGGGCGATCTCAGCGCAGCCGTTGCAGGCCTCGAACTCATCGGGATAGGTGTAAGCCTCGATGGTGGCGCCGAAATCCTCGGCACTCATCAGGTTCAGGTACTTGATGTTGTCCGCCCATACGGCATTAGGCTCGCCGCCGGAGGGGCTCTCGTTAACGGCACTCAGGCCATACCAGGGCACACCTTTGCCGTATGCATTGTCCTCGCCCATCGGGAACAGGACGCCGTGGTCGACGCCAGTCTCATACAGACGCTTGCCGACTTCATCCCATTTGATCTTCATAGCTGTTTCCTCCTTGTAAGGTTAGAAATATAGGTTGAACACATCATGGTTCAGGTTTTCTTTGGTATAGTGGCGTTCATGGCTGCACATCGGAAGAAGCGCGATCTTGCTTGGGATCTCGCTGTCAGGATTTCTGTAAATCACAGTTACCTGATACCGGTCGTGAAGCGCATAAGGCTGATTGTCAGCAAAAGTAGGTTCAATACGGCTGCGCTCGTAAACGATGCAGTCATAAATCATTTCCTTGCTGGCGGGAGGCTGAAAGTACACACGGCACTTTTCGCCTCGGTCGGGGCATCCAAGAATGTCAGATAGCGTCTTCTGAAGAAGCAGTCTCTCCATTGTAGACACCTCCGATCGTCAGGATCAGTCTTGGATAATGGACTTCAACATTGGAGATCTTCCAATTTGCCCCCATAAAGCCAACATACCGCATTCGGTGGAAATTCTGGTTGGCAAACGGATCGGCGACTATGCTGATCTCATTCGCAACATTGATGTCGTCATTGAGCGTTTCCGATGACTGAAGACGCCTGGTGTTACGGGTCAAGTCTCCGAAGTACATCCGCTCCGTGATCTTTTCCACATATACACCAGGCGCCGTTTCCACCGTTTCAGCATAGCCTACCGGTCCGTAAAATTTTGCCATTTTGAATTTTCTCCCTTAGATGTCGTCGTGACCGGCATCCTCGGTCTGGCCGGAAGAGGCCTTCACGGGTTCTTCCAGTGCGATAGCAGACCACAGTCTGGTCAGCGCGCCGGACAGACGAGTCTCGATCAGGTACTTCTCCTGGTTGAAGTCGATGTCGAACTGGTTGAAGCGGGTGATCTCGCCGCCCTTGGTAGAGCCGACGGTGTAGTCGCTCAGGTTGACGAAGATACCCAGCAGGTTATGCTTCTTGCCGGTCTTGTCGGTGCGGGCCAGACCCTCGAACTGCTCAGCAGTGTGCAGCTCGTTGATGTTCAGCGCGGCAGCCAGATCAGCCTTGGAGTTGTAGATACGGCGACCGTTGGTGTCGCGGGCCAGCAGCATCACATTCACCAGATGCGGCGTGCAGAAGAAGTCGGGAGTGCCGGTGCCCTTGAACTTCTCGCGGGAGTAAAGGGCAGCCGTGATGATCGCCTCGGCGTAGATGTAGTTCTCACCGAAACGGGAAGCGGTGCCGGTACCCTGAAGCTCGTTGCGGGCAGCCTCGATGTCCACATCATAGTGAATGGTGTAGAGATCGTCGTCATTCCAGATAGAACGGACATGCTCCTCAGAGATCTTGTGCTCATCCGCCTCATCGCGACCGTCACCGATCAGGATAGCGGTAGCGACCTCTTCCAGCAGAGTCTGACGCATCACACCGTACTGGTACTCGACCACATCGAAATCGGTGATGTCGATGATGTCATCGCGGTGCATGGAATCAGTGATGTAGATGGTCTGCGGATCGGTGGTGCGCTTCATCAGCTTCATGTTGCCGGAAGGAACCTTCTTCTTGCCCTTCTGGTAACCATGCGCGCGGATATCATCGCCGCGGGCATCCATGTTGCGGGTACGGATACGGCTGATAGGGCTCTTGTGGACCTTGTTCATGACCACATTGACCCAGCCCTGGTCACGGGTGATGAGCTCAGGAGCGCCGGTGCGCAGATCCTTATACTCGGGGAACAGGGCCTCGATGTCGTCGATACCGTGCTTCAGAGTATCGTTATGCTGCTCGGCGTAGAGCTTCATAGCCCCCTGAAGAGTGCCAACGCTCTTGAGCTTGGCGCTGGCGATGATCTCGGTCTGAGCGGAATGGCTCAGGGTGGTCGCCTGATTGTCCTCAGGCTTCTCGAAAACATTGTGTTTCATAGTCTTATCTCCTCCTTCGGATTTGTCAGAATGTTCGATGTGGCCGTCGTCCTTCTTCTCTTCGCCATCATCGTCGTCAGAATCGCTGTGGGCCATAGCATTGGCGAGCAGAGCAACCACAACGGTCTTCTGCTTTTCGGTCAGGCTGTTGATGACATCTTCAACGGTGTCGCCATCTCCGGAGTCTTTCTTGTCGCCATCAGCGGACTTCTTACCGTCATCGGCAGAGTCATCAACTTTGCCTTCATCTGCATGGGCGAGCGTGATAGGTTCGTTGGCGCAGAAGATGACTTCCTGCTCAGCGCCCTCTCCATGAGCAAGATCGACAAAGTCGATGAATGCTCCGGGATTTGCACCGGCGACCACAAGGCTCAGCTCCTTGATGTCACCATGCATCACATTTCCGCCCTGCTGCTTCAGGCCGTTGGCATAGATGGACAGGGAATCCACATCTCCATGCTGCACGATCAGCTTAGCAGCCTTACCGGCAGCAGTTTCGTTGAATGTGCAGTAAGCGTAAACGCCATCCTCGCGGTTTTCCAGCAGCGCATGGCCCAGAATATTGGTCGGGTCGTCATGCTGGTGATTCCATACGAGGGGGACGGTCTTTCCGTCGCAATGCGCAAACGCATCACGGCGAATGGTGCGGCCATCACTGCACACAAGGTCATTGCGCGTCGCCCAGCCGCTGAAGTCGTACTTAAGTTTCTTCTCCATTTTGATTGTTGTCCTCCTTCGGTGTTGATGCCGGCGTGCTTTCCGCCGGTGCGCTCAGATTGCTGTTGCGCAGCTCGTCCGCCTTTGGGTCGGAAGAAGGCTTCATGCCGATCTTCTGCCGGATCTCATTCGAGGTCATGACCTCGTTGCGGGTGAACTTGTCAGTCATCTCAGCGATCTTATCGACAGGCACCAGCTTGAAGGGATCTCGGAAGAACAGGATGGACTGCTTTTGCGACCGAGCAGTTTTGGTGAGGAATTTCCTCTTGATCTCATCAACAATGGCAGAGAGGATCGGCTCAACAATTCGAGTCAGGTAGTTCTGCATCGTCTTATCGTCGGCAGAGCCATCCAGAATGCCCTGGGTCAAACCTAACTGGCTGTAAAGCATACTCGTTAAGTATTCGATCTGGGACATCAGGTTGTTCTCGACGGGGCGATTCAGTTGGACCACATGCTCAGTTCCGTCAGTGTATGCAACACCGTATTTGGAGCTGGCTAACTGGTTCTCGATATCTTGTCGGCGCAATTCCGCCTGTTGACGACGTGCTTCTGTCTTGATGACATACGGCAACTGAATGATGAGGTTCAGCTTTCCGGAACTGTTCTGCTCGTCAATGGCGTCCAGCAGGTTCAGCTTTCGGATAAGCCGCTGCATCGTAGAGTTCGGTTCATTCATGACAGCATAGAAAGGATTCTCCACAATGCCGACGGTACTCTTTGGGACAAGAATGTCCTCTTTCTCACCGCGCTGGTCATTGTAGACGCGAACCTTTACATGCTGCGGGAACCATTCAAGAATCTTGCCGGTCCGCATCGTCTCGATGTCAATGCCTCCGGTTTTTTCAGGATCAAAGTTTGTATCGACAGGGATGATAGCAACGCAGCCCTCGTCCAGCATCGACATAACAATGTCCTGCATAAAGGCCCTTCCGGTCTGGTCAACATTGGCTTCTACCGTTAAACAGTTATTAAGCCCACTCTCGATGACCTCCTTGAATCGGTCGCTGCCATCCAGCCGCACATGCTGAACGGTCATAGATGAGACATCCAGCGCAATACGGTTATAGACCGAGGTAATGATCGAACGCTCATTTCCACGGCTGAAGAGTGGACGGTCGGGGCGATAACCGTAACTCGGCCCAATCGACATCCGAGAAACATAAGAATCTCGGTTCATGAATGTATTCCATGCGTGCTTTAGCCGCGTGGCAACTGTCATTTCCATTCGGAACTCATCACCTCCTTCATGGCATAAAAAAATTCCGCAGACCATTCAAAGTCTGCGGAGCATGGTAAATGATTTAGCTCTCCATTTTGAATTCAATAGAGACTCGGTTCGATGATGTCAAGAAGATCGACAATCGACTTGCCATCAAAGAAACCATCAAGCAGCAATTCATCGAAATCGGAATAGTCCTTAAAGCTGTCTCCATACCACATGGTAAATGTAAATACGGAATCCTGAACTTCAGGCTCAACACCACACTTTTTTCCGTTAAACTCAAAGTAGATGCCCGTTCCATTCTCCAAAATAGCGGCTTTCAGTTCATTCAAAGTCATAGAATGTCTTCATTCTCCTTTCTCTCATCATCTGTTAGGTCACGCCGTTCAATGCGTTTCACACTGCCATCCTCATTCCACTCATAGAGATCAATGTGCTCCCCATGTTCGCCAAAAGAATGATGCTTCGGATTTCCGTGGTTGCTCAAATGAATGTCTTTTGCTTTCCAACCATCTTCATCGTAAAAACTGCGTACATCGACCTTTCCGTCATCTCGAACATGATCTGCGATAGAATTCGGGGCAGCTTGCTTTGGGGTGGCGCTATGCCCATAAACAGTTGTCTTTATTATACCGGGTTCTGTGGTTTTTTCAACAATTTGCTTAGGCTTATGACCCAACTCTTCTGGTGTGCGCCTGACACCCCACTTCATTCCTTTTACACCGTAATGCATCAGAAACAAGGTCGGAGATGGCTTGTTGTAAAAATCCATGTTCCACCTCGTTTCTTATTCAAATGCTTCCGGATTCCGCTTGTAAGCGATATAGGCATCCATCATAGCCGACACGGCGTCGATCTTCTGCTCATACCGCTTCTTCATCAGCTTCCGGTTTCCGTTGGTATCTTCCATGGCGATGCAGTTACCCATAGCATAGGTCATCAACTCTTCATCGAAGAGGAGCATCCGGTCTTCGGCAAGCTTCTTCAGCTCACCCAATGGAACGGACTCCGTCTTCGCGCCCTGAATGACTTTCTCAATGCCGAACGGGCCGTTCTCAGCCGCCCAGCGTTCCACAAACTCCTTGGCGTTGTATGGGTCATAGCCAAAGCAGTGGACATCATACCCACAGGCAACGATGTACTCGTCCAAGTCCTCATAGACCTGCATTGGGTCCAGAACTGTTCCATCCAAAACGACAAGACTGCCCTCATCCATAAACTGCTCATACTTATTACGCATAGCAGCGGGCAGCTTATTCAGCGTTCTGGAAGTAATGTAGTTTCTGGTCTTCACGCCAAAGGAACCATTACGCAGCGGGAACAAAAAGGTGAACGAACAGAAGTCGTCACCCTGAGAAAGGTCTCCGCCCAGCGCGCAGGCCATCTGCCAGTAATCGCGTTTGCGATGCGGCAGTGTCTCTTCGTAGGTGAAGTAATAGGTATAACCCTCCATCGGCAGTCCGAAACGCTTGGCAAGAATATCATTCCTTGCGGCAGGCGCTTTCTCGGCGCGTTCCACATCAAGCTGATAAGTCTCGTAACTTACCGTCTTTCCGATGTTCGGGTTTGCCTTCATCCACATCTCCGGATAGCCGACCTCGTCGACAGAGTCCAGCTTGTACCACCAGATCGAAACATGCGGGTTTGGATAATCCCCTTTGAGAATGCTCATAAGCTCCATTTTGATGGTATCGCCGGCGCCGTTACGAACAGTACCCTCCGAACTGGTGGCCACGATCAGATAGTCGTCCACCTTGGAAGCGCCCTGCTCGATAGCGCCGATAACATCCTCGCGAATGTCGCCGGAGAGCCACTCGTCTACGGTTGCGATCTTGCATCGAAGACCTTGCAGCTTGTTGATCGACATAGGGCGGATCTCAATGAGAGAGCCGGTCAGAAAGTTCTCAATGCCTTTCTTGGTCGAAGCCAACTTGACGCGGTTGGCCTGCGAACCGGTCGTGTTCTGAAGTGAGCCTTGGGTCAGAAATTGGAATACGGGGCCGCGGGCTCTTGTGATAGCGGTGCGAATCGGTGACATGACCTCTTCGGCCAGCTTCATGGTCGGAGCCGTCGTGATCTGATGGGTCGTACTTGTGTCCACATTCTCAAAGAATGATTGGATGCACGAGTCATAGATAGACTTAGCGGCGCCTCGTCCGACGATCAGGTATTGCTTGTTCACAAGCCGCTTCTTGATCATCTTCTTGACATAGTGCCCGCCTCGTCCGTCAGCGTTCGGCTCATAGACCGTGCGCTCCACAAAGTAATACCAGCCGAATACCTGCTCGCCCCACAGCTTGAAGCTGTCAAGGAGGTGAAGATCGGAACCATCCGTCAGGGTCATCTCTGCCTCGCAATACTTGATCCAGCCCTCAACGGCTTTATCATCGTAATAGATTCCTGGATTTGCGATCAGATCGTCGATCCGGTTCATCTCCATCGAAATCTCTTTGCAGACAGGGATCTCGCCCCGAATCACCGCTTCACGAAATTTCCCGTAATACCGGGGAACAGCAGTATTCGACAGGGCCATTCAGTATTACCCCGCCTTCTTCTGCAACTGCTGAATTGCGAGAGCAATGCTCAGAGCCGAGCTGCCGACAGCCAAAACCGTTCCGGCGTTGTCAAGCACATCGGAAAGATAGCGGCGGCCTTTGGACACCGACTCCTTGGCAAACAGATCGTTGTACTGCCGTTCCAAAAGCTCGCGGTTGATCTGGTCGCGAAGCTCCTTGTCGGTCTTCTTGCTCAGGTCCATCCGCTCTTTCTTCGCAGCCTTGCGGCTGTCCTGATCCATCTTCTTCGCCCGATTGACAAGTTCGGAAGTGGCATCCACAGCTTTCTTGGTCGACTCAAGCTTGGAGGGCGGGGCCGGCTTTTTCGTCAGATCCTTATATTTATTTTCCAGAGATAACCGAGTGATTGCCTTTCTAAGGTCTTCATCTTTCATCTCTTTCACAGGATCTTTCTTCTCCTGCTGCTGAGCGCGGCGTTTTCCCTCAGAAGTGTAACTGCCGTCTGAATTCTGGAAACGGCGAACGCCCCATTTCTGACCTTTGATACCATAGTGGCAAAGTTCATCCATTTTGACTTTCCTCCTCTCTTGCAGCATTATCGGCCGCCACGAAAAGCCGCCACTCAAACTCGCTGATCTGACGGTTCATCGCGTCAACAGCAGAGGAAGCGATAGGCAGGTCGAAAAGCAGCCGAACTTTAAGGTGCATATAAGATTTTACAAGGGCAAGCCGACCGGGGTCATCCTCCAGAAAGTCAGACCACTTTTCATCAGCCCCTGAAATGGCAAAGCCTTTCTTTGGGCCAACTCCCATCTGTCCAAGAATGGAAAAGACGGAGTTGATGTGCATGATGAGGTCGGCGTCAAAGTGAGTGTAGCTCTCGTCAATTCCGAGAAGCTTCTTCACTGATGTCAGGATGCTTTCAGTCGTATCCATAGATGCACTCCTTACTTGGAAAGGGCAATGTACTTTCTCATACAAAAGCCCTCGACCCCATCAGAAGTGCGAACTTTGTAAAAGTCTTCCGTGGACGCATCCAAGTCAACGCATACCCGCGTCAGCGCGTCAATGACGACCGCAACATCTGCGTTGATGTTGGGCAGTTTACGCACATTCAGATAGAGACAGTCCGTAACAATACCGGAGCCAGTGTTCGGCTCATTGACCGCTTCTGCCTCAGTGCAGAGTTCCGTCACATCCTGACGCTTACCGCGAAGCTCCTGAATGATGTCCTGCTTGCGAGGATTATTCTGCATAGTCGGTTCCTCCTTTGGTTTAATGTTTCCAGGGACAGGTATCATTCCTTGTCCGCTGCGGTGGTTCGGTGAGCAACAGATTTTTGTCACCGTAGTGAATTGCCTGATGCGTCTCATGGGTCGTTGTGATGAGATACTCAGGGTCGAGCAGAATGTCTGTCCGTTCCAGAAGATCTCTCTGCCGAATCGGGTTCAGATGGTGAATGATGACTCGACCAAATATCTCATGACCTTCGATGCCAAGGTCGCAACCAAGATCTCTTGCAATCACCGAGTCTCGGATCTTCTTCCATTCCAGTGACCTGTAAAAGACCTGGTTCATATAACGGTCGAAGCCGAAAGTCGTTTCGCCGACGATACCATCAAGCCGAAGATACTCAAAGCGATCTTCAAAGGTTGGAAGAAGAACAAGCTCTGAATAGCTTTTAATATTCATCCTCTTCGTCCTCCTGCCCCTGATAGCTCTTCATAGCCTTGGCCGCCTTGAGGTACAGATCCTCCATCTTGGCGGAGGACTCGATTGCTTCGGCCTTTGCCGCGGCAAGATCCCTCTGCTTCTCAAGCAATTCTTTTTCGATCTGGGCTCTGGTGGAGCCGAGTTTCAGAAAATGGGAAATCACCTGAGAGGAAGCAGTGCCGTTGCGCATTTGCTCTTCGGCAACATCAATGGCTAAGGCGATCAGTTGCTTCTCTCTTGCTTCAGGAGTAAGAGCCGCACGGGATTTAGGTACTTTCTCAGATGATCTTGCGGCCTTTGCCATCCTTGCCACCTCCTCTCGCTGTGTTTGATCATGGTATACACTGTGTTTTGTATTACTTATTTGAACTTTGAGACAGGGCTTGAAAGAACCCACAGAACTGACTGGCTTAACAAGTTGAAAGGAGAAATCCCCAAATAAAAGATGGAGGTAGAGAAAGCACTTGCATGACCCGGTCGTGGCGATTCCATGGAAAGAAGAACACATCAGGAGGTGAAATATCAGCCTGTGGGCCCGTTCAAACCCTGTCTCGTCGCCCAAAACTCCCGCCGGCTGCCCCAACCCCGAAAAACATTTTTGAAAAATATCCCCCGGAGAATTTTCAAAGACCGCCGCGATGCAGAGGGGGTGCTGTTTTTGCGACCCCCCCCTATACCTTTTGGAAAGCAAGGTAGTCTCGCTAAGCAAAAGGTGACTTGGAGTTAAAACTTATCGTGTTGCAAAAGCAGAGCCAAAGATAAAACCTCCCGATTTGAGCGAAAGAGGCTGCTAAAGCCTTTATGCACTCACGGGAGGCGAATCCTTTGTATCTGCTTTTACTTTTTTGTAGATCCCAAGGGGATCGTATTTGATGATGTCGTCAATGGCACGCTCAAGTTCCTGTTCGTTTTCAGCATCTGAAAGCTGATCGGAAGTCCTGGCTATACGGGCCAGGTAGGCGCAAGAGTGATAGCCTTTGCCTTCATCAAAGCGATACCAAGCATCGTACTGGGTAAAGGGATCATACGGATTATCTGTCGTAGTTAGCGCGCATGATTGAGCCATTTTCTCTCACTTCCTTTCATGAATTCAGATACTTGGAAACAGCAGAAGTCGAAATTCCCAAAGCTTCAGCGATTTCAGCATTTGTGTGTCCAGAATTCGCCATTGCTTTGATTCTGCTAATGCGAGCATCGGACAACTGCGTTGTTCTTCTCGGCGTTGCTCGTTCTCTAACGGTTTTCGGTTCGGCATAACGCAAGATCTCGCTCAAGGTTGTGTCTGAAATTGCACCAGACTGAATTGCAGTCCATTCGCCATCGCTGATTGTAATGCGAGTTCGCTTTCCGCTTGCACCAGTAGAATTTCTGGCATCACTGATGGCAGCACGACGGATCTTGGAAATCTCATCTTTGTCAGTAATGTTGTTTGCCTGAACCTTTGCTTTTACACGAGCATTTGCAATTCGTTGAGCTTCTCGTTCAAGAGGAGCATTCAACTGTGCGACCTTGAGAGCAGCCATAAGGCGGTTCACTTCGGGCTCAAAGGCCTTGGCCGCACTGGCAGAGCGCTTCAGAGTAGGGGTAGCCTTGTATTCAAGACGGGCCTTATTGGCAAGGTCTTTCATCTTGTTGGCATAGTCGGCATAGGCCTCTTCCTGAAGCGTTCCAGAAGACATCGAACGAACATCATCAACTGCGAGGATGCGTTTAACTTTAGTGGTTGCCGCTACCGTCTTTCCGGTACGGGGGTCCACATAAGTTCTGCCGGACTCCTTGTAAACGACTTTTCCTGTCAGAGGATCAATGACACCGCTGCCCTGACGCTCAGGTACCTCAACATCCTGCTTTCTACGGGATAAGAGGGTAGAGGCGCCGCCATGGTGACCAGTCTCGTCGTCAAAGCCTTGATACTTCTTCTTGAGTTCGGCGATACCATTGTCTTTCTCAGACTGCCGGTAGTCGAGCTTGTGCTTGGCCGCATCAATGACAACCATGCTGTGTTTGACCGCTCTTGCGATCTCAGGCTCAGTAGCGCCTTTCAGAGTCATGTCAGTAATGAGATTTGAAATCTCACCCATCTGTCTCTGTGTAGCAGCACCCTTTGCGAGGAGCCGAACGCCAGTCTTGCCCTCGGTCGAGTAGTCAGTCTTAGGATCGAAGTCTTTCAAATCCTTAAGGGCGGGGGTAGATTGGATCTTCACCCTCCCACCTGTCGGAATGACAACGACCTGGTCGCCATCAAAGTCAGCACCAGAAAGACGCTCTGCAACCTTAGGGTTGATACCCACAGCATCCCGAATGTTCTTTCCGAGAACGGAAACGGCAGTCGGGTTTTTGTTATTAACCGTAAGCTCAGGGATCTCAAAGGTACCACCATGCGGATAGCGAATTAGCACGACCTTTTCACCGTCACGATAGTTCGGGGCAAAGATCTCAGTCTCTTTCATCGCATTGAGCGGTAGTATGACCTGTGTGCTCTGACGAGGGAGAGCAGCCGCTTTCAGATGGACAGCAGCCGAGTCGCACTCATCCGCAAAGTCTAACAGGAGCTTCCGCTTTACGGTGGGATTGTTCAACGAACAGATCTCCGAGAACTCGTCAGCAGCATCGGCGTAAGTCAAATCCAACTGCTTCTTGATAAGCTGGATGGGCTGCTTGGAAAGGAACTGGGAAGAAAGATTCTTACTCATCTTGTCCCAGTCGCCCTCTTCTTTCAGCTTGTTGATCGCAGAAAGCTTCTCATTGCCGTCGGCGTCGATATAGTGACTCTGGCCATTAGCCTTAATCAAGGCCCCGAAAGGATTGTCGGGATCATCCTGAATTTTCTTCAGAACATCCATCTTAGGTGTTCCGGTATGCTTGTTGGTGTTAAAGACAATGTCTGCGCCATCGGGCATATCGTCAGAATACATCGCCATTCCTTTGAGGTAATGAGTACCATCCACAAGGATACGAACCTGAGCATAGTGAGAGTCTCCAAGGTCAAGATCGGCAACGCCACGACGGATCTCAATGACACCGTCTTTCAGTGCGCCACCCTCATCGCCATAAAGGATCTTCACACGGCTGGAATCAATGCTCGCTGGATACTCACGCTTGTCCCAAGACTCGCCACCATCAGTAGAATGGTAGTCACCAACGGACTTTACCAAATCAAGGTTCTGATAAACCTCTCTCTGGTCAATCTCAGGAACGGAAATAACGGGGGTGATCGTGCGTTTCTTCGGGTCGTTTACCTGGGGAACGCCGACGCCATAGCGGTTATAGCCCTCGGTTTCCAAAATGAAAAGAGCCTCTTGAAGAACACCGGTAGAAACGCCAAGCTGCCGCTCAACGCCGGTGCCTACATCAATGGCTCCTTTTTCCGCAAGCTCTTTCTTCAGAATCTCTGCCGTGGCTTGCGCCTTATTCTTATTGGCTGCCGTATTCTCATTCAGCAGTGCACGAACAGAAGAGTCATTCGCATAACCGAGGATTGAGGCGATCTCATCCAGCGTCTTACCGTCTTCCCGCAAAGAACGGGCACGGTCTGCCTGAAGGGCACGGCGTTCATGCTTTGCGACGCGAACCTGCATCCGCAAGTCAGTCGTTGAAAGATGAAGTTCATCAGCAATCTGTTTTTCAGTTTTGCCAAGCCGCTGAAGTTCTTCAACGCGAGCCAGAAAGTCACCGCCGTGTTGATAAGGGTTATCGCCGGAACCCCACGGATAGCGCCCAGAGCGCCGTTTGACGCCATAGTGCATCAGAATATCTTCCTCTATGAGGTCCATAGCTTAACCCTCCTCTTCTCTGATTTTGTTGATAACTTTGTCGGCTGTGATGATCCTGTCCATGATTGGCAGAATATCCTCAACAGTCGGCTTATGGTACAGAATTTGGTCGTGCTGGTAGATACGCAGTTCCATTTCAATGTCGGCTGGACGAATATGATACTCCAAACAGAACAGAGCGGCATAGACCTCCAACTGTTCAATGTGAGCATCAATTTCTCCGGTCTTCAAATCATGGATGCGAAGAAAATTATTTCGGAAACAAATCGCATCGGTCGTTCCGAAACAGTTCGGGGAATAGTAGAGGATCTGTTCCGGCGTCATCTTATAACCGATAGCGTCATTCACATACATGTTCAGAGTCTTCTGAGACTTAGGAAGTTTCTGCCCCAAAAGAATACACTGAGCGGCGAATGCGTGAAGAACAGTTCCTTTCTGTGTTGCCAGAAATCTCACATAGGAGTCCGCGATTTTATCGTCGGTGTAATTGATCCAGTGATACTTACTTGCACCAAGGAAGGCGTGCTGACCTTCAAGGTTGGAATGCCTGTTGAAGTTCATTCAATACCTCCTCTTTATTTTCCGGACACACAAAGCGAGAGAATGACATATCGTTCATCTTTTCGACATAGTAGTCCTGATTCGGGCGCTTTTTAGCTGTCGCAGACCTCTTGCATTCGAGGGAGGCCCACTTCTCACCATAAAGAATCAACAGATCGGGGAGTCCCTGAATTTGGTCCATCTTGAAAACCATGCATCCAGGGAACAACGCTTTCAATGACTCGATTAAACGGTCTTGAAATCCGCTCTCAAGTCTGGAACTTCTGGCCACGAAACGACCTCCTTTCGACAAAAAATAAAATGGAGAGAGGGAAATGTGTAACACATCTCTCTCTTCTCCATAAAAGACCCTGTTTTTTCTGCGGAAGCCAAAAAGGGCATAAAAAAAGCCGAGACACCTTTTCAAGCGTCTCGGTCAAATATCCAGAGGGTCAGCTATTATTTCGCAGATACCGAATGAGTATCCAAATCAGCCACAGACCTCCTGTGCAGAAAGTAAGTATCACATCGAGGATCAGTCCGCCAGTGCTACGCTTTCCGTTACCTTTACTCATGCTGTCCGTCCTTTCTCATAAATCCGTTATGTTATCATCATCAATGTTGTTGCTTTCTTTCAGTGCGATGTTACCTCCAAGACTCGAAGCCAAAGCCGCGACAATGGCAGCAGCTACGCCGCCGATAACCCCAATGAGCTTCAAACGGTTCCTCGATTTTTCAGAGTCCTTATCCGCTACCGCTGCGGCAACTTCCTGCATCTGATCAAGAATATAAGTCTTCTGCTCAAATGTCAGGTCGTCGTTGTCCAGCATTTTTTCAAGAGAATCCATCACGCGGTTATACATATCATAACAACTGCGCATACTCTCTCGATCGTCTTCCATCGCTTCCTGGATGACGCTGCGGTACTCTTTCAAAACATCAAGTGAAGTCGAAGCGAAGTTCGGAAATTGCTCAAGGGCTTTCTTTGCAACTTCGGGGTTCATCTTCGGAACCATTGTCGCAAAAGCAATGACTTTTTCTTTTGTCAAATGTCTGAAATCTGGAATATCCAGTTTCTTGAGAACTTGCTGTTCAGTGTAAGGCCGTGCCACGCTCCGTCCTCCCCTCGTAAGAGTGCAAATAAAAAAGGTGCGCCCCAACGAAGAGACGCACCCTGCAAAAGCGCATCTCTCATTGCTGCGACACAATCCTCTTACCACCACTATGGGTATAACGAGTTAAGAGAGAAACACTTGTTGCCAAGTAATTCTCCCATAGTGAAGCGGATAAGAAGATTTAATTGTGTCGCAAGATCAGTATAACACACTTGCACGCGAAAAGGAAGCGAGAGTTTTTTTGAGAAAAATCAGGCTTTGGCCAAAAACCCACTTTTTCTCGCCACTTATATATATTTTTTACATTTTTTCTTCACACTAATTAAAGAAAAAAGTGGGAAAGTGGGCAGAAAGCCCGCAAAGCCTTGTGTACCAACGGTTTCAGCCCGCCCACTTTTCAAATAAAACCGGGCAAAAACCCACTTTTTTTGGCCAGAACCGTCTCTACAAGTCTCTCAACTCGCCCAAATATATCAAGTTTCTGAAAGAAAGTGGGCAGAAACCCGTTTTTCAAAATAAAAGTGGCCACGATTTTTGCGCATGAAAGAGCCCCGAATTCTATCTTAGATTAGACAGAACCGGGGCAAATTCACGCAGTTTTGCTAAAATGCTCTCCGCTGATAAGGGAGATTTTTTGCCATAATCGGGATGTAGTCATATTGCTTGAATGACTTTTTGGAGTGTTTCTGAAGAGATTGACCGTACTTTTTAGGCGGCATTCCATATCGGTTTGGCCAGAGCGTATCATCGTCGAGGACGGCTGATACAGTCACTGTGACAGCTTCCCACGCATCAACAATATCAGCAGCCAACTGATTGATGGCTTCGCTAAAGGCCTCGAATGCCTTCACAATATCTTCAGTAGGAAAGTTAAACATTTTTCTACCTCCATACTCGTCCAGACCGTTTGTCGATCAGAACGACACGACCTTCGATCTCAAAGTCTGCCAAGTCACACACATCCTTGATAGACCTGAGCAACTTCTTAAAGCGAAGCTCCTCGATTTCAAGGTTCATCATGGCCTGGTAGGCTGTCGGATCTGAGTAGCCCTCCGAGTTTTTTCGGTCGCTCATTGGTCACCTCTTTCTTTCTCCCATTTTTCAAGATCACAGCCGATCTCTTTCAGCTTGTAGGTACAGAGCCAGACATCATCGCCCTGTTCCATCTCATAACGACGGATCAAAGCCTCGATGCCGCGGGAGAAGTTGTCATAGAATTTTTTAAGCCTCTTGTTGCCGAAGCCGAGCTATTCACGCAGCTCCCACAGAACCAGAGCGTCGATCTCTCGGATATGCTTTCGATCGTACTCTGCGAGCTGTCGCTGTATCTCCATGTCCATAGCCTTTTTCTCGGCAGCGGACATTACGGCTCCGAACACTCTTTTTCCGGCTTTCTTTACTTTCATGAACGGGTCCTCCCATGATCCAGTTTTCTTTTGCGAAGAACATCGGAACTCCGAAGAAAAGAGAAAGGAGAAGGACCGTACCATCCCTCTCCAAAATAACAACCGGCAAAGATGCCAGCACCATCAATACCGCATAGATCTTGTTGCGGATCAGTTCGCGCTTCCACATAATCATTACTCCTTTATCAGTACGATGTTGACGGAATGAACCAGATATGTAGTTCCGTCAATTTTTACCTGAATCTGATCGCCGTCATCATAGTCTTTCCAGCTTTCAATTTTCCCGCTGATGACTGAACCATCGGGAAGCGCCAGGATAGCATTGTCATAGCTGAATGTCGTGTCGATGACTTGTCTGTTACAACCCGTCAGGAACATCAGCATCATGGCGACAACGAGGAGGATTGCCGCAAGCATACAAAGCGCTCTCTTAGCTTTCATCTTACTTATCCTCCCCAATAGTACAGATAGGCTTGTCATAAGCGTACAGAGTCGCATGACTCTCATCCGGTGTATCCATCTCCAACACAGTCATGATAGCATAGTTTGCGAGATCGAGCAGCGTATCACGAATGGACTCATCTGTAACTTGCTGCTGGTCACGGTCATTGCAGGAAAGGCGGGACAGGGTCTTGAAGCGGGAGAACTTATCCCCCAAACGGATACGGGCCATAGCGAGACCTTCCTCGACGAAAGTGGTATGAAAGCTGTCACCATAGTCATGGTTTTTGCGTGCGTAGAGCTCGTTCAGCCCATCGCAGATTTCCTTATGTCTCAGAATTTTTTCGTTCATCGTGCTCCTCCTTAGTCTTTCATAGGGGATAGGCCAAGTCGTGTCCGGTAGTCATTGTAAGAGATCAGGCCATTGGTTTTCATGTCGCGGAGTGTCTCCTCGTCCGGCCACGGGGAGACCAAAACAGAAACACCGCCATCAGGCGAAATATAAATGGACACAGAGCGGTCACGAGCCGCCATTGCTTCATCAATGATTGAGTGGATTTTTTTCTCATCCATTTTCACAAGCTCCTTTCAAATATCATTCACTCTGCGATGCAGACTGTGTTCGGCATCAAAACCATCGGGATAGCGGGCGCGAAGCTTATCAATGTTCATCTGGAAGATCGTCTCCAGATCATAGCCGATAGCTTCTGCACTGATGGCCAGATACCATGCGACATCGCCAAGTTCTTTTGCCATGTGTTCGCTATCGAAAGCGTGGCCCTGGTAAAGATGCTTTTTGAGAATATCAATGCATTCTCCGGCTTCGCCGTTCAGACCCATCAGGCCGTTGAGAATACGAGGGTATTCCTTAGACATTCCGGATGCGGTCCGAAGTGCCTCTTTCTGGTACTCATTAGGTGTCATAGTATTTACACTCCTGAAAAATATAAAAAAGAGAAGAGCCTGTGTTTCCACAAGCCCTTCCCTCTGGGTAGAGATTAGAATTTCAGCTTTTCGTTGATCTTCGCGATTTGCTTCTCAGCCTTTTTCTGAATCTCGGTGTTCCCGGCTGCGATTGCCAGGTCAAGGATTTCCTGCCAGTCTTCTAACTGGTCAAGCAGCATACCCTTGTACTGGTTATCTGTCATACCCACAGAATCACCACCATCCAGAAGGTGAGAATCGTTGCGTTCAGCCATAGCCTAACAACCTCCTTCCATAATAGGCGATGTACTTTTTGCGCATGATTTCTTTTTTATGATTGTATCATAACAGCCGGAGTGGTGTCAAACGGCAGTGCCAGTAATCAACGCAGAATAAGGCAGACTTTCAATCCGGTCACAAAGTGTATGCCATTCATCGAGCTTGTGATGCCGACGGGATTTGTAGATATTGGCCAGAACCTCATAGTTCAGCATGACCGTCCGCTTCTGGTTGTAGGAACTGGGGAGAAGCTGGATCATCTGCCACCAAATATCCTTGGCGGGGAGGCCGGTGTATTCCTCAGTCTTCGTCGCTGCAAGATATTTTTCGCGATAGTGATTTAGCACATCAATCGTCATGCCAAGGACTTCCATGGGCCCCGTATCTCTGTGATCGGTTCCTCCGATTTCAATACGGACATCGAGGTCATCAACCAGATGCTCGTGACTGAAGTCATCCAGTGTAAACTCCTTTGCTGCGATTTTGTGCATCGTAGAGCAGGAGTTGGCGACCGTACCGACCTTATAGGTGTCGAACTCTTTCCACCAGTACAGCGGGGCGGTGATGTCGAGATAGACGGTAATCATCCGCATGAACTTGCGATGATCCGTACCAGCGTTGCGAAGGGTCATCATGAGTTGCTTATCGTTAGGGCCAATGCAGAAATTTTGCTGGCATTCTCCGCAACATTTTTCTTTCCCATAAGGACATTCTGGGCCACTATCGCTTTTCGCCCAAGAGTTCTTAGGGTTCCTCATGCCTCGAATGGCGTGCTCCCAGCCAAGAACTTCGACATTTTCAATTTTCAGCATTTACTTCTCCTTTCCTTAACGCCTCATTGTGCTTTACAAGTGCACAGAGAGCGGCGTTCTCCTCATCGCAGAACTTGATGGAAACAGGGTCGACACGACGCACGCCATCTTTGAATTCGACAATGCCATAAACCTGCCCAATCTGACCAGCAGGGTGTCCACCACGAAGCAGACTGGCGTCAACAACATTACTCCACTGCTCCCAAAGATGAAAATATCCGAGTTCACCTTTGACTTCACAAAGGCGTGTTTGGAACTCAACCATTTTAAGCCCGGTCATTACAAACCTTCTTTCTGTTGGCCGCGAAGAACCTCAATGCAGTCGCAGTCAACCGTAGCAGCTTCGACATTCATAGCAGAGAGCATCATCTGAAGCTCGTCTATGAGATACTTCTCGCTCTTACCAAGGCCGCCACTTGCGAGAAGACGGATGTAGTTCGTCACCGTGATAGGAACAGGAATTTTCTTACCCATCTGAGCAGCGAGCAACTGAATGTACTTGGCCATCGGATAGGTAGCCACAACGATGGTAGCACCTGTCTTTTCAGACATTTCGATGAGCATAGTGGTTTTGCCGCTTTGCCGTTCGCCGATATAAATTTGCATAGTTTCTCCTTTCTAAATAGCCCCTCATTCGAGCCATTCGTTTTCTCGTTCGTAGAATTTGAAAACTATCACACCAGTTCCTATAATCCAAAATATCCAGAATACAGTGGTACCGACACCTTTTTCAAGCCTGTTAACGGCCTCATCAATAGTTAAATCCTCATAAAATGGACTACTATCAGAGATAGTGTTGTCAGAAAGGGTTGTAAAGATGGTTCCTGTATGTGTGATACCGATGCCATAGTATTCATACCGAACATGACCGGATTCGTATATGGTATCAATGTATCTCGTTCCGGGTAGTTCAAATTTGGAAATTGGAAAAGTAGCTTCACAGAAAGAAACAGTTGACGCTGCCTTTGACTCTTCTCCGGCATAATCCCAACTCCAATAGGTTTCGATGGTATATGTGGTGTTTCCGTTTGCATCCGTATGTGCAACTGTGCGAGTATGCATCGTATAGAGCTTTTTGATTTTTTCGACATACATATAGGAGCCGTCGATCTCTGGATAAGAAACAGGGTCGAGTGCTTCAAGTGTCCCATAGACGAATGCGTTCCCGACATTTGTTCTCATGCCATAGGAAAACGTCTCTTGACTATCAATTTTGACCGCCTTGTTATAGACCTCATTCCTATCCATTTGACGTTCCGTTATTTTGGCCGAAATAAGAATCCCGACCAGTATCATGACGGCAATAATCGAGATACTGGCCAGAACTTCTCTTTTTGTAATTTCAAAATTACGCATAGTCAATCTCCGAATAGGTTCTGCGGAGCATCAACGGGAGCATTGTAGTCGAGGTAGTCATAGGTTTGCGTTTCATAACCGAGAATATTGAGAAAGAGACGAGCAGGAAATTGCCGTACATAGCGATTGTATTCCTTGACCTGCTTGTTGAAATTACTGCGGTATTCTGCAATCAGGTTCTCGGTGATGGAGAGCTCATTCATAAGTTCCTTATAGTTTTCGTTTGACTTGAGTTCTGGATAGGCCTCGGATACAGCAGTGATAGCTGTTGCAACATTTTCAATATCTCCAGAACTTCCGCGCCCCTCTACAATGGCAGTCAGAGTTTCGGCCTCGTGCTTATCATATTGCATGACACAGTCGGAGAGGTTGTAGACTAAGTCAACTCGCCGTTTTTCCTGGACGCGAATATCAGACTGTGCGGTATTGACCTGTTCTTCCAAGGTAAAGGCCTTGTTCTGAGTGCCCTGCACAGCAAAAATGCAAAGAAGGACAATCGCCAAAATGCCAGCGAGAACAATGAGAATGAGTTTGGTATCTTTTTTCATTAGGTTTCTCCTTTCTAATATCAGTGGTTACTTCTTGTCGATCCGGTTAGCTTTTCTCTCTTCGTACTCAGCCTGCTCGATGCGAACCATGCCGTCCGGACCATCTTTGAAATATCCATTCAGATCAACGACCTCGCCATTTGGAAGAATAAGCTGGAGATAGCCGACGGTATCGAAGTCGCCATTTTTCTCATCGGTCAGAAACTCTTCGACGATGATCTTGAACTTCTTGTCCGCCGGGAAGTACGGAAGCGTGATTGGATACATCTTGTCGATAAGGCGAGTACCGAAGCCGTTTCTGAACGGAATATCAGGGCTTTCTTTGTTGATGAGCTGAACACGGTTGACATCCGAGTAAGTGACCGTACCGTCCTCGGCGACATCCTTAAACAGGCTGCTCATGCGCTTGCACTGGAAGTGCTGGATAGGATCGTTCTCACCAAACTCGACCTTAGTCCAAATATCAGGATCGTCCTCAATGGGGGTAAGGCATTTGCCGTCGATGAGGCGGTTCAGGATGCTCTTGGTGATCTGAATGCTCATACCGGAGTGGCCGTCGCGTTCCAAAGACCGATACGCTCTGAGGGCACTCTCATAGCATGCAACACCGTAATCCCAGTCGTCTTTATCTTCGGCACTTTCGCGTTCTTTCTGAGAAGCAAGAGCAACTTCACGAGCCGCCCAATCACTCTCGTCATCGGAAAGGGACAGTACCCGCTCGACATCCTTATCGGTATGGCCGTCCCACTCAGGGGCAGTGGCCACCTCTTTGCAGTGGAACAGGTCCCAGTCCTTGTCCTCGTAATGATAGGTATAGGTCCCTTTTGGCGTGTTGACGCCAACGATGAACCAGCCTCCTCCAAAGGGAGCCTCGCCATCCGAATGCTTGTGGGATTTCCAAGCAAGTGTCGGGAAAGTGTTCACCAGGGCCGCGAAGAGGATGAGCCGCTGATGATAGAGGGAATTGAAGGTATGGAACCCATCGGAGAATTCTCCGATATCTTTCTCGGACATCAAGACTGCGCGATCATCCCAATATTCATTGGCGAAGATCTTCCGGCAGTCAGTCCCAAATGCTTTGATGATTTCGGGAAGATTCTTATTGACAGCATCGAGATGGATGCCCTGTGCCTCACAAAAAGCAAGCGCTTTTTCCAAAGGTTCGCCAACTCGGTTCGTCCAAAGAATGATTTTGGCGCCAGCTTCCTGTTCGGCCTTAACCTTGGCGATGTTTTTTTCAATCGGCGCACCGATCTCAGGCCATTTGTTTTCAACCAAAGTGCCATCGAAGTCGACAGCAATAATTTTTGCGTTATCCATGATTTCTCCTTTTCATGTCATGCAGCTTTCGGCATCGGCGCAGTAGACCACCCAACAAAGCGACCTTCGTTGAAGTTCTTCTTCTCCTTGAGTGCCTTGCTGATCGCCAGATCAATACCGGAAAAGCTCTTTAGATGGAAGTAATAAAGGTCACTGAATGGCGTCGTCAGACGGTCAATTCGTCCGGAAGCCTGAACCATGACCTTATAGGAATAGTTCTGCGAGTAGAAGATGATCGTATCAGTAGTAATGCAGTTCCAGCCCTCGCAGCCGGCCGTGTACTGCACGAGATAGACCCATTTGTCGCCGGTCGGGATCTCTTGATGCTTATGACCGTTCCATTCAGCGACTTCAGTCCCATCGGGGTAACCAAGATTTTTGAGAATATCAAGCTCGTAGTCGAAATTGTAGAAGATGATGACTTTAGGGTGATCTTCCATAATCTCCAGCACGGCCACGCTTCGGGACTCGTCCGAATTTACCACGCGGCGCCAGTTCATACAAAGCTCCGAAGCCGTTTCAATAGGACGGTCTTCCCAAGGGTTCCAGCGGTTTCGAGAAATATCCTTGTAAAGAGGAATGTTGTAAGAAACAGCAACATCCTGATGATGCGAGGTCGTGTGCCGCTCGAATTCCATCGTCACGAGAATACGGTTTCTAAGTCGGATCAGTCTTCCGGTGTTGAGATACCGGTCAACTTTCGGGTACTTCGATCTCCAGTCATAAACAACATGCTGGTCGATGAAATCCGTTTTGTTCCGATAGAAGCCGTTCGCAATAAAGACGGGGATATAATCCTGCCAGGTATCCCCGGGGGTAGCGGAGAGCAAGATCCATTTATTCACCTTGGCGATTTTCAGGAATGCTTTTGTCCAAGCCCCGTAGCCGACGACACGCTGCTCGTCAAATATAAAGAAACTGTTTTTTACATCTTTGTACTTGCTGATGTTGTTCCACGAGTCAATGACGACTTTGTTCTTGTAGTAATCGCAGTCCTCATGGGTGGAGAGCAGGAATGGAGCCAACTCATCCTCCCATTCACAGGTATCGCGCTTGCGTGCAGTGGTGATGATGTAAATATCAAGCGGATTTTTCATCGGCGCATCGGGAATGTCAAGATTTCCACCTTGCTGAAGATAGTAATAGGCGAGAGCAGTTCTTGATTTACCGGAACCGACCCCGCCGCATAGAATGCAACCGTTCTTCATTTTTTCAAGGGCGCTGCGCTGATGATCATACAGGGAAACCATAATCAGCCCCCATAACACTTCTGATGCGCTGGATCGTTCGTCGAGTCTCCCAAATATCTGAAAAGTACATCGGCGTAAACCAGTAGTTTTCCAGAGTGTCGTCTGATGTGATCGGTTCGGTCAGACTATTTCCAACCTTGACATATCCCGCGACACCGAGCAGTGATATCTGTAAATAGCACATCAGCGCAACCAGCTCGTCAATATCCTGTGCGGACACCAACACATGGTTTTGAAAATTGAGATGTTCTTTTTCCATCAGCTTTTTTGCAGCATGAGCGCCGGCGATCAGTGTTGCCCCCGCTCCGCAGCACGGATCAGAGATCGTGACATATCCTTTTCGATCAATTTCCTCTTTAAGAGTGTCGCCCATGGAAATATCAGCCATCATTTGGCAGACATGATAAGGGGTGAACACCTGACCAGAATGACTGTCATAAAGCCCAAGCGTCATATAGAGCTTTCCGAGGAAATCCTGCTCCGGATTTTCTTCCATGACCATAACGAAGTGTGCAAGCAGTTCTGGAAACAACTTTTGCTCCTCCGGACGATACTTCTTTATGATCCGCATGTAGCGTTCCTCACGCTTGGTATAATGCGACTCCGCCTTATCCACCGCGTTTGAAATCGAGCACGCAGACATCACTACGAAGTCTTGCCAAATATCAATAGACCGATGGCAGCTTGTGAGCTGTCGGAAAGTATCCATGAACGCTTTTTCGGGAGAAACTCGTTTTTCTTCCTTGGGCTTGGCTTTTTCACTTTGCTTTGTGAATTTTGGAATATCAGGCGGTGTGTACGGTTTTGGCGGCTCTTTCCTGACATGAGCCGTTTTCTTCTTTTTCGGCTTTGCCTTGTTCCATCGAAACATGGCTTTCTCCTTTCCTGAAAATATCAAGGGACGCCGGCTACCTCCTAACCAGCGTCCCCTACAATGCTTTTACTCCTGCGGATACTCGCTCGCAGCATACTTCTCAGCGAACTCATCCTCTTCGATGGTGACATACATCGTCTTGAGGTAGGCCTTCACACCGCTCTTCTCGTTCTTGGTGCCCTCCTGGATGATCCAGTTATAGGGGCGGATGATGAGATCCACATTGCTGATCTCGGCAAAGTCGAGCGCGCCGATGGACTCCTCGTCGAGAGGCGTCTGCTTGCGGCGGGTGACCATGACGACCTTGGGCGGGAAGTTCTTGAAGCTCACCGCGACCTGGAGATAGTGGCGAGGCTCGTCACCTTCCTCACGGGGAGGCATCACGCGGATATTCCAGCCGTCTTCGATCAGACGCTGAGCATCGTTGTGGTCCTCGATGATAACGCAGAAATTGCGATCACCGGCACGGTTGTACTTGTCCTCCTTACCGGAAAAGTTCCGGAAGATAATGCGGGCGTTTTCGATGATGATGTTGTCAGTAGCTTTACGACTCATGATTAAGACTCCTCTCAACTGTTAAAATGGATATTGGAATGGACTGTAATGAACTCGTTCCCGAACTTCTTTGTGTGCCAGTTCCTCTTTTTCAATGCAGAGGGTGCAGATGTTTTTCATAGGCTGCGGCTTCTTTTTCCACCGATAAATGTTCTCGCAGTTTCTCAATCCACATCGCCTGCAAGTAAACCAACGAGCACCGTCTTTGGTGAAGCTTTTCTCCATAGAATTACCTCACATCAAACGGTGTATTGTCTTCTTCGTGGGGTTCTCCGGGACCGAACCAAGGCGGTGTGTCAGAAACATACGGATCTTCGGAAACGAACCACTCGAAATCACCATACTTGGAAATATCAGTGGCCGCAGCATCAACGAGAGCATCATAGTATCTCCGGTCGATGCAGCCTTCCTTTCCGAGTTCCTTGACCATTTCAGACTCAAGCCAGCGATAGCCTTTCGTTCCAACGGCGGCATCGTACTTCTTTTCGCCAGTCTTTTTGTCAACGGACTCGCGACACAGAAGGCCGCCGCCACAGCCGGGTTTGATGGGGCAGAACTGTCCGACTCGTCCAATAAAGACATAGTCATGACCTTTCTCGATTTCAGTTGTAAGTTCCTCGATACGAGCACATTCTGCTTCCATTGGCTCATTCAGCTTCGTTGTATCGGAAATCTTTTTCCACAACTTAGCATACTCATCCTCCAAAGCACTCACATCAGGCATGCTCTCATTCATATCCAGATAGAGCGCCCCTGTAACAGACTTCGTCTCGCACATATCCTCGAAGGTGATCTCCTCATGCGAGAAGAGCTTCTTGAAGACATACGGGATCTGGAACTGAGTGCCCGTGGCTGTCCACTCACCGGCGTGTTTACCATCCTTGTACTTGGCAATATAAACGGCGTTGTTGACGAGGCACATGCGATCATAAGTCGCTTCGTGCTCGAAAATATAACCGTACATCTTGCCGTAGTCCATGACGAACTGAATGATCTCAGGTGTAGCGTCTGGGATCTTGATAGAGTCCGTCTTGATGTGAGCAACAACAAAGCCCCGTTTCTGAACCTCGTGCTTGAGGTTGATCATAAACAGGGCTCCGCGCTTGGCGACGATATTATCTTTGTTACGGTTGTCATGGAACGGATTCTCGAAGCTGGCCGAAGTCAAGCCGTAAACGGAATTGATGGCGATTTTTAGCGCCTGCGCCAGAGCATCAGCGGCACTCTCGTCAGTCAGATACTTTGCCAGAGCGCCGTTCAGCATCTTGCGAGCCTTGTCGAACTCCTTATGTTTGATGGCGACACGAGCATCACGGATCTCACGAAACCGCTTCGTATAGACCGGCCCGAAGAGATCTTCTGCGATGATGCTTGAGGGATGCATAGAAGCAATATCCAGCAGAGCGATATTTCCGTACATACCAGGCTCGGCATAGACATAGCCACCCTCGCCAACTTCTTCGCCACGATAAGTAGACTTGCCTTTGTCGAACTTGTAACCAGGGAAGATCGGACGGTCTTTCTTGTCAAACGCCGTATAGTTGTCATATTCTTCCGGCCCAAACTTGAACGGCAGATCGTCCATGCTGTAAATCTGGCTGGCATCACCCATGTCGCGATAATTAAACTGATCCTGCGGCTTCTTGTTTCCACCGAAGATAATCTTGGCGGTCAAAGTGTTAGTGGTATCGTTGACGGTCATTCCAGCCACATCGGCCAGGATCTCACGAGCTATGAAGTCAGCCTTACGGGCATTGAATACTGCCTCCGTAGCAATGACATCATTGTCACAATACTCTGCAACCTTCTGCCACATGCTCTCCGGAACAGGCTGGTCCCACGGAAGGCCAAGCTCCTGATGGTGGATGCCGAGTTCAATCTCCCACTTCTTCAAACTCTGTTTTTTCGAGCAGAAGTCGTAAACATCAGTGTAAGAGACATTATAGGCTTCGCCAAAGAAGCAGTTGTTGCTCTTGGATTTCTTTTCGCTGCCGATGATCCGCTGAGACAGATTGTAAAGCTGCTCATTGGTATAGCCCATCAAGCGAGCATAGAGAATGTGGTTATCATACCGCCGGCAGTTGAAGCCGATGAGTCGGAACTTCATCAGGCCCTCGATGTCTTCAGAGGTCGGGTTGATCATCCGAACCACAGGTTGTGTGCTTCCTGCAAACTTCCAGTTCACGAGGAAAAGGTTCGGAAACACCTCGACATCATAAAAGACGAGGTCAGCGGTTTCGTTCTTGGCCGCAGGGGCGGCATCGGCAGATTTGAACGGCATCTTGTTAACGAGCTTGATGCAATGCTCTGCCTGATTGGTGCTGTTGGCGGCAAAGGCCAGGACGGCATTGCGCATATCGGTAACATCGTAAACCATGCCGCTTTCATACGCATCCGTCAGAATCTTGTGGATAAAGTCGATACTGGGCTTAGTTGCAGGGTGGATCTCCTTATTGAGATTTCTCTTGATTTGAACCCTAAGCCCTTTCTCGCTCTGAACCACCTTGTTGTTTACCATGCTGCTTTCTCCTTTCAATGGTAACCCAGAGCTTATGGTTGCAATAGGTAGTTTGTTGAACTTAGTGAGTTTCCGGCGCAGCGAGCTTTTTCCAGTGAAGACCTTCACCTCAATATGGTCGTCATAGATACGGCTCAGCCTTGTCGGATCGCCGGTGTAAATATAATGTAGATGGATACCCTGACCACCCTTGCTGACCTCGGCATAGGTCGGAGGCCACTTACTCGCCTCTGCCAGGTTCAGGTCAAAGCACTTATTGCCATTCTCGTCAGGAATATCAAAGTCGATGACGATATGGTTCTCAGGCACCTTGACATAGTGGAGCTTAGAGGTATCCAACTGGGAAAGAGTCTTCGTGACTTTTTCCCATTTCTGCGAGGGCGTTTCTTTAGATGTGGCATACTGAGCAGGACAATCCGCACAATCCTTGTCAAATGCGGATACTGTTCCATCAAACTGAATCAGCCGAGTTGTGGGCTCCGGCTTATCAATGATGGTCTGTTCCTCAAATTTTTCAGTTCTGAAGCCACTGTAATAGCTCCGAACACGAGTGCCATCTTCCATACTGAAGCGCTCTGTGTAGTCATGGAAATAGTTCTTCAACTCTTCCTTGAACGCTCGTTGGCTGAGGGGGTACGAGACCTTTGCTTCCTCATTATAGGTCTTATACATCTCCCAAGCAGCCTTGAGGGACGTTCCGTCTTCACGCTTGAAGACAGGGTAGGAATCAACGATGTAGTTGTAGAAGTCATTGGAGGCCCCCAACATAGCAATCGGAATATAACCGTCGTAGTAAGCTGGATCTTCCAGATAGACCTCTTGACAGTGGTAAGCAATCGGGCCAAGTTCAAACGGGATGTGCTTCATGATGGTCTTGTACTCGTTCGGCTCGACCTTATCTCCTGTTGGGGAAACATCAATCAAACGTCGAATCAGACCGGATTTAGCGTCCGTAATACGAACCGGTTTGTTTGTGCCCATAAAGAGGAAAGCCTTAAAACGGTTGGCGTAAGTTGATTTGAACTTCTCATTGACCGTCATCAGCTCATGCGAAACAAGGCTGTTAAGTCTCGTATTATCCTCAATACGGGACAAGTCACCATCATGTTGAATGGCAACCAACGGGTTCGTCTTGAACGCCTCCAGCGCAAATGCATTGCTTGAAGAACCGAGAGCCTTAGCATCGAATACAGAGTAATAACCATCAAAGAGCTGCTGAATGATGTTGAGCACCGTGGACTTACCAGTACCAGCGGCGCCGTAAAGCACCATGAACTTTTGCAGCCTCTTGGAGTCACCGGACACGACCGAACCAATGGCCCATTCGATTTTGTGCCGCTCGGCAGGAGAGTACAGAACACTCATGAGCTTGTCATAAGAGTTCGCCTCACCCTGCTCAAGCGGATAATTCAGCATCTTGCTGGCATAGTCTTTTTTCCCTGTTTTGCTGTTTGAAAATATCAGTTTCTCGTCGAGCATATGGAACTGGTCCTTCATCTGCTTCTGGCAATATTTGTGCCATGTATCAATCATTCCGGTTTCCGCGTCCCACATATGCATGACTCGATAATTGTCATCAAAACGCTTACAGTTTTCCTCGGCGTATCGGTCCAGTTCGCGGTCGATCAGGTCAACCGCATCCTGTTCATCAGTCGACCACAATCCCCGTTCCTCAATCCAGATAGCGTAGAAATCGCCGCCTCTAATCATGAGGTCGCTGCTTTTCTTGATGATAAACTTGGGATAGATCTCGATGATACCACGCTTGCCACTGCGCGTTGCAATCACCAAGAAGTCTAACATTGATTACTCTCCTTCGCCGCGCTCCAACTTCTTTACTCGAACAGAGAGCTGATAGACCTGCTCCTCCAGCTTCCTGCGCTCCACCTCGGTTGCCGCGGCAAGAGCCATCGCCCCTACCGCAATCAACTTGAACATCTTCATGCTGCGGGCCTGCCTCTGCATCTGCTTGCAGAAATTCTTAGACGGCATGACCGTCACGAAAATATCATGCGTGATCGTATTCATGTTAAACTCCCTTCTCTGATGATCTCGTTAAGATAGCAATTCATCTGATACCAGATTTCCATAGACCGCATATCAAACCGAGGGTTACGGATTGTGAACAGGCCGCCCTTACCATCCGGTGCGTAGTCATGATCCATAAAACGGTCGAGAATCTCGTCGACCCGAACAGGATCAAATCGAACATCGCTCATGGAACCAAGGCCTAAACTGACAAGCATACTCCAGAACCACTGTCCGGTGCGGTTGCCAATATCAGGGTCTTCCATGATGTGTTCTTCACATCGAATGGCAAGGGCGATCATCATTTCAAGGATGCTGCAAGGCCGAATATCAAGGCGGTTGGCAATTACAGCATCACGATAGCCTTGCTCGCGACCGAACCGATATCTAAGCTCGATGCCATCCTCGGCCCGGTTGCCGTCCATCGGGATCGTGTATGCAAACTCCGTGTCGTGGAGCTTGTAGAACAGTCGCCGATAGGACTTATTAGAATATCGGTCGTCGACCACGAGCCGGTACATCCACTCGAAATATGGATCATTAAGCTCGCTTTTGGTCAAGGTCAGACCTCCTCGTCATTATCCGGTTCGCGGGCCAACCGCGTCAAGTTGGCTTCGACCAAGATCGGAGGAAAGTTTTTCTTCTTGAAGTCGCTGAAATCACGCAGATCCTTGAGAATCTCGTAGTCACAGCGCTTTGCATCACTCCTTACGAACACCGAATCGTCTTCGTATTCGCCGAAGTGGTCCAGCCCATCGCCGATGATTTCCTCCACATCATCAACGATTTCACCGCACTCATCAGCCAAGATGCCATCAGCGAAGTATGTCAGGCTAACTTTCGTATAGTCTTCAAGTTCTCCGAATTCATCAGGAGAGATGACATACGGAACTTCACCAGGCGTTCCTGAGGGCTTCTCGTCAATCGTTCTGGAGTAGTCCTTATAACCAGCCTCCTGCAAACGCTGAGTGTATTCTGTAATGCTACCCTTATCCATGTTCTTGGCAGCATTTACAAGCGAGACAGTTTTTTCTTCCGTTGTCGGTTTCTCACGCTTGGCATATGCTGCTTTGACCGAGGCAATCTCTTCCTCGGCGAGTTTTGCGTACTTATCCTTCAGATAGTACCAGGCGCCTGCTGCGCCGATAGTAAGGCCTGCCACAAAGGCAAAGCCAGTAGATGTTTTACTCATCTTCGTCCTCCTCGTCGTCTCGGATGCTCATGACGGTCATAGCCAGACCGCCAAAGAGTAAAGCGCCACTCAACAGCAATCCTCCGGTGATGTGACGCTTACGCTTTGTGTCAAGAACATAGTCGAGCATGGAAATGAAATTCGCAATTCCCTCCATGTCAGTCACTCCTTGTAGCTGAGGACTGCTGCTCCGCCCACCAGGCAGAGGCCGGACATAGTCGCCAGGGTATAAGAGAGCAGGGAAAGCATGATCTTCTTCATAATTGTTCCTCCTTTTAATCATAGCTTGAGAAGTAATGGTTGCCGACCTGGAACATAGGAACTCCATAGTCGCTGTAATGGCCCGCATTGAAGAACACGACATCGTAGTCAGTACGATTTTCCAGTTCTTCTTCAACGAGCTTTACCAGCTCGTCCATAACATAGCAGCGGGTGATACGGTCGCCGTACATACCTGCATACTGGTTTTTCTGCCAGATGACCTCAGAGATCGTGTCCGGGAAATGCGGATTGTCCACACGATTAAGAACGCTGTCAATGACCAGTCGCTGGCCCTGCTCGCATTCGCCCTCGGCTTCTGCCATAGTGCAGAGAGCAAGAAGCTCAATTTCCTCCCTCGTAGCCAAAGGCTCCGGTTCGGGCTCTTCCTCCAGTAAAATATCAGTAGATGAAGCAGGTGTCTCGACGATCAGAGAGAGAGGTTCCGTCTGAATCATAGGCTGTTCTGGAACCGTTTTGGTCGTCGTTGCATTTATCACAAAGTTACAGGATATGAAAATCGCCCCGACGAAGATAAGAAGGCAAATAAGCAATTTTTTCATCGGTGTGTCCTCATGCGAGATAGTCATTCTGGTGGTCGACGATCTTGGAAGTGATGTCGCCGACAACATTGAAGTCCAGAATGAACGCGCGCTTGTACTCGTCCGAATCAGCATCGTGACGACGAATCTCGGTCATACCGAAGTCGACAAAGTTGTCGCCGTAAGGCTTCTTGTCGTCATAGATCCAACCGACAACAGCGCCGGCTTTGGTGCGCTTGAAACCGAGCATATCGTAAACTTCATTCAAGAAGAGGTGACCCTGGGACTTGAGCATATCATTCGCCTGAGCCTGACGAGCACGAAGATAGAAGAGGTTCATTTCAGGGTCTTGCTTCCAATCAGAGTGGGTATCGTCAAACACCTTTGCGTAAGGGCCGTAGTCAGAGCCATTCCAGTTCTCATCTGCGACATTCACATTCTGCTTGACCTTCTTTTCCTTGCCCTTGTCGTCCGTGACGGTCTCTTCGATCTCCTGCGCCTTGATGTTGTAGCGCAGCTCCTTTTCAACCTGCTCGCCGAAACGCTCGATTACGCGGTCACGATAATCCTTGAAGGACTTATCAACAGCAGCGTAAGCAGCCGCCAGAGCGACATTGCGCTTTTTCATGATGTTGTGGCTTGCGAGAATGCTGGCGATAGAAGCTGCACCGAGCATGACCGCAGGGGCATACAGCTTTGCGAACTTCACGCCAGTCTGAACATAGGCGATGGCGAGATCTTTCTTGTGATCCTCTTCGGAGTAGGACTCACCAGCCTTGGTGACGCCGTTTTCCTTGGCCTCACGAATATCAGCGAGAGAGTTCTTAGACTCCTCGACGATGGCACCTGCTTTGGTGGTAGCCTTGCAGGCCAGAACAGCACTTGCAACAGCACCGACGATTCCGATGCCGACAAGAATTTCGGGGCTCTTCTTCTGGAGCCCAAAGCCGACCTTGGAGAAGGTACGCTTTGCGGAAGTCATGATTTCATTAGCTTTCATGGTAATAAATCCTTTCTTAATTGTAGTTTTCAGCTCAGTTTTCGAGCTCTTTCATGTATTCGTAATACTCGGACTCAGTCGGGAACAGCATCCATGTTCCGTCGACGAAGCCTCTGTACCCGCTTGAGACAAAATATCCGTACATGACTGCACCTCTTTTTAGGTGATTTGGATTGCTCTGGGAAGCTGCAAGATGTAGCCGTCCCTCGTTCGGGCAACTCTGGCACTCTGAATATCGGTCCAGCCGTACTTATCAGCCATGTAATTCTGGCAAGTAAGTCCGGCGAGGTCATAGAGATCCAGCACGCTGGCCATTCCATAGTTGGCAATAGCGGATTCCAACTGGTCGAGGACGAGGTCTGCATCTCCACGGTTGTCGAAGATGATGTCATCAAATTCAAACCCGGCAACAGGTCTCGGCCGCTGATTGTAGTTCCTGCGGTCATCTCTGCGAGGATCGTCATAATACCGCTGATACGATACCTTTGATCCGGCGTTCTTCCGAGTGCCGATGCGGCCGGCTTCGCCAAAGAGAACAATGCTGACAACATCGGCGATGGCGTTCTTCAAACCAGGGATAACGACATCCGTGATGATGAAGGTTTTAACATCGCCAACTTCATCAGGCATGAATATGCCGGCAAATTTCTTGACCTCGCTCTGCTTGCGGGTCTTTGCTGTGCCGTTGACAACTTTCTCCACCCGTTTGGAGGGAGGACTTGTGTTTTCTCTCGCGCTATGCGAGTTATCAGGATATTCAGGCATTAGTGCACCCCCAAAATTTGATAAAAAGAAAAAAGGGAAAGCGCCCTGTTATTGGCACTCTCCCTTGTAGAACTCCGCAATTTACTTTTCTTAGTTTTCCTCGGAATCCTCGTCTGCCGAGTCGATTTCGGCCTTGTCGGTCTTAGCGGCTTCCGCCAGCTTCTTTGCAGCGACCTTCTCTTCGATGATCACCCGCAGCTTCTTCGCCCCGCCAATCACAGCGTAAGCAATGAAACCTCCGATGACACCGGCGAGCAGGGCACCAGCATTAGAGCTGTCCTGAGTCTCGTCGACTTCCGTAGCTTCGATTTCCTCGATCTCGTTCATTCTCTTGTCTTCCATAGTAAAATTCTCCTTTTCAAAAGTATTTTTGTTGTTTGGTTCTCCATAATAGGAGATGCAAAATCTGCGCTTACCAAAGGTAAATAGGCGGGTGGTTATGACCGACGACAAGGCAAGGCGTTCCATCATCAGCCAACTGTGTGCTGAAATCGAGGTCTATGTAGCCTTTTCCGTTGTCAATGTCCCACCCGAGATGCTCTCCGACCTCAGCCTCGCTCAGACCGATCTCATCGTAGAAATCATTCAGCGAAACACGCATCTCGTCGCGCATTCGTTTGTTCAGTTCATTCATAGCACGCATCAGGCGGTCGCGATCGGACTTGAAATATCGGTTTGTAAGGGGGTCGAAGCAGAGAATATCACCACCTCCGGTAATGATAACCTCGCGTTCGCCAAGAGGGTGTTTCGTGAGTGTCTCCTTGGCAACTGCATCACGGATCGCCTGCTCTTTTTTCTCGCCGACTACCTCAACAGCCTTCTCTTTGTACTCCTTGAGAGCCGTTTCGGAGATGGAATAAGCCGTTGCAAGAGCAGTGTTGCGGCGAAGATTTGCAGAGCTGGCGCCTACAAGGCAGGCTGTGGACAGCACCCCTGTAACAGCAGCCGGAACATAGCACTTCCATGTGGTAACAATGATCTCCTTGTTGCTCAGACGCCGGTTTTCTTTGATTTCTCTGGCGTCGATGAGCTGCAAAGCCTTGGGCGTTGCTCGAACGGCGGATACAGTGGTGGCGATCATCCCGGCAATTCCGATGCCGGTGAGGATCTCAGGGCTGTGCTTTTTCATTGACTTCTGGGCACTTTTCAACGCCTCGATGATGGTTTGTTTTGTCATTTGAGTTCTCCTCTCTAAATAGTGTCAAGCATTCATCGGCGAAATCAGCGGCAATCGAAAATATCCGACCTTCATCTGTACCATCTGCGATAGATGAGAAAATCACCATTTTCATGGTGAACTCCTCGATCACATCTTCCGGATCATCGAATGGATGGTCTAAAATTGCCTCGATCATCTCCCATGCCGCCCATCTCGAAAAGCAAGACTCTTCAAAGTGATGGCGTGGCCAAAAAATCTCGGGCTCGTCTGATTCTCTGAGATAGTCGAGAAGTGCTTGTACGGCCATATCATTTGTCATGAGTTCACCTCGAAAAAAGAGAAGAGCCCTGTTTAGGACTCCTCCTCTTCGTTTCTGGCAGCAAGTGCTTCGTTGACCTTCTCCTCGATAATTGCTTCCTGCTCCTTGTTGTCGGCCCAGCCGGATAACAATGTTCCGATTCCGCCAAGGACGACTCCCGCAAGGGACAGCAGCTTAAAGATATTTCTCTGGTTCATAAAGCATGACCTCCTTTCCATAATAGGCGATGTAGTTTTTGCGGGAAATCAATAATCCAACGCAGATTCTGGTTGAGGGCCGAACTCAGCATCGACGACATAACACGGAATCTCTCCGTTCAGTCCATCATCAACCATAGCCTTCGAGTTATCGAAGTCGATCCAGTACATGCTATCAGACAGCAACCAGCCAACAACATCTCCGCCTTCGACATGGCTTATTCCAAGGAAGTCGTAGAAATCGTTCAGAGTTACGAACGCGCCGAGAACCATATTCCTGTTGATGTGATACTCTGCTTGCAGGACTTGGCTTATGGTTGCCTGAAAATATCTTTTGGAGAAGCTGTCGTAGAAGAGTCGCTGCTCCTCATTGGCATCTTCAAACTCCAAAGATGAATTGGAGAAGCCTCCAGTAGCCGTAATAGGAGGCATACTGCTTTTCTCTGCGGCGATGGACTCCATGATCTTCTTGTGAGCATCTTCGCCATACAGTTCCTTCAATTTATGCTTATAGTCAGAATAGGATCGGTTTACGAGCGCATAGGCACTGGCAAGAGACGCCTGCTGCTTCTTATTGAGGGTATTCGCTCCAAAGATGCAGATGATCGTAGCGACGCCAGTGGCCGCAGCCGGTATGTAGCATTTCCAGCATGATTTGACGGCTTCGAGCTTTGTTGCAGCATAAGGGTCGCCATCGTGATTTCTCCTGCTGTCAGCCTTGATAAGACTATCCGCTTTCGGAGTCGCCTTGACAGCCAGAACCGCGGTTGCCACAACGCCAGCGGCCCCGATGCATGTCAGAATGGTGGGAGACGCCTTCTTCAAGCTTCTCCCGATCTTAGGGTCGAGTTTCATCGGTATCCTCCTTTAGACTCTTAAATCCTCATAACTTTGGAAAATTCATGGGTGTAACCATTGTTGCATCGAACGATCTTCGTTTTCTTAAGTTCATCGCTGCTGACAAAACCGTAATGTTCATCCGTGTAATCGCATTTAACACCGCATAAGTCATAATAATCGGCCAGAGAAACGCTCCCGTAGTTCTCGATAATCTTTATCATTTCTTCCAGAACTTTTTCTGCCTCAGTGTGATTTTGAAAGACGCATTGATCTACCCGTCGTTGCCTCTTATCATAGTGGTCCATATAGGTAACCTTTGGGCGTTTCACGGTCCGTAGTTCGTTGAGAACTTTGTGATATGCTCTGACTTCACCTCCAATAAAGCCGATACAAGCACAAAGCCCACACATAATAAGATTTTTGCCTTTCATCTGAATTCTCCTTTCATTTCATTGCATTTAAGAGATCTAAAATATCAGCAGCGACCGAACTGGCAGTTTGAAAGATCTCGTGCATCTCTTGGTTCTCTCCTGAGTGATTTGAATAGCGAGCCATCTTCATGGCGAACTCGTTTGTGAATCTGATAAATTCGTCGACCGATCCATCGGAGCGATGATGGAGCCGCTTGCGAATGTAGTTCTCAAGCTCTCTGATCGCCCATTGTTTTGTGCTTGCCTCCTTGAACTCTTTTTTCCACTTCCAGAGAAGCGGAGGCGACCATGCATCCATGGTGTACATGTCGCACAAGATCAGTTCAAATTGCTCGATGTTCATGCTTTCTCCTTTCGTCCAAAATAAAAAGTAAAGAAGCAGTATCGGACTCGAACCGATCACCTCTTCACTGGTTTTGTGAAGCGCTCTACCACTGAGCTAACTGTTTCTCCATAATATGAGTTGCAAAATCTGCGGAAAAAGAAAAGAGCCGCATAAAACGGCTCAATTCCTCAGATTCCAATAGTCTTCAATAGTTTGTTAAGTTCTTCTTTCGTAAGGTCCGCATCCAAATCCAGATGGACATGAGTCTTATCATCAATGACTGTCGTCCGGAACTCATTGAGCTGAATATCTACTTCACAGCCCAATTTTGTCCGAAGTACCTTCTTTACGATCCTCGATACAAGTCCTGTCATGAATTTCGATTGAATCTTCATCTCATCCATACTCCTAACCCCTTTCATAGGTATTGGTATCCATAATAGGGGCTGCTGGATTGGCGCTAAATATCACGGCGGTCGAAGACCGTTTCCCAACGCTGCTTTTGCAAAGGCTTCATTTTCAGCGCCCACATGATTTGCCGAATCGTTACGGTGGGCCAGAGCCCGTCCGTACAAGTTCCGGCCCGTTCATCAAAGAATTCCTTGAATTTCGGGTGAACATAGAGTGCATCGGTCAGCCATGCATCCACCTCTGTCCAGAATGTGGACTTGGTTTCGGCATCATACCGCTGTTGGATCACGGCAAGGCCTTTATCTCCGATTTCAAACAGTGTGCAGCTATCGTAGACCGGATGGTCGCAAATATAACGCTTTCCGTACATCGACAGATAAATTGTAGGCTTTTCATAGTGGTATCGCATCTTTATCTCCAAAACAAAAAGAAGAAAGCCCCTGTTACAGGACTTTCCTCCGTTGATAATGCTTTAGTCGTCAAACATTTTGCATGACGCTTTGCAGTAAGGGTAGGGACCACCGCAAGCTTTACAACCTGCGGGCGGCATGTCATCCCTGAAGATCAGATACTCGTCGCCTCTTTCATCGAGTCCGAGTTCCATTTCATCTGCGCTCTCGTACTCATAATCCAATTCCTCAATTTCCCATCCACAGGACGGGCAGGCATAAATATCGCATCCGCCTTCGGGATCTTCTTTCCGATCCATCACCGCTCCGCACTTGTTGCAGATGGCGTATCCCTTATTCAGGTAGTCCATCAATTCACTACCTGCCGGTTTAACAACCTTTCTACCTTTTCTGCGCACTTTCATTACCTCCTGTTAATCTGGAAGTAGCTGCTATTATACAGTACCTCCGGTATTAAGTCGAGAGATATAAAGAGCTCTTAGGTATCTCCTTTCCATAAAGCGCCCTGCAAAATCTACGAAAAAAAGCGAAGAGAGCGTGTTTTTTACACGACTCTCAACGCCTGTTGGCTCAACTCTTTCGAGTAGGCTTGAAGCGATTGAACAGATTCTTGAATGTCTGGGATGTAAATGTCCCCGTTTCCTCGAATCTCAGTCCTCTACTCATCCAAACGCCGTAGAACATCAGCGGCAATACAAGTTCCGCCGCAGCAATGCCGATCTTCGCGTACCGATCGAGCGTATTCTCGTCAAGCTGAAACGCTTTCAGTGTCGCGTCTTCGTCATGGGCTGCTTTATCCATGGCCCGACGCTCCGACTTTTCCTCGATTTCAGTTTCCGTTTTGATCTCTTCGATACGGAGCTTGTGCAGTGCTGCAAGGTTCTTGATGACCTCCGATTTCTCGTCTTTGTCAGATGCCGAGTTGAGATTGTTGATCTCGGTTTCGATTGCATCATCCAGCAATTTCTTGATTTCTGCCATATTGCATTTCTCCTTTCAATAAGTTGACTCCATAATAGGGGGTGTTATTCGTGCGGGAGGAAATTCTCGTTGCGAACGCTGAGTGTGACGGTTTTCATACCAGAAATAGTTCGCACATCTGTGCCTAATTCGAGAAACAGAAATGGTTCGCTCGTCGGGTCAGAACGGTCGATCCGAAGATCGCCGACGGGAATATACCTTCGCCGAAATATAAGCGTTCCGACTACAAGCCCGATGATAATGCCGACAGCAATGCCAATGATGAGTTCCATGTCATACCTCCAAAATGATTTTTCAGATTTTTACCCCGGGCAATTTTCCAGATACCAATTTAGCATCTGATCCAGTTACCCGCGTGCCGGAAAATATAAAAAAAGAAAGAGCCGCTGACAACGGCTCAATCTTCTTTATTTTGCAATGTGTTCTTCAAGATACTTGAGTAATCTTTTTGCTTCATCGGTCGATAAAGATACCAACACCCAACGTTCCCCATCCATGATTTCTCGATCTTTACAAGCAATCATAAAAGGTCGTTCGTCGTTATTTTCCTTATCAAACCGAAAATCTAAATTTTCAAACATAGTGTCCATAGAAAAACACTCCTTTCCATAAAGGGGTTTGCTTAATCTGCGGAACTGTCCTCGTAGACCGTCCGTTTTCTCAAAGAAGACCATGGAATGTATCTTTCCTCTCGGCAGACAGGACACCAGAACCGACTGGTCTTTCCACCGACATCAACCAGCTCGTCACTGTCAGCTTCCAGCTTGCTCCCGCAATTCGGGCAGTTGAAGCGGTAGCATTGTCTGACCGCCACATTCACAATCCGCATCTCAATCACGCTCCTTACTCAGCAGCCAGAAGAATCGTCGATACAAGTTGTAGTAGACCTCGCGGCAACATGGAATGGCGTACTGCATTTTCAAGGCATTGTAGGACAGACCCTCTGTGACCCCTCGCAAAATATAAGGATAGAGGTCACCGTCCGTACCAATGGCAGCTTGCTCGACCAGTTCCATCCGTTTGGCAAAGGATACGCGAGATTCAGCACACCTTGCAGTTGGATCACTCCGTACTTGGCCACTCTTGACAAAAATATCAAGATCGTTCGGACGGCTGCTCAGGCCAAGCAGAGCATTATAGGCTTTCTTCCAGATCGGATACTGGAGGCAGAAATGCTTCAGTTCGTAATACCGGTGCTTGCCGATCCAGTATGGATTTTTCTCAGACAGCTCCGGACGGATTTCCGTTGCCATTATTGTCGTTCTCCTTTCCACAAAAATCCTGTCTCCTCATAGAGACGCTTTGGGGAGATGTAGAAGTTGATGCGGCCGTAGCGTGAATCCATCTCCTCGATGGTGGTGACTAATTTTCCGCTGCGAGTGGCTTTGCCAATCGGGAGCCACCCTGAAACGATGCCGGCACGAACCCATGAAGCATCTTTGCCATACACACGGGCCGCAACAGCCACGGGGACAGACCCCTGAGGGAACTCTTGCTCGTTCATTGGCGTTTACCTCCTTTCAACGGCTATTCTAAGTTAGCAACTGCGCTTTGTTAAAACAACCTCGGTGGTCCAGTCCTGAGTTTGCCATCGGACCATCGTCATTTCGCAGGGATAGTCCTCAAAGCCGATGGTTTCGCAGGTGATGAAGCCCTCCAAAACACCGATGATGACTTCAGCCTCGTACTGTTTGTACGGAAATATCAGTTCGGGAAGCTCTCTATGTACGGAACCGCAGCGAGTGCATTGAAGCCGCCGCATGGGGATCTTCCAGGTCTTTCTTCCTTTCGTCCGTACAATCCGAGTAACACGGTCATAGTATTTCAAATCGCCGCCGCATTTGGGGCAGGTTGATACATCATTTGTAATCATATACATCGCTCCATCAAAAAAATAAAGTGTAGGAATATCTTGACAACTCCTACACCATAATATATGATTACAAAGGACAAATCAACTATGGAGGTGCAACTCATGCTTGTAAAATGCCCTGAATGCGAATTGCAGGTAAGCGACAAGGCTCCGGCTTGCCCTCATTGCGGCTATCCAATGAAGCCGTCAGTAAAGCGAAAACCGAGAGCCAAAAACAATAAACGAAGACGCCTCCCGAACGGGTTTGGCCAAATCAGCGAAATAAAAAACCGCAACCTTCGGAATCCCTTTCGGGCGATGGTTACGGTTGGAAAGACTCAGGACGGCAAGCCAATTTGCAAACCGCTCAAGCCTGACTCATATTTTGCAACTTATAATGACGCATATGCAGCGCTCGTGGAATACAATAAGAATCCTTATGACCTCGGCGCCGCGATCACCGTCAAAGAGCTTTACGACAAGTGGTCGGAAGAGTATTTCAAGACGCTCAAATCGGATGGCAGTTCACGAGCCGTTACTTCAGCTTGGAAGTATTGTTCGGCTGTCTACGATATGCGAGTGATGGATGTCCGTGCCCGCCATGTGAAAGGCTGCATGGATGAGGGTGTTGCCACTGTCAGAGGGAAAGAGCAGCACGCCAGCGCATCCATGAAGAACAAGATCAAGTCCTTGTTCAACCTGATGCTTGACTATGCTCTGGAATATGAGATCGTCGACAGAAACTACTCGCGCACATTCAAGCTGACTGACGAAACGATCAAAGAGATCCAGAAAGTCAAGAAAGAGCACATACCTTTTACGGACGAAGAAATATCAAAGCTCTGGGAGCATGTCGACGATAAGAATTTCGTTGATGTGATACTCATTCAATGTTATTCTGGATGGCGTCCACAAGAGCTCGGCCTAATTGAGCTTGCCAATGTAGACCTTGAGAATGGCACTTTCAAAGGCGGCATCAAGACCGAAGCTGGTGAAGACCGCGTCGTACCTATCCACTCAAAAATTCGTTACCTTGTGGAGCGACATTACAATAAAGCCAAAGAAATCGGCAGCCCATATCTCTTCAACTGCAAAGACAAGCGCAGCGGCAAGACTGTGATGATGAGCTATCAACGCTATAAGGCCGGCTTTGAGATGATTCGTGACGAGCTTAATCTTAACCCGGAGCATCGTCCTCACGACGGAAGAAAGCACTTTGTCACGGCCGCAAAGAAAGCCGGTATTGACGAATATGCAATCAAATACATGGTCGGTCACAAGATATCCGACATCACCGAAAAGGTCTATACCCAGCGAGAATTCGACTGGCTGAAGGAAGAAATCGAAAAAATAAAATAGGGTGTATTCTGTGTAGGAATGTCGATGTAGAAATAATATAGGAATAATATATGACTTACCTACATTTCTACCCTTTCAACCACATCTTACTACTGCTCAAACCATTGAAATAACGGCACTTAACGGTGAGCAATCTGAAAAGATGTTTCTATCTTGGAATTGATTAAGAACAGTTTGGGGAAAGATGGATATTTGATAACAGTCTGTCAAAATGCGGATGATGTAGACATCAAAAAGCTGCATTTCTATGACCTCATTCTTTTGGATGTGATGATGCCTGGCACAGACGGGTTTGAGTTTTGCAAACAGATCAGGAATATGGTAGACTGCCCGATTCTCTTTCTGACCGCAAAGACATTAGAGGAAGATATATTGTTTGGATTGGGCATCGGTGCGGATGATTATATTACGAAACCTTTTCGTATTCAGGAGCTTCGCGCCCGTGTCGCGGCACATTTACGCAGAGAAAAAAGGGAGCATCACAGCACACTTTCATTTGAGCCTGATATAAGATTTGACCTTTCCGCAAAGGTACTGTATGTTTCAGAACAGCCGGTTCCCCTTACCAAAAGCGAGTATTCAATCTGTGAATACCTTGCGAAAAACCGGGGACAGGTTTTTACAAAAGAACAAATCTATGAAGCCGTTTTCGGGTTTGATGGAATAGGCGATAACTCTACGATCTCAACGCATATAAAAAATATTCGTGCGAAATTGGAGCATTTCAAAATAAGTCCGATCAGCACCGTATGGGGGATAGGATATAAATGGGAGTGAAAAAGAAACCTACATTGAAAATATTGTTTCGCCAGTTTGCTATCTCCCTCATTGTCATGCTGGTAGCGGCAATTATTGTCCCTTCTGGTTTGGAGGGACTTGCTGTAAATGCTGGATTAGCTACAAGAGCAAATCTAAGTGAATTGCAGGTAAAAGAGATCATTCCAACGCTGACGATTGCCCCGGATATTACAAAGGTTGTGATTCCACAGGGATGCGGCTACTTAATTCTGGACAAGAACTTTAATGAGCTTTACAGCAATATGGACGATGATGAAAAAGAAATTGCCCTGCTGTACGCAAAGGGAGAATATATTGAATATGCTACGGGGAGGCAGTTTGCACTTGTTGTCCGGGAAAACGAATTTTGCGTTTTAAGGTATTATATTGGTTCTCAATTTACAGTGTCATGGCTACCGGAATATTTTCCATCTCCTGACACGCTTGCGTTTATCCTGATGGCTGTAAATTCGCTGCTGGTCATTATCATACTGACCGCCAGATTTGCTAAGAACCTGCGTACACAACTGACCCCGCTTTTTGAAGCAACTGCGGAGGTTTCAAAGCAAAACCTTGATTTTGAAGTAGGACACGCCAAAATCAAAGAGTTTGAAGATGTCCTTGCATCTTTTTCAGATATGAAAGATAATCTGAAAATTTCGTTAGAACGGCAATGGAAAACCGAACAGACACAGAAAGAGCAAATCGCCGCGCTTGCCCATGATTTGAAAACGCCTCTGACGGTTATTCAAGGAAATGCTGATTTACTCACAGAAACAAATCTTGATGATGAGCAACGATTATACGCTGGTTACGTCGTGGAAAGCTCCGGCCAGATGCAGTCATATATTCAAACCCTGATTGATATATCACGGGCGGCGGTTGGTTATCAGCTCCATATTGAAAGTATAGACTTGCCAGCGTTCATGCAGCACTTGTTCGGTTATATGGAATCACTATGCCGGACAAAAGAAATCCGGCTGCAAATGAATACTGTTTCACTCCCTCAAATGCTGAAATTTGATAGGGTGCTGATAGAACGTGCTATTATGAATGTTATCAGTAATGGGCTGGACTACTCCCCGCAAGGCGGAACGCTTTATGTGGATGTTCAGAGTAACAACGGTTTCGTGGAAATTTCAGTCACAGACGAGGGAACGGGGTTTTCTAAAGAGGCATTATGCCACGCACAGGAACGGTTCTATATGGGCGATCAAAGCCGCAATTCAAAGTTACACTTTGGTATGGGTCTATATATTACAAATTCGATTATGGAACAACATAATGGTCAGCTTATTTTAGAAAATTCAAAAGAAACCGGCGGCGCAAAGGTTACTATGAAACTTCCTTGCTGATTTTCCGATAGTGTAATGGACGTCTTTTATGTCCGTCCATTTTTCAAATCTTTATGGAATCTTCAAAAATTCCTCTTATCATGTATCTAAAGAAAAAACATCTGCCCAGCGGCAGAAAAGAAAAAAACCGCTGCTGGGCAGACCCATTTTCACGCTTAATTTATATTCACTGGTGGCGGTTTTGAGAAATCAAGGCCGCTGCTTTCTTTCTGTCATTCCCAGCAGTTAAAGGCATGGCGGCCCACGGGAGGACGCCGCCATGCTGTTTTACTATCATTATAATCTAATCCACTTCTACCGCTTAAAAAAAGCCTTGCCCCGCCACGGGAATATTCCGGCTATGAGTATGAACTATACCATGTAAGAAAACAACAAAACGCTTCAAATCGTCGCCCGGTAGGTTTACGACCTGCCGGGCGATTTTTGTCGATTTTCGCGGATTCTCATTTCCGGCAAAAAATCAGATGGAAAAGGAGGCGGTCAGCAGACCAGGGCCAGCATAGGCTCCTGACAACGGACAGGATCATCCTGCTCACTCCCCACGGAAAGGGGGTGAGAAGATGAAAGTTACCCCTGATGATTACGGGAGGCGCTGCCAGTTTGACCATTTTTGCAAGCTGGTACTGTACCATGAAGCCGTTGACTACTTCCGAGAAAGGAAGCGTCAGCGTGGCTGGGAAACATCCTTTGAAACGCTGCCGCTTTCGGAACTGGACACGCTATGCACGATAGATCAGTACCCCAGCGACAGTTTTATATTTCCGGCCTATGGCTGTGAGCTTCAGATCAGCGACGGGCTGGTGGCCGCTGCCTTTGCCAGCTTGCCCCAGCCGGGACAAAGCATCTTGATACTGCATTGTGTCCTGGAACTGACGGACGGCGAGATCGGCGCGGTGGTGGGAATGTCCCGCAGCGCCGTCCAGCGGCACAGGACTAAGACGCTGGAAACCATGAGAACAAGACTGACGGGAGGTATTGCAGAATGAAGCAGGCCAGATATAAGGAGCCTTTGCCCCTTGCAGTGATCGAGGCGGCCCGCGCCGGTGACGCCGGGGCCGTGGAACAGGTCTTGCAGTATTACAACGGTTACATAAACAAGCTCTGTAAGGTGCAATTATGAGAAGTTCCTTTTATACACATAGATTGTACCAGAATGCAGCCTCGTTTTCAACGAAAAGCCACTGACCCTGAATAATTCAGAGTCAGTGGCTTTTTCAATGCTACTTGAACGGTAATTTGAAATGTTGTCCTTATGCGTAGGTAACTTTTGCTTCCGCTCTTCTTCATTATGGATTCGTTTGCTCTTACAGCATATTCAGCACGAGCGTCAGGACGATGAACGCAGCGCCGACCCACTTGGTGGCACGCGCAAGACGGGCATCCGTGCTCTTGGCCTTGTTCTTGGCCATGAAGGAATCGGCCACGCCGCCGATTGCACCGCTTAAGCCGGCGGACTTGCCGCTCTGGAACAGGACGATGCCGATGACGATGAGACCGCAGAGAAGCTGAAGAATCGTAACGAATAAAGTCATGGTGAAAACCTCCAAATTGTTGAACGTGTGATCACGCTATATTCACAGGTACTCATAATACCATAGAAAGGTGCGGAAAGCAAGCCTATTTTTCAATTTCTGCCGCTTTCTGCGCTCAGAGCATTGCGACCTTGGGGTGCGGCAGGCTGATGGACGGAGCCTCGGGCGGCTGCGGCTTTTTCGGGGTGGCCTCCTGCGCGTGCAGCGCGCGCTGCGCCGCGGTGAGCATCAGCTTGATGCGGTTGAGCTGGTTCACTTCGCTCGCGCCGGGGTCATAGTCGACAGCGACAATGTTTGCGCCGGGATAGGCCGCGCGCAGCGCCTTGATGACGCCCTTGCCGACCACATGGTTCGGCAGGCACGCAAACGGCTGGATGCACACGATGTTCGGCGTGCCGGAGGTGATGAGCTCTGCCATCTCACCGGCGAGGAACCAGCCCTCGCCGTACTGGTTGCCGATTGAAAGGAAGGGCTTGGCAAGCTCCGCCACATGGTTGATGGCCATGGGGGGATCAAAGCGCTTGCTGGCCTTCAGCGCTTCGATCGCGGGGCAGCGCATGCGCTGAAGTGCCGGAATGCCGAGCTTGGCGCTGGCCGAAGCAGTCCACCCCTTTCCAAGGTGGGTGTGCTTGAAGTCCTGCTCATAGATCGTGGCGGCAAAGAAATCGAGAAGATCGGGAACGACCGCCTCTGCGCCCTCGCGCTCCAAAAGGTCGACGACGTGGTTGTTGGCGAGCGGCATGTACTTGACGAGGATCTCACCGACAACGCCGACGCGGGGCTTGCGGATCGTTTCGTCGATGGGGAAGGCGTCGAAGTCCTCGACAATGCCGCGGCAGAGCTGGGCGTAGCGGTACTTGGGATGCTCGCTCGTGAGCGAGTCGATGCAGATGTCGCGCCACTTGCGGTGCAGCGCGTTCGCGCTGCCTTTTTCGAGCTCATACGGGCGCACGCGGTACAGGCAGCGCATCAGCAGGTCACCAAGCACGATACCGTGCGCGGCGTCCAACAGCAGTGACGGCGAGATGCGGAAGCCCTCGTTCGTCTCCATGCCGTTGGCGTTGAGCGAGATGACAGGGATGTGTTCAAGGCCCGCTTTTTTGAGCGCGCGGCGGATGAAGGCGATGTAATTGCTCGCGCGGCAGCAGCCGCCGGTCTGCGACATGATGAGGGCGAGGTGGTCGGTGTCGTACCGGCCGGAGGTCACGGCCTCCATCAGCTGGCCGACCGCCGTGATCGAGGGATAGCAGGCGTCGTTGTTGACGTACTTGAGGCCCGCGTCGATGGCGGCGCGGTCGTCGTTTTGCAGTACCTCAAAATTATAGCCGTGGTGGCGGAAGATAGGCTCGAGAATGTCAAAATGGATGGGACTCATCTGGGGGGCGAGGATGGTGTAGTGCTGCTTCTGCATCTCCTTGGTGTAGTAGACGCGCTCGAACGGCTGTACGTGAGAGGTCGAATGGATCCCGCGCTCGCGCCGCATGGCGACGGCGGCGAGCAGCGAGCGGATGCGGATGCGCACCGCGCCGAGGTTGTTGACCTCGTCAATCTTGAGGCAGGTGTAGAGCTTGCCGCCCTGCTCCAAAAGCTCGCAGACCTCATCGGTCGTGACGGCGTCAAGGCCGCAGCCGAACGAGTTGAGCTGAATGAGCTCAAGATCGTCGCGCCCGCAGACGAATTCCGCCGCGGTGTAGAGGCGGGAGTGATAGACCCACTGGTCATTCACGCGCACGGGGCGCTTGGGGACAAAGTCGATGGGCAGGCAATCCTCGGTCAGCACCGTCAGGCCGTAGGCCGCGATGAGCTCGGGGATGCCGTGGTTGATCTCGGGGTCGACGTGGTAGGGACGTCCGGCGAGCACAATGCCGCTGCCGCCGTTTTTCTCCATGTCGGCGAGTGCCTTCGCGCCCGCGGCGCGGACGTCGGCCTTGGCCCTGCGTTGCTCTTCCCACGCGAGGTGGGCGGCATGGCGCGTTTCCTTTTCAGGAATGTTCCATACTTCCTTACAGAACTGGACGAGACGGTCGGAGGCGACCTTCTCGTTCGTGAAAGCGAGGAAGGGATGCAGGTAGCGCACGGAGCCGTCGGTCACGGCTTCGACGTTGTTCTTGATATTCTCGGGATATGAAACGACGATCGGGCAGTTGAAGTGGTTCTGCGCGCCTGGCACTTCCTGATGTTCGTAGAACACGCAGGGGTGGAAGATGGTCTTGACGCCGTGGTCGATAAGCCACTGGGCGTGACCGTGGGCGAGCTTGGCGGGATAGCACTCGGATTCCGACGGAATGCTCTCCATGCCCAGCTCGTAGATCGCGCGCGTGGAGAACGGGGAGAGGATGACGCGGAAGCCGAGGTCGCGGAAGAACGTCGCCCAGAACGGATAGTTTTCATACATGTTCAGCACGCGCGGGATGCCGATCTCGCCACGCGGCGCATTTTCCGACTCGAGCGGGGGATAGGCGAACATGCGCTCACGCTTGTAGGCGAAGATATTTTCGCCGGGTTTGGCAGCGCTTTCGCCGCGCAGGGCTTTTTCGCAGCGGTTGCCGCTCACATGGCGGCGGCCGCCGGGGAAGACGCTGACCGTGAGCATGCAGTGGTTCTGGCAGCCCTGACAGCGTGCGGCGGAGGTCTTGTACGTGAGCTGCTCGATCTCCTCAAGCGGGAGCATTGTGCTCTGCTGCCCGTGGTAGCGGTCGCGCGCGAGCAGTGCCGCGCCGAACGCGCCCATGATGCCCGCGATGTCGGGACACGTGACCTGCGCGCCGGAGATACGCTCGAACGCGCGCAGCACGGCCTCGTTGAAGAACGTGCCGCCCTGTACGACGACGTGCGAGCCGAGCTCGCTCGCGTCGGAGAGCTTGATGACCTTATAAAGAGCGTTCTTGATGACGGAGTAGGCAAGGCCGGCGGAGATATCGGAGACGCTTGCGCCCTCCTTCTGCGCCTGTTTGACGTTGGAGTTCATAAACACCGTGCAGCGCGTGCCGAGGTCGACGGGGGCCTTGGCAAAGAGCGCTTCGTGCGCGAATTCCTGCGCTGTCATGCCAAGAGAGTTGGCGAAATTTTCGAGGAACGAGCCGCAGCCGGACGAGCAGGCCTCGTTCAGAAGCACCGTGTCGACCGCACCGTCCTTGAGCTTGATGCACTTCATGTCCTGTCCACCGATATCGAGCACGCAGTCGACCTTGGGGTCGAAGAACGACGCGGCGGTGCAGTGGGCGATGGTCTCGACCTCGCCCTCGTCGAGCGAGAACGCGGACTTGAGCAGCGTTTCGCCGTAGCCCGTGGAGCAGGAGCGCGCGATATGTGCGCCTGCGGGAAGATGCTCGCGCAGCGTATGTACCGCCTGCATGGCAGTCTTGATGGGATTGCCCTGATTGTTGGCGTAGAACGAGTACAAAAGCTCGCCCTTTTCGCCAACTAACGCGAGCTTTGTCGTCGTCGAGCCCGCGTCGAAGCCGAGAAAGCAGTCGCCATTATACGTTGCAAGATCGCCGCGCGGCACGACCGCCGTATGGTGACGGGTGCGGAAGGCCTCGAGGTCGGCTTCGTCTTCAAAGAGCGCCGGCAGGCGCTTTAATTCAAAATCCATCTGCACGCCGCTGTCGAGACGCTTGATGAGCGCGCTGAGCGGCTGCGCCTCGGCGGGCGTTTCGTCGATGGCCGCGCCGGTGGCGGCGAAGAGATGAGAATTTTCAGGGTCAATGGTCGTCTCATCCGTCAGCTTCAGCGTGCGGATAAACGCGGCCTTGAGTTGGGGGAGGAAGTGCAGCGGCCCACCTAAGAACGCGACATGGCCGCGGATGGGCTTACCGCAGGCAAGGCCCGAAATGGTCTGGTTGACGACCGCTTGGAAGATCGAGGCGGCAAGGTCGGCCTTCGTCGCACCCTCGTTGATGAGGGGTTGGATGTCCGTCTTGGCGAACACGCCGCAGCGCGCGGCGATGGGGTAGATCTGCTGATAGTGCGCGGCCTCGCGGTCGAGACCCGAGGCATCGGTCTGCAGCAGGGCGGCCATCTGGTCGATAAACGAGCCGGTGCCGCCGGCGCAGACGCCGTTCATGCGCTCTTCGAGCCCACCTTTGAAGTAGATGATCTTGGCATCCTCGCCGCCGAGTTCGATGGCGACATCCACCTGCGGCGCGACGCGCTCGAGCGCCTGCGCGACGGCGACGACCTCCTGCACAAAGGGAATGCCGAGCGCCTTGGCAAGGTTGATCGCGCCGGAGCCGGTGGCGCGCAATTCGAGCGCGCACTCGCCGAGCGCTGCGCGCGCCTGCTTGAGTAAGTCGGACAGTGCGCGCTGTGTGTGGGACAGATGGCGCTGGTACTGCCCGAAGATCATTTGTCCGTTTTCATCCAGCACGACGAGCTTGACCGTGGTGGAGCCTACGTCGATGCCTGCTTGATACGTTTTCATGGGGAACCTCTCTTTTCATGTCGATGCGATTTGGCGGTAAAAGAGTCCCGCCGATTTTCAAATTATCATTATAATTGTATGTCTGATGAGGACAAGAAGTAAAGTTTAGGGTCTGTTAAGAAAATGAACAAAAATTTACAAATATTTTTGGCTTGACATACCTCGTAACTCTATGTATACTGCAAGCATAGATACTCTATGTATCATCGGAGGTGCAACATGAAGAAAAAGAGCATTGACCACACGCAGCTTCTACTGCTCAAGCTCCTCTCGACCGAGGACATGTACGGCTACCAGATCATTCTGGAGCTGGCGCGCCGCTCGAGCAATGTCTTCGAGATGAAGGAGGGCACGCTCTACCCCGTGCTGCACGGGATGGAGAGCGAGGGGTATGTGGAAGCCTATGAAAAGGCGGCGCCCACAGGCCGCGTGCGCAAATACTATCACCTCACGCGTGCCGGGCGGGCCGCGCTCACAGAAGAGGAGAAAGCCTGGCAGGAGTACAGCGGCGCAGTGAACGCCGTGCTGCACTTTGCTTAAAAAGGGTGAGGCTATGAACAGAAACGAGTATTGCGATCGCGTGCTCGCGCAGGTCGGCCGGCTGACGGCTGACGAGGCGAACGATCTGAGAAATGAGCTCGCCGGTCACATCGAAGACCACGCCGAAGCGCTGGTCGAGCACGGCTATACGGAGGAGGATGCCGCTGCGCGTGCGGTGGCGCTGATGGGAGACCCGGAGGAGACGGGCAGGGCCCTGCGCGAGCAGTACCGCCACTTCTGGCTCGTCATCGTGCAGCACGCCGCGATTTTCGTCACGATCGTCGCCTGCGTGCAAGGCTTTTTTATGCTGCCGATGCTCAGCGGCGTGTACGAGAGCCTCCGCGAGCGCGTGAGCCCGACGGTGAACAGCATTTCATGGGAAGAGCTCGACGGCGCGGCGGACCTGCGTGAGCGCATTGCCGTCGGCAATGACATTGTGCAGCTCAACCGCATCGAATACGGCGTGCGCGAGGGAGAGCGGCAGGCGGTGCTCTGGGTGAGCAGCTATGACCGCATTCCGGGGCGAAAGGTCTATGAGCGCCTGTTCGAGACGATGTCACTGCAAAACGAGCGCGGCAAGACGGTGTACGATAGGGATGGTGTCCGGTATTCCAGTTGTTGGGGCAGCAGCGGCAGCTTGTATGTGCACTATGGCCAGCATACCGTGCCGCTTGAAGAGGGCGATACTTACGTGACGTTCGTCTACGACCGCTTCGGCGAGCGCATCGAGACGAGGATCGAGCTTCCGGAAGGGGGAACGCAGCCATGAAAAAGCAGAAGATCGAAAAGCGGCCGACGAGAGCGCGCCGCGCGGTCAAGAGCGTTGTCATCATACTCTGCGCGCTGCTCATCTGCAATATGCTCGGCGGCGGACACCTGACGCGCGCCATGGCTCTGCGCGACGGCGAACAGCGCTACGGCGTGTATGAAAAGACGCACGAGATCACATCCCTTCCCGCCGAGAACATCTATAAGACGCTGCGCGTCACGCTGATGGCCAGCGAGAATGTGACCTATTGCGGCGCGAGCCATTTCTACACCTTGCTTGGCTGGCAGGACGATTTCGGTGTGCCGCTTGACTGCTCAGACGGTGAGAGCATTCACGCGGGCTGGTGGGATATGGCGCGCAACGGCGTCGTAAGGGATATCTTTTACTGGGGACGCGTCGACGATGCCGCGGTCGATAGCGCCGTGATCGAGCGATACCGCGCGGTTTCACAAGATGAAACCGGGGACTACACCTTTGAGAAACGTGAAGCATTCGCCGCTGAGTTGATTGAAGACGGCGATTATCGGTATTTCCTCACTGGCGGAGTGGCGACAGAGGCCAACTATGGCGACTATGGATGGGATCGGGTGTATTTTGTCGGATACGACGCCTCGGGCGCAGAAGTGCTGCGCTATGAGATCGAGCGGCAGATGAGTACATCGTTCGCTTAAAAGAAGATCGGAGAGCGCTGCGGCGATGCCGCGGCGCTCCTTTTATCAAGTAGTAAATAAAGATGAACTTTCGGTGAATTCTCGACCGCGCCGGTTGACGGTAAAAGGTCAAAATGATATTCTACTCTGGAATTCTTATTCATTCATTTCCTCAGAAAGAAGGCAGGATATGCTGAAGCTGCAACAGATCGTCAAGGATTATCAGGCGGGCGACACCACCGTCCACGCCCTGCGCGGCGTGAGCTTACAGTTCCGTGAGAGCGAGTTTGTCGCCATCCTCGGCCATTCAGGCTGCGGCAAGACGACGCTGCTCAACATTATCGGCGGGTTGGATCAGTACACGAGCGGCGACCTTGTCATCAATGGCAAATCGACGAAGGACTTTTCTGATTCGGACTGGGACAGCTACCGCAACCACTCCATCGGCTTTGTCTTCCAGAGCTATAACCTCATTCCGCACCAGACGGTATTGAGCAACGTGGAGCTGGCGCTCACGCTCTCGGGCGTGAGCAAGTCAGAGCGCCGCGAGCGCGCGAAAAAGGCGCTCGAGAGCGTGGGCCTTGGCGACCAGCTCGACAAAAAGCCGAACCAGATGTCTGGCGGCCAGATGCAGCGCGTCGCCATCGCACGAGCGCTCGTCAACGATCCGGACATTCTGCTCGCCGACGAGCCGACCGGCGCGCTCGACAGCGAGACGAGCGTGCAGGTGATGGAGATCTTGAAAGAGATCTCCAAGGACCGTCTCATCATCATGGTGACGCACAACCCCGAGCTTGCCGAGACCTACGCGAGCCGCATTGTGCGCTTAAAGGATGGCGAGATCGTGGACGACAGCGCGCCCTATGCCGGCGGAACGGAAAAGCCCGCGGCGCAGGGAAAGGAGAAAAAGCCATCGATGGGCTTTGGCACGGCGCTGTCGCTGTCGCTCAACAACCTGATGACGAAAAAGGGACGGACGTTTTTAACGGCCTTTGCCGGCAGCATCGGTATTATCGGCATCGCGCTCATTCTGTCGCTGAGCAATGGCATCCAGACCTATATCGACCGCGTGCAGGAAGATACGCTATCGAGCTATCCCTTGACCATCGAGGCTGAGAGCATGGACATGTCCAGCATGGTCAGTTCGATGATGGGCGTCCATGCGCAGGACGAGGGCGACGGGGAGCAGCATGACCTCGACGCCGTCTACTCCAACAACATTATGTACGACATGATGAGCTCGTTTGCCTCGGCGGAGACGCAGACGAACAATTTGAAGGACTTCAAGACCTACCTCGAGGGCGACAACGAGCTTTCAAGCCACATCAGCTCCATTTCCTATGACTACGACCTCGGCATGAGCATCTACGCCAAGGACACCGACGGCAAAGTCTTCAAGTCCGACGTGACGGAGCTTTTGCAGACCTGCATGAGCGAGCTCTACGGCGGCGATTACAGCAGCTATTTCGAGCGCTTCGGCTCGGCTTACTCCGCGATGGAGACCTGGGAGCAGATGCTCCCGCCGCAGGATAGTGAGAGCGGCGAGCTCGTGGGCGGCCTCCTGCACGAGCAGTATGACCTCATCTACGGCTCCTGGCCGCAGAATTACGACGAGGTCATGCTTATCGTCAACAAGGACAACGAAATTTCCGACCTTGTCATCTATTCGCTGGGCCTGAGCGCACAGGACGAGGTCGTGGAGTCGATGCAGCACATGCTCGACGGCTCGGAATTCGACAGCAAGGACATCCAGAGCTGGAGCTATAAAGACCTGTGCAATATGAGCTTCAAGATCGTCCTGCCCGCTGAGCGCTACCAGTACGATTCCGCAAGCGGCACATATACCGACGTCAGCACGACGGACACGGGGCTCGACTTCCTCTATAACTCCGACGATGTCGGCACGCGCGTGAAGATCGTCGGCATCCTGCGCCCGAATGAGAACGCGGTATCCTCGATGCTCTCCGGCGCGATCGGCTACACGTCCGCGCTGACGGACTACCTCGTCGAAAAGGCGGGACAGACCGAGATTTTACGCAAGCAGAAGGCCGACCCCGCGACCGACGTTATCCTCGGCCTGCCGTTCCTGACCGATGACTACTCCGTGAGCGACGAGCAGAAGGAAGCGGACGTGACGGACTATCTCGAAACGCTTTCCGTCACCGAGCGTGCCGCGGCCTACACCGCGATGATGAGCGTGCCGAGCAAAGAGTATCTCTCCGCCATCGTGGACCAGCAGATGGGCTCGCTCGACCGCGCGAGCATCGAGCAGATGGTCATTTCGACCTACGCCCAGCAGATGAGCGTGGATGAGGCGACCGTCAAGTCCTATATTGCGCAGATGGACGACGAGACGCTTTTCGGCTACGTGGAGCAGTCTATCCGCGAGCAGGTGACAGAGCAGTACGCCGCGGGCGTGCAGGCGCGGCTTGCCAACATGACGAGCGACCAGCTCGCCATGGCGCTTGACTTAGCGCTCGAAAAATCGCCCGCTGTCACGCCGCTGACGAGCGAGCAGTACAACTGGCTCTATGATAACTACATGCCTGCGACGGTCTCGAACGGCACGTATGAGGACAATTTGAAGCTGCTTGGCGACGTCGACCTCGCAAGTCCCAAGACCATCAACATCTACGCCTCGACCTTTGCCGACAAGGACGCCATCGCCGATGCGATCAAGCAGTATAACAACAGCGTTTCCGAGGACGACCAGATCGACTACACCGACTATGTGGCGCTTCTGATGAGCTCGGTCACGACGATCATCAACGCCATCAGCTATGTGCTTATCGCATTCGTCGCGATCTCGCTCGTCGTGTCGAGCATTATGATCGGCATCATCACGTATATCTCGGTCCTCGAGCGCACGAAGGAGATCGGCATCCTGCGCGCCATCGGCGCGAGCAAGCGCGATATCTCGCGCGTGTTCAACGCGGAGACGCTCATCGAGGGCTTCTGCTCCGGTGCCATCGGCATCGGCATCACGCTATTGCTGATCATCCCGATCAACCTCGTCGTGCACCACCTGACGGGTATCGAGAGCCTGAACGCCATCTTGCCGGTGGCGGGCGGCGCGGCGCTCGTGGTCATCAGCATGCTTCTCACGTTTATCGCCGGCCTCATCCCCTCCGGCATCGCCGCGCGCAAGGACCCTGTCGAAGCGCTGCGCACCGAATAACACGATATTTGACCTTCAAAAAGGACGTTTTCCGACGGAAAACGTCCTTTTTCTCTTTTACCGCGATTTTACAAAAGGCGACTTTCTGATTTTACAACCTGCCTTTATGATGGCAAATGTAGCAAGGAACAACATCTTGGAAAAATGGAAAGGAAGTATTTCAAATGAAAAAGTTTCTCACTCTTGCGCTGACCGCTGTCATGGCGCTGAGCCTGCTGACCGCCTGCGGCAGCAAGAACGACAACAGCGCCGACACCAACACTGACGGCAGCAACACCGAAACGACCCTCTCCGGCACCGTCTCGACCGACGGCTCCACCTCGATGGAAAAGGTCATCAACTCTCTTGGCGAATCCTTCATGGCCATGAACAAGGACGTGAAGTTCACCTATAACCCCACCGGCTCGGGCTCCGGCATTCAGGCCGTTAGCGAAGGCCGCTGCGACATCGGCCTTTCGAGCCGTGCGCTCAAGGATGACGAAAAGGCCTCCGGCCTTGTTGAGACCGTCGTCGCGCTCGACGGCATCGCCATTGTCGTGAACCCCGAGAACCCTGTCTCCGATCTCGACATTGACACCATCGCCAAGATCTACACCGGCGAGATCACCAACTGGAAGGACGTCGGCGGCAACGACGCCGAGATCGTGCTCATCGGCCGTGAGGCCGGCTCCGGCACGCGTGACGGCTTCGAGTCCATCACCGACACCAAGGACGCCTGCCAGTACCGTCAGGAGCTCACCTCCACGGGCGACGTCATCAACACCGTGTCCCAGAACCCCGACGCCATCGGCTATGCCTCCCTCTCCGCGGTCGGCGACAGCGTCAAGGCGCTGACAGTCGGCGGTGTGGAAGCCACGGAGGCGACCGTCAAGGACGGCAGCTATGTGGTCCAGCGTCCGTTCGTGCTCGTCACGAAGGAGGGCACCGAGCTTTCCCCCGCGGCACAGGCCTTCTTCGACTACGCGCTGTCCGCTGACGCGGCAAGCATCATCGCCGCTGCCGGTGCGGTCGCAGCCAACTAACAGAACACAGGAACCATCACGGGAGGCGGCGTGAGCCGTCTCCCGCTGACAGCAAAAAGAGGAAACAATTATGGCGCAGAAGAAAAAAATGTTTGAAGCCGTCGTCCACGGTATTTTTCTGCTTCTCGGCCTCATTACGGTCGGATGCGTGCTGCTGATCACGGTGTATCTCATCATCTCCGGCATCCCGGCCATTCAGAAGATCGGCCTTGTGCCGTTTCTCACGGGCAAGGTGTGGTCGTCGACGTCAGCGGAGCCGAAGTACGGCATTCTGCCCTTTATTTTAACGAGTGTTTACGGCACGGCAGGCGCGATCGTCCTCGGCGTGCCCATCGGTTTTTTGACGGCGGTATACCTCTCCAAGGTCGCGCCCAAGAAGGTCCGCACCGTGCTGGAGGCCGCCGTCAGCCTGCTCGCGGGGATCCCGTCGGTCGTGTACGGCCTTGTCGGTATGCTGGTGCTCGTGCCTGCCATCCGCAAGACGTTCCACCTGCCGGACGGCGCAAGCCTGTTTGCGGCCATCATCGTGCTGGCCGTCATGATCCTGCCGTCGATCATCAAGGTGAGCGTCACGGCGCTCGAGGCCGTTCCGCATGAATATGAGGACGCCTCGCTTGCCCTCGGTGCGACTGAGGTCGAGACCTATTTCCGCGTCTCCGTTCCGGCGGCAAAGAGCGGCATCGCCGCGGCGGTCGTGCTCGGTGTGGGCCGCGCCATCGGCGAAGCGATGGCCGTGATGATGGTCTCGGGCAACGTGTCGAATATGCCAACGTCGATCTTTGAGAGCGTCCGCTTTCTCACAACGGCGGTCGCGAGTGAGATGTCATATTCAAGCCCGGGCAGCCTCCAGCGCCAGGCGCTGTTTTCCATCGCACTGGTGCTGTACCTGTTCATTTTGCTGATCAATGCGGCGCTCAACTTCTTCTTAAAGCGCGACAAGGAGGGTAACTGATGCTGAAAATGCAGTCCTCGGCCCGCCGCAAGGCCTATATCACGGCGATGAAGCTCCTGATGGGCGTCGCCGCAGTATTGACTTGCGCGCTCGTAGTCGGTATGATTGGTTATATATTGGGCAACGGCATTCCGAACATCACCTGGGAGATGCTCTCCACCGCGCCGAGCTATCTTGCCAACCGCGTCGGCATCCTGCCGGACATCCTGAGCACGCTCTACATCGTCATCGCGACGCTTTTAATCGTGCTGCCGCTCGGCGTGGGCGCGGCCATCTACTTAAATGAATACGCCGCGAACAAAAAGCTCGTCTCCATCATCGAATATGCGTCCGAAACGCTCTCCGGTATCCCGTCGATCATCTACGGCCTTGTCGGCATGCTGATCTTCTGCAAAAACGGCACGTCGCTTCTTGCGGGTGCGCTGACGCTGACGATCATGAACCTGCCGACCATCATGCGCACGACACAGGAGAGCCTCAAGACCGTACCGCAGAGCTACCGCGAGGGCGCGTTCGGCCTGGGCGCGGGCAAATGGCGCACCATCCGCACGGTGGTGCTGCCAAGCTGCGTGGACGGTATCGTGACGGGCTGTATCCTGTCGATCGGACGCATCCTCGGCGAGTCGGCGGCGCTCTTATTCACGGCGGGCTCGGCGCACATGCTCTACAACTTCTTTGAGGGCATGCACAACGCGGGCGCGACGCTGACGGTGGCGCTGTACTTCTACGCCAAGGAGTCGAGCGATACGGGGGTGGTGTTCGCCATCGCGGCTATTTTGATGCTGCTGACGATGCTCATTAACCTCATCGCCGATCTGGTCGGCCGATACTTCAGGAGGAAACAGCAATGATACGACCTGTCAACGGAAGCGGCATGAAGCGCATGGCGCTCTTAAATGACCTTTCCTGCTTCGGCAAGTGTTCGCTGAGCGTGGCCATGCCCATCCTCTCTTCCTACGGGGTGGAGACGGTACCGCTGCCGACGGCCATTTTATCGACGCACACGGCGGACGGCTTCGGCAGCTACGTCATGCGCGATATGACAGACGAGATGAAGGCCTTTGCCGCGCACTGGAGACAGCTTCAAATCAAATTCGACGGCATCTGCACGGGCTTTTTCGGCTCGGTGGAGCAGATGCATTTTGCAAAAGATTTCCTCCGCGACTTTGCGGGGGAGGATACCATCGTTGTGGTCGACCCCGTGCTCGGCGACAACGGCGCGCTGTACGGCTGCTTTACCGAAGAGTACGTGCAGGCGATGCGCGCGCTGTGCGAGAGCGCACAGCTCATCACGCCCAACCGCACGGAGGCGGCGCTTCTCGCGGGCTGCGGGATGGACGCACCGATAGAAACGCTTCTTAAAGCGCTCACGGTGGAAAATGTCATCATCACCGGCGTCCACCGCGGGGAGGAGATCGGCTACTGCGCGCGGCTGAACGGGCAGTATATGGAAATTTTCAAGCCCTGCCTTCCGCAGACGCTGCATGGCACGGGTGATGTGTTCGTCTCCGCCCTGTGCGGCGAGCTGATGAACGGTAAAGGCATGCCGCAAGCCCTGAAGGACGCGGCGGAATTCTGCGACGACTGCGTGCAGAAAACGGCAAAACGCGGCGAGAGCCACTGGTACGGCCTCGCCTTTGAAGACAAATTGAAAGAGGGGAGAGGGCTATGAACAACATCCTTTCCGTTGAGAACCTGTGTCTGTGGTACGGGAGCCATCAGGCGCTCAAGGACATCAACATTGAAATTCCCGAAAAAAGCATTACGGCGCTCATCGGCCCGAGTGGCTGCGGCAAGTCGACGTTTTTAAAGACGCTCGACCGCATGAACGATTTGCTCCCCGATGTGAAGATCACGGGCAGCGTCCTCTATAAGGGCGAGGACATTTTTGACGCGTCCGTCGATGTGAGTGAGCTTAGGCGTCAGGTGGGTATGGTGTTCCAGAAGCCGAACCCTTTCCCGATGAGCATTTACGACAACATTGCCTACGGTCCGCGCACGCACGGCGTGAAGAACAAGGCAAAGCTCGATGAGATCGTTGAAAAATCCCTGCGCGGTGCGGCGATTTGGGACGAGGTCAAGGACCGCCTGAAGAAAAACGCGCTCGGCCTCTCCGGCGGCCAGCAGCAGCGCCTTTGCATCGCCCGCGCGCTCGCGGTCGAGCCCGAGGTGTTGCTGATGGACGAGCCGACAAGTGCGCTCGACCCCATTTCGACGTCGAAGATCGAAGAGCTCGCGATGGAGCTCAAGGAGAAGTACACCATCGTCATCGTCACGCACAACATGCAGCAGGCGGTGCGTATTTCCGACCACACGGCGTTCTTCCTGCTCGGCGAGCTCGTAGAGTACGGCGAGACGGAGAAGCTCTTCTCCCAGCCGCAGGACAAGCGGACAGAAGATTACATCACGGGGAGGTTCGGTTAAATGAGAAGCCGGTTTGATGAACAGCTTGCGCTTTTGAACCGCGAGCTCATTGAGATGGGCGCGCTGTGCGAGGAGGTCATCGCCCTTTCGGCACAGGCGTTGACGGAGGGCAACGCGGAGCTGGCCGCACGCGTCGCACCGCTCGATCAGGAGATCGACCGCAAGGAGCGCGAGATCGAGTCGCTGTGCCTAAAGCTTCTTTTGCAGCAGCAGCCCGTGGCAAAGGACCTGCGCCAGATCTCGGCGGCGCTCAAGATGATCACGGACATGGAGCGCATCGGCGACCAGGCCGAGGATATTGCCGAGATCATCACGTTCCTCGGCGGGCGCGGTGCGGAAAACAGTAATCTCCTGCGCGAGATGGCGCGCTCGACCATCAAGATGGTGACCGAGAGCGTGGACGCCTATGTCAAGCACGACACGGCGCTTGCCGATCAGGTCATCGCTGAGGACGACACCGTGGACGACTATTTCGCGCGCGTGAAGAAGGACCTTATCAAGCGCATCGCGCAGGACCCTGATGATGGTGAATTCGCACTCGACCTGCTGATGATCGCCAAGTATTTTGAGCGCATCGGCGACCATGCGACGAACATCGCCGAATGGGTCATTTTCTCTGTGACAGGAGAGCATAAGGAGGGGTAAAGTATGATCTGGTGCGTGGAAGACGATGCCAGTATCCGCGATATCGAAGTATATGCCCTGCAATCGACCGGCTTTGAGGCCAAGGGCTTTGAAGACGGTACCTCGTTCTGGGAGGCGCTGCGCACGGGAAGACCCGAGCTTGTCGTGCTCGATGTGATGCTTCCCGGCATCGACGGGATGGAGCTGCTGCGCCGCATGCGTGCGGACGCGGCGCTTTCCGATATCCCTGTCGTCATGGCGACGGCCAAGGGCGCGGAATACGACAAGATCCGCGGTCTCGACCTCGGTGCAGACTACTATCTGACAAAGCCGTTCGGCGTGATGGAGCTCGTCTCCTGCGTCAAAGCGGTGCTGCGCCGCTGTGGCACGAAGACGGCAGCCCAGCTGCGCTGCGGCGGTCTGGTGCTCGACGAAGAGAGCCATACCGTCACGGCGGATGGAGAGAGCGTCGCGCTGACATACAAGGAATTCGAACTGCTGCGCCTGTTCCTCTCGCATCCCGGCACGGCGTTTTCGCGCGACCAGCTCATGGCGGACGTGTGGGGCACGGACTACTGCGGCGAGACGCGCACGGTGGACATGCACATCCGCACGCTGCGGCAGAAGCTCGGCGCGTACGGCGAGAAGATCGAGACCGTGCGCGGCGTGGGCTACCGGATGGAGGGCAAGGCATGACAAAAAAGATCTTTCACTCCATCCTGCTTGTGGCGGGCACGGTGCTGCTGGCGAGCCTGCTCGTCATCATGGGCTGCCTGTACGAATACTTCGGGAGCGTCGAAAAAAAGCAGCTGCGCGACGAGTTGGAGCTTGCCGCCGTCGCCGTGAAGGAAAACGGGACGGAGTATCTCTCTCAGCTCTCCTCCGAGCGCTACCGCCTGACGTGGATCGAAAACGACGGTACGGTGCTCTACGACACCGTGACCGATGCCGAAAGCCTTGAAAATCACGCCGACCGCGTGGAGGTCAAGCAAGCGCTGGAATACGGCGAGGGCGAGAGTACGCGCTATTCTTCGACGCTGCTGCAAAAGACGATGTACTGCGCGGAAAGGCTCGCGGACGGGAGCGTGCTGCGCATTTCGATGAGCCGCGCGACGGCGGGTGTGCTGCTCGTCGGCATGGGGCAGCCCATTTTAGTGGTGCTGATCGTGGCGCTGATCCTGTCCTCTGTTTTAGCCAAGAGCCTGTCGCACCGCATCGTCCAGCCGCTCAACAAGCTGGACCTTGAGCATCCGCTTGAAAATGACGCCTATGAAGAGCTCGCCCCGCTGCTCGGGCGCATCAACCGCCAGCACTTGCAGATCGACGAGCAGATGGACGAACTTCAGCGCCAGCAGACGGAATTTTCGCAGATCACAAGCAGCATGCGCGAAGGGCTTGTGCTGCTCGATGAAAAAGAGCATGTGCTGAGTATCAACCCCGCGGCGGAAAAGCTCTTCGGCACGGACGAGAGCTGCGTCGGGCAGGACTTTTTGACCATCGACCGCAGCCACGACATGAGCCTTGCCATCGAGCGCGCCATGGACGAGGGGCACAGTGAGGCGCGCGTGGAGCGCGGCGGCCGTATCTGGCAGTTTGACGTCAGCCGCATCGGCGCAAGCGGCGCGGCGGTCGGCGCTGTGTTGCTGGCTTTCGACATCACCGAGCGCGAGACAGCGGAGCAGACGCGCCGTGAATTCACGGCGAACGTGTCGCACGAGCTCAAAACGCCGCTGCAAGGCATCATCGGCAGCGCGGAGCTGCTGGAAAACGGTATGGTGAAGCAGGAGGACGTCCCCCGCTTCGTCGGCCATATCCGGAAAGAAGCGCAGCGCCTTGTCACGCTGATCGGCGACATCATCCGCCTGTCCCAGCTCGACGAGGGCGACGAAATGCCGCGCGAGACGGTCGACCTGCTCACGCTTTCGCAGGAGGCGGCAGACGATCTCAAGACCGCGGCGGCGGAGAAGCACATCGCGATTGCCGTCGAGGGCGGGAGCGAGACCATCGGAGGCGTACGGCGGCTTTTGTACGAGGTCATCTATAACCTCTGCGACAACGCCATCAAGTACAACGTCGAGGGTGGCAGCATGAAGGTAAGCGTCGGCGAGCGGGACGGCAAGGCGTTCGTCTCCGTGGCCGATACGGGCATCGGCATCGCGCCGGAGCACCAGAGCCGCATCTTCGAGCGCTTCTACCGCGTGGACAAGAGCCACTCGAAGGCAAGCGGCGGCACGGGCCTCGGCCTTTCCATCGTCAAGCACGCCGTGCAGTACCATCACGGTACAGTCGAGCTTCATAGCGAGGAGGGCAAGGGCACGACGATCTGCATCCTGCTGCCGAAGGAGTAAGTGAATAGTAAGAGAGCCGCAGGCACAGCCTGCGGCTCTCGGTTTAGTTGACGATTCTTAATAATTCTCCGCGTGGACTTCGAAGTAGCTCTGGGGGTGGTTGCAGGTGGGGCAGACGTCGGGGGCCTTGGTGCCGACGACGATGTGGCCGCAGTTGCGGCACTCCCAGACCTTGACCTCGCTCTTTTCAAAGACCTTGGCGGTCTCGACGTTGCGCAGCAGCGCGCGGTAGCGCTCCTCGTGATGGCGCTCGATCTCGCCGACGAGGCGGAACTTCTGCGCCAGCTCGGGAAAGCCCTCTTCCTCTGCGGTCTTGGCGAAAGAATCGTACATGTCGGTCCACTCGTAGTTTTCGCCCTCAGCGGCGGAGAGCAGATTGTCGGCGGTGGAGCCGATGCCCTGGAGCTCTTTGAACCACATCTTGGCGTGCTCCTTTTCGTTGTCCGCGGTCTTCTGGAAGAGCGCGGCGATCTGCTCATAGCCCTCTTTCTTGGCCGTGGAGGCGAAGAAGGTGTACTTGTTGCGCGCCTCGGATTCGCCCGAGAAGGCGGTGCGCAGGTTCTGCTCGGTTTTGGTGCCGGAATACTTGTTGGTCTTCATGGTGAAATTCTCCTTTTTCCCTCAAAATTTAATGCTCTTCCTGCGCTTTGCGGCAGGCGGGGCAGAGATAGTGAATGCGAAGGTCGTAGGACTGGATGCGCGCGCCGAGCGCGGCTTCGATGTCGTGCGTCAGGTCGGTGAACTTGAAGTCTGCGAGCGCGCCGCAGCGGGTGCAGATCAGGTGATCGTGGCGCGTGGTGTTGTCGTAGCGGTCGGGCGCGCCGGGCTGCGACAGGCGGATGAGTTTGCCGTCCGCTACAAGCGCGTTGAGGTTGTTATACACCGTAGCTTGCGCGATTTTGGAATTTTTCTGCTTCATTTGCAGAAAAATTTGCTCGGCGGTCGGGTGCTCGGTGGAGCACAGGACGAGATCGAGAATCTGCTGGGCGTACTTGGTCATGTGTTTCTCCTAAATAAGAATTAGAATAATTCTTATTATAGCGATAAAAATAGAGTTGTCAAGCAAAGAATCAAAAATAGTTTGCGTCATGCGCGCACGCGCTGCGGCATACCCTTTATGGAAAAGGGGGAATGAGATGGACCAGACGATAGCATTCCTGGGCGGCGACGCACGCATGCGCCTGCTTGCCCAGATGATGGCTGCGGAGGGATACGACGTCTGCTCGTGGGAGCTGACCGGTGCGCCAAAGCCGCTGGCGCTGTGCGACGCGCTGAAAGCAGACATCATCGTCCTGCCGCTGCCGGCGGAGAAAAACGGCTATTTGAGCGGCACAGAGCTCACGATGGAGAGCCTGCTGCGCTCGCTGCGGTGCGAGCACCGCATTTTCGCGGGCAATGTGGGAAACGACGCGTCAACGCTCGCGCAGTTGTTGGGGCTTACGATCACGGACTACTTTGCCTCGGAAGAACTGAGCGTGCGCAACGCGATCCCGACGGCGGAGGGGGCCATCGAGGCGGCGATGAAGCACACGAGCGTCACGCTGCACGGCACGCCATGCCTCGTGCTCGGCTTTGGCCGCATCGGAAAGGTGCTCGCGCACGATCTGAGCGCGCTGGGAGCGAAGGTCAGCGTCAGCGCGCGCAAGCGGTCGGACCTTGCGTGGATCGACGCGTTCGGCTACGCGCCGCTGCACACGAACCGCCTCTCCGGCACGCTGGGGAAATTCCGCGTGGTGTTCAACACCGTGCCGCATCAGGTATTGGACGAAACGCTCCTTGCCGAGCTGCCGCCGGACTGCCTGCTCATCGAGCTTGCGAGCGCGAGCGGCTTTGACATGGACGCGGTCGAAACGCTGCGCCTTTCGTATCTCAAGGCAGGGGGACTGCCCGGGCGCGTCGCGCCAGAGACGGCGGCGCGGGCCATCAAAAAGACGTTATGTCGACTCATCAAGGAGGAAGCATGAAGATCGGATTTGCCTTTTGCGGCTCGTTCTGCAACCATCCCGAGCTGCTGAAACTCTACGAGGACATCGCGCGCGAGCATGAGATCGTGCCAATCTTGTCGGAAAATGCGGCGAAGTATTCCACGCGCTTCGGCACGGCGGAGGACTTCGTCACCCGCGTGGAGGCGCTGGCGGGGCGGAAGGCCGTGCGCAATATCGTCGAAGCCGAGCCCCTCGGCCCGCAGGGGGCGATGGAAGTGCTCGTCATTGCGCCCTGCACGGGAAACACGCTTGCCAAGCTCGCCCACGGCATCACGGACGGCGCGGTGACGATGGCGGCGAAGGGGCACCTGCGCAACGGCAAGCCCGTTGTGCTTGCCATTGCGACGAATGACGGCTTATCCGCGAGCGCGCCGAACATCGCGGCGCTGCTGAACCGCAAGAACTACTATTTTGTCCCCTTCAGGCAGGACAACGCCGAGGCGAAGCCCACGTCGCTGATCGCGGACTTCCGCAAAATTATCCCGACGGCCGAGGCGGCGCTGGAGGGAAGACAAATTCAGCCGATTTTGCTGTGAAACGAAAAAAGGCAGGAATTTCCTGCCTTTTTTGCGATGTAACAATAAACTTGCGCGCGATTTTTGTCAATGCTCGCTGAACTTGCTTGAAAAATCCCCCTCGCTTCTTTATACTTTGCCATAGAGAGAAGAGAGGAGGGAGCGCGAATGGACGAAGACCTGCGCGAGACAACAGAGCTTCCGGGGAGCGGAGGGACTGCGCCGAACGAAGAGAATGAGCCCGAGACGAAGAGCATTCGCTTTGTGCCCAGCGCCTATGACCCGCGCGGCATCGAGCAGTGGCTTTCTGAGCGCGCGGCGGAGGGGAAGCTCCTGCTCCGCTACGACGATTTTGTGATCGGCGAGCCGCGCGACTGCCGCTATCACCTGGAACCCGCCGCGGACGATGACGACCCCGACGAACACCTGCGCGAAAAGCGCGCGAGCATGGGCTGGGAATACGTCTGCCGGACGAAGGACGGCATCTTCTATATCTGGCGCGGTGACAGGACTGCGCACGTCCCCACGCCGAAGGACTGTACGGACTCCTATGGCTACCGCAGACTGTGCAAAAAGCTGCGCCGCAGCTATTTCCTGCCGATGATCTTCCTGGCGGTGGACATCTGGCTCGTCTATTTCCTTTTTAGTGCCTTGAGTCTCCCGGTGATGTCGTTCCTCACGATGGAAAAGAGCGAGGTCATTCAGTTTGTGTCCATTATCTTAGGCAGTATCCTCGGTATCCTGAGCGAGGCAAAGGAGAGAAACGAGATGTGGACGCTCAAGCGCGCGATGGAGGCGTGCGAGCGCGTGGAGAAGATGCCGCGCAACCGCTGGGCGAAAGCGGACCGCGCGCTTACGATCATTGCCGGTGTATTGGCGCTCACGCTGATTTTCTGGCGAGTGAACGATACGGCCTACGGCGACAGCTATGACGAGCCGCCGCTGCCGTATATCGGGACCGAGATGCTCGGCGGCGAAAGGGGATCGGACTGGTATGGTGTGCGCGATCTCTCGACGCTGCTCGGCGGACACGTGTACTCTGTCGGCGAAACGCCGTATGCGGGAACGATCGACACTTGGATGCAGTACAGCACGGAGCTTGACTTCTACGCCCCGCGTATCTCTGTGCTGGCAACGCCCTTGACGCATGAGCTGCGCGACTACTTCATGGGAAGCGATGCGCAGACGCTTTTCATCGACGGCTTTGACGAGGCGTACTACGCAGAATTTATCAAACCAAATACCCGGCTTCCAAATGAACCGGACGAAGTCCACCAGTTTCTTATCCTGCGCCGCGGGGGAGAGGTGCTTTACTTCCGCACCGAGGCGCCCGACAGCCTGCGCGAGCATCTGGACGAATTTGCAGACATCTTTAATCAGTACAGCGAATTAGCATAAAAAGAAGTGCGTTCCTAACGGGAACGCACTTCTTTTTTGCTATCTTGTCACTGCTCTAACTTTTTGAGCTCGTCGAGCTGGCCCTCCAGCGTGGTGAACGCCTCGGGCAGCTGTGCGACGGCAGCGTCCGCGCGCTTGAGCTCGTTCGACACGCTCTCGCAAGTCGCGCCGAGCGTCGAGAGCACCTGCTCGCAGTGCCCTCTGCATGCCGCGATCATTGCCTGCAAACGCTCCCGCGTGGCGGCGTCGAGCGCGTCGGCGCGCTCACGGGCGGAGAGCTCAATGTCGGCGATGTGCGCCTTGACGCGGCCGTATTCCTCGACCTGCGGGCGGAGCTCGTCAAGCTCGCTTAAAAGGCGCTTGCGCTCCTGCTCGGCGGCGGAAAGGCGTTCGGCGTGCTGCGCTTCCAGCTCGGCGATGCGCTGCCCGGCAGCCTCCTCTTTGGCTTTCAGCTGGCGGTCGCAGTCGGCCTTGGCGCTCGCGAGCTTCTGCGCGCCCTCTTCGATCTGCGCGCGCAGCTCGGAGATCGTCTCCTGCGCGGCGGTCAGACCCTTTTTGAGCGCGTCCTGCGCGCTGGACGCGGTCGAATAGGACTCGGCAAACTTGTCGCGCTCACGCTCGGCGGCGGCGAGCTTGTCGCGCAGCTCTGCATTCTCGCGGCAGAGGCCGTCGCTCTCCTGTTCGAGCGCTTCGATCTGCTGCTTGCTCTCGAGCGAGGTTTTTTCGATATAACGAATGACATCATCGCGGTTGAAGCCGCCGAAGACGGAGCTCTTGAAGGTATTTTCCATGATTTTCCCACCTTTTCCTTTGTCAATGTTATGGTAACACAAACCCGCCGCGATGACAAGGAAAAAAGCGCGACCTCTTAAGGCCGCGCTTTTACGGTTTTATCGGAGAGGGAAGGAAAAGCTCTTGCCCTTCTTGGTGAAAGTAAAGCTCTCCTGCTCTTCGCCGCCGGCTTTGGTGCAGCGCACGCGCTCGGCGCTCACGCTGCCGCTGATGTCGCCGCAGGTGACGCTGTCGCTTGCACGGACGTTGCCCTTGACCTCGCCGCAGCGGACGCTGTCGTTTGCGGACACGTCGCCGCCGACATTGCCGCAGGTGACGCTGTCGCTCGCGCGGACATTGCCCTGCACGTCGCCGGAGCAGTGCACACTGTCGCCCGCCTGCACATTGCCGCCGACATTGCCGCAGGTCACGTCATCGCCCGCGGTCACGTCGCCGCCAACGTCGGTGCAGGTCACGCCGTCACCGGCTCTGACGCTGCCGGAGATCGTCGAATCGGTGCAGACGACGGAAAAATCGCTGTAAATATCCTGTGCCGTGCCGGAAAAGTGCAGCTCGACGGTTTTGCGGATCTCGTCGTATTTGTCGTGGCGGAACAGGCTCCCCTGTTTCGGTTGGAGCAGCCGGTGCCCCTGGAAGAGCACGGCGTGGATGGCGTCGTCATCCTCCCACGGCAGCTCTGCCGCGATGGGCAAAATCTGGCTGTCCGCTTCCGCTTTTTGGGCGGTTTTTGCCATGCTTTCGCGTCCAAAGAGCTCGTCGAGGCTGAGCTCCAGCGTGTCGGCCAGCAGCGGCAAAAGCTGCAGGTCAGGGCAGCAGACATCGCCCTCCCACTTTGACACGGCCTGATTGCTCACACCGAGCTTGTTTGCCAGCGCCTCCTGTGTCAGTCCTTTTTCTTTACGGCGGCGCAGAATGCGCGCGCCCATTGTCGATTCTTCCAAGTTGTCTATCCTCCTGCACTGCATTATAATAGTAAAGTGAGCGTTGGAAACGCGATGAGCGGGTGTCCCGCGTCGAACGGGAAGTCAGGCGCCGACGTTTCCCTCATATTCAGGCAGCACATCGCGTGCAAACGCCTGATCGCCGATCGTAACATGTTGGTCCTTCCTTGCCCCGTGCTGCAGCCGCGGCTTTGAATCACCGGTTATGGACTCAGTATAGGGGGCGTGGGGAGGATTGACAATGGCGCAGTGGTTGAATCGGGGAAAATCCTTTCCAACCGCCGGTTGGAAAATGAAATTTTCCCTGATTTTTCAAGAAAAACTCAGTGCCGGATGACGGTGATCTCGCCCATATCCTTGGTGTAGTCGACCACATGCTGGAGGAAAAGCTGCGTGATCGTGGAGGGGAGAAAGCCCTTTTTCACGGCGATGCCGATCTCGCGCGACTGCTTGACGTTGAGCGGCAGCGTGGCGACGCGGTAGCGTCCGGGCTTGATGAGCAGGCTGTGCACGATGCTGATGCCAAGTCCCGCCTCGACCATGGACAAGAGCGCGAAGTCGCTCGTCGTGTCATAGGTGACCTCGGGATGGATGTTGTAATGGTCGAGCAGACGGTTGAATTCGTAGTCTTCGATCTCCATCAGGCGCACGAAGTTCTCGTGCGGCAGCTGCTCGAGCGGGAAGACGGACGCGTCCGCCATTGGGTGATCCTTTGGGAGAATGGCGACCATCGTGTCGTGCAGGATGGTCGTCGTCTCAAAGTCGTTGGAGGCGGGGATGGCAAGAAAGCCGCAGTCGATCGCGCCGCGGCGCAGCCATTCGGAAATTTCATAATACTCGCCAGTCATCAGCTGGATCTGAATGTTGGGGTACGTCTGGTGGAAGTCCTTCAGAATTTCCGGCAGCAGGCTGATGGCAAGGCTTGTAAAGCACCCGAGGCGCAGCGTGCCGGACTGCACGCCATGCAGCTCGGACACGGCAAAGTTGAGGTCCTCATAGTCCTTGACGATCTCGCGGATCGTGGGCAGGAGCACCATGCCGTCGGAGGAGATCTCGATGCCGGAGTGGTTGCGCGTTAAGAGCTTGACCTGCCAGTCCTGCTCAAGATCGGAGATCATCTTGCTCACGGCGGACTGTGTATAGCCCAATTCGTTCGCCGCCTGAGTGATGCTGCCGGTCTCCACAGTGCGGAGATAGGCAATATATTTACGAATACTCATTATAAATGCCCTCAATAATCAACAATACCTCAAAGATTCCATTTTGGAATGCGCATATAAAAATATATTCGCTTTTCAAAACTGCTTTTGGATTATACAATATCAACAAAGAAAATTCAATGCCTACACACGGGATTTTCCAAGCAGTACAAAATTGTCAGACAAAATGTCGAATCAACAAGGAGGAAAACAGACATGATCCATTATTCCTGCATCGGTGCTACCGGTTATGTTTGCGGCGAAGTGCTCCGCATGATGGTCAACCACCACGAGGGAGAGCTTGTCAACGTGCTCGATACCTATGGTGTCGGCGATGCCATCTCTACGCATCATCCCGCTCTGCGCGGCTTCTATGATCAGGTCATCATGGACCTCACGGAGGAGAACGTCCGCGAGACCGCGAAGAAGAGCGATGTTATCATGATCCAGGTCCCCTCTGGCGACGTGGCCAAGTGGGCGGAGATCGTGCTTGCTGAGGACTGCGCCATCATCGATATCGGCGCTGACATCCGCTTCCGCGATGTCGACGTCTGGGAGAAGTGGTACGGCCAGAAGCACCCCGACGCCAAGATGACCCACGACGCTGTTTACTGCATCCCTGAGGTCATGCGCGACCTTGCCAAGGGCAAGAAGCTCATCGCCAACCCCGGCTGCTATCCCACCGCCTCCACCCTCGGCCTCCAGCCCATGCTCAAGGCCGGTCACATCGTTGACAATACCATCGTCATCGACGCCAAGAGCGGCTACACCGGCGCAGGCCGCCGTCCCGCCCTCAACAAGCTCCTCACTGAGGCGGAGAACAACTTCTGCGCTTACGCCCTCGGCGGTGGCCACCGCCACACGCCCGAGATCGAGCAGAACATTGCCTACATCACCGGCAAGGATCTGATGAAGCCCGAGACCTGGCAGTACATCAACTTCCAGCCGCACCTCCTGCCCCAGGTCCGTGGTATCGAGGTCACCATCTACGCTACCTGCGACAGAGACTTCACCAACGAGGAAGTTTACGAGCTCTACAAGGACTTCTACAAGGATGAGCCCTTCGTCAAGGTCTTCCCGGCGAGCCTGCCCGTTCAGACCAAGTGGGTCTACGGCACGAACTTCTGCGAGATGACCCCGACCTTCGACGCGCGTACCCACCGCCTGATCGTCTCCTCCGTGATCGACAACATCGGCAAGGGCGCAGCCGGCCAGGCCATCCAGAACATGAACCTCATCATGGGCCTGCCCGAGACCACCGGCCTCATGATGCCTCCGATGTATCCGTAATTTTCGGTTCGACGAGTTTCGACCCGATTTAGGCAAGAATGCTGTTAAACTAACGTTAAGAGAGGAGATCCCCCCACATGTCCAATCTGAAAAAGATCGAGGGCGGCGTTACCACGCCGCAGGGCTTCACCGCCGGCGCGGTCTACACCGCCATCAAAAAGCGCGAGAACAAGAAGCCCGACGTCGCTGTTCTCTACTCCGACCTGCCCTGCTCCTGCGCGGCCTGCTTCACCACGAACAAGTTCTGCGCAGCTCCGGTCATCCTTGACCGCGAGATCCTGAAAAAGGGCAAGGCCCGCGCCGTCGTCATCAACTCCGGCAACGCCAACGCCGCCACCGGCAAGCAGGGCATCGAAGACGCCCGCACCGTTGAGCGCGAGGCGGAAAAGCTGCTCGGCCTCGGCGAGGACGAAGTGTTCGTCTGCTCCACCGGCGTCATCGGCCAGAGACTTCCGGTCGACAAGGTGCTTCAGGGCATCCGCGAGATCATTCCCGCAAAGCTTGCCAAGGAGAACGGCTCCGAGGCTGCCTACGCCATCATGACCACCGATACCGTCCGCAAGGAGTGCGCCTATGAGCTGCAGCTCTCCACCGGCACCGTGAAGATCGGCGCGATGGCCAAGGGCTCTGGCATGATCCACCCCAATATGGCGACGATGCTCGTCTACGTGACGACCGACGCCAAGGCGGATCCCGCAGACCTGCAGAAGATGCTCTCCGCGGCTGTGGATAAGAGCTTCAACATGTGCACCGTCGACGGCGACACCTCCACGAACGACTCGATCTTCCTGCTCGCCAACGGCGCTTCCGGCGTTGAGATCAAGACCGAAGAAGACAAGAAGGCGATGGCCGACCTCGTGCTCGCCATCTGCACCGATATGGCCCGCCGCGTCGCTTCCGACGGTGAAGGCGCGACCCACCTCATCGAGGTCGAGGCCTACGGTCTGCCCACCGAGCACGACGCGCGCCTGGTCGCCAAGTCCATCGCGGGCTCCATGCTCTTCAAGGCTGCCGTCTTCGGCCGCGACGCCAACTGGGGCCGCATCATGGCCGCTGCCGGTTACTCGGGCGCTGACGTTGACCCGACCCGTGCCGACTGCATCATCAAGAGCGCTGCCGGCGAAGTGCAGGTCATGAAGGACGGCTTCGGCGCGGACTTCAGCGAAGAGCTCGCCAAGAAGGTCCTCACCGAGCATGACATTACCGTCATCGTCCGCTTCTATCAGGGCGACGGCGAGGCCAAGGCCTGGGGCTGCGACCTCACTTACGATTACGTCAAGATCAACGGCGACTACCGCACCTAATTTTTGAAGGAGGCTCCACCATGAGCGATATCGCAAACAAGGTCGAAACTCTGATGGAGGCAATGCCTTACCTTCAGAAGTATCAGGGTAAGATCATCGTCATCAAGTACGGCGGCAACGCCATGATCAACGAAGAGCTCAAGGACGCCGTCATGCACGACGTGGTGCTGCTCAAGCTCCTCGGCATGAAGCCCGTGCTCAGCCACGGCGGCGGCCCCGGCATCAACAAGATGCTCGAAAAGCTCAACATCCCCGTCGAGTTCATCGAGGGCCTGCGCTACACCTCCGCCGACATCATGCGTGTTGTCGAGATGGTGCTCGTCGGCCAGGTGAACACCGAGCTCGTCGGCTTTATCAACAAGCTCGGCGGCAAGGCGGTCGGTCTTTCCGGCGTCAGCGGTGACATCTATCACTGCCACCAGCGCGACGAGGTCCACGGCTACGTGGGCGACATCGACTATGTCGATCCCAAGCCCATCTTCGCCATGCTCGACGCAGGCTACATCCCCGTCATCGCCCCCGTTGGCACCGACGGTCAGGGCCACACTTTCAACATCAACGGCGATACCGCCGCGGGCAAGCTCGCTTCCGCGCTGGGCGCTGAAAAGCTCGTGATCCTCACCGATATCGAGGGCCTGTGCAACGACATCAAGATCCGCGACGTCATCAGCTATCTGAACATCGAGGATGTCAAGGCGCTCAAGGACAAGGGCACGATCGCCGGCGGCATGATCCCGAAGGTCGACTGCTGCGTGCAGGCCATCGAAGAGGGCGTGACGAGCGTCAACATCATCGACGGCCGCAAGCCGCACTCCGTGCTCTACGAGGCCTTCACGAACGAGGGCACCGGCACGACGATCGGCACCGCACAGCCGAGCGTCGGCATCAAATGGTAAAACATACACCCAACTTTTATTATAGGAGGACATAATAATGATCGAAAAGTTCAAGACCAACGCCGAAGTCATCGAGAACGGCGACAAGTATCTCTATGGCAACCACGTCCGTATGCCCCTTTCCATCGAGCGCGGCGAAGGCGCTTACGTCTTCGATAAGGACGGCAACAAGTACCTCGACTTCATCGGCGGTATCGCCGTCAACGGTCTCGGTCACTGCCATCCCGCGATCGTGAAGTGCCTCGAAGAGCGCGCCCACACGATCCTGCACTGCTCCAACTACTTCTACAATGAGCCCGCCGTCCAGACCGCGAAGCTCATCGTCGAGAACAGCTGCTTCGACAAGGTGCTGTTCGCCAACTCCGGCGCTGAGGCCAACGAAGGCCAGATCAAGCTCGCCCGCAAGTACGCCAAGGATCACGGCCATCCCGAGCGCTTCGTCGTCATCACGATGAAGAACTCCTTCCACGGCCGCACCCTCGCGACCTGCACGGCCACCGGCCAGTATGCGGTGCACCGCTACTTCGAGCCCCTGCCCTCCGGCTTCCGCTATGCTGAGTTCAACAACCTCCAGTCCGTCAAGGACATCATGGACGAGTACGTCTGCGCCATCCTGACCGAGCCTGTCCAGGGCGAGGGCGGCGTGCGTCCCGCTTCCCAGGAATTCCTGCAGGGCCTGCGTGACCTGTGCGATGAGAAGGGCATCCTCCTCATGTTCGACGAGGTCCAGGTCGGCTCCGGCCGTACCGGCAAGCTCTTCGCGCATCAGAACTACGGCGTTGAGCCCGATACCTGCTCCATGGCCAAGGCGCTCGGCTCCGGCGTGCCCATCGGCGCTGTCTGCGCCCGCGGCGAGGCTGCCAAGACCCTGACGCCCGGCACCCACGGCTCCACCTTCGCCGGCGGTCCTCTCGCCTGCGCGCTCGCTGCCACCACGCTCGACGTGATGATCAACGACGGTGTCATCGAGAACTCCCGCAAGATGGGCGAGTATTTCCGCAAGCAGGCCCACGAGATCATCGAGAAGAACCATCCCGAGACGGTCAACGAGATCCGCGGCCTCGGCCTGATCGACGGCATCCAGCTCAACAAGCCCTCCGGCCAGCCCGTCGTCGACCTGTGCTTCAAGGACAGCAACGTCCTGATCAACAACACCAACGGCAACGTCCTGCGCTTTGTCCCGCCGCTGATCGTCAATGAAGAGGAGATCGACATTGTCATCAAGGCTGTTGATGAGGCCATGACCAAGCTCGGCTGGTAATTATCTCGGATACTACCTCGCGTTTCTTGCCTGCGAGGCCGGCGGCACGGGTTCCCTTCCCGTGCCATGCCGGAAGTATACATGACCTCATCCCCGGCCTGCCGATGGGGGATCGGCGGGCCGGGGAGAGAGGTATTTTCTGCATTTTACATGCAGCATTTCACCCCTTGTGTTGTGCCAGTGTAAAATCCAAAAGGAGGAGTGCGATCCAAAACCTGCATCGGTAGATACCACGAGAATTGAAGAAGGAAAGAGCATTACCGTAAAACTGCGTTCACCATTCAAAAACACTTGCTATCGCTATGGAATCATGCTAAAATGAATGCATAGATATCCATACAAATAGCGAAGCGACCCCCAAAATTTCGAAAGGTTGGTAACACTATGAGTAAGGAAAAAAGAATGCCCAAACTGTGGGAAGCCCTGTTGACGCTGGCGATCCTGATCGCGGCACTCGCGGTCGGTATCATCATCTTCGGTGTTGACCCGCACGTCCCTATGTTTGTCGGCGTAATGGCTGCCGCAATCATGGCACTGCATCTCGGCTACAAGTGGGATGAAGTTGAAAAGTCCATGATGGACGGCATCTACAAAGCGTTACAGTCCATCTGCATCCTGATCATCGTCGGTATCCTGATCGGCGTGTGGATCAACGCGGGCGTTGTGCCTACGATGATCTATTACGGCCTGAAAGTCCTCAAGCCCGCGATCTTCTTCATCGCGTGCGTTCTCATTTGCTCCATCACCTCTCTTGCCACCGGTACGTCCTGGGGCACGATGGGCACGATGGGCGTTGCCCTGATGGGCATTGGCTTCGGCCTTGGCATGAGCCCCGGCATGACCGCCGGCGCGGTCCTCTCCGGCGCCTACTTCGGCGATAAGATGAGCCCGCTGTCCGATACGACGAACCTCGCTCCCGCCATGGCCGGTACGGACGTTATCACCCACGTCAAGTCCATGATCCTGCCCACCGGCATCACCTACGCCATCACCCTGATCTTCTTCGGCGTTCTCGGTGTGATGCAGTATCACGGCGGCGATGCGGATATGTCCCGCGTGATCGAGTTCTCCAACGCGCTGAACGCCGCGGAGGGCGGTATCTTCAACATCAACCCGTTGCTGCTCCTGCCTCCGGTCGTCGTTATCGTGGCAGTTGCCCTGAAGGTTCCCGCGATCCCCGGCATCACCCTCGGCATTGTTGCCGGTGTTATCCTGGGCCTCATCTTCCAGCCCGGTGCCTGCACGCTCGGAACCATCTTCGATTATGGTAAGAACGGCTACTACTTCTCCGACGAAGCGCTCGCCATGTTCGAAGCCAGTCTTTCTCCCGAAACGAGCTACACCATGACAAGACTGCTGGAAAGCGGCGGTATCATGGGTATGATGTCCTCCGTCTCCATGACGATCATCGCCATGATGTTCGGCGGTATCATGGAGGAGACCCACCAGCTCGAGGTCATCGTCAACGCCCTCAAGAAGTTTGCCAAGGGCCCTGCGGCTCTCGTTGGCCTGACCGAAGTGACCTGCGTTCTCTCCAACGCCACCATGCCCGAGCAGTACATCTCCATCGTGGTTCCCGGCCGTATGTATGCCGAGGAGTATCACAAGATGGGCGTGCACCCGGCAGTTCTGTCTTCTTCGCTCGAGAGCGCCGGTACCGTTACCTCCGCTCTGATCCCCTGGAACACCTGTGGTGTGTTCATTAAGGACACCCTGAACATCGCTCCTTGGGGCGCCGGCGGTTACGGTCCCTGGGCCATCTTCAACTGGCTGATGCCCATCATCAACTGGCTGTGCGTGCTGATCGGCTGGACGCTCAAGGATCTTGCGGGCAAGCCCTTCAAGAAGAGCAAGAAAGTCGCGCAGTAAATCAGTTAGCGACCCAACAGAAAGCTCCCTACCTAAAGGAATTAAAAAATCATGACAATGAATCGGAATCAATATCCCTGTGTGGAATTCGATCTCGATAAATTGGCAGCGAATCTGGCAGCGCTCGTAGAGCGCTGCCATGATTCGCTCATCGAGGTCGCGGGAGTCGTCAAGGCTGTGTCGTCGTTGCCGGAGATCGTGCGCGTTTATGAAGAGAGCGGCGTGAAGTTCATCGCCACGTCCCGCATCAGCCAGATGCGCGCGATCCGCGAGGCGGGTATCTGCAAAAAGCCGCTGATGCTCATTCGTATCCCGATGCTCTCCGAGCTCCCCGACGTGGTGGAGCTGTGTGACATCAGCCTGCAGAGTGATATTATCGTGCTGCGTGCGCTGAACGAAGAGGCCAAAAAGCAGGGAAAGGTGCACGAGGTCATCCTGATGATGGATCTCGGCGACCTGCGCGAAGGCTTTTGGAACGAGGAGGATGCGCTTGATGCCGCGCTCGAGATCGAGCATGAGCTCAAGAACCTGCGCCTTGCGGGTGTGGGCGTGAATCTGAGCTGCTACGGCTCTGTTTTGCCGACCAAGCGCAACATGCAGGGCCTTGTCAGCCTCGCGTCCGACATTGAGCGCGAGATCGGCCGCAAGCTTGACTACATCAGCGGCGGCGCGTCGACATCCGCCTACATGGCGATGAACGGCACGATGCCCTACCGCATCAACCTGCTGCGCCTTGGCGACATCGGGCTTCGCGGCGAGACGGACAACTTCGCTCCCGACTTTTTGGAAACGGGCGTCATGACGATCAAGGCTGAGGTCATCGAGTGCCGCGACAAGCCGAGCTTTCCGGTCGGCGAGTTGGGCGTGAACGCCTTCGGCGAGGTCGGCCACTACGAGGATCGCGGCATCCGCCGCCGTGCGCTTGTCGCGATGGGCCGCGTGGACTACGGCAACTGCTTTGACCTCATCCCGCGCATGGAGGGCATCGAGGTCATCGGCGCGTCGTCTGACCACACGATCCTTGACGTCGAGGCCGTGAAGGACAAGGTCCATGTGGGCGACGTGCTGGAGTTCGGCATCAAGGCCTACGGCCCGATGGCGTATCTCACCAGCAGCGACGGCGTTCATATGGTGTTCAAGGGCGGAAAGCAAAACGCCTGATCGAAAAGAGAAAAGAGAGAGGAAAACGGTATGCCGACGGTGAGCGAGTTTTGGGACGGCCGTGCGCAGAATTACGACGCTCAGGTCGGCACCCACTACGCGGAGGCCTATGAAAAGACAGCCGCGTGTTTCAAAAAATATCTCAAGCCGACGGATACCGTGCTGGACTTTGCCTGCGGGACGGGGATCGTGACGTTTGCGGTCGCGCCCTCGGTGCAGTCTGTGCGCGCAATCGACGTATCCGGTGAAATGGTGCGCCGCGCGCAGGAAAAAGTCAAAGCGCAGGGCGTGGAGAACGTGACCGTCACGCAGACGGATCTGTTCGACGGCTGCCTTGCAGAGGGATCTTTCAATGCGGTGCTGGCCTGCAATGTGCTGCTCTACATCGAAGATCGGAGCGCGGCGCTTGCGCGCATCCGCGCGCTCTTGAAGCCGCAGGGAACGCTGCTGCTGGTATCGGACTGCCTGGGAGAGGGGCTCACGCGCGAGCGTGTGCGCAAGTGGTTTGAATACAAGACCGGCAAGCGGCCCTACGTTGCATTTGACACGATGCGCTCGCTCGAACGGTCGGTCACCGACGCGGGGTTCGCGGTGCTGGAGCGGGAGAATCTCTTTCCCGCGCCGCCGAATTTGTTCCTTGCGGCGAAAAAGGTATAAATGCCCAAAATGTAAAGACCCCGCACACCGTTTTGAAACGGTGTGCGGGGTTTCTTTATTGCTTTTGCCTGCGGGAAATTTTGTCGAGTAGCTTTCCGCCATAGCGGAACGTCAGCTCGCCGATCAGAAGACCCAGCAGCGCTGCGGCAAACACGTCGCTCGGGAAGTGGACGTACAGGTACAGCCGCGACAGGGCGATGAGCACCGCGAGAGAAATGGCGGCATAGCCGAAGCGCCTGTCAGTCTTCGTCAGGATCGTTGCGGCAATCGTCGAGGACAGCGTGTGTCCCGAGGGGAACGAGTAGTCCGTCGGCGTGGCGATCAAAAGCTGCACGGAGGGATCGAGCCAGCAGGGCCGCGAGCGCGCGACAAGATGCTTGAGCGCAACGTTTCCAACGAGAAGTCCCACAAGGAGCCCAATCAGCACGAGCGCGCCCTGACGGCGGTATTTTTTTGTGCACAGCAGGAGAACGCCTGCGAGGATCCAGATGATGCCGGCGTTGCCGAGCATCGTGAGCTTGGGGACCACGGCGTCCAGAAACGGGCAGGAGATGTTGTTCTGGATCCAGTGAAGAATGCCCCAGTCGAGCGCCATGGACGTGCAGCTCCTTTCTGATATTATTTGTGCAGCAGCGGGGAGAGCGGCTTGTAGATGAGGAAGCACAGCGCCACGTCGATCATGCCTTTGACAAAGGTGAACGGCATATTGAAGACCATCAGGCACTCAAGAAGGCCGTTGGTCGAGGGACGGATGGCCTGATACATGCCGATGATGGCTTCAAGCGGCAGGTGATAGCATACAACGTAGGCGGGGTAGACCACAAAGTAGTTGAGAGGCACAGACAGTACCGCCATCAGCAGCGCGCCGGCGAGAGCGCCGATAAGCGCGTTCTTGCGGGACTTTTTCTTCTGATAGATGAAGCCCGCGGTGAAGGAAAACACGCTGCCCATGATGAAGTTGAAAAGCTCGCCGACGTACGCGGACGATGTGCCGTGCAGCACGGAGAACAGCACATTCTTGAGCAGCGTGACGATCACGCCGTAGATGGGGCCGAGCGAGAACGCAGCCAGAAGCTCTGGAAGGTCAGAGATATCGAGCTTGACGAACGCGGGGATGAGCGCGGGGATCGGGAACTCGATGAACATCAGCAAAAATGCGACGGTCGAGAGCATGGCGGTCACCGTCAGCTTGTGGGTACGGCTGTGGTGAGTTGCGCGGGTGGTGGGGATGGCGTTTACATTGGGTTCGGACATAAAAATACACTCCTTTTTGTCATTTCCCCTGAAAGAACAAGTCTTCCAAGGTGCATGACGCAAAAGAGCGTGAAAATTGCGTGGTAGATCGCGCGCAGCACATCTTCTCTCATCCGGACTGTGACCGTCGGTACCGGAATTTCACCGGTTCGTGCGATAAAAAAATACCGCTTGCGGACTGTAACCGCCGGTGGGGAGTTTCACCCCGCCTCGAAGACAAGTGATTCAGTTGATAGTTTGAGTATACGACAAATTTTCGGTTTGTCAAGAGGGAAAATGCTTTACAAAGACGAACGAATGTTCTATAATGGCAAAGAGAGAGGAGGCGATGTCCATGCGGGGGAGACCCTGTTCCTGCGCATTCACCGGCCACCGGCCGGGGAAGCTGCCGTGGGGAGAAGATGAAAGCGACCTTCGCTGTATCGCCCTTAAGGCGAAGCTGCGCGCCGCGGTGGAGAGCGCCATCCACGAGGGGATGGAACATTTCATCTGCGGTATGGCCGAGGGCTGTGACCTCTACTTTGCCGAAACCGTGCTGGCGCTGAAAAGCACATACCCGCACATCACGCTCGAGGCGGCCATCCCGTGTCCCTCGCAGGCGGACGGCTGGGGCGAAGCGCAAAAATCCCGCTACCGCGACATTTTAGCTCGCTGCGACTATGAGACCATGGTGCAGCAGAGCTACACGCCGGGCTGCATGCAGCGGCGCAACCGCTACATGGTCGACCATGCGAGCCTGCTGATCGCCGTGAACGACGGCGCGCGCGGCGGGACGCGTTCGACGATCGAATACGCCTTCAAGCGCGGTGTGAACGTGCTGGACATCCCACTGGACTGAAAAAGGAGAGGCCCATGTCCTTTGACTTCAAGAAAGAAAACAGGGAATTTTACCTGCCGAAGGCAAAGCCGGAGATCGTGACCGTGCCGTGCGCAAACTATATCGCCGTGCGCGGGCGGGGTGACCCAAACGAGGAAAATGGCGCGTATCAGCGCGCCATCGGTGTACTTTACGCCGTGGCCTACACGCTCAAGATGAGCAGGCGCGCGGGACACGAGATCGAAGGCTTTTTCGACTATGTTGTGCCGCCGCTCGAGGGCTTCTGGCAGATGCCGGACACGGAGACGGTCGACTATGGGCGAAAATCGGATTTTCGCTGGGTCTCTGTCCTGCGCCTGCCGGATTTCGTCACGAAAGCGGACTTCGACTGGGCGGTCGAGGCGGCAGCAAAGAAGAAAAAGCTCGACTGCTCGAAAGCGGAATTTCTGGCCGTCGACGAGGGGCTCTGCGTGCAGACCCTGCACCTCGGCTCATTCGACGATGAGCTGGAGCCCGTTGCGAAGATGGACGCATTTCTGCGCGAAAACGGGTATGAAAACGACCTGAACGACGTCCGCCTGCACCACGAGATCTATCTCTCCGACCCGCGCCGCGTCGCGGCGGAAAAACGGAAGACGGTCATCCGCCATCCCATCAAGAAGGCTTGAAAGGGAAAAAGGATCGTTCCCGCCTTGGCGGGAACGATCCTTTTTTGTGCATAAAAATCAAATATCGAACACGCCCATCACGGCGATGCCGATGACGACGAGCAGGATCATCGCGTAGTGCTTCCACGAGAGCTTTTCCTTCAGGAAGAGGCGGCTCCACAGCACGCTAGCCGCGCAGTAGGAGCTGATGATCGGCGCGGACATCGCAAGGTGCGATGTGTCCGCGATGGCATAGATATAGGCAAACTGACCGGCCGTTTCGCAGATGGCGCCGATGTACTTCGGCGCTTCGCGCTTGGGCAGCAGGCGATCCTTCTTGATGAAGACCACGTAGATGAAGCACAGCACCGCGGCAAACAGGAACGTCAGCTCGTAGGCGCAGTTCGCGCTGCCCTCGTCCAGCGTTTCGAGCACGCGGTTGTCGGCGAAAGTGCCGGCGGCGTCGAGCAGGCAGTAGGCGACGGGAAGCGCAAGGGCCAAAAAGCTCTTGGAATACTTGCGGTTGCCCTCCGCCTGACGGGCGGCGCGCAGCTCGGGGTCCTCCGTAGCGTCCACCACGCCAAGGCCGATCGCGCCTACGCAGACAAGGACGATCGCGCCGAGGGCGAGCGGGGAATAGTCCTCACCGCCGACGAACAGCAGTGTCATCACGGCGACGAGCGCGCCCGACGAGTTGCAGATCGGCGACGAGACGGACAGCTCAATGTAGCGAAGGCCAAGATAGCCGAGCGTCATCGAGCCGATGTACAGCAGCGACACGGGCAGATAGGTCCAGATAATAGACCAGCTGATCTCCGTGCCGCCGATGAAAATTTCGAACGCAGCGTGAAGACCCATCACGGTACCGACGGCAATGACCATCTTGAGGTGGGCGAGGTGATCGTCCTCTCCCTGACAGCCGATCTTGGAAAACAGGTCGCTGCCGCTCCAGCAGAGCAGCGCGATCAGAGAAAGCCAGAACCACATATTGAATTGTTAAACTCCTTTGTACTGTTATTTTTTAGATAGTAAAAACAGCGGTACGCGGGGGCGGACGGCGGCGAAAATGCCGGTTGGTCGCGGGTGTTCTGCGGATGAGCATGAATAAAAATTCTTTCTAACGGATTCTAAGAGGGAAAATCAAAGCGTGATGAGACCGGCGTCGAGCATCTTCTGCAGCGAGAGCAGCACGCCGAGCTTGGCATGGTACCACGTCAGGCCGCCCTGATAATAGACGGCGTAGGGCTCGCGCACGGGGCCGTCGGCCGAGAGCTCAATGGAGCTGCCCTGCACGAACGCGCCCGCCGCCATGATGACGTCGGAGTCGTAGCCGGGCATCGGCGCGGGGACAGGGTCGACATAGCTGTCGACCGCAGCGGCGGACTGGATGCCCTTGCAGAAGGCGACCATGCCCTCGGGAGAGCCGAGCTCGACGCACTGGATGATGTCGTGACGCGCCTCTTTCGACGACGGAACGACGGTGAAGCCGAGCTTTTCATAGCACGCGGCGACGAACACCGCGCCCTTGACCGCGCCGGAGACGACGCTGGGGGCGAGGAAGAAGCCCTGATACAGCGCAGGCATCAATCCGAGGTTCGCGCCGACCTCCTGTCCAAGTCCCGGCGCGGAGAGGCGGTAGGCGCAGCGGTCGATGCACTTCTGCGTGCCGCAGATGTAGCCGCCGATAGGGGCAAGGCCGCCGCCGGGGTTTTTGATGAGGCTGCCGACGATCATATCTGCGCCGAAGTCGCTCGGCTCGTTCGCCTCGACAAATTCGCCGTAGCAGTTGTCGACCATGACGACGACGTCGGGGCGCAGCTTTTTGCAGAACGCGATGGCCTCGCCGATGGCGTCGACCGAGATCGTCGGGCGCGGGCAGTAGCCCTTGGAGCGCTGGATGTGGATGAGCTTCGTCTTATCGTTCAGCGCGCGCTCGATGGCGGGGAAGTCAAAGCTGCCGTCTTCGCGCAGGTCGACCTGCCCATAGCTGACGCCGTACTCCTTGAGCGAGCATGGGCTTTCGCGAAGACCAATGACCTCCTCAAGCGTATCGTAGGGCTTGCCGGAGATAGCGAGCATCTCGTCGCCCGGCAGCAGGTTGGCGGACAGCGCGATGGCCAGCGCGTGTGTGCCGCAGGTGATCTGCGGGCGGACGAGCGCGGCCTCGGTGTGGAAGGCACTCGCGTAGACGCGCTCCAAATTGTCGCGCCCCTCGTCATCGTAGCCGTAGCCGGTCGAGGCGGCGAAGTGTGTCGCGTTCACGCGGTTTTTCTGCATCGCGCCGATGACTTTCGCCTGATTGAGCTCGGCGATCTCTTCGATTCCGGCAAAGCAGGGTTTGAGCTCGTCTAAAACGGCCTCGCCGAATTGAAGCACTTTGTCGCTCACGCCGAGCGACAGGTACATTTCATCTCTGTTCATTTGTCCTCCTCCGGCGTGTCGGGAAATTCGACGCCGTTGCACATTAGAATAAACCGCAGCGGATAGTCGCGGTCCAGATAGTTTTTACTGTACCATTCATAGGTCGCGGCAGGCAGGTGCCGCAGCTCGGGCGCTTCGGTGCGGAAGAGTTCGAACGTCTTCTGATCGCCTGAGAGCAGTGCCCCCAGAAGCTCGCCCTGCTTTTCTTCATAGAGGCGCGCGAAGCACGCGTCCATGATGGCCGCGCAGGTGCGCTCGTCGTCCGTACCGTAGTCCTCGCGATGGGCGAGCCAGTAGAGAAATTCGCGCGGGTCGAGGTCCAGCTGCGTTGTGACCTGCGAGAGCTTGTAGAACGCGGCCTTGTCCCCACACTTCAAAATGTCGATGAGGTACGCGACGAGCTGCTCGTCGAGCTCCACGCAGTCGCAGAAGACCTCGAACGCGTGCTTGCCCGCGTCGGGATCAGGGGTACTTTCTGCTGCGGGCGGCTTTTCCTCGGGCTGCTCCAGTTCCGCCGCGGCGTTGAGCATTTGCAGTAGTGCGCGGGAGAAATCCTCCTCGCTGAAATGGTCGAATATCGCCTCGTCCAGCTCGTCGCCTGCGCTTTTGGCGCACAGGCGCACAAAGTCCGGCACACTCATACTTTTCAGCGCGCTTTGCAGCTGCGCGGCGCGCTCCTCAGTGGTATCGGCGGTGAGCGCAAGCTCCGGCGGCGCGGGCATTGTGCCCTCGCACAGCGCGCTCATATAATGTAAGTAGCGTTCGCACAGCTCCATTGCCGCGCCCCCTCGGTTTATAATCTCTAATAGTCTATCATACGGCGACAGAAAAAGCAACTGAAAACCGAAGAAAGCCATCAAATACGGCTTTCTTTCTGAATTTTCGCCCTGAGCAGTGCGCAGTTTTCCTGCAAACGCGCATCGTCCGGTGCAAGCGCAAACGCTTTTTCCGCGTTTTTCAGCGCGCTTTCCCACTGCGAAAGGTGAAAGTACGCGATGCTCAGCAGATCGTAGGGGAAGCTGCCCCACGCGAATGGCTCGCAGATATAGGTGCGCGGCCGCTCGGTGATCGCGAGCGCGCAGTTTACCATAAAAATGACGCCGCACCAGTCCTTTTGCTGATAAAGCAGGTCGGCAAACTCCAGATACGGCTCGCGCAGGTGCGGCGCTTCCGCGATGGCGCGGTGCAGCCAGAGCGCGGCTTCGTCCTCGCGCTCCAAACGACGCAGACAGCGCGCGATGTAGCGCATCGAGGCGCAGCGCTCATCGCGCCACACGGCCTGCGGCATCGCGAGGTGCGCCTTCAGGGTCGAGACTGCCTGCGCCCACTCGCCGCGGAACATGTACTCGCGGCCTAAATAGTGGCGGTTGCGGTCGTTTTGCGGGTCCTCCCGCACGGCAAGCTCTAAAAGTGGAAGATACTGCCCGCGCGATTTGCTCGGGTCGGGGTGGTGGTCGAGCTGCACGCCCTCGGCGTCGATAAAGCGCTCGCCGCCCTCGCCCAGATATTGAAGAACCTCGTGCACCGGATTTACCCAGCGGTAGCAGCCGTTTTTGTGAATTTTGTCCGTCCAGAAGACACAGCCCTCGCGCCCATCGGGCAGAAAGCTCCACGTGTAGCGGTAGCGGGCGCGTGTTGTGTCCGGCTGCCACGCGCGCTCAAGCTTTTCGCGCCAGCCGGACCGGAACTGCTCGTCGAGGTCGATGCAGCAGCAAATATCGGCGTCCTTTGGGATGAGCTTCAGCGATTCGCTGCGCGCGACATCGAAGCGCCACGGCGAAATAACCTTCTGCTCGACGTGCGCGCCGCGGGCTCTGAGTTTTTCGACCGTATCGTCCGTTGACCCCGTGTCGAGCACGCAGATGTCGTCCGCCTCGGACATCGAGTCCATGAAGCGCTCGACAAACTGCGACTCGTTTTTGCAGATGGCGTAAACGCAGACGCGGTAGGAAATGATGATTCCTCCTTTTATATATGTATCGCGGTGCGGCTTGCGCCGCACCGCTTATTGCTCAGGTCGAGAGGAGACCCGCTGCGCGGAGATTTGCCAGCAGCGCGTTGAACTGCTCGACGACGTCCTCTACGCTTGTCGCATCGGCAACAGCTGCCGCCGCGCGCGTATCGCTCGGTCCAGTCGGACCCGTAGGACCTGTGGGTCCGGTCGGACCCGTAGGACCTGTGGGACCGGTAGGACCAACAGCGCCCGCCGTTCCTTCAACACCTTGAGGCCCCTGCGGGCCGGTGGGACCCGTTGCGCCGGTAGGACCGACTGCGCCTGCTGCACCCGCAATACCCTGTGGGCCGATGGGGCCTGTCGGTCCGGTTGCGCCAACCGCGCCGGCGGCTCCGGCTACGCCTTGAATGCCCTGCGGTCCCTGCGGGCCTGCGGCGCCTGTGGCACCCGTCTGACCTTGAGGTCCGGTAGGCCCAATGGCGCCCGGCGCACCGGGAACGCCTTGAAGACCCTGTACACCCTGCGGCCCCGTCGGCCCGATCGGGCCGGGAACACCCTGAATGCCCTGCACGCCCTGCGGCCCCGTCGGGCCCAGCACATACTGAGGCGGGAACGGCGGCGGAGGAAACGGCGCGGGGCAGGGCGGCGGGCAGCGGTCTGCACAGCCGCACGAATTCTGAAAACGATTCATCGAAAATACCCTCCTTTTAAGCTCGGGGCAGGAAAACTCCTGCGCTTCATTCTATGCCGTGGGCAGGAAGAGGTGAGCACGATAGAATGTGCACGTTTTGTGAACAATGGGAAAAAGCCTTGCAACGCTTCCGGTGGTATGCTAACATATAATAATATGTTTTACAGAATCAAAATGTTCGTCAGAACAGGAGGAGCTCATGCAGAAGAAATTGCTCATCCCCATCCTCGTCGTGCTGGTGCTTGTGATCGTGCTGATGGTGCGGGGCTGTGGGAATAAGGATGCATCACAGGATGATAAACAGGACGAAACGCAGGACGTGCAGACGGACACGTTCGACAATACGAACACGACCGGAAACGACGTGCGCACAGAGCTTGGCACGATGACCGCCAATGAAAGCGGCGGTGTCGACATCACCGTCACGGCGGACGGCCCGCAGACGACTTACACCTATACCGATGTCGCACCCGACGCGTGGTACGCCGATGCGGTCAACTACGTCGTCTCCACGGGTGTGATGAGCGGCGATGACACGCAGCATCTCTTCCAGCCGGAGTATGGTGTGGAGAGATCGCAGTTCGCCGTCATCGTGTACCGCTTTGCCGGCGGTACGCCGACGGAGGAGGACGCAGAGTTCAGCGACCTCGCGGGCGACGAGTGGTATTATGAATATGTCGAGTGGATGGTCGGCAAGGGACTCATGGGCGGCAACGGCGGGGCGTTTGACCCGAGCGGCTTTTTATCCTGCGAGCAGGCGATCATCGTGCTCTACCGTCTTGCGGGTGAGCCCACAGTCAGCGGTACGCTCGACGACTACCCCTATGCGCCCAAAGTATCGGAGAGCGGCAGGGATGCCGTGACCTGGGCGTGGAACAACGGGCTCATCACTGAAAAAGAGTGCGTCTGGTATCCGACGCAGGCCATCAGCCGCGCGCAGGTCGCGCTTTTGCTGATGCGCTATGACGCCTTGATCGGCCGAAATGCGGCGTAAATGAATGAATACGGAAAAATGCGGGCATTCTGTTCTTGACAGAATGCCCGCAAACCGTTGAAAATACTGAATTTTTGAGCTGCCTGTAAAGGAGCAAACAAGAAAAATGTCAAAAAAAGTAAGATTAACTGTTGACAAACGCCTACCCGCGTGCTAAGATAACACCTGTTCCGCGAATGGAGTGTGCACCTTGTAAATTAAACAACGAAACTTTGACAAGCACCAGATGAAAAACTGT
>ERZ1673734.77-NODE-77-length-97835-cov-133.071722_pt1 | contig 97835 bp, 95 predicted proteins | sample MGYA00580199_ERZ1673734 | MGnify/ENA primary metagenome ERZ1673734 (study PRJEB41218, sample SAMN15661742) | gut metagenome | host: Homo sapiens | place: Canada: London | collected 2015-08-20/2019-03-30 | study: EMG produced TPA metagenomics assembly of...
GTCAGGTTGACGATCGCCAGCTCCAGGTTGCTCACCTCATAGGCCGCTTTCGGCGCATCAATCACCTGAATAAAGCACACCGCATCGATGGTGACGTTGGCGTTATCCTTAGAGATGACTTCCTGGGAAGGAATATCCAGCACCTGCTCCATCATGTTGATTTTACGCCCAATTCTGTCCATGAAGGGGACGATCAGGCTTAAACCCGGCTGAAGGGTATTGGTGTAGCGACCGAAACGTTCGACGGTCCACTGGTAACCCTGCGGGACAATTTTGACGCCTGCGCCCACGATAACCAGCGCAACGAAAATAAGGACAGGAACAACGATGAGCATAAAAACCTCCTGTTTTGCATGCCGTAACGAGAAAAATTGCGTATTTGTTGAACGTAAGTATATCGGTTAACGGGCGGGATTTCGCCCCTGTAAAGAGGTGGGAACCGGACTGGTAAAATTAAAACGCCCCGCCAGGAGAGCGGGGCGCATAGCGTTACTCTTCAGACCAGGTATAGCTGAAGTCGGTGATAAACCCATCCCCGGCGTCAGCGATGGCTTTCGATAAGCCCTGATAGTATTTTTCCAGGCCGATGGCCTCTATCTGCTGGATCTGCTCGCGAACGGGAGCGCAGAACAGTACTGCATTGCCCGCTCCGACACGTTTGTTGTTCGGCGGCAGATCGCCGGTAATCCCCTTAAACCAGGTTCTGATCCCTTGCTTTAAGCTGTGCGGCGCTTTTGCAAGATCCTTCTGGCCTGTCAGCACCTGTAAGGTGGGGAACTCATTTGCATTGACGGCGGTTTTCATGCGTGCAAAGAACGCGGTAAAAAGCTCAAAAGAGCCGAGATCCGTGACGCGAGGCTTGGTGGTTTTTCCGTTTTTATTGCCCATTTTTCCGGCAGGGGCTGTAGGCGCCGGAACCACATTGACCTTATGCAGATCCAGACCAAACAGCAGATTGCAGTGCGCCCGGCGCTCTTTAAGCGGGTAGGACATTAGCACGTCAATAAACGCCGTCGCCTTCACATCGGCCAGGTCATGGTTAATCAGCCATTGCGAGCGGGCAAATTCCGCGGGGGAAACGAACCAGTCCGGCACCTCAGTAAAGCGTCTGGATTTACCCTTGCCGTCAAACTCGAGAAAGTAAGCCCCATCATCGAAAGCAAAATAGCAGTTTTTAAAGCTACCGATTGTGGTGTTAACGATGAGCGCCTTCTTAACAAAATCGACCACCTCTGCACCCATGACAAAACGCGTGAGTTCAGAAGAATTGATGACTTCCATTAATGTTTCCACATCTGGAACACCAGGCTTCAGGGAAGAGAACTCATAAAAGATATGTGTCATGTTGCTGACTTCCTGTAGTTATAGAGGTGACAATTACCGAACAAAAAGTTTAACACTTGCGATAGGTTAAGGCTATTCGCGCAGCGTAGCGGAAAGGATTATGCTAAAGGCTGTTCTTATCACAGCGGTTAACGGAATCGGAATGAATAATAAAAAAAATCTTCTGGATATCAGGGATGTTGGCTTTCGTGTGGGTGATAACACCATCCTTCAGCACGTCGATTTTTGTCTCTCTCCGGGCGAATTTAAACTCATAACCGGCCCCTCCGGCTGCGGCAAAAGCACCCTCCTGAAAATCGTGGCTTCGCTACTGAGTCCAACGGAGGGAACCATCCTGTTTGAAGGGAAAGATATCGCCACGCTTACACCGGAAAGCTATCGCCAGCAGGTGTCATACTGCGTGCAAACGCCGTCCCTGTTTGGCGACACGGTGTACGACAATCTGGTTTTCCCCTGGCACATCCGCAACCAAACGCCCGATCCGAAAAAGTTTGCGGACGATCTGACCCGTTTTGGGCTTCCGCCGGAGACGCTGACCAAATCGACTGCCGAACTGTCAGGCGGGGAAAAGCAGCGCGTCTCGCTGATCCGTAACCTGCAATTCCTGCCGAAGGTGCTTTTGCTGGACGAAATCACCAGCGCGCTGGATGACGCTAACACGCGCAACGTCAATGAGATTATTCATCGCTACGTCCGTGAACAGGATATTGCCGTGCTGTGGGTGACGCACGATTCAAACGAAATTAGCCATGCGGATGATGTCATCACGCTCAGGCCGCAGGGCGGGAAAATGGAGGAGGCTCACCGTGGGTGAACATAACATAACCAACGAATCGCTGGCGCTGTCGATGGTCCTGGTGCTGGTGGCGATTGTGGTCAGCTACCGGGAGAAGCTGGGGCTGGAAAAAGATATTCTGTGGAGTATCGTTCGCGCGGTCATTCAGCTCATCATCGTCGGCTATGTGCTGAAATACATCTTCAACGTCAATCATGCCGTGCTGACCCTGTTGATGGTGCTGTTTATCTGCTTTAACGCGGCATGGAACGCGCAGAAACGCAGTAAATACATCGATAAAGCGTTCCTCTCGTCGTTTATTGCCATCACCACCGGGACCGCGTTAACGCTGGCGGTACTGGTGCTCTCCGGCTCGATAGAATTTACGCCGATGCAGGTGATCCCCATTTCCGGGATGATTGCGGGCAATGCGATGGTGGCGGTCGGGTTATGCTACAACAATCTGGGGCAACGCTTCAGCAGTGAACAGCAACAGCTTCAGGAGAAGCTAAGCCTGGGCGCGACGCCGAAGGTGGCCTCGGCGCGGTTGATCCGCGACAGCATTCGTTCATCGCTGATCCCAACGGTGGATTCCGCCAAAACCGTGGGTCTGGTGAGCCTGCCGGGCATGATGTCGGGGCTGATTTTTGCCGGTATCGATCCGGTAAAAGCGATTAAATACCAGATTATGGTGACGTTTATGCTGCTCTCTACGGCGAGCCTGTCGACGATTATTGCCTGCTATCTGACCTATCGGAAGTTTTACAACGCGCGCCACCAGCTGGTGGTGACGCAGTTGAAGAAGACGGGGTAATATCGGCTTTTGTAGACCCGGCAAGCGTTAGCGCCACCGGGCATTTTTGTTAGTAAAGCAATGCGTACAGCTGACGACGATACTTAGACGCCAGCGCGTCACCGGTGCCGAGCGCGGCCAGGATCTCCTGGAACATCTTTCGCGCCTGACCGTCTGCGGCGCCCAGGTCCTTCTGAAGGTGACTAAACAGCAGCTCCAGCGCCTCTTCATTACGCCCCACCTGGTGAAGCTGAAGCGCCAGCTGGCTTGCCAGCGCGGCATCCGCCGGGTTGTCCGCAACCTGCTGCTGAAGTTGCTGAATTTCAGGGGTATCCGCCGCCTGTTTCAGCAGGTCAATCTGCGCCACCAGGCCCTGATAGCGGGTGTCCTGATCCTGCATCGGCACCGTTTTCAGCACGGCTTCCGCGTCTTCGGGGCGGTGCAGCGCAATCTGGGTCTCTGCCAGCAGCAGACCAATCTGGCTGTTCTGGTTCGACAGCTGCCACGCGTCTTTTAACAGCGGCAGCGCCTCGTCGTACTTGCCTTCCTGCATCAGCGCCATGGCTTCCTGCGCTTTCAGCTCTTCTTCGCGCGGCAGGACTTTATCCAGCAGGGCGCGGATCGCCTCTTCCGGCTGCGGCCCCTGGAAGCCATCCACCGGCTGACCGTTCTGGAACAGGTAGACGGTTGGGATCGCACGCAGGCCAAACTGGGAAGCCACCATCGGTTCGGCGTCACAATCCAGCTTCGCCAGAATGAATTGACCGTTGTACTGCGCGGCAAGGCTTTCCAGGACCGGCGTCAGCTGCAGGCAGTGTTGGCTGCGTTCAGACCAGAAGTAGAACAGCACCGGTGTAGTCATTGACTGTTCGAGTGTCTGTTGCAGGTTAGCTTCAGTTATGTTGACGATATTCTGTACGGACATGCGGCATTCTCTTTTATCGGTTTACTCTTTACATGGGGGTAAGCGTCGTCGCTTCAACTCAACCCTGCAAAATTTTGTCCATCATCCGCCCCGGCAGCAGGCGTTTTAACCAGCCGACGGCATGGGTCACCAGCGTCACCGGATAGCGCATTTTAGGGGTATCGCTCTCAAATGCGTGGCGCACTTTGGCAACCACGGCTTCTGGCCCAAGCGTAAAACGCGCCGCGATACCGGGATTTTCGACCGGTTGGTCCGCCTGCGTCTGGTTAACGTTTTCCGTAAAGCGGGTGCGGATGGGGCCCGGTTCAATCAGGCTGACCTTAATGCCGCTGTGGCGCAGCTCCATGCGCAACGCATCGGACCAGGCTTCAAGCGCATATTTACTGGCAGCGTAAGCCCCGCGTCCCGGCGTGGAGATCAGGCCCATCACCGAGGAGGTCATGACAATCCGCCCTTCGCCGTGCGGCAGCATGGCGGGGAGAAGGCGCATGGTGAGCTGATGCGCCCCAAAAAAGTTTGCGGAGAACTGCTGCTCCAGCTGTTCCCGCGAGAGGGTCTGTAGCGGGCCGTACACGCCGTAGCCCGCATTGTTAAACAGACCGTAAAGCCGGTTGTTGGTCAGGGCGATAACCTCATCGGCGGCCTGCTCCACGCTCTCTGGCGAATCGAGATCCAGCAGAATGCCGGTAAATCCCAGCCCTCGCATGCGTTCGACATCTTCGGGTTTGCGGCAGGCCGCCAGCACCCAAAACCCCTGACGTTTCAGTTCAAGGGCGCTCTCAAGGCCAATTCCGCTGGAACATCCTGTTATTAAGACCGATTTTTGCATAACTTTACCTGTCAGGTTCTCAGCTGTTTGACGAGTCATGTTTTACTAAAGGAGCCAGCCGGGTTGCCATCCAGTCGGCAATGAACGGCTGGGCATCGCGATTGGGGTGAATGCCATCATCCTGCATCCACTGAGGTTTCAGATAGACCTCTTCCATGAAAAATGGCAGCAGCGGAATATCAAACTCTTTGGCAAGCTTAGGATAGATCGCGCTAAACGCCTCATTATACCGACGGCCGTAGTTAGCGGGCAGGCGAATTTGCATCAGCAGCGGCTGGGCGTTAGCAGCCTTAATGGTCTGCAAAATAGTCCGCAGCGTTTGCTCCGTTTGCTGTGGCTGGAAGCCGCGCAAACCATCATTACCGCCCAGTTCGACCAGCACCCAACGCGGTTGATGCTGCTTAAGCAGGGCAGGCAGGCGCGATAAGCCTTGCTGCGACGTATCGCCGCTGATGCTGCCGTTAACGACAGACGCCCGGGACTGCCATTTATCATTGAGCAGGGCGGGCCAGGCCGCACTGGCGGCCATACGATAGCCCGCGCTCAGGCTGTCGCCCAGAATCAATAACGTGTCCGCAGCCGCCGCGCGGAAGGTCATCAGCATCAAAAACAGGAAGGGCAAATGCCAGCGGAAAACATTGTTGAAGTTCATTGTCTTAAGAAGTCCGTCGGTCAGGGAGAACACGAGCTTTCCATCCTCACCGGAGTTGAACTCATTGTCAAACGTGCCGAAACCATCGCCCTGATTGGCGAATCCGGTTCCGGTAAGTCCACGCTGCTGGCCATTCTCGCCGGGCTGGACGATGGCAGCAGCGGGGAAGTGAACCTGGTCGGCCAGCCCCTCCACGCGCTTGATGAAGAGGCGCGCGCCGCGCTGCGTGCCCGGCATATCGGGTTTGTCTTTCAGTCATTCATGCTGATCCCAACCCTCAACGCGCTGGAAAACGTTGAGCTGCCCGGCCTGCTGCGCGGTGAAAATACCCGCGAAAGCCGCGATCACGCCAAAGCGTTGCTGGAACAGTTGGGGCTGGGAAAACGTCTCGACCACCTTCCGGCACAGCTTTCCGGCGGTGAGCAGCAGCGCGTGGCGCTGGCCCGGGCGTTTAACGGGCGCCCGGAAGTGCTGTTTGCCGATGAGCCCACGGGCAATCTCGACCGTAAAACCGGGGACAAAATTGCCGATCTGCTGTTTTCCCTCAACCGCGAGCATGGCACCACGCTGATTCTGGTTACCCACGACCCGCAGCTGGCCGCCCGCTGCGACCGCCGCCTGCGGCTGGTGAACGGTGTTCTTCAGGAGGAAGCATGATTGCCCGCTGGTTTTGGCGCGAATGGCGCTCGCCCTCGCTGCTGATTGTCTGGCTGGCGTTGAGCCTGGCGGTGGCCTGCGTGCTGGCGCTCGGCAGCGTCAGCGATCGTATGGAGAAAGGGCTTAGCCAGCAGAGTCGGGAATTCATGGCGGGGGACCGGGCTCTGCAAAGTTCTCGCCCCGTGCCGCCGGGCTGGATTGAGGAAGCGCGCAAAGAGGGGCTGAAGGTGGGAGAGCAAATCACCTTCCAGACCATGACCTTTGCGGGCGACACGCCACAGCTTGCCAGCGTAAAAGCCGTGGATGACATCTACCCGATGTATGGTGACTTACAAACCAGTCCGCCGGGGCTAAAACCGGCCTCCGGTTCGGTATTGCTGGCTTCGCGTCTGATGGCGCTGCTGAACCTGAAACCCGGCGACAGTATCGACGTCGGCGACGCGACCCTCAAAATTGCCGGGGAAGTGGTGCAGGAGCCCGACTCCGGATTTAATCCGTTCCAGCTCGCGCCGCGCCTGCTGATGAACACCGCTGATGTGGCGAAAACCAACGCCGTCCAGCCGGGTAGCCGCGTCACATGGCGCTATAAGTTTGGCGGGACGCCTGCTCAACTGGAGGCGTACGAAAAATGGCTCCTGCCGCAGCTCAAGCCGGAACATCGCTGGTACGGGCTGGAGCAGGATGACGGGGCGCTCGGCAAATCCCTCGAGCGTTCTCAGCAGTTTCTGTTGCTGTCGGCGCTGTTAACCCTGCTGCTGGCCATTGCGGCCGTTGCCGTGGCAATGGGGCACTACTGCCGCAGCCGTTACGATCTGGTGGCGATCCTCAAAACTCTCGGCGCGGGCCGGGCACAGCTGCGCAAGCTGATCGTCGGCCAGTGGCTGATGGTGCTGGCGCTGTCGGCTCTGACCGGCGGGGCGATAGGGCTGCTGTTTGAAAAGCTGCTGATGGTGCTGCTCAAACCGGTCCTGCCCGCTGCGCTGCCGCCTGCCAGCCTCTGGCCGTGGCTGTGGGCCATCGGCGCGATGACGACGATCTCCCTGCTGGTGGGGTTACGCCCCTACCGTCTGCTGCTCGCCACCCAGCCGCTGCGCGTGCTGCGCCGGGATGTGGTGGCCAGCGTCTGGCCGCTGAAGTTCTATCTGCCGGTGATTATTGCGGTGGCAGTCGGGCTGTTGGCCTGGCTGATGGGCGGCAGTACGCTGCTGTGGGCGGTGCTGGCGGGCGCGGTGGTGCTGGCGCTGCTGTGCGGCGTGGTGGGCTGGCTATTGCTCAATCTTCTCAAAAAGCTGACGGTGAGATCGCTGCCGGTGCGGCTGGCGGTTAACCGACTGCTGCACCAGCCGTGGTCTACCCTCAGCCAGCTCTCGGCATTTTCGCTGTCGTTTATGCTGCTGGCGCTTCTGCTGGTGCTGCGCGGGGATCTGCTGGATCGCTGGCAGCAGCAGCTTCCGCCGGAAAGCCCGAACTATTTCCTGATCAACATTGCTCCCGAACAGGTGACGCCGCTGAAGGGGTTCCTGTCTGAGCATCACATTATTCCGGAATCGTTCTATCCGATCGTGCGCGCCCGCCTGACGCAGATCAACGGCCAGTCCACGGAGGGAAATAAGGATGAATCGCTCAACCGCGAGCTCAACCTGACCTGGCAGGCGAAACGTCCGGACCATAACCCGATCGTTGCCGGCACCTGGCCGCCGAAAGCGGGGGAAGTGTCGATGGAGGAGGGGCTGGCGACACGCCTGAACGTGAAGCTCGGCGATAGCGTGACCTTTACCGGTGATACCCAGGATTTCACCGCCAAAGTCACCAGCCTGCGCAAAGTGGACTGGGAAAGCCTGCGGCCAAATTTCTTCTTCATCTTCCCGCCGGGCGCGCTGGACGGACAGCCCCAGAGCTGGCTGACCAGCTTCCGCTGGGAAAACGGCAACGGCATGCTGACGCAACTGAACCGGGAATTTCCGACGGTGAGCCTGCTGGATATCGGCGCGATCCTCAAACAGGTCGGGCAGGTGCTGGAACAGGTGAGCCGCGCCCTGGAGGTGATGGTGGTACTGGTGACCGTCTGCGGCCTATTGCTGCTGCTGGCGCAGGTGCAGGTCGGCATGCGTCAGCGTCATCAGGAGCTGGTGGTCTACCGCACGCTGGGGGCCAGTAAACGGCTGCTGCGCGCCACGCTGTGGAGCGAATTTGCCCTGCTCGGGCTGGTGGCGGGCCTGGTGGCGGCCATCGGGGCGGAAACCGCACTGGCGGTGCTTCAGACGAAAGTCTTTGATTTTCCATGGGAGCCTGACTGGCGGCTGTGGTTAACGTTGCCCGTCTGCGGCGCGGTGCTGCTGTCCCTGTGCGGTGGCTGGCTCGGGACGCGGCTGTTGAAAGGTAAAGCGCTGTTCCGCCAGTTTGTCAGCTAGTTTACTTGCGTGATGATGACGCACCGGCATTTCTGCTGGTGTGTCATCGCTTAATAGCACAAATCGTTAATACCCATGCATTTAGTAGCACAAAACATTAAAAACCCGCCCACACAGCCCGAATTTTTCCGGTTAATATTCACCAGCTAAATATTTAGCAGCGTGTCTATCAAGGAAAAATAATGACTATAAGAAAAACAGCGCTGGCGACAATGATCGGCGCAGCAGTGGCATTGGCTTCTTTCGCATCTCAGGCGGAAATCACCCTTCTGAAACAGGATCCGCAGGCGGGAAACCCGCTGAGCCGTCTGAACTTCACCGTTGGCGGCAGCATCCGTCCTCAGTTCCAGAACATGACCGGTGATGACGGCAAAAACGGCTACAAGCGTAACGGTTTTGACGGCGGTACCCGTTTCCGTTTCGCGGCAGACTACTACCTGTTCGATGACATCAGCTGGATCACCTACTACGAGCTGGGTGTGAACATTCCGGCGCAGTTTAACTGGGATAACCACTACGCCGACGGCGCGCACGATACTTCACGCCGTATGCTCTACACCGGTCTGAAGAGCGACACCTGGGGTACGCTGACCTTCGGCCAGCAGAACAGCGTGTACTATGACGTGGTGGGCGCAAAAACCGATATCTGGGACTACGACATGATTGGTCAGGCGTCGGGTAACGGGATCAACGGCGACTACGACGGCTCTTACCGTTCACGCCAGATGCTGAAGTACAAGAAAACCGTGGGCGATGCTGACATCTACGCATCCTATCTGTTTGAAGACAGCGAATACCTGCCGGGCAACGGCCTGCGCTACAAGCGTAAAGGCGGCGGTTCACTGGGTATCGATTACCACCTGACCACCGATCTGACCTGGGGCGCAGCGTGGAACTACACCCGCGCGGACATGCGTAATCCGGACAACGGCGACAGCAAATCCTACGACCAGAACATTCTCGGCACCGCACTGAGCTGGACGCCGGATAACTGGACCTTCTCCGCAGGCGGCGGCTGGTATCAGAACTTCATGACCACCAAAAAAGTGTCCGTTAACGACTACTTCGCCGGTGATGCATGGGGTATTGAATACTTCGCAGGGTACAAATTCCCGGTCGGTCAGTATGCGGTGAAATCCATTCAGCCTTACTTCATGGGCGACCGCATTGAGTACGTGAACGGCCGTAACTACCAGCGCATCGACAACGGCGTAGGTATCAGCGTCCAGCTGGACTACGGTTTCCGCGTGGATTACGAACACGTGTTCACCTCCAGCACCGACAACCTGGGCGACATGAACCTGGTGCGTCTGCGTTACGACTTCTAAGTTGTCATGTAGGGTGCGGCCTGATGCCCTCACCCTGACCCTCTCCCACGGGGAGAGGGAAAAAACATTAAAAACGGCAACCCAGGTTGCCGTTTTGCTTTTACCTCGCCACCCGGCTTTTTTCAGCGATCAAGCCACTCGGCAATTTCTTCGTACGTCCCGCGAAAAACAATCTTCTCCGCTTTCTTCTCCAGCTGATAGCCGTACATCGGGTCGTAATAGTCCTTCAGCAGCGGCACAAGCCAGCTGAAGTGCGCGTCAGTGCTTCCAGAGCGCTGTTGTTCCAGCAGCGCGGAATCTAATAGCGCGGTAAATTCCGCGAATCGTTGCAGCCCCAGACGACGGCGGATGGCGAACAGGCCGTGATGCAGGTATTCGCTGTAGGCTTTCCAGCCCGCTTCTTCACCGTAGGCGGCAAAAAAGTCGGCCCACATGTGGTCGAAATACTCTTCGCGCAGGCGCTCAAGACGGATCTCAAACGGATCTTCGACCACAACGACAGGCGCTTCCGCCATGCGGTCGCGCAGGCACTCCGGCAGGTGGTTAGAGCCAATCATCCGGCCCTCATCCTCCAGCACCCAGCGCGCGGCATCTTTTTTTAGCAGCTCGACGGCAAGGTGATTCTCGAAGCTCGCCTGAGAAAGTTGCGGGGTGAGCGTGCGGCCAAATGACGAGCCGCGATGGTGCGCCAGCCCTTCCAGATCGATGCCCTGCGCATGCTGCTTCACCAGCAGCGTTTTGCCGTTTCCGGTACAGCCACCGATAAGCACCATCGGTTTTTGTGACTGCTCAATCGTCACCTGAATTGCCGTCTGGCGCAGGGCCTTATAGCCGCCGCGGATCAGCGGATAATCGATTCCCGCCTCTTTAAGCCAGGCCTGGGAGATATGTGAGCGCTGGCCACCGCGCGCGCAGCAAAGGTAGCCCTCAGGATGGGCCAGGCTGGCTTCGCGCCAGGCGTTGATGCGCGCCTCTCGCGTCTCGCCGTTGACCAGGCTATGGCCGAGCGTCAGTGCGGCGTCAGGACCCTGGCGTTTATAGCAGGTGCCGACGGCGGCACGCTCGTCGTCGTTCATTAAGGGCAGGTTGAGTGCGGCGGGCATCGCACCCTGGACAAATTCGATCGGCGCGCGAACGTCGATTAAAGGGGTATCGGACGCGAGGATCGCGCGATAGTCCGTTCCATCGTTCATGGTGGTTCCAGAAGAAAGCTAAGCAGCAATGGGCGGGAATTGTACGCCGGGGAAGGGGAAGGTCAACTCCCCGGCGGGGGTTACTTACTTCAGTTTTGACTGCGCCCAGACAATCCCGCTCGCGTATTCTGGCGGCAGCAGGGGAACAATCGCTTCCAGCGTGGCGCTCAGGCGGTCCGTGTCGGTATCGTTCAGGTTCAGGTGGCCGACCTTACGACCCGGGCGCACCGCTTTGTCGTACCAGTGCAGGTGCACCAGCGGCAGCTTCAGCCAGTCGTAGTTCAGATCGGTGCCGATCAGGTTGATCATCACCGACGGGCTGGTCACCACCGGCTGCGGCAGCGGCAGGTCAGTGATGGCGCGCAGGTGCAGCTCGAACTGGCTGATGGAGGCACCGTTTTGAGTCCAGTGGCCGCTGTTGTGCACGCGCGGCGCAAGTTCGTTGATCAGCAGACCCGATGGCGTGACGAAACACTCCATCGCCATTACGCCCACATAGCCCAGCTCATGCATGATGGCAGAGAGCATCTCTTCCGCCTGCGCCTGCTGGTCAGCATTGGCCTGCGGGAAGGCGACGCTGGTGCGCAGAATCCCGTCCTGATGCAGGTTATGCGTTAGCGGGTAAAAAACGGTGTGCCCGTCATGCCCGCGCGCGCCCACCAGCGACACTTCACCGCTGAAGTTTATGCCCTGCTCAACGATGCACTCGCCGTAGCAGTCGTCCGGCAGCTCGGCGGTGTCGTTCGCACGCAGGCGCCACTGCCCGCGACCGTCGTAGCCGCCGACACGACGCTTCACGATCGCCAGATCGCCCAGCATGGCGAAGACGTCATTCCACTCGCTTTTGTCGGACAACAGCTGCCACGGCGCGGTCGCAAGGCCGAGCTTGTCGAACAGCTGCTTTTGCGTCAGACGGTCGGCGATGATCGGGAAGACGTCGCGGTTCACAAAGGCGTTATGGCGCGCCAGCTCGCGGGTCAGGGCGGTTTCCGGCCAGCGTTCAATTTCGGCGGTGATCACGCTCTGATGGAACGGCACGGCTTCCGGCTCGGCGTCCAGCCCGACGGGCCAGACGGCAATACCCAGCGGCTCACCGGCCTGACGCAGCATCCGGCCAAGCTGACCATTACCAAGAACGCAAACCTGCTTCATGCTGCACCCCGCGGATCCGGGTTATCCAGCACCTCGTCGGTCTGGGCTTTACGCCACTCCGCCAGACGTTGATGTAAGTCATTATCATGCGTCGCGAGGATCTGCGCGGCCAGCAGGGCGGCATTTGCGGCACCCGCCTTACCAATCGCCAGTGTACCGACAGGGATACCGCGCGGCATCTGGACGATAGAGTACAGGCTATCAACCCCGCTTAACGCGGCGCTTTGCACGGGAACACCCAGTACCGGCACCAGGGTTTTGGCGGCAATCATGCCCGGCAGATGTGCTGCGCCGCCCGCACCGGCAATGATCACCTCGTAACCGTTCTCTTCGGCGCTTTCGGCGAAGCTGAACAGTTTATCCGGCGTACGGTGCGCGGAAACCACTTCGACGTGGTGCGGAACATTCAGGATTTCAAAGATTTCGGCGGCGAACTGCATGGTAGCCCAGTCGCTTTTGGACCCCATCACGATGGCGACACGCGCCGGATTATTGCGGGAAGACATGCGTCTTAAAACTCCTGTGGTGCGGAACACACTGCTTTCGAGGGCACAGAGAATAGCATGTAATACCGGCAAGGAAAACGGTTGCGTGGTCGTGAAATGGGCGAAAAAACGAGGAGGGTTAGAACGGGAAGGCGATCAATTCCACACCTTCCGGCGTGACTTTGACCATCGATCCTTCGCTGTGCCAGGCGCCTAAAACCACGCGATGGGCGGGCTCGCCGTTGGCGATAAGGGAATGCACATCGGGACGATGGGTATGGCCGTGGATCAGCCACTGAACGCGATGCTTCTCCATCACCTTCACTACCGCCTGCGGGTTGACGTCCATGATGGTCATCGATTTGCTGCTATTGGCGGCCTTGCTGCCCGCGCGCATTCTGGCGGCGATGCGGTTGCGAATAAACAGCGGCAGGGCGAGGAACACTTTCTGGATCCACGGGGTATGAACTTTGGCGCGAAACGCCAGGTAGCCGGTATCGTCAGTGCAGAGCGTGTCGCCGTGCATGATCAGAATATTGCGGCCATAGAGGTCAAGCACCTGCTCTTCCGGCAGCAGCGTCATGCCGCTCTCGCGGGCGTAGCGCTGGCCGATCAGGAAATCACGGTTGCCGTGAATGAAATAGCAGGGGACGCCGGAATCCACCAGCGCTTTAATGGCCGCTGCCATCTCACGGTGCAGCGGGTTCGGATCGTCGTCGCCTATCCAGGCCTCAAACAGGTCACCCAGAATGTACAGCGCATCGGCGCTTTTCGCTTCACCGCGTAAAAAACGCAGAAAACCGGCGGTTATCGCCGGTTCTTCTGTTTGCAGATGCAGATCCGCAATAAAGAGTGTCGCCACGAATTACTCGCTGACGGTCACGCTTGTGATCACAACGTCTTCTTTAGGAACGTCCTGGTGCATACCGCTGCGGCCAGTAGAAACGGCTTTGATCTTGTCGACCACGTCCATGCCTTCAACCACTTCTGCGAATACGCAGTAGCCCCAGCCTTGCAGGCTTTCGCCAGAGAAGTTCAGGAAGTCGTTGTCCGCCACGTTAATGAAGAACTGTGCGGTAGCAGAGTGCGGGGCCTGAGTACGGGCCATTGCCAGCGTACCGCGGGTGTTTTTCAGGCCGTTGTTCGCTTCGTTTTTGATCGCTTCTTTCGTCTCTTTCTGGCGCATGCCAGGCTCGAAACCGCCGCCCTGGATCATAAAGCCGTTGATCACACGGTGGAAAATAGTGTTGTTGTAGAAACCTTCGCGGCAGTAGTCCAGGAAGTTTTTAACTGTTTCAGGCGCTTTGTCATCAAAGGTTTTGATTACGATATCGCCATGATTAGTGTGGAAAGTAACCATTTTTGCATCCTGTTCCGTTATTGTGGTGCATCGACCCGTGCTCGGGTCACATATAGGGGCTTGTTATAGCATAACCACAGGACACGATCACCTTGCATTGTGTGCTGACCGTGCTCCGAATTATGGGTATTATAAGGAACAAACAATCCACACACGTGTTTACATGGAATCTTCGATGTTAAAAATCTTTAATACAATGACGCGCCAAAAAGAGGAATTTAAACCTATCCATGCCGGGGAAGTCGGCATGTACGTGTGTGGTATTACGGTTTACGATCTCTGTCATATCGGCCATGGCCGTACCTTTGTCGCGTTCGATGTGGTGTCCCGCTACCTGCGCTTCCTGGGCTATAACCTGAAGTATGTGCGCAACATCACCGACATCGACGACAAAATCATTAAACGTGCTAATGAAAATGGCGAAAGCTTTGTCGCGCTGGTGGATCGCATGATCGCCGAAATGCACAAGGATTTTGATGCCTTGAATATTCTGCGCCCGGATAGCGAGCCGCGTGCGACCCACCATATTCATGAAATCATTGAGATCACCCAAAAGCTGATCGAGCGCGGTCACGCCTATGTGGCGGACAACGGCGACGTGATGTTCTCGGTGCCGACGGACCCAACCTACGGTGCGCTTTCCCGCCAGGATCTGGACCAGCTCCAGGCCGGTGCACGCGTGGACGTGGTTGACGTGAAGCGTAATCCGATGGACTTCGTGCTGTGGAAGATGTCCAAGGCGGGCGAACCGAGCTGGCCATCCCCGTGGGGCGAAGGGCGCCCGGGCTGGCACATTGAATGTTCCGCAATGAACTGCAAACAGCTGGGCAACCATTTCGACATTCACGGCGGCGGTTCGGATCTGATGTTCCCGCACCACGAAAACGAAATCGCGCAGTCCACCTGTGCTCACGGCGGCGAGTACGTGAACTACTGGATGCACTCCGGGATGGTGATGGTTGACCGCGAGAAGATGTCGAAATCGCTGGGTAACTTCTTCACCGTGCGCGACGTGCTGAAGTATTACGACGCGGAAACCGTGCGCTACTTCCTGATGTCCGGCCACTATCGCAGCCAGCTGAACTACAGCGAAGAGAACCTGAAGCAGGCGCGCGCTGCGCTGGAGCGTCTGTATACCGCACTGCGCGGCACCGACAGGTCTGTTCCGGCCGCTGGCGGCGAGGCGTTCGAAGCCCGCTTCGTTGAGGTCATGAACGACGACTTCAACACGCCCGAAGCCTACTCCGTGCTGTTCGACATGGCGCGTGAGGTTAATCGCCTGAAGTCAGAAGATATGGCGGCGGCGAATGCGCTGGCGTCTCATCTGCGTAAGCTCTCTTCCGTGCTCGGCCTGCTGGAGCAGGACCCGGACGTGTTCCTGCAAAGCGGCGCGCAGGCGGACGACGGTGAAGTAGCGGAAATTGAAGCACTGATTAAAGCGCGTCTGGAAGCGCGTCAGGCGAAAGACTGGGCGGCGGCGGATGCGGCTCGTAACCGTCTGACCGAGATGGGTATTATTCTGGAAGATGGCCCGCAGGGCACCACCTGGCGTCGTAAGTAAGTCCGTAATGCCCGGTGGCGTTTACGCTTACCGGCCCTACAGGTGAAAGTAGGCCGGGTAAGGCGCAGCCGCCACCCGGTTTTTTTTACCTTCTCTTCTTCCACCATAATACTCCCATCAGCACGATTCCCGGCAGCCACACCCACAGCAGTTCCGAGATAATCACCTGATGCCCGTACGGCGTGGTATAGCGCGACAGTGCAAACGGCGCGACCTTAATCACCTGCCACGGTGCAAAGAAGCGCTCATCTGACCAGGGCCACAGCCAGCCGACGCCTTTCCCGCCGGTGGTAATCGAATCCAGCAGGCTGTGCGACAGCAGCGACACGGTTAAAAACAGCCAGCAGCGCGACAGGCTGGCCCGGAACCATCGACGCCCAGCCAGCACGCAAAGTATGGGCACTACCAAGGCAAACAGCAGCGAATGAGTGAAACCGCGGTGGCCGAAAATATTCCCGTAGGCGACACCGAATTTAAACGCCAGTACGTCAGCGTCAGGCAGCATGGCGAGGACGATCCCGGCAAACAGCAGGCGGGGTGGGATGACTTTGGTTCCGAGCCCTAAGCCCAGACACAGAGGTACGGCAGCGTGGGTGATAACGGTAGGCATTGCATTTATCCATGGCAAATCATGGAAATATAGCAGTCATCTCGCGCTAAAAGACCCATGCTAAATTCTGAATTTACGCCGATTCCCGCGCGATAAGCTGGCCGGAGAGGGTAATACGCTGCGTTTGCAAATCCGGCTCCTTCAGCCTGCGGATCATCAGCCCTGCCGCCTGGCGGCCGGTCTCTTCACTGGCAGACGAAACGTAAGTCAGTGACGGCGACGTGAGATTAACGTGGAGCATATCTTCAAAACCAATCAGCGCCACCTGCTGGGTTAAAAACACGTCTTTGCCCACCGTGCGCCCCACCTGGTGAATGCCGGAGATCGAACCGATCATCGCGTCCGGCGAATGGCAGAGCAGGGCGGTAATCGTGTTGTTCTTCTCCAGCAGCTGGCGAGTCGCCATGGCCGCCGCCTGCGTGTCATCGGTGCAGGCGGGTGAATATTCTTCACGCCAGACCAGGCCGTTCTGCGTCATCGCGCTGCGAAAACCGAGCAGGCGCTGCTCGCGAATACGGCACCCGTCGCGCCCGCCAATGTAGGCGATGGTGCGGTGCCCGCGCTCGATAAGATAACGCGCGGCCAGGTTCGCCGCCTGGCGGTTATCGCGCATCACCAGATTGCATTTCTCTTCCAGCAACGACTGCGAAACCGACACAAGCGGCAGCGGGCATTGGCGAATGTGTTCCGGGAGAGAGGCGGCGCGGGTGTCCGACGCCAGGTAGATGACGCCCGCCACGCCCTGCTGCTTAAATGAGAGCAGGGTACGCTCAAGATGTTCGTCATCGTTCAGCGGCTGACCGAGAAAAACCATATAACCCTGTTTCTCCAGCTCCTGAACGATGCTCGCCATCACTTTGATGGAAAAGCTGTCGCTGAAGTCCCGCAGGATCAGGCCGATTAAGTTGGAGGTGTTGGCGCGAAGGTTGGCAGCGGCGACGTTATGAACATAGCCCAGCGTTGTGATGGCGGCATTGACCTTCCCGATCGTCGCCTCTGAGATCTTCCCTTTCTGGCGCAGCACCAGCGACACGGTAGAAACCGACACGCCCGCATGCTTTGCAACATCAATAATGCTGACTTTCTTCAAAACCGCTCCCTGAAATTTACCGATTATCAGCCAGATAAGAGGCGTACCCCAGCGTACAGGAGACGCCTCCTTCAGGCATCTTATTATTTGCCAATCATCGTGGACATGGTCTGGGCGATAAACTGTGCTCTGGCCCCGAAAATCACCTGTATCCCGTTGTCGCCAACAAACACCACGCCGCGCGCGCCCAGCCCGTTCAGCCCGTCCCGGTCCACCGCTTCGCTCTTCGTAACTTCCAGACGCAGACGCGTGATGCAGGAGCCGACAGAATCAATGTTCTGCGCACCGCCCAGCAGGCCGATGATTTCGGTTGCAAGTTCGGAATCGGACTTGTCATTCGCGCTGGCGGTCACTTCGGTGCGGCCCGGCGTTTTCACGTCGAAACGGCGGATCACGAAGCGGAAGGTGAAATAGTAAATCAAGGCCATTGGGATACCGATGATAATGGCGCTCAGGAAGTTGGTCTGATAGCCGTTAAACGACGGCAGGATCCCGAACGACAGGTAGTCGATAAAGCCCGCCGAGAACGACTTAGCGATGTGCGCATGCAGCAGGTACATGGTCATGTACGCCAGGCCCGCCATGATGGCGTTGAAGACGTAAAGGATTGGCGCCACGAAGATAAAGGTGAACTCTACCGGCTCGGTGATGCCCGTCAGGAAGCAGGTGAGGGCGGCGGAGAAGAGAATACCGGCCGCGATTTTCTTATTCTTCGTATGCGCTTCATGGTACATCGCAAGGCACGCCGCAGGCAGCGCGAACAGCATCAGCGGGAACTCGCCCTGCATGAATTTCCCGGCGTTCTGGTAGGTATCGCTGCTGAAGGATTTCACCCCCTCTTCGAGCATCTTGAACCAGATGGTCTGGTCGCCGTGGATCACCTGACCCGCCTGGGTAGTGTAATCCCCGAACGAATACCAGAAGGAGGGATACCAGATGTGGTGCAGGCCGAGCGGGATCAACGCGCGCTCCACCAGCCCGAAGATAAAGGTCGAGGCCGCCTGGTTATCGCCGTTCACCACCACGGACAGGGCGTCGATCCCGGACTGAATATGCTGCCACACGTACGGCAGCAGCAGGCCGAGCAGGAACGACAGAAATGCCGTCGCAATCGCCACAAAACGCTTCCCGGAGAAGAAGCCGAGGAATTCCGGCAGCTGCATGGTGTGGAAGCGGTTGTAGCACCAGGCCGCGAGAATACCGCAGATCAGGCCGCCAAAGACGCCCATCTGCAACGTCGGAATGCCGACGACCATGGCGTATTTCCCGCCCTGGAAGGCCATTTCCGGCGTAATGCTCAGCACGGTGCTGATGGTTATGTTGGTGACAAACACCGAGACCGCCGCAGAGAGTGCCGCAATGCCGGATTCCGAAGCCAGACCGACGGCAGAGCCGATGGCGAACAGCATCGGCAGGTTATCAAAGATAACCCCGCCGGCGTTCATCATCAGCGGCAGGTGGAACTTATCGCCGAAGGCCAGCAGCAGGCCCGCAGCGGGAAGCAGTGAAATTGGCAGCATTAAGGCGCGACCAATCATCGATAACTTAGACAGCGATTTAACAAACCCTGATATCAGACTCATGCTGATTTCCCCCGAGTAGCGCTTTTTCGCGCTGTTATTGTAAGTAGAACGTTTTAGTAGAACGTTCTACTTATCGTGGGGAAAGTCTGAAAATCGCGCAACATAATTTTCACGTTTCGCCAGAGGGAATAGTGATTATTTGAAGTTGATCGATAATTAACCGTGATGGGTGTGAGGGGATTGTGAGAGAAATTGCCGGGTGGCGGCTTCGCCTTACCCGGCCTACAAACGGAGACAGTACGTAGGCCCGGTAAGCGCAGCGCCACCGGGCATCAGACAGCTCAGGCCGTCACGGTCACGCTCTGACCTGCAAAGCTCACGGTCTGGCCCGCGACAATTTTGCAGCGCTTGCGGGTTTCCACCGTGCCGTCTACTTTTACCTGCCCGTCGGCGATGACGATTTTCGCCTGCGCACCGCTTTCGCTCCAGCCTTCCAGCTTCAGCAGATCGCACAGCTCAACGTGCGGATGTTTACCTAAAGAAAAAGTTGCCATGATTACGCGTCCTCTACGTCGTGATACTCCTCGCACGCCTGCAAGGTATTCTGAATCAGTGTTGCGACCGTCATCGGGCCTACGCCGCCCGGGACCGGAGTAATATAGGATGCGCGCGCTGCGGCATCTTCATACACCACGTCGCCAACCACTTTGCCGTTTTCCAGACGGTTAATACCCACGTCCACGACGATTGCGCCCTCTTTGATCCACTCGCCCGGAATAAAGCCCGGCTTGCCGACCGCAACGATCAGCAGATCGGCGTTTTCGACGTGATGACGCAGGTTTTTGGTGAAGCGGTGGGTGACGGTGGTGGTGCAGCCCGCCAGCAGCAGCTCCATGCTCATCGGGCGGCCCACGATGTTGGAGGCGCCAATCACCACGGCGTTCAGGCCATAGGTGTCGATGTTATAACGCTCCAGCAGCGTCACGATGCCGCGCGGGGTGCACGGACGCAGGCGCGGCGCGCGCTGGCACAGGCGGCCCACGTTATACGGATGGAAACCGTCAACGTCTTTGTCCGGCGCGATACGCTCCAGCACCTTCACGTTGTCGATGCCCGCAGGCAGCGGCAGTTGAACCAGAATGCCGTCGATCTCTTTATCGGCATTCAGGGTGTCAATCAGTTCCAGCAGTTCTGCTTCGCTGGTGGTTTCCGGCAGATCGTAAGAGCGGGAGACGAACCCCACCTCTTCACACGCTTTGCGTTTGCTGCCGACATAAATTTGCGAGGCCGGGTTGCTGCCAACCAGCACTACGGCCAGCCCTGGAGCGCGTTTTCCGGCAGCTTTACGCGCCTTCACTTTTTCCGCAACCTCAGAGCGCACCTGCTGCGCAATCGTTTTACCGTCAATAATCTTTGCTGCCATCAGAGAGAAGATTCCGTCTGTAACGTTAGAAAGGGGGGATTACCTGTATTTTGTCAGAAGCGAGCGCCGCTGTCAGTCACCCTTTACGAGATTTCATCGATGGCCCGCAAAATCCCTTTTCAGTGCGTGGTCAATTTCTTAGGGGCGATTAGGATGTGACCTGGCAAAATGGCAGCGTTTTGACATATTACAAAATAGATTCCTGAGCTACTTTGTCCTCTCCGAAATAAGCCTTCAATTTTTTAATTGAACGTATTTCTTATTCCCGAATATGCGCGGGAAGGGTTATTTACATTTTAAAGGAATAGACATGAAACTCAGCAACATTGCTTCTACTGTTATTGCAACTCTGGCCCTGGTCGCGGGTGCCGCTCACGCAGAAGATCCGGTAGCACCTGTATCTGTAAACGGTGGTACGGTGCATTTTAAAGGTGAATTAGTGAATGCCGCGTGTTCAGTGAATACTGACTCTTCAGAGCAGACGGTTAATCTCGGCCAGTACCGTACCGCGAAATTCACTAAAGTGGGTGACACCACCTCCAATATTCCCTTCACCATCGAACTGAACGACTGCGATCCTGCGGTAGCGAAAACCGCTGCTGTCGCGTTTACCGGCCAGATCGACGCCACCGACAAAACGCTGCTGGCGGTAAGCTCCGGTAACAACGACAACTCCGCGAAGGGCGTAGGCATTGAGATCCTCGACAGCAAATCCTCCACGCTGACCCCGGACGGTGCAACCTTCTCTGCGGCGCAGAACCTGATTGAAGGGACTAACACCCTGAACTTCACCGCGCGCTATAAAGCCACGGCGGCGACCACCGCGCCGGGCCAGGCAAACGCGGACGCAACATTCGTAATGAAATACGAGTAATGCCTGAGTACAGGGATGTGGCTGGCCTCAGGGAAGAGGTCTTTTGATCGCCTATACCGGGAGCGAAGGATGACAAGGACTGGGATACTGCTGTGTGCCCTTGCGATTGCCTCAGCGGTAAACGCACATACCGTTGTCATAGACGGCGGCAAAGTACACCTCAGGGGAGAGCTGGTTAACGGCGGCTGCGCCGTGGCCCCGGACAGCCAGAATATGCGCGTGGATATGGGGCAATACCGCACAAACGCCTTTTCCGGCGTCGGCAGCTTTTCCACGGTTAATGTGCCTTTCACCGTACGTCTGCTGGATTGCAGCGTGGACGTCTCCCGCACCGTGGGGATCCAGTTCCAGGGAGTGACACCGGCAGAAGACCCGCAGGTTTTCCTGGCGACATCGCGGCCGGGGGAAAATGCGGTCAGCAGCGGTGTCGGACTGGCGCTTTTTGACGAACAGCAACGTCAGATCATCCCGAACGCGACGGCAGTGAGCTGGTTACCCATTAACACCCGCGAGCTGGTATTTCATTTCAGCGCCCGCTACCGCGCTATTTCCGAACACCTTGTACCAGGCACTATTCAGTCGAATGTCTGGTTTACGTTGATTTATCCCTGACGCCTGCGAACTAATTATTAAAGGTACGGTTGTGATGAACACCCTGATTAAACCTGGACTGTTTTTAACTTTTATTTTGATGATGGTTTCTGCCAGCGCGAATGCATCCGGCGGAATTGCGCTAGGCGCGACGCGCGTTATTTATCCGGCCGATGCAAAACAAACGACGCTGGCGATCACCAACAGCAATAAACAAGAGCGCTATTTAATTAACGCGTGGATAGAAAATGCCAACGGGCAAAAGGAAAAAACCTTTGCCGTCACGCCGCCGCTGTTTGTCAGCGAGCCGGCCAGCGAAAACACCCTGCGCATTATCTACGCAGGCCCGGCGCTGCCTGCCGATCGCGAATCACTCTTTTACATGAACGTCAAAGCGATTCCCTCCGTCAGCAAAAAACATCAGGACGGCAACAACGTCCTGCAACTGGCCATTCTGTCACGCATCAAGCTGTTTGTTCGCCCGGCTAACCTGGCGATGCCGCCGGAAGAGGCGCTCTCACAGCTGCGTTTTGAGCGCGTCGGCAACCATCTTAAGGTGAGCAATGCCTCGCCGTATTACGTCACGCTGGTCAATCTGAAGCTCGGCGGTCAGACGCTGGAGAACCTGATGGTTGCTCCTAAAAGCTCGGCGCAGCAGGTGCTGCCTGCCGCAGCGAGCGGCACGCTCTCCTGGCAGAGTGTGAATGACTACGGTGCCATTACGCCGGCGCGTAGCGTCAGCCTGTGAGCAGAGACAGGGCGATGAACACTCAATGGCGTTACTGCCCGGTTGCGCTGGCACTGATGGCAACGCTCTGGCCACACGCTGGCTGGGGCGAAAGCTACTTTAACCCGGCGTTTCTCTCCGATGACGCGGCGAACGTGGCGGATTTGTCGCGTTTTGAGAAAGGCCACCAGCAGGCACCGGGCGTCTATCGCGTCGATATCTGGCGTAACGATGAGTTTATCGGCACCCAGGACGTGCGGTTTGAGCAAGCCGACAACACGCCGCCGGTCGCGGGCGGTTTGTCGCCGTGCATTACGCGCGCGATGCTCGATCGCTTTGGCGTCAATATCGCCGCCTTCCCGGAACTGAGCAACGTGCAGGGCGAGACCTGCGTTCCGCTCACCACGGCTATTCCGGGCAGCGAAACGGCGTTCAACTTCGCCTCGTTGCGCCTTAACGTCAGTCTGCCTCAGGTGGCGATGCAAAACAGCGCCCGCGGGTATATTCCGCCTGAACAGTGGGATGAAGGCATCCCCGCCGCGCTGCTGAACTACAGCTTCACCGGCAACCGGGGCAGCGACGACGACAGCTACTATCTGAACCTGCAAAGCGGGTTGAACTATGGCGCCTGGCGATTACGCAATAACGGCGCGTGGCGTTATACCGAAAGCAACGGCCAGCGGCACAGCAGCTGGCAAAATATTGGCACCTGGGCGCAGCGTACGGTCATTCCGCTAAAAAGCGAGCTGGTGCTCGGCGACAGCAACACCGGTAACGATGTCTTCGACAGCGTCGGTTTTCGCGGTGGTCGGCTCTATTCGTCCGACAGCATGTATCCGGACAGCCTGCAAGGCTACGCGCCTACCGTACGCGGAATCGCCCGCACCCCTGCCAAAGTGGTGATCCGCCAGAACGGATACGTGATTTACCAGAGCTATGTGCAGCCGGGGGCTTTTGCGATAACTGACCTTAACCCGACCTCCTCAAGCGGTGACCTGGAGGTGACGGTGGAAGAGAAGGACGGCAGCCAGCAGCGCTACACCGTCCCGTATTCCACCGTTCCGTTGCTTCAGCGTGAAGGACGCTGGAAATACGATCTGGTGGCAGGGGACTATCGCAGCGGCAACAGCGAGCAGGACACGCCGTTCTTTACTCAGGGTACGATGATTGCGGGTCTTGCCGACGGCTACACGCTGTACGGCGGAACGCAGCTGGCCTCGCGCTATACCGCCATCGCCATTGGCGCGGGAAAAAACCTCGGTGACTGGGGGGCGGTGTCACTTGACCTCACCCATGCCCGCAGCCAGCTTGCCGATGACAGCCGCCATGAAGGGCAGTCTCTGCGGTTCCTGTATGCAAAATCCCTTAACGGATTCGGCACCAACTTCCAGCTGCTGGGCTATCGCTACTCGACCAAAGGCTTCTACACCCTCGACGATGTGGCCTGGCGCACAATGGAAGGCTACCAGTATGGCGACGATCAGGACGATGACGGCGTGCCGGACGTGCAGAGCTATCACAACCTGACGCTGAATAAAAAAGGACGTTTCCAGCTCAATATCTCCCAGTCTCTTGGCGATTACGGCTCGGTGTACGTGTCGGGCAGCCAGCAAAGTTACTGGGGCACCAGCGAGTCCAACGTCTGGTATCAGCTCGGCTACGCAGGCGGGGTGAAAGGGGTCAGCTACGCCTTATCCTGGTCATGGAACAAGGCCGTCGGCATTGAAGGAACTGACCGGATCGCCTCGTTTAACGTCTCCGTCCCGTTCAGCCTGTTCACCCGTCACGGCTACCGTCGCGATAACGCGATCGACCGGGCCTATGCCACGGCCTCAGCCAGCCGCAACAGCGACGGTGATACCAGCTGGCAGACCGGGATCAGCGGAACGCTGCTCCAGGATCGTAACCTGAACTACAGCGTCACGCAGGGTCACACCAGCAATAACGGTGCCAGCGGCAGCGCCAGCGCTAACTGGCAGGCAACGTACGGTACGCTGGGCGTGGGCTACAACTACACGCGGGATCAGCACGACCTCAACTGGCAGCTCTCCGGCGGCGTGGTAGGGCATTCAGACGGCATCACATTCAGTCAGCCGCTGGGCGATACCAACGTCTTGATCAAAGCGCCGGGCGCGTCAGGCGTGAGCGTCGAAAACCAGACCGGCGTCAAAACAGACTGGCGTGGCTATGCGGTGATGCCGTACGCCACGGTGTACCGTTACAACCGCGTGGCGCTCGACACTAACACCATGAGCAACAACACCGACATTGAAAATAACGTTTCCAGCGTCGTGCCGACGAACGGTGCGCTGGTGCGCGCCAGTTTTGACACCCGCATCGGCGTGCGTGCGTTGCTCACCGTGAAGCGTGATAACCAGCCTGTGCCGTTTGGGGCGGTGGTGCGTGAGACGCAGAGCGGCGTAACCAGCATGGTGGGCGATGACGGGCAGATTTACCTGAGCGGGCTGCCGCTGAGCGGGGAACTGCTGATTCAGTGGGGAGACGGGAAGCAGTCCCAGTGTCGTGCGCCCTACAGCCTGCCAGAACAGAGCCTGCAACAGGCGATCACACTTAAGGGGATCCGCTGTGAATAAAATCCATTATCTGGGGCTATCCCTTCTGGCATTTTTGCCGCTATCTGAGGCGTTCGCCACCGTCTGCGTCAATGAAAATGGCGTGCCGACGGAGGTGTATTACGACCTGACGGATAAATTCAACAGCTCCAATAACCAGGTGGGGCAGATTGTTACACTCAGCGAGAAGTCCCAGTGGGTGGGCGTCAACGCCGTCTGCCCTAAGGGAACGTCCGGGAACACCACCAAGCGTAGCTATGTGACCGAATTCCCGGTCACAGGCACCAGCGATGGCTACCAGTATCTGAAGCTAAACGACTATCTGGACGGGGCGATGAAAATCACCGACAGCTACGCTGGCACGTTCTATCCACCCAGAAAGTACATTCAGATGGGGAGCCATCCGAACGTGTCTAAAAACAAACCGTTTGGTGTACAGGATTCCAGCCTCGTCTTTCGGCTTAAGGTGACCCGACGCTTTATCAATATGGTGGTGATCCCCCGGGCAATCATGTTCCGGGTTTACGTCACCACGACCTCCACGGATCCGCTCACCACGCCGGTTTATACCATCAGCTACAGCGGGACCATTCAGGTGCCTCAGAGCTGTGAGATTAATGCCGGAAATGTGGTGGAGTTCGATTTCGGAGACATCGGCGCCTCTCTGTTCAGTAAAGCGGGCATCGGAAATAAGCCGGAGGGGATCTCAGCGCAAAGCAAAACCATCGGCATAAAATGCACCAACGTCGAGGCGAACGCCATGCTCACAATGCGTGTTGAAGCGGAGAAGGTTTCAGGCAGTACGCTGGTCTCTGATAACGCGGATGTGGGTTTTGTGATTGCCAACAGTAATGGTGTGCCGCTGACGCCGAACAACCTGACCAGCAAAATCCCGTTCCGTCTGGACGATAGCGCACAGGCACAGGTGGGGATCCGCGCGTGGCCTGTCAGCGTGACCGGTAAAAAACCTGCCGAGGGGCGTTTTACCTCTCGCGGCTATTTACGCGTCGACTATGACTAAGGAGCAGGTATGCGAAACGGAATGCGGTATTTAGCCGTCGCGCTCTTTGCGCTTTGCTCCCCTGCGCACGCAGAGACGGCGCTTGGGGAAATTAACATTCAGCTCTATGGCAATATCGTGGATTTTACCTGCGTGGCGGAGGGGGACGACAGCAATAAAACCGTCACGCTCGGCACCTGGCCCACGAAACAGCTCCGCACAACGGGAAGCCGGACGCAGCCTGTACCGTTCACCCTGAAGCTGACCGGATGCCCGCCGGGGGCGGCTTCGATCACATTTACGGGGAAGATGGACGGGCATGATAACAGCCTGCTGGCGCTGAATGATGCCAGCGCGGCCAGTAACGTGGCCGTGGAGATCCTCGACCGGGATAAAACGCGCCTCGCGTTGCAGCAGGCCAGCCAGACGGTGTCGGTGGATGCGCAGGGAAATGCCGAACTGTCGTTTTATGCCAATTATATCGCCACGGCGGATAACCCGCAGCCGGGCCGGGCTGATGCCGATGCAACTTTCATGATTAATTATAATTAATCGTATCCCCTCTCCCTGTAACGGTTATATGTTGCAGGGAGAGGGAAGGATTACAGTAATTCGTGCGCTTTCGCGTAATCAATTAATTCAACGATACTTTGTACGCCCAGCTTGGAAAAAATATTAGACTTATGGGCGCTAATTGTTTTGTTGCTAAGTAATAATTGATCCGCAATCTCCTTATTAGATAATCCGTTCGCCAGATATCGCAGAACCGTCACTTCACGATTCGATAATGGCATATCCACAGCGGCGCCTGTCCGGGAGCCTATATGGTTTATAAAACTCAATGTTTCTGACGGGAAAAAAGAATAGCCCGTCAGTATCATTTCCACCGCGTTATAAATTTCCCCCAGATCTTTCCGCTTACTGACAAAACCATTTGCCCCGGCGCGGATGGCGCGCCCTGCGTAGAAGGCTTCAGATTTCGAAGAGAGGAAGAGAATCTTAATCTCTTTATTTAAGTTTCTGATTCTTTTCAATAATACGAAGCCGTCCGTGCCTGTCATTTCGATATCGAGAATGACCAGGTCGATGGGGTGGTTGCGTATACAGTCAAGCACTTCGTGGCTGTCGCCTGACTTCAGTTTGACCTGGATGTTTTTATTTTTCTGTAGCAGGACTTCTATCGACATTCTGACGATAGGGTGTTCGTCCATAATGATAACGGATGCCGGTTTCATTTTTTATGCCTCAGATTGTTAAAAGCGTTATGCTGAGTTTTGTTAAAACTCTCGAAAAGCCGGAAGGATAATTACGCAGATCCTTGTACGGTAGATCCCTGGGAAGAGCGAAAGCATCCTTGTTTACGTAGTGGTGATATCAATGCCTGAGCGCAGTTATCTCATAAGGCTGTTATGGCAAAATGATTTTTCTTATTCGCGTGTCAAACACGTCTTATTATACCGTTTAAGTATTGTCCGAAAAGCCTGTAAATTAATGTCCATATATTGATGATTATTATCTTCTGTATCTGAATCGCTAACTTTTTAAAATTAGCAAAAATGTCCTGATATTGCATTTACCACACAGTTTCATCTTTATGTAATAACAAAAAATAAACGATCTTACTGTATGTTGATCAAATGTTAACAATACGCAGGTCGTGACAAAATGTTTTCCGCCTGTCCGCTACCTCTGATGTCCGCTCTTTAGCGCGTCATCGCCTCATTTCTAACACCTCAGGCCAGGAGGATGATCCCTTCGTCAAAACAGCACTATCTGCTGTTTTCTTCACCTCTCATCGCTTTTATTTACAGATAAATCGCTTGTTTTTACACCATTATCATCCTGTTAACGGAAACGTCAGAAACTTAACGCATGGATAAAACGACTCTCGTTTAGCGTACAGGCAGCATTTCGCATGGTTTAAGTTGAAGAATTAGGAATAGTTATAAAATCGAAAGTTTTGTTAAAAAACACAAAAAATTAACATATATCCTAAGTATTTTCTCAAAGGTCTTTAGGAATTAAGGGGTTACTGAATACGTTAATACGTGAAATCTGAAAGGTTGTTGAGAAGATGTAGCAACTCATGACGATGATTCAGCCCAAGTTTCGCCAGGATGCAGCTGAGACGGTAAATAATGCGGCTATAGGGGCGGTTCTGTAACTGAGCAATCTGTCGCAGGGTGCTACCCTGCGACAGCGCCTGCAGGATCGGCCATTCATCACGTGAAAACCACTCTTTCCGGTGGCCGGCGGGTGACGGCGTTTCCAGCAAGGTTTGTTGCAACGCCCGCGGCGTAAGTTGCCTTTCAAGCACATGAAAAGGGCCAGCCGCTTTGCAAAACAGGCGTGTATCGTAATCATCGGCGCGAATGAGCAGGTAGGGTGTCAGGTAGGGGGCGAACAGGCTGTGGCGTCGTAATCGGTCCAGCAGATCAATAAGCGGCGAGGCGCGGCTTTCTACATCTACCACCAGACGTGATGAAGGCCACTGATTCAGATCGCTGAGGGCGGCTTCCAGGGTGGAATAGTCACAGCAATTGCTCAGGGGAGAGTGCCCGCTCAGAAAACCGGAACGGAAAAAGTTATCCTGTGTGACCAGGACGATAAAGGGAGCATCGGTTTTGCGGGTCTGGTTGATTGACTGGCTCAAATATTCGAGACGATCAAAAAATGGGAGAGCAAAAGGCGAGTGCGTTGAACCCGGTGAATCACTTCCTGTCCGACGACGCCGGTAACGGCGTACTGTCATTCGCATAGCTTCCCTCTTGGCGATGACCGTTCAGTCCTCCTGCCATCTCCAGGATGGCCAATAATATCCCTGACCGAAGCGCGCGCCAGCCTGAAGCGCAAACTTACGGTCCGTTTCTGTTTCAATGCCTTCTATGAGTATATTTTCAGCAATTTTTGAACAAAGCGTGACCAGGTTTGCCAGCGCTGGCGTTGCACGTAAACGCCAGAAAGCGATCTTATCGATTTTTATTCCGCTTAACGGCATGCGGCAGGACAAAAACGCGCGCCCTGACGCTTCATCAATGTCATCCAACCAGATCCGATGTCCTTGCGCCGTCAACTGCTGAAGCGCACAACTCACCCTCAGACGTGCCGGGTCTGAGAGAGAAAAGAAGGAAGCAGGCTCCACGAGTTCAATGTTCAGCGGTGGGCTGTTAAGTTGCAGTAAACGCTGGAACATTTCCGGTATGGTCAGAACGGTTATCGGCAAATTTATGAAAAGGTTGTCGCAGGGAAAGGGTTTTTTTAACGCAGCGATCTGTGCTTCCAGCAGCATAAGCGCCCGAGCAGCGGACCAGTCGTGAAAAAAGCCTTCGCTTTGTTGATGCGGTGACAGCACGCTGAGCACTTCAGCCCCTACCGTGCGCGAAGAGGAGAGGGCGACAATGGGTTCAAGCTTGATGCCTGTAATGTCGTGTGAGATGTGCTGCACGCACGAGGGGAAACCTGTCTGGTCTGACGCTGTCACTCCGTCGTCCTGTTCATTTCCAGCCTCCAGGCGGCCGGGATACCGCAGGACAGTGTGAAGGGGAAGTAAACAGGAAAAAAGCAGGCGTTACTTAAAAGCGGCTAAGCCTTTTCGCAGCCCGTAAAAGAGGGATAAATGTTGAAAAAACAGCCGTATTTACAATCAGCTAGTCATTAACGGCAGAGAAGGTGGAAAAGGCATTGACTCACTACGCATTGACCGTATAATTCCAGGCGTTTCACCACCGCGAAGTACACTCTTCTCCGTGCGCCCTTAGCTCAGTTGGATAGAGCAACGGCCTTCTAAGCCGTAGGTCGTAGGTTCGAATCCTACAGGGCGTGCCATTAACCCTCCGGCACTCAGCCGTTCCTGACCAGCCTGAATCGTGTTTTCATTACCTTTAATAACTGGCCTTCCAGGGTCATACGACACATTGACTTTTCCCCCAGCTTCCTTGCCGGGGGAGAGCGCCATTAGTGCCCTGTAACGGCCGCGGCGGCGACCGGATGGTCAGCGTTAGCGACCACGGTTGCACGGGCGACGGGATGATAACTACCGTCTGTTGCGGCTGCGACGGCGACAGGGTGATCGGCAGAAACCACCGCCGTGGTGCGGGCGACAGGATGGTTACCTTCACCGGTGGCCGCCGCAACGGCAACAGGATGATCGGCGGAGGCGACGGCAGTCGCACGGGCTACCGGATGATTTGCAAATGCAGAAAATGATGCCGCAGTGAAAGCCAGAGCGAGAATGACTTTTTTCATAATATAACTCCTGATGTTTTCCCTGTATGGACAGGGACCATTATATTAATAACGATGATTGTTACTTATTGAGAATTGTGCAATGGATATTGCTTCGTCTGAATCAAATACTCTGACAATGTATCTGGAAAACACGTTATTGATAATTGAAGTCAATATACCTTTCCAGTTTTAAATTGTTTATTTTTAAATTTATGGTCGTTTTGTGTAAAAATAAATTATTTGCCTGGTAAAGCATATTTAGCTAAAGGAGATGATTTTTCGCCGGGCAGAATAGTGTCACCTTCAATGAATAATAAAGGCTTAAAATGAAAAAATATTTACTCATCGCGTTGAGCTTTCTGGCTATAACCAGTCCGGCGAGTTACGCTGGCATCCGATCGCTGGTGGAGGATGGCACGGTTCTGCAGAGCCAAATTATTACGCATACCCGAGAAGGGTATCATCCGCTGCGTACCCTAACCGCGGGCACGATTGGTGGCGTAGTGGGTCACCAGTTCGGTAACGGCAAAGGGAAAACCGCCATGACGGTGGCCGGTGCAACAGCCGGGGCGGCGGCTTCTCATAACCGGCAGTCTTACGAATTGGCAGCACAGGAAGTGAAGTTACTTATCAAGACTCAATCCGGGCAGACTATTCAGGTGGTGCAGCACAATAATGGTTTGACATTTAACCCTGGCGACAAAGTTCGTATCATCACAACGGGTTCTAATACCACCGTGGAAAAATCATACTAAGCACATTATTATGATTACAAAAATGAAATACCGTGGTTTTCACGTCTGTTATAAAAATAACGATACACGATACCTGGAAATACTGGGCGATATATTGTCCTGTAATGTAAAACGACTCAGCGTTCAGATGGTATTTAAAAGCCTTCCGCATACCCACGTCTCTTTACTGAATACCCCCTACGGACAGTTTGTATTAAAGATTTACTCCCCCAGGAAAAAAAGGATAGAAAAATTTTTCAAATCGTTTTTTACGCCCAACCCCAACGAAAATTTGATTGAGCGGATCGACTATGCCGGCAGGCAAGGTCATACCTTCCCGAATGATTTTTATCTCCTGGCTGAACGCCGGATTTTCAGATTCGCAAAAATCTCGCTCATGTTGTTTGAGTATGTCCCCGGTCCGGAGTTACGCGTTCTTCCCGCGATCACGCCGGACATAAAGCGTGAAATCCGACACAGTATGCAGACAATGCACAATCTGAAAATCATTTCCGGGGATGCGCACGGCGGGAACTTCATCCTGAGTGAAAAAGGAATAAGGATCATCGATCTGTCCGGGAAGCGTTGTAACGCGAAAAGGATTGTTGAAGACAACGTGACGGCCAGCCTGCGCATTGGTATTCCCATTGAATCCCACCGGCGTTGGGAAAAACGCCTGATCGCAAAAAAAATCAGACGACACCATAAAATCGTCCAGAGGAAGTATCTGGCGCGTTCAAATACCGCTTAAACCCTTTATTCATGCAGGACAACAGCCTGTTATAAAAGAATTTTCCCTGGTATATGGCATTTTCGCCAATCCTCTACCATGCTCATTACACCTCACCGTTTCGCGTGGGGGCTTTTCGTAGTTGCTCATTAATCTTAAGGAAAAAGTTTATGAAAAAAACGACTGCTATTTTGTTGGGCACCGCGTTTCTGTTTACCACCAACGCCTTTGCGGCTGAAATGATGACAAAAAACGAATTCGAAAAAGTTGAGTCTCAGTACGAAAAAATCGGTACCGTGAGCACGGCTAACGAAGTCTCTGTCGACGATGCAAAAAAAGAGCTGGTCGAAAAGGCCGATAAAGAAGGTGCTGATGTACTGGTGCTGACTTCCGGTAATACAAACAAAAAAATTCACGGCACCGCCGATATTTACAAGAAAAAATAATGCTTTAGCAACCACCCCTGTCTGGGGTGGTTGTGCGCCGTACTTCTCCCCCACATCGTTTTTAACCTCTTCTCGCGCAGTGCTCCTCGTTGACGCTTGATTACGTATGCATAATGCGTATAGTTCTCATTTGCATTTCATTTGATAAATACTAAGGCCCGACAACGGGCCATTTTTGCGCGCACGTTAAGAGCTCATTATGAACAACACCACAATGCACAAAACGCTGCTGGCGATTGCCATCGGCGCGGTTACACACTCCGCCTTTGCGGCGGAAGAGAAAAAAGAGGACACCATCGTGGTCCAGTCCACGGCGGGGAGTGATTTCAAACCCGGCGGTGACCAGCTGCTTCCGGCCTTCCTCGACGGCCAGGTGGCTAACGGCGGACGTATGGGGATGCTCGGGCAGCAGAACGCCATGGACGTGCCGTTCAACATCATTAGCTACACCTCGAAGCTGGTGGAAGATCAGCAGGCGAAAACCATTGCTGACGTGGTCGCTAACGACGCGGGCGTGCAGTTCGTTCAGGGGTACGGCAACAGCGCGGAAACCTTCCGTATCCGCGGCCTGAAGTTTGACGGCGACGATATGACCTTTGGCGGATTGTCCGGCGTACTGCCGCGTCAGGTGGTGGATGCCCAGATGGTTGACCGCATCGAGATCTTCAAAGGGGCCAACTCCCTGATGAACGGCGCGGCCAGCTCGGGCGTGGGCGGGATGATCAACCTTGAGCCAAAACACGCGGGCGACATCCCACAGGCGAAAGTGGGCGTCGACTACACCTCGGATTCCCAGATTGGCACCACGCTGGATGCGGGGCGTCGCTTTGGCGATAACGACCAGTTCGGCGCGCGGGTGAACCTTGTGCATCGTGAAGGCGAAACCGGCGTGCCGAACGACCGCCGCCGCACCACGCTGCTCTCCACCGGTCTGGATTACAAAGGTGACCGTTTCCGCACCTCGCTGGACCTGGGCTATCAGAAAAAAACCTTCCACGGCAGCCCGACCAGCGTCAACATCTCGGCGGTGGACTTCGTGCCTGAACCACCGAAGAACGATCGCAACTTCTCGCAGAAGTGGGCCTACAGCGATATCGAAAACGAATTCGGCATGTGGCGCAGCGAGTACGACATCACCGATAGCTGGACGGCCTATACCGGCCTCGGCGCACAGCACGCGCACGAAGAGGGGATCTACAGCGCGCCGAAGCTCCTGGATAAAAGCGGTAATGCGACGGTCAGCCGCCTTGATACCAACCGCATCAGCGATTCCGTCAGCGGCATGGCGGGCATTCGCGGTAACTTCATGACCGGCTTCGTCTCGCACAAGGTGAATGTCGGGTATTCGGCGATGACCAAAAACGAAAAAATCGCGTGGAAAATGTCTGCCGCGGCGGATAACCCGACCACCAACATCTACCACAACACTGGCGTTGCTATGCCGGACAGCAGCAACTTCAGCGGCTCAGGCGGCAAATACAGCGATCCGCTGACCAGCGGGCGCACCCGCACGCAGGGCTGGCTGTTGAGCGATACCCTGGGCGTGCTGGACGACAAACTGCTGTTTACCGCAGGCGCACGCCATCAGAAAGTGGTGATTCGCGGGTACAACAAAATTACCGGTGCGGAAAACGACGCGGACGGTTTTGACGGTAGCCGCTGGATGCCAACCTACGGCGTGGTCTATAAGCCGTGGGAGGAAATTTCCCTCTACGCCAACCACACCGAGGCGTTACAGCCCGGTGAAACCGCGCCTCGCTCAGCAAACAACTACGGCCAGAGCACCGGTATCGTGCACTCTAAGCAGAACGAAGTGGGTGTAAAGGCGGACTTTGGCCGCGTGGGCGGCTCCCTGGCACTGTTTGAGATCAAAATGCCGTCGGCCATCCTCGACGACAGCGGCCACTACGGCCTGGACGCTGAACAGCGTAACCGTGGCGTGGAGCTGAACGTTTTCGGCGAGCCAATGCTTGGGATGCGTCTGAACGCCAGCGCCACCTGGCTTCAGGCCGAGCTGACCAAAACTAAAAACGGCGTGAACCAGGGGAACGACGCGATCGGTATTCCGAGCTTCTACGCCGTGCTGGGGGCAGAATACGATATCAAGCCGATTGAGGGCCTGACGGCGACCGCGCGCGTTAACCACTCCGGCACGCAGTATGCTGACCTGGCGAACACCAAAAAGCTGGACAGCTACACCACGCTGGATCTGGGTATGCGCTATCGCTTCGCGGTGAACCACAATGAAAACCAGATGACCGTGCGCGCAGGCATCGACAACGTGACCAATGAGAACTACTGGTCAAGCGTGGATGATTCCGGTACTTACATCACTCAGGGCGAGCCGCGTACCTTTAAGGTCTCGGTTGGCTACGAGTTCTAAGCGTTCCACCTCGTTATCCGGGGCAGGGACGCCCCAATCCCTTCGTTGTTGTGTTATAAAATTGTAATAAAAGCTTCTTACACTGGTCGCCACATCCTTACCTCTTGGCCAATGACAGGAAGCCGCTATGGGCAGACCCCTCAAATCCGTATTTAAAAAAGAACATCGCGACGATATCAGTAACCGCAGCGCTAACCCGGTATTCTCCGAGGTGGCAGAGGTGTTCCTCTCCCGCCGCCGTTTTCTCCAGATGGGGGCCGTAGCGGGGGCTGCCGTATCATTCCCGTATCTGATCACACCCGAGAATGCCATTGCCGCGGTCTCAAAACCGTCCGCGCTGGCAAAAGCGGTTTCCCTGGGCTTTACCAGCATCGACGTCTCCACGGAAGATACGGTCAGGGTGCCGGAAGGCTATATTGCCCGTCCGTTCTATCGCTGGGGCGATCCGACAGGCATCAAAAACAACATGCCGGCGTTTAAACCGGACGCCAGCAATACCACAGACGAACAGGCCGTGCAGGCGGGCATGCACCACGACGGCATGGCGTGGTTTAGCCTGCCGCAGGGGGGGCAAAGCCCGGAGCATGGCCTGCTGGCGCTGAACCATGAATACATCGACAACGGAATGCTGTTTACGGACGGTACGGCGAACTGGAGCCTCGACAAAGCCCGCAAGGGGCAGAACGCGATGGGCGTGTCGGTGGTGGAAGTGAAAAAAACGGGCAGCGCTTGGGAGGTGGTGCGTCCGTCTTCGTTCGCCCGCCGTATTACCGTCAATACGCCGATGCAGCTTACCGGCCCGGCGCGGCATCAGGACTTAATGAAAACCGCCGCCGATCCGCAGGGGGAACGCGTTCTGGGCACCATGCAGAACTGCGCCAACGGCCACACGCCGTGGGGGACCTATCTCACCTGCGAGGAGAACTGGTCGGACATATTTGTGAAAAAAGCCGATCTCAACCCGCTGGAAAAACGCTACGGCATTAGCGACAGCGATGAATCATACCGCTGGAACGAGGTGGATGAGCGGTTCAGCGTCGATAAAACCCCTAACGAACCCAACCGTTTCGGCTGGGTCGTGGAAATCGATCCCTACAACCCGACCTCCACCCCGCGCAAGCACACCGCGCTGGGCCGCTTCAAGCATGAGGGGGCAGCCGTCACGCTCGCCGCCGATAATCGCGTGGTGGTTTATATGGGTGACGACCAAAAGTTTGAGTACATCTATAAATTTGTTTCGGATAAAAAATACGATCCCGCGAACCGCGAAGCCAATATGCAGCTGCTGACGTCCGGCACGCTGTACGTCGCCAGGTTCAACGAAAACGGCAGCGGCGACTGGCTGCCGCTTGTCTTCGGGCAAAATGGCCTGGATAAAAGCAACGGTTTTGCAAGCCAGGGCGATCTGCTGATTAAAACCCGTCTGGCGGCCGACGTGGTGGGGGCAACGAAGATGGATCGCCCCGAGTGGATAGCCGTCGATCCGCACGCCAGCGGCAGCGTCTACTGTACGCTCACCAACAACAGCGATCGCGGGAAAGAGGGCAAGGCACCGGTCGACGCCGCTAACCCGCGCGCCAACAACGTGTACGGGCATATTATGCACTGGCTCGAAGAGGGGGCCGATCCTGCCGCCGCACGCTTTAAGTGGGATATTCTGGTCATGGCCGGGCGCACCGACGGCGACGATCCGAAGGCCAAAGGCTCGATGCAGGGCGCGGAATTTGGCAGCCCGGACGGCCTGTCGTTTGACCACCAGGGCGTCCTGTGGATCCAGACCGATGTCTCCTCCAGCACCATCAATAAGAAAGCGTACGAGGGGATGGGCAATAACCAGATGGTGGCTACCATTCCAGGCACCAACGAGTATCGCCGATTCCTGACCGGGCCGCGCGGGTGCGAAATCACCGGCATTGCGTTTACGCCAGACAACCGGACGCTGTTTATCAACATTCAGCATCCGGGGGAGGGCGGGGATGATATTACCGACCCGGCCAACCCTCGCGCTGTTTCCAGCTGGCCAGATGCGAGCCCGAACGGGCGTCCGCGATCGTCAACGGTGGTGATCGTCAAAGCAGACGGCGGGATCATCGGGTCGTGACGTTTATCAGCCGGGCGCATGCGCTGGCCCGGCGTTAAGCTTGCTACCACCAGCATGAAGTGTTAAAACGTGCCCCTTCTAAAAAAGAGACAGGGGTAGGGCGTGAAAGACGCGTCATCCGCTTCAGGCCATGGTAGCGCTGAAGCTTCGTCGGATCAGAGTCCGACGCTGCAACGTGGTTTGCAAAATCGACATATTCAGTTAATTGCCCTTGGCGGCGCGATCGGTACCGGGCTGTTTCTCGGCATCGGCCCCGCCATTCAAATGGCTGGCCCGGCGGTTCTGCTGGGTTACGCTCTCGCAGGGATTATCGCCTTCCTGATCATGCGCCAGCTCGGCGAGATGGTTGTTGAAGAGCCGGTGTCCGGCTCCTTCGCGCATTTTGCCTATAAATACTGGGGTCCGTTCGCAGGCTTCCTCTCCGGCTGGAACTACTGGGTGATGTTTGTGCTGGTGGGCATGGCGGAGCTGACCGCCGCAGGCATCTATATGCAGTACTGGCTGCCGGATGTCCCGACGTGGATCTGGGCGGCGGCCTTCTTCATCATTATTAACGCCGTTAACCTTGTGAACGTGCGCCTGTATGGCGAGACCGAGTTCTGGTTTGCGCTGATCAAGGTGCTGGCGATTATCGGCATGATCGGCTTTGGCCTGTGGCTGCTGTTCTCCGGCCACGGCGGCGAGCGTGCATCGATCGACAACCTGTGGCAGCACGGCGGCTTCCTGGCGACTGGCTGGAAAGGGCTGATCCTCTCGCTGGCGGTCATTATGTTCTCCTTTGGCGGTCTGGAGCTGATTGGCATCACCGCTGCTGAAGCGCGCGATCCGCACAAAAGCATTCCGAAAGCGGTCAACCAGGTGGTGTACCGTATCCTGCTGTTCTATATCGGCTCGCTGGTGGTGCTGCTGGCGCTCTATCCGTGGGTGGAAGTAAAATCTGACAGCAGCCCGTTCGTGATGATCTTCCATGACCTGAACAGCAACGTGGTGGCTTCCGCGCTGAACTTCGTCATTCTGGTGGCGTCTTTGTCGGTGTACAACAGCGGGGTTTACTCCAACAGCCGCATGCTGTTTGGCCTCTCCGTACAGGGCAACGCGCCGAAGTTCCTCACCCGCGTCAGCCGTCGCGGCGTGCCGATCAATTCGCTGTTCCTTTCGGGCGCTATCACCTCGCTGGTGGTGCTGATCAACTATCTGCTGCCGAAAGAGGCGTTTGGCCTGCTGATGGCGCTGGTTGTCGCCACGCTGCTGCTGAACTGGATCATGATCTGCCTGGCGCACCTGCGCTTTCGCGCGGCGATGCGCCGCAAGGGGCGCGAGACGCAGTTCAAGGCGCTGCTCTATCCGGCGGGGAACTACATCTGTATCGCCTTCCTCGGCCTGATTCTGGTGCTGATGTGCACCATGGATGAGATGCGCCTGTCAGCGATGCTGCTGCCGGTGTGGGTGGTGTTCCTGTTTGTTGCGTTTAAACTCTCTCGAAGGTAAAAGCAAAACGGCAACCTGGTTGCCGTTTTTAGTGTTTGCCCCCTCTCCCTGTGGGAGAGGGCCGGGGTGAGGGCACCAGACCGCACCAAACCAGACCGCACCAAACCAGACCGCACCACACTGCCTGCCTTCACGCCCGGTGGCGCTGCGCTTACCGGGCCTACATGTTCGGGGACGTTATGTAGTAGGCCGGGTAAGGCGAAGCCGCCACCATTATCGTGACCCCTCTCCCAATTCTGTTTCGATCCACAGGATCTTTGTTTTGTAATCGATTACTTTTCATTTGAACCAATTTGTAATCGATTACTTTTTCCGGGTGAGGCTTATCATGGTGTCAACTGAGAGTAGTGAAAAGGCGATAACGCAGCACCGGCTGCTGGTGCCGCGTCTGTCGCTGATGATGTTTCTGCAATTTTTTATCTGGGGTAGCTGGTCGGTCACGCTTGGCCTGGTGATGACCCGGCACAACATGTCACTGCTGATTGGCGACGCGTTCTCAGCCGGACCCATCGCCTCCATTCTTTCGCCGTTCGTGCTCGGGATGCTGGTGGACCGCTTCTTCGCTTCACAGAAGGTGATGGCGGTGATGCACCTCGCGGGCGCGGCGATCCTCTGGTTCGTGCCGGGGGCGCTGATTGCTGAGAACGGCGCGCTGCTGATTGGCCTGCTGTTTGGCTACACGCTCTGCTACATGCCAACGCTGGCGCTGACCAACAACATCGCGTTCCACAGCCTGGCAAACGTGGATAAAACTTTCCCGGTGGTGCGTGTGTTTGGCACCATCGGCTGGATCGTGGCGGGCATTTTTATCGGCGTCACCGGCGTGGCGTCCAGCGTGACCATCTTCCAGGTAGCGGCGGTCAGCTCCGTGCTGCTGGCGCTCTATAGCCTGACGCTGCCGCACACGCCAGCACCGGCGAAAGGCCTGCCTGTGAAGGTGCGCGATCTCTTCTGCGCGGACGCCTTCGCGCTGCTTAAAACCCGCCACTTCTTCGTCTTCTCCGTCTGCGCAATGCTGATCTCCGTCCCGCTCGGCACCTATTACGCCTACACCGCCTCGTATCTGGCGGATGCCGGCATTGCCGACGTCAGCACCGCCATGTCCTTCGGGCAGATGTCTGAGATCGTCTTCATGCTGGTTATTCCGCTGCTGTTCCGCCGCCTGGGCGTGAAATATATGCTGCTGATCGGCATGCTGGCGTGGTTCGTGCGTTATGCCATGTTCGCGCTGGGCGTCAGCGAGGAGGGGCGCATTCTGCTGTATCTGGGCATTCTGCTGCACGGCGTCTGCTACGATTTCTTCTTTGTCGTCGGCTTTATCTACACCGACCGCGTGGCGGGAGAAAAGGTCAAAGGCCAGGCGCAGAGCATGATCGTGATGTTCACCTACGGCATCGGCATGCTGCTCGGCTCGCAGATTTCAGGGGCGCTTTACAACCGCCTGGTGGCAGGGCAGACCGTGCCGCAGGCGTGGGTTACATTCTGGTGGATCCCGGCGGTGGCTGCCGCGGCGATCGCGCTGATTTTCCTTCTCACGTTTAAGTATGACGATGACAAGGCGTAATGTTCTGGAGGTGGTATGAGGACAATGAAAGGACCGGGCATTTTTCTGTCGCAGTTTATTGGCGGGGAAGCGCCCTTCAACACGCTCGACGGGCTGGCAGAATGGGCGGCGTCGAAGGGTTACAGAGCGGTGCAAATCCCCTGCAACCATCCGCATATCTTTGATGTGGAGAAAGCCGCAGAGAGTCAGGCCTACTGCGACGACATCACCGCTAAGCTGGCCGCGCACGGGCTGGTCATCAGCGAGCTGTCGACCCATCTGGAAGGGCAGCTTGTGGCGGTGAACCCGGTTTACAGCGAGGCGTTTGACCACTTCGCACCCGCATCCGTGCGCGATAACGATGCGGCGCGTCAGACGTGGGCAACGGAAAAACTGAAGCAGGCGGCGGTCGCCTCGGCCCGATTAGGCCTGAAAGCGCACGCCACCTTCTCCGGCTCGCTGGCCTGGCCGTTTTTCTATCCGTGGCCGCCGCACAACGAGCAGCGTTTTCAGAAGGCGTTCGAGGCGCTGGCAACCCGCTGGCGGCCGATACTGGATACCTTCGACGAGCAGGGCGTGGACGTCTGCTTTGAGCTGCATCCGGGGGAAGATCTGCACGACGGCGTAACCTTCGAGCGTTTTCTGGCGCTGGTGGATAACCATCCGCGCTGCAACATACTCTACGACCCGAGCCACATGCTGCTTCAGCAAATGGATTACCTGACCTTTATTGATCTCTACCATGCGCGCATTAAAGCGTTCCATGTCAAGGACGCGGAGTTCCGCCCCAGCGGGCGCAGCGGCGTCTACGGTGGCTACCAGCCGTGGATCAACCGCGCCGGACGTTTTCGCTCGCTGGGTGACGGGCAGATCGACTTTAAGGGCATCTTCAGCAAGCTGACCCAGTACGACTACGACGGCTGGGCGGTGCTGGAGTGGGAGTGCTGCCTGAAGGATGGCGATACCGGCGCGAGTGAAGGCAGCGAATTTATCCGCCGCCACATTATTCCCGTTTCCGGACGGGCGTTTGATGATTTCGCCGCAGGGGGCAGCCATGATTAACGTCGGGATTATCGGCAGCGGGTTTATTGGCCCGGCACACATCGAGGCGCTCAGGCGTCTCGGGTTTGTGCAGGTGGTCGCGCTCTGCGACGGTTCGCTCGTTAAGGCGCAGGAAAAGGCGCGCCAGCTAAATGTGCCGCATGCTTACGCCAGCGTGGAAGAACTGCTCGCGCACTCCAATCTGCATGCGGTGCACAACTGCACGCCGAACCACCTGCACGCGGAGATTAACCGCCAGATCCTGCGCGCGGGCAAGCACGTGTTTTCCGAAAAGCCGCTGTGCATGACGCCGGACGAGGCGCGCGAGCTGGTGGCGCTGGCAGAGCAGGCGGGCGTGGTGCATGGCGTGAGCTTTGTCTATCGTCAGTTTGCGATGGTGCGCCAGGCGGCGAGCATGATGCGCGCGGGCACCCTCGGGCGGCTGTTTGCCTCGCACGGCAGCTATTTGCAGGACTGGATGCTGCTGGAAACCGACTACAACTGGCGGGTGGATGCCGCGCTCGGCGGCGCATCGCGGGCGGTGGCGGATATCGGCTCCCACTGGTGCGATACGGTGCAGTATGTCACCGGCAGGCGCATTACTGAGGTGATGGCTGATTTATCCATCGTCTGGCCGACGCGCAAGGCTAACGTGGCGGGCAGTCAGACGTTTACGCACGACGAACATGCTCACTATGAAGATAAACTGGTCACTACCGAAGACTTCGGCTCGGTGCTGTTGCGTTTTGACGACGGCAGCAAGGGCAGCTTTAGCGTCTCGCAGGTGAGCGCGGGGCGAAAAAACCGCCTGACCTTTGAAATTAACGGCAGCGAGCAGTCGGTGGCGTGGGATCAGGAAACCCCGCAGCAGCTGTGGATCGGCCATCGCACCCGGGCAAACCAGACGCTCAGCGACGATCCGGGTCTGATGAACCGTGATGTGGCCGACAGCGCCCATTTCCCCGGCGGACACATTGAAGGCTGGCCGGATGCTTTTAAAAATATGATGGCGCAATTTTACCGTGCCGTGCAGGCGGGAGCGATGCCGGATAATCCGCAGTTTGCCACCTTCCACGATGGCGCCAGTGTGATGTATATCCTTGATGCGATTGTGAAAAGCCATCAGCAGCAGCGCTGGGTGCGTGTGGAATACTGACGCATTGCCCGGTTCGCCGGGCAACCAATTTATGGTAGCCTGCACAAAACGCTAACCGCAGGATGTATCGTCGCTATGTCAATTCAGAAAATCGCTCAACTGGCCGGGGTATCCGTGGCAACGGTCTCTCGCGTACTGAATAACAGCGATACCGTGAAGGCGAAAAACCGCGAGCGCGTTTTGCAGGCGATCCAGGAGAGTAACTACCAGCCCAATCTGCTGGCGCGTCAGCTGCGCACCGCCCGCAGCTATATGATCCTGGTGATGGTCTCGAACATCGCCAACCCGTTCTGTGCCGAAGTGGTGAAGGGCATCGAAGCCGAGGCGGAAAAGAACGGCTACCGCATCCTGCTGTGCAACTCCGGCTCGGATATTGAGCGCTCCCGCTCGGGCTTAAGCCTGCTCTCCGGCAAAATCGTCGACGGCATTATCACCATGGATGCGTTCTCGAAGCTGCCGGAGCTGGCCGCGCTGATTGGCAACGCGCCGTGGGTGCAGTGCGCCGAATACGCCGATGCGGGCGCGGTCTCCTGCGTGGGGATTAATGATGTTGATGCCTCTCAGCATGTTGTCAGCCAGCTTGCCGACGGGGGCCGCAAACGCATTGCGCTCATCAACCACGACCTCAGCTACAAATATTCCCGTTTGCGCGAACGCGGCTATAAGAGCGTCATACACCTGCGGGATCTGGACTATCAGGCGGTGGAGTACGCCAGTGAGCTCAGCTCCAGTGCGGGCATGGCGGCGATGCAAAATCTGTTAAAGGCAAACCCGCCGGATGCGGTGTTTGCCGTTTCTGATACGCTGGCGGCGGGGGCGCTGCGCGCCATTCAGCAGGCAGGGCTGCGGGTGCCAGAAGATATCGCGGTGGTGGGTTTTGACGGCACCGAGCTGGCGGAGATGATTTCTCTCACCACCATTGAACAACCGTCGCGGGATATCGGGCGCAAGGCGGTCAATCTGCTGTTAAATAAGATCGACAACCCGGATGCGCCCACGGAAAGGGTCATGATGGACTGGCGCTTTATTTCCCGCGCCAGCACCTGATTATCTGGCGATGACGCCAGCCAGCGAGCGAATATCGTTTCCGGTTGGCGACTGGTGAATACGCAGGCCAAATTCATCCACCACCGCGAAAATATGATCGAAGATGTCGGCCTGAATATCTTCGTATTCTGCCCAAATCACCGTGTTGGTAAAGGCATATATTTCAATCGGCAGCCCGTTGGCATCGGGCGCGAGCTGGCGCACCATCAGCGTCATATCTTTACGAATACGCGGGTGGTTACGCAGATATTCATTCAGATAGGCACGGAAGGTGCCGATATTGGTCATCTTGCGCAGGTTTAATACCGATTCCCCTTCGCCGTTCTGCTGATTCCACAGGTTAATTTCCTCATGACGCGCGGCCAGATACGGCTTCAGCAGTTTCGCCTGAATCAGTTTCTGCTGCTCCTGCTCATCGAGGAAATGAATGCTGGTGGTATCGATATTCAGGCTACGCTTGATGCGGCGACCACCGGAGGCTGACATGCCGCTCCAGTTGATGAACGCGTCGGACACCAGCGCCCAGGTCGGGATGGTGGTGATGGTGTTATCGAAGTTGCGCACTTTAACGGTGGTCAGGCCGATGTCGGTCACCGTGCCGTTGGCCCCGTATTTCGGCATCTCCAGCCAGTCCCCGAGCTTCAGCATGTCGTTGGCGGAGAGCTGAATACCGGCCACTAAGCCCAGTATCGGGTCTTTAAAGACCAGCATCAGAACGGCAGCCATCGCACCCAGGCCGCTTATCAGAATGGCGGGTGACTGACCGATCAGAAGGGAGATAATTAATATTCCCACCAGAATGGCGCTCACCAGCTTGATGCCCTGGAATATCCCCTTCAGCGGCAGCTGTGATGCGGTGGCCATTTTCTGCGACAGATTAAAAATCACATCCAGCAGCGAGAAGAAGGAGAGCAGGGCATAGACCATCACCCACAATTTTGCGCAGGTGGTGAGCATTTCCGCCGCTTCGCTGCCTTTTTGCAGCCACAGAACCGCCTGAACGTTGACGATTATCCCCTGGAGGGTAAACGCCAGACGGTGAAATAACTTGTTCTGCGTAATGATCTGCAACCATAAATGGCTGCTGGCCTGCGCGCGTTTTTCGAAGGCGCGCAGCACCACTTTGTGCAGAATAAAATGAACGATAATGGCTGTAAGAAAAATAATACCAAAGATAATCACTAAAGAGGTGGTGTGATTAATTTCAATCCCTAACTCTTCAACCTGAGCAATTAATTCCTGCATAACGTCTCCTGTATTGATGCAGCCCCATAATGGCGGCTGCGGATCTATTATGCAAATTCAGGCAGTTTTATTTTGTCGCCGGACAGGCCTTGACGACCGGTAAACACAGACGATGGCGCATACGCAGCGTGGCCAGCGCCAGCACTCCCATCATGGCCGTTTCCACCATCAGGAAGACGTTGACTGCCTGGGTGTAATCTCCGTGATGATTTTGCAGCCCGTGCAGCAAAATCGCGCCGAAAATGGCCGGGCCAAGCCCCAGCGCAGCCTGTTGCAGCGTGCTTAAAATCGCGCTCGCGGCCCCTGCGTCGTCAGGCTGGATATCGCGCATCCCGATACGGTAGAAGCTGTTTACAATCAGCGCCTGCCCGTATCCCACCAGCCCGGTGGCCGGGGCCAGCGTCAGCGCGGTATTCTGCATCCCCCAGTGACGGAACGTGGCGATCAGCGCCACCAGGCCAACAAGCTGAATCGCAAGCCCGGTCAGCAGGATGGCGCTGGTGCTGTAGCGGGCAATCAGGCGTGGGGCGAACCAGGCGGAAATAAAATAGGTGACGCCGAGCGCGATAAAGCTGTTCCCGGACTGCCACGGCGCCATCCCCAGACCGCTTTGCATGGTCAGCGCCATACAGAACATGAACCCGGACCAGACGCTGAAAAAGAGTATCCCAATCAGCACGCCAAAGCGGATGCTGCGCAACTGCAACAGGCGCGGCGCGATAAGCGGGTGGGCATTCTCACGCTCTTTCTTACGCGCGTTTAACACCATCAAAAAGCCCAGCGGCACAATCGCCAGCAGCGCGGCCTTCAGCGGCCACGACCAGTGCCACTGCGGGCCGAGCGCCATCGGGAACAGCAGACAGCACAGTATCGCCGTCAGCAGGACAGTACCGGTCCAGTCAATGCGCGACGGCGTGTCGCGGCGGGTTTCCGGTACGTAGCGACGGCTCAACGCCAGCACCACCAGACAAATCGGCACGTTGATAAAGAAGGCGTTACGCCAGCCAAGCCCGGCGATGTCCGCCGACACCAGCCAGCCGCCACCCATCTGGCCGACGATAAACGCAATCCCGCCGATACCCCCGAACAGGCTGATCGCTTTGGCGTGTGCCGTTCCTTTTAACGTCACGTGCAACGTCGCGAGAATTTGCGGCATGATCAGCGCGGCGCCCGCGCCCTGAATAATGCGCGCGGCAAGCAACTGTTCGATATTGCCCGCCATGCCGCACAGCAGCGAGGCCAGGCCAAAACTTGCCACGCCCCACATAAACAAGCGACGGCGGCCAAGGTTATCGCCCAGCTTGCTGCCGGGGGCCAGGCAGACGGCAAAGGCCACGCCGTAGAGGGCGACGATCAGCTCCAGTTCGGTGGCGGTGGCGTGTAACGAATGGGTGATGGAATCCAGCGCCACGTTGGTGATCGAGGTATCAATCAGCGGCAGCATCTGGCCGGTTAATAGCAATATCAGGCCCGCACGACCCGGTGAAACAACTGACGTATTCATGGTGACTCCATTGCGTCAAACAGCGTAGAGTCGTAGCATCAACCATCTGATAAACGGGTACCAGTTCTTACTTATACTGGTACTGGCACTACCATGCAGGAGATGTTATGGCGCTGATGTCTGAACCTGTCACCTCTCTCCAGGATGACACCCGCAAGCAGCTGGGCGCGTTTTTGCGTGCCCGGCGCGAAAGCCTCGATCCGCAGCGGCTCGGCTTACCGCGTAGCGGCCGTCGCCGCACGCCGGGCCTGCGCCGGGAGGAGGTAGCGATGCTCGCGGATGTCGGTGTGACCTGGTACACCTGGCTGGAACAGGGCCGGGACGTCAATCCGTCCAGCGCGGTGATGGCCGCCATTGCAAAAGCGCTGCAATGCACCCCGACCGAAGCCCGGCATCTTTTTGTGCTTGCCGGTTTGCCGCCGGGCGAAGCCCCGCAGGCGGTGTGCTGTGAGGGGATCAGCGAAGGCACGCGTCGCCTGCTGGATACCCTGATGCCGAAGCCTGCCAGTATTCAGAAACCGAATTTCGATATCGTGGCGTGGAACGACAGCTTCGGACACCTGATGGGCGTCGATTTCAACGCTATCCCGCCGGAAGATCGCAACTGTATTTACCTGTTCCTCACCCATCCGGCGTGGCGCGCGCGGCTCGGCAAACGTGACGACGTGCTGCCGATTTTCGTCTCCTACTTCCGCGCGGCAATGGCTGAGCACCGTGGCGACCCGCTCTGGGAAGCGAAGCTGGCGCGTTTTTTTGCGGTGTCTGAGGAGTTCAAAAACCTGTGGCACCAGCGTAACGACGTGCGCGGCGTGGAGAACCAGCTCAAGCTGTTCACCCATCCCGAGCTGGGGGATTTTCATCTCCAGCAGATGTACTGGTACTCTGCGCCGCGAAACGGATCGCGGCTGCTGGTCTATTTACCGGTGGACGAGGCGGGGGAGAGGGCGATGGCGTGGCTGGAGGCGCAGGGGAAATAAGTTTTTTGCGAGGGGCTTTCAGGGAATAAGAGCTGGCTCTGCTAAGCGGATGAGACAGGTATAAGGTGGCGTTTAACTTAAACCAACCGACTGAATCGACATCATTTCGATGAGGGATTAAGTCGACTATACTCACGCCATGAGAAACAACAAATGTCGCCACTGATGATTGATTCCGCAGACTTCAGCCAAAAACTCGGCCTTATCTCCCGAAACGTCGAACACACCGAAGCGTTCCTGGCACGAGGTACGGCGGAATTTCATCTGCCGGGGTTTCTGCTGCCTGTGGGATACCGGCTCCTGAAATCGCGTTATGGTGATGAATATCGTCTCGTGACCACCGATGACGGCAAACCTTATACGGCGTATGCCGTAAAGCTTAAATTTCATAAAGAAATTACCTTTCCCCACGGTGCCGCCACGCAGGTGATGGTGTGGCGTACGCCACGTGCCGTTCATCAACGCGTGATAAGCGGGTTGCCACAACTCTTTTTTCAGTGGGTGCTAAGCGAATACGACATCGTTGTCTCTGACAGCGAACAAACGGGAGACGGGCAACGGTTCTGGCTGCGCATGATCGACTGGGCGTTTACCATGAACTATCGCATTAGCGTGGCGGACGGTACGGTGGGAGAAGAGTGGACGTTAACGCCCGTAAATTCCTACGCTGAGCTGGAAGAGCGCTGGATTGCTTTTGCCTGGGGAAACGATCGTGAGGTCCATCCGCATCGCAGGCTTGTCATCAGTAAAGCGTAACGGGCCGCATGCAGCGGCCCATTTTCATTAGCATTCAGTCACAATCGTGCTCAGCGGCAGGCGAGACTTCGGCAGCGTGGCATTGAAATCCTCAACGCTGTGATGCCCAACAGGCACCACCACCAGGCTGGTGAAGCCTTTCTCTTTCAGGCCGAACTCTTCGTCGAGGATTGCGGCATCGAAGCCTTCAATCGGCACTGCGTCCAGGCCCATCGCGGCCACGCCCAGCAGGAAGTTGCCGACGTTCAGGTAAACCTGCTTCGCCATCCACTGGTCGTCATCTTTCAGATCCACGCGGTGCATGTCGGCAAAATAGCAGCGGCCTTTGTGGTTCGCGGCTTTTGCTTCTGGCGTGGCGAAACGGCCGTCAGCCTCTTCCTGATCGACGACGCGCTCAAGCCAGGCATCGTCCATCGCGGTTTTCGCACAGAACACCACCACGTGAGAGGCATCCAGCATTTTGCGTTCGTTAAACACATAGGTGCCCGCCGCGGATTTTGCCACGCGCGCTTTACCCTCTTCAGTGCTGGCAACAATAAAGTGCCACGGCTGGGAGTTGGTGCTGGACGGGCTGTATTGCAGCAGCGTTTTGATTTTTTCCGCTTCTTCTACGGTCAGTTTTTTGGCTGGGTCGAACGCCTTGGTAGAGTGGCGTTTCAGGGCGACAGAAATAATATCCATAACAACTCCTGGTGATGAAATTCGCCCGCGGGCGGGCGTGAAAGGAAAGCAGATTACCGCGCGAAGCGGGAAAAGATAAGTGCGATTCGAGCGCTTATTCTGTTCGTCTCAGACGAACAATCAGGCTGGCCGAATCCACTTCTGATCTTTTTTCGGCAGTTTATCAACGACCAGATTCCACGAATCCGTAATCAGGTCGGTGACCAGTTCAGGCGTGATGTCGTCCGTGCCATAAAGGGAGATCCAGTGTTTTTTATTCAGATGGTAGCCAGGCTCCACGCCACGGTAGATCTGCTGATTGAGCAGTGATTTTTCCGGATCGGATTTCAGGCTGACGTGGGCCCGACCGTGAGCGGTCGCCATCAGCATAAAAATTTTCCCGCCCACCTTAAACACGTCATACTCCGGGCCAAACGGCCAGCAATGTTCGGTAAAAGGCATTTCCAGCGCGACGCGTCTGGCATGTTCCTGCAAGGCTTTACTGTCCATGGCTCTCTTCCTCAGCAAGCCCGCGCCACATGGCTTCAAAGCCCAGCGCTTTAAAATCGACGGCACGGGACGGATCGCGCGCGGCAAACTCCATGGTGGTTTCAGCCAGCGATAAGAATATTGCATCACCGAAGGTCTTAAACTCGTCAGACATAAACACCGGGCGCACCGAGCGGTGACACAGTTCGTGTATTTCCGGGAACATGTCTTTCACCGCCTGCTCGGTTTCAATGTTCAGCTTTTCACTGACGCCAATCTGGCGGATAGCCGCATGCGCCAGGGGGTTACGAATGCCCCAGTCCACATAGCTATTCCAGATATTACGGGTATGCTCTTTTGGCTGGGTGATGGTGCGATCGAGGTTCGCCAGCATGGTCTGGCAAAGATCCTGCTTCAGATGCAGATAGAGGGCATTCAGCAGATCGTCTTTGGTAGCAAAGTAGCGAAACAGTGTCCCTTCAGCGACGCCCGCATTACGGGCAATTAACGCCGTTGAGGCGGCAATACCTGACTGCGCAAACGCAGCCGTTGCTGCTTCCAGTAAGGCCTGTTTTTTATCTTCACTCTTCGGACGTGCCACTAAATTTTTCCTCCCGTCAATTGTAAAAACCCTGATTGAAACACGTGCTTTGCCACGCTGCAACGCGGAATGTCAAAGATCGAAAACCTTCTTGACGGCGTAATCATCCTATCTATAATGAGTGCTTACTCACTCATAATCAAGTTCAACCCGCGCAAACTATCGGACAGGGCGCGTTGGCGGGTCAGGATAATGAAAAAGCCTCTATTCATCTGCGTGGTGTTAGTCATGATTATTGCTTCAGCTGCCAGTTTACCGTTTGTACTGAATGCCGGATTTGGCCAGCCACCGCAGGGTGCGCAGCTCTCTGAAGTGGAGGCCTCTCCGCACTATCGCGACGGGCAATTCCATAACACGCTCCCTACGCCGGGCTTTACCGGGCAACAAAATATGCTGGTGGCGTGGTGGCAGTTTCTTACCCGTAAAACCGAAAACGCCCGTCCTGCGCAGCCGCTGCCGCTGGTGAAAACCGATCTGGCGAGCCTGTCGCCTGAGCAGGACACGCTGGTGTGGCTCGGCCACTCCTCCTGGTATATGCAGCTGGCGGGGCAACGAATCCTGATCGATCCGGTTCTGAGTAACTACGCCGCACCGTTCTCCTTCCTCAATAAAGCCTTTGCGGGGGAGTACCCGTGGCGTGCGGAGAGCATGCCGGAGATCGACCTGCTGATTATCTCCCACGATCACTATGACCATCTGGATTACGCCACCATCAAGGCGCTGCTGCCGAAGGTTAAGCGCGTGGTCACCCCGCTGGGCGTGGGTTCGCATCTGCGCTACTGGGGGATGAACCCTGAGATTATCGACGAGCGGGACTGGAACCAGTCGGTACGTATCAGCGATGCGCTGACGGTTCACGTGTTGCCTTCGCGCCATTTTTCCGGGCGCGGCATTAAGCGTAACCAGACCCTGTGGGGCAGCTTTATGTTTGTCTCTCCGGAGCAGAAGGTCTACTACAGCGGAGACTCCGGTTATGGCCCGCACTTCAAAGCGATTGGCGAGCAGTTTGGCGGAGTTGACTTAGCCATTATGGAAAACGGCCAGTACGACCAGGACTGGAAGTACATCCATATGCATCCGGCGGAAACGGCGCAGGCCTCGGCAGATCTCAATGCCAGAGCGGTCGTACCGGGACATAACGGGCGTTTTGTGCTGGCGAAACATACCTGGAACGATCCACTGATCCAGCTGGCGAAAGCCAGCAAGGATAAAAACTACCGGCTGCTGACACCGGAGCTGGGCGAGCCCGTGCGGGTGAGTGATACCACGCAACAATTTCGCGAGTGGTGGGAATAATGTTTAAGCGAGAAGCAGAGGGGGAGAGCAGTATGACGATTTCCGCTCAGGTCATTGATACGATTGTCGAATGGATCGATGACAACCTACACCAGCCGTTACGCATCGAAGAGATTGCCCGCCATGCGGGTTACTCAAAATGGCATTTACAGCGGCTGTTTATGCAGTACAAAGGCGAAAGTCTGGGGCGCTACATCCGCGAACGCAAGCTGCTGATGGCGGCGCGCGATCTGCGTGAGTCAGACGAGCGCGTTTACGATATCTGCCTGCGCTACGGGTTTGACTCGCAGCAGACGTTTACCCGCATCTTTACCCGCACCTTCAACCAGCCGCCCGGGGCGTACCGCAAAGAGAACCATAGCCAGACACATTAACATGTCGCGTGTAGGCCGGGTAAGGCGTAGCCGCCACCCGGCTTTTTTGTGGGCTCGGTGCCCGTAACTGCCCGGTGGCGCTGCGCTTACCGGGCCTACAAATCACTTACCACCGATAATTCACCGTCGCCGTCACCGTCCGGCCAATCCCGTAGAAGCACGCCGTATCGCTTGCGCATGACGCCACATACTTCGTGTCCGCCACGTTATTGACGTTGAACTGCACGCTTGCCCCTTTCAGGCTGCGGTTCATCTCGCCCAGATCATAGCGCAGCATCGCGTCATACAGATCCACCGATGGCACCTTAAAGGTGTTCTTCGCATCGCCGTAGCTGGTGCCGATGTAGCGCATCCCCACGCCAGCGGTCAGGCTCTTGAGCGCCCCGCCCGGAACGGTATAGCTGGCAAACGCAGACGCCATATGCGTCGGGATACGCGCCGGGGTCTTGCCCTCGGTGCCCGCCACCGTGGTGCTTTCGGTTTTTGCATCGGTGTAAGTGTAGGAGCCAATCAGGTTGATGTTATCCATCAGCGTGGCGTGGATTTCCGCTTCAGCGCCTTTCGAACGCACCTTGCCCGCATTTTCGAACCAGCCTTCAGCGCTGTTATAGGTCGCTACGTTGTCCTGAGTTAAATCGTACAGCGCGAGAGTCATCAGCGTGGTGTCGACCGGCTGATATTTCAGGCCAATCTCGGTCTGCTCCCCGGTAGTAGGCCTGAATGGCGCGACGCCCGGCGCACGATTGGTTTGCAGGTTCGGCTCAAACGACGTGCTGTAGCTGATGTACGGCGAGAGGCCAAAATCGAACGCGTACAGCAGGCCAGTGCGCCAGGTAAATTTGCTGTCGTTCTGCTGCGTAAAGCTATTATCGGTGAAGTCGTTGGTACGCACTTCGCTCCAGTCGTAGCGCCCGGAAACCAGCCACTCCCAGTTGTTCCAGCTCATCTGATCCTGAAGATACAGCCCCATCTGGTCGAGATTTTGCTGCTCGTCGGAGGCCGTTTTGAAGGTGCTTTCATCCACGTTCACGCCGTAAACCGGGGTTGTCCAGTCGAGGTCATACTGTGAGCCGCTCCCGCGCGCCAGCAGCTGTTTATCCTTGCTGGTCTTGTAATCAAACCCGCCGAGCAGGGTATGGCTGACGCTCCCGGTCTCCAGCAGATATTCCAGCTGGTTATCGAGGCCAAATTCATTGGTCGTGCGCTCTTCACGCTGGGCGCGACGGGTCAACACCGTGCTGTTGGCCGCGCTGTTGGCGTAAACCAGATAACGGTATTTCTGCTTGATGGTGGCGTAACGGGCGTTCTGGCGGAAGGTGAGGTTGTCGGCGAACTGGTGTTCCAGCTCGTAGCCAATCATCGTCTGCTCGCGCCAGGACTGATTGTAATTCGGATCGCTGACGTTAAAGTCGCGTGGGATGTACTTCCCGTCGACGCTTTTCACCGTGCCATACGCGGGCAGGAAGTTGCGGTATCCGGCATCCGGATCTTTCTGGTAGCTGGTCAGCAGCGTAAAGCGGGTCTGATCGTTCGGATACCAGGTGATCGCCGGGGCGATCGCCATCCGCGTCTCTTTATAATCGTCCACCTGATTATGCTGCGTACGGGCGATACCGTTCACGCGATACAGTACGCGGCCGTCGTCGCTCAGCCTGCCGCCGAAATCAAACGCACCTTCGGCGAGATCGTTATTGCCGGTGCGGAACTGCACGTTGTGAATGGCCTCCGCCGTCGGGCGCTTGCTGGTCATGCTGATTAACCCGCCAGGATTCACCTGACCAAACAGGACCGACGCCGGGCCGCGCACCAGCTCCACGCGCTCCAGCAGCCACGGGTCAACTGTGCCCGTCTGTGATGAGGCCGTTGCGCCAAAGCTTAAGCCGTCGAGGAATTTTGGCACGTAGCTAAAGCCGCGCACAAACACCTCGTCGTTACGGTTAGACGAGCCCCGGTATTCGGTAAACACGCCCGCCGAGTAGCGCAGCGCCTGCGAAACGGATGTGACGTCCTGCATGTTCATTTGATCGCGGGTGATCACCGATACCGACTGCGGCGTCTTCACAATCTCCGCGCTGGTCTTGGTGGCGGAGAGCGTTTTCGTCGCCACAATGCCTTTTACGGGCGCAGTGGGCTCTTCACTCACGCCCTGCGTCACCGTAATCGTTTCTTCTTTCGTTTCTGCCTGAGCCGCGACGCTGGTCGTCGCCAGACTCAGCAGCCAGAGCTGCATTATCTTATTATTTTTAAACATTTTTATTGAACGTCCTTGGTTGCTATCGCCATAAAAACACCGGTAAATCGCCGTTGATGATATTGCAAATTATTACCATTTGCATTAGCGTTGTTAACAAATTTCGTTGGGGAACAAGCGGTAATGAAGAGGGTATGGAGTGGGTTGCTGTTGGGGATCGGCGCGCTGCCCGCCGTGGCGGCAACGTGCGAGCAGTCGTCCCGGCAGGGCGATGTTCAGGGAAAGTTTGATGCCAGCGGCGAAGTCTGCTTCTCCCTGCCTGAACTGGGTGAAAATTACGTTTCCGCCACGCTGAATGGCGTGACGGATGCGCGCCTGCTGGATGGGCAAAACCGCCGCATCCGCACGCTGATCGAAAATGGTCCTGCGGACGGGGAACACACGCTGCTGTTTGCCCTGCCGGTGAAACAGAACACCTCGCTGGTGCTACACGGCGAAGCCGGTAAGCCGTGGCGTTTTCAGTGGCGGATGAAAGAGACCTCTCCATTACCACGCGTGCAGATGCTGGCGCCAGTAAGCCCGACGCTAAAGGCGCTGGCAAACGTCATTTCTGCCGGTGGAAGTACCGAGGCGTTCTGGCAGGCGCAGCGTCGACAGGGAACGCCAATGGTGGAACCAGTAGATGCGAGCCATAAGCGCGTGACCTTTCTGTGGCGCGGCGCGCGGGATAACGTCTTCATTCTCGGCTCTCCGGCGGGGGATCACGATCCGCTGTTCCGCCTGGGCAACAGCGACGTCTGGTTCCGCAGCTACGTGGTCCCCGCTGATACGGTGATGCAATATAAGCTCGCCCCCGATGTGCCGATCGTTGAAGGCTCTGCCCGCGATCAACGCCGTGCCATCCTGGTGAGCGCACAGGCCGATCCGCTTAACCCGAACACCTTTGGGGAGCAGAAGGCGGATCGATGGAACCGTTACTCGCTGCTCGATCTCAGCCCGGCGCGCTACTGCTCCGTTCAGGCCACGGCAAAGCCGCTGGTGCACGGGACGTTGAGCCGTCAGAGTTTTTCCAGCCACATCCTCGGCAACGCCCGCGACGTGATGATCTACAAACCGCGCGGCGCACAGCCCGCACGCTGGACGTTAATTCTGTTCGACGGGCAGATTTATCAGGACGAATACCATTTTGCCAACGTGCTGGACGGTCTGATTGCCCGGCATCACCTGCCACCGATTAACGTGGTATTTATCGACAGCCTCGATCACGCCCGTCGCGGCAACGAGCTGCCGCCGAACCCGGAATTTGCTGACTTTATGGCGCACGAGCTGCTGCCGTGGCTGCGCGGGCAGGGCATCGCGATGCAGCGGCAGAAAACGGTGCTGGCGGGGTCGAGCTACGGGGGAATTGCCTCGTCATGGGTGGCGCTGCGCTATCCGCGCCTGTTTGGCAACGTGCTGAGCCTTTCCGGCTCCTACTGGTGGGCGCCGAAAGGTGACGCCCCCGGCTGGCTGACGCGTCAGTACCAGCAGTCGCCGCCGTATCCGGTGCGCTTCTGGTTACAGGCCGGAAAGTTTGAAACCACGGGGCCGGGCGGCGGCATTTATCGCACCACGCAGGATTTTGAACAGGTGCTGAAGGAAAAAGGCTATCGCGTCAGCTTCCACCCCTCATCCAGCGGCCACGACTACGCGGCCTGGTGTGAAGCGCTGATCCACGGGATGCGCGATCTCACTGGCTTACGACGCCAGTGAAAACCAGCGGCGCCAGATGAAACGCAGAATAAAGAATTCTATGGCGCCGAGCACCAAAAACCACAGACAGAACAGAATGGTGTACAGCTGATTCAGATCGACCATATGAAAGGTCTGAACCAGTTTCTGCGCCAGCACCAGACCCAGCGACGGCGCAGGTAACAGCAGACAGGAGAGCAGGGCCATCAGCAAAATGCCCCCTGCGGTGAGCAGCGATTCTAACGGGTGTTTCATCGTAATGTTAATCGTGAGTTAAAAATGTCATTGTCCGGCATCCTGAAACGTAAAGCAATATCATCCCCACTGGCAAAATTGAGTGAAAGGCCACCGTTATTCTGCGAGTTAATAACGGAAAATAGATAATATTTCCGGGGCGATTAAATTAATATCGCGTAATGTAAATAAACGTCTTTTTCACGAAAATAATTTTACAAAGCTATAGGTGCTATATCCAATTAACGTCGCAATAACAATGGCTGCGACAATGTATAACGCCAGGCGCCGCCCGCGATAAATACCAAACATGCTTCCTCCTCGTTTAGTGTTGGTTTAGAAATATTTTGTAAAAATCAACGCGTCGAAATAATTTTAATCAGTTTTGAATAACCGGGTAGTCAATATATTGCGGTAGATCAATTTAACCCGCAAGACTTAAAAATGAATTATTTAAAGCCAGAAAGGAATTCCGGCTTCCGTCCACCGGATATTGAAGGAAAAATACCATGACCAAAAAAAATTTCTCGCAGAATATGCCACCCGCAGGCGGGCAGGCGTACCAGCAGACCGTAGAGCAGGTGCTTGCTCAGGCGCAGAGCCAGGCGAATGGCCTGGACCGCACCGAGGCGCAGGCACGTTTGCAGAAGCATGGCCCGAACGCGCTGCCGGAGAAAAAAGGCAAGCCGGGCTGGCTGCGTTTTCTCGCGCATTTTAACGATGTCCTGATTTACGTCCTGCTGGCGGCCGCCGTATTAACGGCTGTAATGGGACACTGGGTTGATACGCTGGTTATCCTGGGTGTGGCGGTAATCAATGCCTTAATTGGCCACATTCAGGAAAGTAACGCAGAAAAATCCCTGAAGAGTATTCGCAATATGCTCTCCAGCGAGGCGCGCGTAATTCGTAATGGTAACCATGAAACCATCCCGACGACGGAAATCGTCCCGGGCGATATTATTGTGTTGCGCGCAGGAGATCGTATTCCGGCGGATATGCGCTTAATTGAAGCGCATAATTTACGCGTGGAAGAGGCAATTCTGACCGGCGAATCCACCGTGGTGGATAAACACATTAATCCGCTGAGCGGTGAACTGCCGCTGGGCGACCGCACCAATATGGTCTTCTCCGGGACGACCGTAAGCGCGGGCGGTGGCGTTGGCCTGGTCACCGCGACCGGTAAGGATACGGAGCTCGGCCACATCAACCAGATGATGGCGGGCATTGAAAAGCACCGCACCCCGCTGCTGGTGCAGATGGACAAGCTGGGCAAAGCGATTTTCGCCATCATTCTGGCGATGATGGCCGCGCTGTTTGTCTTCAGCCTGGTGTTCCGCGAGATCCCGATGGGCGAGCTGCTGCTCTCCCTGATTAGCCTGGCGGTAGCCTCCGTACCGGAAGGTCTGCCGGCGATTATCTCCATCATCCTCTCTCTGGGCGTACAGGCGATGGCGCGTAAGCGGGCGATTATCCGCAAGCTGCCGACGGTTGAAACCCTGGGCGCGATGACTGTGGTCTGCTCGGATAAAACCGGCACCCTGACCATGAACGAGATGACGGTGAAAGCCATCATTACCGCCGATACGTGCTATCGCGTGGACGGCAACAGCTACGAGCCGGTGGGCAACCTCTACCTCGAAGGCAGCGACGAGCCGGTGCAGATCCAGCCGGGCACCGTGCTGGAGCAGTACCTGCGCACCATCGACCTGTGTAACGACAGCCAGCTGATTCAGGACGAGCGCGGCCTGTGGGGCATCACCGGCGGCCCGACCGAGGGCGCGCTGAAGGTGCTGGCGGCAAAAGCCCACCTCGCACCGGTCGAGACCACCCTGGTCAACAAGATCCCGTTCGACTCGCAGTACAAGTACATGAGCACCCACTACCAGATTGGCGGTGAGGAGCAGATTTTGATCACCGGCGCGCCGGACGTGATTTTCGCCCTGTGTGAGCAGCAGCAGACCCGCAACGGTGCGCAAGCCTTTGACCGCGCGTACTGGGAAACGGAGATGGAGCGCTATGCGCGTCAGGGGCTGCGCATGGTCGCCGCGGCGTTCAGGCCAGCGAACGGTGAGCAGGCACTGACTCACGACGACCTGAGCCACGGCCTGATCTTCCTCGGCATTGCCGGGATGATGGATCCGCCGCGCCCGGAAGCGATTGAGGCGATTAACGCCTGCCAGCAGGCGGGGATCCGCGTGAAGATGATCACCGGGGATCACCCGCAGACGGCGATGAGCATAGGCCAGATGCTGGGGATAACCAACAGCGAGCAGGCGGTCACCGGCTATGAGCTGGAGAAGATGGACGACGCGGAGCTGGCCGAAGCGGCGGTGAAGTATGACATCTTCGCCCGTACCAGCCCGGAGCATAAGCTGCGCCTGGTGAAAGCGTTACAGGACAAAGGCGAAATCGTCGGTATGACCGGTGACGGCGTGAACGATGCGCCAGCGCTGCGTCAGGCGGATGTGGGTATTGCGATGGGCATCAAAGGCACGGAAGTCACCAAAGAGGCGGCGGACATGGTCCTGACGGACGATAACTTCGCCACCATCGCCAGCGCGGTGAAAGAGGGGCGTCGCGTTTACGACAACCTGAAGAAGACCATTCTGTTCATCATGCCGACCAACCTGGCGCAGGGGCTACTGATTGTGATTGCGCTGCTGGCGGGGAACATCATTCCGCTGACGCCGGTACTGATCCTGTGGATGAACATGGCGACCTCCGCCACGCTCTCCTTCGGCCTGGCCTTCGAGGCCGCCGAGCGCAACATAATGCGCCGCCCGCCGCGTCAGACCGGGCAGCACGTGATGGACGCCTACGCCGTATGGCGCGTGGCTTTCGTCGGCACCATGATTGCCATCGCCGCCTTTGCGCTGGAAGCCTGGCTGGCACCGCGCGGGCACAGCGCGGAGTTCATCCGCACCGTGCTGCTCCAGATGCTGGTCTGCGCCCAGTGGGTGTACATGATTAACTGCCGCAACACCGAAGGGTTCTCCCTGAACCGCGGCCTGCTGGCGAACAAAGGGATCTGGCTGGTAACGGGCGTACTGTTCCTGCTCCAGGCGGCGATCATCTACCTGCCGTTTATGCAGATGCTGTTCGGCACCGAAGCACTGCCGCTGCGCTACTGGTTCGTGACGCTGGCGGTGGCGGGGGTGATGTTCTTCGTCGTCGAAATCGAGAAGCGACTGACCCGCAGGTTCCGTAAGGCTGCATAACTAAAACCTTACCCCTCACCCTGCCCTCTCCCCAAAGGGGAGAGGGTGTTCAAGTTCCCTCTCCCCTTTGGGGAGAGGGTTAGGGTGAGGGGAAAATACTGAGGTACTCCCATGAAATTCCCGCTCCTGCTCATACTCCTCGCCGCTACCCTGCCGCCCGCATTCGCCGCAGTCATTCCCGTGCGTGTCGCCACCGTGGAGCAAACCGCCCACGCCGCCGAACGTCAGATCCCGGGTCGCATCGAAGCGATTCACACCGTTGAACTGCGCGCGCGTACGGAAGGCGTCATCACCAGAATCCACTTTCGAGACGGCCAGTACGTGAAAAAAGGTGACGTGCTGTTCGAGCTGGACGACGCCGAGCCGCGCGCCGCCCTGCGCCTGGCGCAGGCCGAAGTGAAAAGCGCCGAAGCCACGCTGCGTCAGGCGCAACAGCAGCTGTCCCGCTTCGAAAGCCTGGGCAGCAGCAACGCCATCAGCCGCCACGACGTGGACAACGCCCGCATGCAGCGCGACGTAGCGAGCGCCGCGCTGGAGCAGGCGAAAGCCCGTCTCGACACCCGCAGCGTCACCCTCAACTACACGCGCATTACCTCACCGATTGACGGACGCGTGGGGCACAGCAACTTTCACGTCGGCAGCCTGGTGGATCCTGCCAGCGGTGTGCTGGTGGAGGTGGTCCAGCTCGATCCGATCCGCATCGCCTTTGCGCTGGAAGAGGGCGCGTTTGCCACCAAAGCCGGACAGCATGCGGATATCAGCGCCATGAAGCAGGCCTGGCAGGCGCTGATTGACAGCAACGGCCAGCGCGTCAGCGGGGAACTCACCTCCGTGGACAACCGCATCGACCCGCGTACCGCCAGCGTGATGCTGCGCGCCGAGTTCGCCAACCCGCGCCATCAGCTGCTGCCCGGCGGCAATGTGAACGTCTACCTGCGTCCGGCAAGCGAGCAGCCTGTCCTGACCCTGCCCGCCGCTGCCGTACAGCAGAATAGCGACGGGTTCTTCGCCTGGGTGGTTAACGCCGAGGATAAAGCCGAAATGCGTCCGCTTAAGGTCGCCGGGCAGATGGGCCAGCAGTTCCAGATTGCCTCCGGCGTTAAGCCCGGTGAGCGAGCAATTACTGACGGTGCGCAGCGCGTGCAGCCAGGCGCTGCCGTTCATATACTGAATTAAGGAGCCATCATGCTGACGTTTTTCATCAAACGCCCGCGCTTTGCGATGGTGATTGCGCTGGTCATCACCCTGCTGGGGGCCATCGCGCTGAGGATTATTCCGGTGGAGCAGTACCCGCAGATCACACCGCCGGTCGTGAATGTGTCAGCGTCATGGCCGGGCGCCAGCTCGGCTGACGTGGCGGAGGCCATCGCCACGCCGCTGGAGACGCAGCTGAACGGGGTGGATCATATGCTCTATATGGAGTCCACCAGTTCGGATGAGGGCTCTTACAGCCTGAACATCACCTTTGCGGCGGGCACCGATCCGGATCTCGCCGCCATCGACGTGCAGAACCGCGTGGCGCAGGCCGTGGCGCAGCTGCCGACCGAGGCACAGCAAAACGGCGTGCAGGTGCGCAAGCGCGCCACCAACCTGATGATGGGGGTAAGCCTTTACTCACCAAATAACACTCACACGCCGCTGTTCGTCAGCAACTACGCCAGCACCCAGGTGCGCGAGGCGCTGTCGCGACTGCCGGGCGTCGGGCAGGTACAGATGTTTGGCGCGCGCGACTACAGCATGCGCATCTGGCTGCGTCCGGACCGCATGAATGCCCTGAACGTGACCAGCGATGACGTGGCGCAGGCGCTGCGCGAGCAGAACGTGCAGGGGGCGGCAGGCCAAGTCGGCACGCCGCCGGTGTTTAACGGCCAGCAGCAGACGCTAACCATCAACGGGCTAGGGCGCTTAAACCAGGCCGACGACTTTGCCAACATCATTATCCGCACCGGGGAGATGGGCCAGCTGGTGCGCCTGAAGGACGTCGCCACCATTGAGCTTGGCTCGCGCAGCTACAGCTCGGGCGCGCAGCTGAACGGGCATGACTCCGCCTACCTTGGCATCTACCCGACGCCGTCCGCTAACGCCCTGCGCGTGGCCGATGCGGTGCGCGCGGAGCTGGAACGGTTATCCACGCGCTTCCCGGACGATCTGGTCTATGAAGTCAAATTCGACACCACCTCGTTTGTGGCCGCTACCATCAAAGAGATTGGCGTCTCGCTGGTGCTGACGATGCTGGCGGTGGTGGTCGTGGTGTCCCTGTTCCTGCAAAGCTGGCGCGCGACGCTGATTATCGCCCTTGCCATTCCGGTGTCGCTGGTGGGCACCTTTGCGGTGCTCTACGCGCTCGGCTACTCCGCGAACACGCTCAGTCTGTTCGCCATCATTCTGGCGCTGACCATGGTGGTGGATGACGCCATCGTGGTAGTGGAGAGTGTCGAAACGCTGATGGCGGAAGGGCAGAGCCGCACGGCGGCGACCGCGCTGGCGCTGCGTCAGATTGCCGGGCCGGTGATTGCCACCACGCTGGTGCTGCTGGCGGTGTTTGTACCGGTGGCGCTCCTGCCGGGGATCGTGGGCGAGCTGTACCGCCAGTTCGCGGTGACGCTCTCGACCGCCGTCACGCTCTCAAGCCTCGTGGCGCTGACCCTGACGCCCGCGCTCTGCGCGATGCTGCTGCGCCCGCGTCCGGCACAGCCCGCCGCCGTTTTCCGTGGGTTCAACCGCGGGCTGGACGCCACGCGCACGCTTTACACCCGGATCGTGAGCGTGTTCAACCTCCGTCCGTGGCTGGCGCTGCTGGCCACCGCAGGCGCGGCGGCGGTGGTGGTATTCAGCTTTATGTCGATGCCAAAGGGCTTCCTGCCCCAGGAGGATCAGGGCTACTTCTTTGCCAGCGTCCAGCTGCCGGAGGCAGCCTCGCTGGAGCGCACCGAAGCGGTGATGACCACCGCGCGCGAGCTGATCGCTAAAAACCCGGCGGTGGAAGACGTGATTCAGGTCTCCGGGTTTAACATCCTCAACGGCACCAGCGCATCGAACGGCGGGTTTATCTCCATCATGCTCAAAGACTGGAGCGAGCGTCCGCCGCTGGATGAGGTGATGGGCACCCTTCAGCGCCAGCTGCTGGCCCTGCCGGAAGCCACCATCATGACCTTTGCACCGCCGACGCTGCCGGGGCTGGGCAACGCCTCCGGCTTCGATCTGCGCATTCAGGCACAGGCGGGGCAAAGCCCGGCGGAGCTGGAGCGCGTAACTCGCGAGGTGCTGGCGAAAGCCAACCAGCACCCGCAGCTGAGCCGCGTGTTCACCACCTGGAGCAGCAACGTGCCGCAGATGACGCTCACCGTTGACCGTGAGCGCGCGGCCCGCCTCGACGTGCCGGTGTCGCGCATCTTCAGCAGCCTGCAAACCGCCTTTGGCGGCACGCGCGCCGGGGATTTCAGCGTCAACAACCGCGTCTACCACGTGGTGATGCAGAACGAGATGCAGTGGCGCGAGCGCGCAGAGCAAATCAGCGAGCTGTTCGTGCGCAGCAACAGCGGCGAGCGGGTGCGTCTGAGCAACCTCGTCACCATCACGCCGACCGTCGGCGCGCCATTTATTCAGCAGTACAACCAGTTCCCGTCGGTATCGGTGAGCGGCTCGGCAGCGGAAGGGGTGAGCAGCAGCACCGCAATGGCGGCGATGGGCGAGATTCTGGCGGAAAACCTGCCAGCCGGGTACGACTACGCCTGGAGCGGCATGTCGTATCAGGAGCAGCAGACCGGGAATCAGGCGATATGGATTGTGCTGGCGGCGGTGGTGATGGCGTGGCTGTTCCTCGTCGCCCAGTATGAGAGCTGGACGCTGCCGGCGAGCGTGATGCTCTCGGTGCTGTTCGCCATCGGCGGAGCGCTGGTCTGGCTGTGGCTGGCAGGCTATGCCAACGACGTGTACGTGCAGATTGGTCTGGTGCTATTGATAGCCCTCGCCGCCAAGAACGCGATCCTGATCGTGGAGTTTGCCCGCGCCCGGCGTATGGACGGAATGGCGATTGTCGATGCCGCGCGGGAAGGGGCATCGCGCCGCTTCCGCGCGGTAATGATGACCGCCGTGTCGTTCATCATAGGCGTCCTGCCGATGATGCTGGCGACCGGGGCGGGTGCCCAGAGCCGCCGTATCATTGGCACCACGGTGTTCAGCGGCATGCTGGTAGCCACCGTGGTGGGGATAGTGTTCATCCCGGCGCTGTTCGTGCTGTTCCAGCGCCTTCGCGAATGGGGGCACGGCCTTACGGACTCGTCGCCCACAGCTCACAGTGCTTCTGCACCAGAGAAATCAGCGAGCCGCCATCGGCGATAAAGTCCCGCATGCGCTGCGCCTCGCTCTTGCCCTGCTTTAACAGCAGGGCAATTTCCTTGATGGCGCTCGTCGCGCCGAGTTTCTCGGCCGACGGTGCAACCTGCTCCAGCAGCCAGGCGATATCCTCCGCCACGGTTTTGTGCTCGCCGGTATGCACGTCCGTCAGAATGCCTTCCAGCCCGTAGCGACAGGCCTGAAAACGGTTAAAACGGTACAACAGAAAATCCCGTTCCTGATGCTTATAGGGCCGCGCAGTCAGCAGCCAGTGCGACGTCGCCTGAATAAGCCCGGCGATGTTAATGGCGTGACCGAGCGTCAGCGGCGTATCCATCACCCGCACCTCCACGGTGCCAAAGTGCGGGCTGGGGCGGATGTCCCAGTGCAGATCCTTAATGCTGTCGATCATGCTGGTGGAACTCAGGCGGCGGAACAGCCCCTCGAACTCCTGCCAGCTGTTGACCCACGGCATCTGGCCGTTATCCGGGAACCCGGAAAATATGTTGAGCCGCGACGAGGAAAACTTGGTGTCCGTGCCCTGCATATAAGGCGACGACGCGGCGAGGGCGATAAAGTGCGGCACGAAGCGCGACAGGCCGTGCAGCAGGTAAATCGCGTCGTCCCCGTTTCGGCATCCCACGTGCACGTGCTGGCCGAACACCGTCGCCTGCAAAATCAGATAGCCAAAGCGCTCCAGCGTGACGTTATAGCGCTCGTCGTCACACACCTCCTGCCGCTGCCATTTCTGGAATGGGTGCGTGCCGCCGCCACAGATCTGGATGTGCTGCTCCGACGCCGCCCGCAGGATGCTCTGCTGCATCACGGAGAACTGGGCCGCCGCCTGGTCGATGGTCTGGCATACGCCGGTGGCGATTTCGAGCATGCTTTCGGTGATGTCGTGTTTGACTTCGCCCCCTTTGATGTCGTCTTTGACGGCGGCGATGAGGGCAGAGGAGTCCTGGCTCAGATCGTAACCCGGCGGGTTAACCACCTGGAGTTCGAGCTCAATGCCGAGGGTATAAGGTTCAGAGGACTTGAAATCGGGTAAGGGCATGGCGCACTCCGTTGTCTGTTATGTGTTGAGTATAGACAATGGGCGTGGCGCGCTCTTTTCAGGGTGGTATAACTGATAGCAGGCTTAGCAAAAGGGGAGTGACCCATGTCTGACTATCCAACCATTGCGCTGATTGGTCCCGGTGCGATTGGCACCACCATTGCCGCGGTGCTGCATGACGCGGGCCGTACGCCGCTGCTGTGCGGTCGCACCGCGCATCCGGTATTACGCCTGCGTCACGATGAGGATGAAACTGTGGTGCCCGGTCCGGTACTCACTGATCCCACCGTCATTACGCGCCCCGTAGACCTCGTTTTTGTGGCGGTAAAAACGACGCAAAATGCCGACAGCGCCGGGTGGCTGCGCGCCCTGTGCGATGAAAACACCGTGGTCTGCGCGCTGCAAAACGGCGTGGAGCAGAAAGCCCAGCTTGCGCCTTTGGTCAACGGCGCAACGGTGCTGCCGTCGGTGGTCTGGTTCCCGGCGCAGCGCGAGCCGGACGCCTCCGTCTGGCTGCGGGCAAAACCGCGTCTGACGCTACCGGACGTGCCGCAGGCGCAGCGGGTGGTCGAGACGCTTCGCGGTACGCGCTGTGATGTTGAGCTCTCGACAGATTTCACCACCGTCGCCTGGCGCAAGCTGCTGCAAAACGCGGTCGCCGGGCTGATGGTGCTGGCCAACCGCCGCGCCGGGATGTTCAGACGCGAGGATATCAGCGAGCTGGCCCTGGCCTACCTGCGCGAGGGGCTTGCCGTCGCCCGCGCCGAAGGGGCGAAGCTGGACGATGCGGTGGCCCAGGAGATTCTGGCGAACTTCCAGCGTGCGCCCGAGGATTTAGGCACGTCGATCCTTGCCGACCGTCAGGCCGAACGCCCGATGGAGTGGGATATTCGTAACGGCGTGATCCAGCGCTATGGCCGCAGGCATGGTATTGCGGTGCCCATCAGCGACGTGGTGGTGCCGCTGCTGGCGGCGGGGAGCGAGGGGCCGGGCTAACGGCCGCTGTTTTTCCGTTCGGCGAGCGTGACGGTGGAGCAATAATCTGGGGATAGTCAGCCTTAAACACATATGCGAAACTTACCGCTTCTGAAAAAATGTGGTGGGACCCGCTCAATGTCAGAACCATCTTCGCAGTGCCTGTTTAATGAAGGAATGATTGCTTTTCCTGAGGGCTATCAGGACCGTACCGTCAATGTCTTCGCGCCGCCTGCAGCGGATGCGCCCGCGTTCAACATTTCCCGCGATGCCCTCAACCCCGGCGAAGCGCTTGCCGCGTATATCGATCGCCAGCTCGCCCTGATGGCAAAGCACATCAAGGGCTGGAAGCAGGGTGAGCGCAGCGCCGCGACGCTGGGCGACAGCCTTTTACAGGGGGAAACCGTCCATGCCAGCTACCTGCGCGACGGGAAACGCATCTGGCAGCAGCAGGCCGTGTTTAACGTCGACGGCGATAAAATCCTGGTGTTCACTATGACCTGCACCCGCGCGCCGGGCGATGCCGACGTCGTGCTGTTTGGCGATCTTCTCAGGAGCTTCCGCTTCCACCATTAACTTCAGGGACCGTTGTTATGTTTGAAGCAGCACGCGTTGGTGATGATATCGGCCACTCCGGTGCGCTGGCCGGGATGATTGCCGGAACGATTGTCGGTGGCCTGATTGCCGCAGCCGGGGGCATTCTGGCGGGGGCCATGTTTATTGCCGGTCTCGGCGCATCCTGTCTTGGCGTGGGCGTCCTGCTCGTCGGCGCCAGCCTGGCCGTGGGATATTACACCGGGGAGCTGGCGACTGCCGCCAGGGACAGCATCGCCGACGCCGGGGCATCCAGCATGACGAAGAAAGGCGTCATCACCTCCGGCTCGCCCAACGTGTTTATCAACGGTAAACCCGCCGCGCTTGCCACCGATAGCACCGTCGACTGTTCTGACGACGGCTCGCAGCAGATGGCCGAAGGCTCTAAGCGTGTCTCCATTAACAGCCAGCCAGCGTCCCGCATCGGGGATCGCACCACCTGCGACGCGAAGGTGATGACCGGTTCGGACAACGTCATTATCGGCGGCGATCCGCAGCAAACCCTCCCCATTCAGTCTGAAGTGCCCGAGTGGCTCTATAAGGTCTCCGATCTTACCCTGCTGTTCGCCGGGCTTCTCGGCGGCTGGGGCGGCGCCGCTGGCAAAGTCGGGGCGCTCTCTAAGCTGCTGGGCAAAATCCCCGGCATCAACAAGCTGGCCCGTATCGCCTGTCGCGCCGGCACGCTGATGACCGGCGTGGCGGCCGCGGGGATCATCGCCCGCCCGGTGGATATCGTCAGCGGACAGAAGTTTCTCAGCGGGGATGATGAGCTGGACTTCGTCCTGCCTTCCCGTCTTCCGGTGCGCTGGCAGCGCTACTGGCGCAGCGGCAATCCCGGCGACAGCGTGCTGGGCCGCGGATGGAGCCTGTTCTGGGAAAGCCGCCTGGAGCCTTATCAGGACGGCCTGGTGTGGCGCGCACCGTCCGGCGATTACGTCGCCTTCCCGAAGGTCCCGAAAGGGATGCGCTCCTACTGCGAAAGCGAAAAAAACTGGCTTGAACATCACCAGGACGACAGCTGGTCGGTGTATGACGTCAGCGGCGAGCGCTGGCACTATGCGCCGCTGCGGGATGATGCCCCGTCGCTGCTCCAGCGCCTCTCCGAACCCTGCGGCAACGATATCCTCTTTGAGTGGAATGCGAATAATACCCTGCATGCCCTGACCGACTGTGCGGGCCAGCGCGTGGTCTGCCGCTACGACCGCGACAGGCTCGTTGGCGCCTGGCTGGATGACGAGATCTGCCTGGTCAGTTACGCTTATGATGAACAGCGCCAGCTGGTCTCCGTGACCGGCCGGGGCGGTAGCGTGCGCCGACGCTTCAGCTGGCAGGACGGGCTGATGAGCGCTCATGAGGACGCCAACGGCCTGCTGAGCGAATACCGCTGGCGGGAGATTGACGGCCTGCCGCGCGTGGTCGGCTTCCGCCATAGCGGCGGCGAACGGCTGACGTTCGAATACGATTTTGAGAACGGCACCCGCCGCGCGACCCGCGAAGACGGCGCGCAGGCGCACTGGCTGGTGGATGACGACGACAACGTCGCGCGCTTCACGGATTACGACGGTCGCCAGACGACGTTTGTCTACCGCGACGGCGAGCTCTGCCACGTCATTCTGCCGGGCGGGGCGATGCGCCGCAGCACGTGGGACAAATACGGCCGCATGACCAGCGAGACGGACCCGGCGGGCCGCCGCACGGAGTATCACTGGCATCGCCTGACCGACCGCATCACCCGCACGGTTTACCCGGACGGTACCTCATCGCAGGCCATGTACGACCTTCGCGGTCGCCTGCTGTCGGAGACGGATCCGGCCGGTAGCACCACCGCGTATCGCTATCCCGATGATGAAGAATTCCTCCCGGAGAGCATCACCGACGCCATCGGCGGCGTGGTGCGCCTGGTCTGGAACCACCAGGGGCTGCTGACGCAGCGCACCGACTGCTCCGGCAGCGTCACCCGCTTCACCTACGACCGCTTCGGGCAGCTGATTGCCAGCGAAGATGCAGAAGGGAATATCACGCGGCGGGAGTGGAGCCGTGCCGGGCTGCTCAGCGCCGTGATCCATCCGGACGGTAGCCGCGAGTCGCTGGTGTGGAACGAACGCGGCCAGCTCACGGGCTGGCGCGACCCGCTGGAAAGCGAGGTGAGCTGGGCCTATAACGCGCTCGGCCTCCCGGTCAGCCTCACCGACCGTATTGGCCGCGTGCGCCAGTGGCGCTACGACCCGCGCGGTAACCTGCTGCGACTCGATAACGGCAACGGGGCGGAATACCGCTTCACCTATGACGCCGTGGGCCGCCCGCTCAGCGAAACGCGCCCGGACGAGACCGTGCGCCATATGGAATGGGACGCGCGAGGGTTCCTCTGCGCGCTCGAAGAAAACGGCCGGCCTGCCGCCGACGGCGGTATCGCCCGTCGCGTCCAGCAGTTCAGCTATGACGACAGCGGGCTGCTGATCGGGCGCACTCAGCGCCACGCGGAGTACCGCTACTTCCGCGACCTGAGCGGCCAGATTACCCGCATTCGCCGCACGCCGACGGCCGAAGGCGTTGCCCTGGGTATCGAAAGCGATGAGATCGCTTACCGCCACGACGCCGCCGGGCGCGTGCTGAGCGAGTCCGGCATTAACGGCGCGGTGGGCTACGAATGGGATGCCCTGAGCAACCTGAACGGCCTGACGCTGCCCGGCGGGCAAAAGCTGGCCTGGCTGCACTACGGCTCCGGCCACGTCAGCGCCATCCGCTTCGGGCAGCAGCTGGTGACCGAGTTCACCCGCGACCGCCTGCACCGGGAAGTGCGCCGCACCCAGGGCGCGCGCGAGCAGCTCCGCCAGTATGACAGCCTCGGCAGACGCACCCTGCAGCGCAGCGAGCTAAGCACGGACGTGACCCTGCCGGAGCAGGCGCTACTGGAACGCCTGTATCGTTACACCGCACGCGGCGAGCTTTCCGGCGTCAGCGACACCCTGCGCGGTGAGGTGGATTACGGCTACGACGCCGAAGGGCGTCTGCTGAAGCACTACGAGGCCCGACAGGGACACAGCCGCGCGCAGTTCAGCTACGACGCCGCGGATAACCTCGCCGCCAGTGACGCTGCGGCACCGGTCACGGATAACCGCCTGCAGCACTGGCAGGCGCTGTTTATGAAATACGACCACTGGGGCAACCTGGTCAGCCGCCGCAACGGGCTGTATGAACAGCATTACGCGTATGACGCCGAGAACCGGCTGGTATCCGCCCGGGGAACCGGGCCGGAAGGGCGGTTTGAGGCGCGCTATCACTACGACGCGCTGGGCCGCCGTACGCGCAAAATCGTCACCACGACGCACGGCACCACCGACACCCGCTTCCTGTGGCAGGGCTACCGCCTGTTGCAGGAGCAGCAGGAGAGCGGGCTGCGCAGCACCTATGTATACGACCCGAATGAAGCCTGGAGCCCGCTGGCGCGGGTGGATCACCTTCGTGACCAGAGCAACGGTGAGATTTACTGGTTCAACACCGATCTGAACGGCGCGCCGCTGGAGGTCACAGACGAGCGCGGCGCGGTGCGCTGGAGCGGCCAGTACGGCAGCTTTGGCGAAGTGCGCCATCAGAGCGAAGGGTTCTCACGGGTTGTGAATCGCACAGCGATGGCACACCAGCCGCTTCGCTATGCCGGGCAGTACGCTGACGGTGAGACGGGACTGCACTATAACCTGTTCCGCTACTACGACCCGCAGGTCGGGCGGTTTATTGTGCAGGATCCGATTGGGCTGAATGGTGGGTGGAACCTTTATCAGTATGCGCCGAATCCGTTGGGGTGGATTGATCCGCTGGGTTTAATAAACGAATTTGGAATCGCAGGCTATGGAAGCCCCGTCCATGCAAAAGACGGTTTAACTGCACATGAGTTATTACAAAATGCTTGGCTAAGAAATAATGGCATAATAAAAGGTAGAATGTCTGGTATTGCATCTACCAACCCAGCGATAGCTTTGCAAGAAAACGCTATGCATAAAACCATATCCAAATTACAGGCCAAATATGGATTGCATAATCCTAATGTACTAAAAAACCAGTCCGCATTGCAGAATATCAACAGGAATACTGCAATTACTCGAAGAGGTATTTACGAAGACTTGGTGAATAACAGAGGTTGGGAACGTCAAAACGCTAAGGAATTTGCCACAGAAACGGCAATGAAACTTAGAGAAGAGTCTATTGGGTTTGCCAGAAAAAATGGGTTGACAAAATGTTAAAATCTAATCTTATCGCTAAAATAAGTACCCTGCCTGATGGTAATGTCATTGGGCGGATTGGTGGAAATATCCCTGAATTCTTTTTAGATAAACTAGATATTGTGCGGGGTTATAAGTTTTATTTGACAGTTCAGAATCCTGATGAGGCACATGAGTATATTACGATACTTACTCCTGAACGATATGATGATATGATTGATAAAAACATCTACCCTAATTGTTCAGTAAAAATTTTTACGCACACGCATTCTGATGAAAGCAATAATGATGCATTTACGATAAAACACATTAATAAGGCAGTTATCGTTGGGTATGATAAGGTTGAAAGTGAAGAGTTTGACTTTATCACTAAAACCGAAGAGGCAAGATTAATACAATCGGAAGATTATTATTTTGATGCTTTGCAAAAAGATGGTTATGAATTTTTCATGCAGATAGATGAAGATTATTATCCAGATGCATTGCTTGATGGTGATTACATCTTTGGTTACGGTGCTTTGTATTTGTATAAAAACATATCTGGCGGGAATATCATAGCTGGTTTTTGGCAGTACTCGTAAAGATAAATGATTAATAAAAGCCGGATTAATATTAATTATTTCCGGCTTATATGATATTGATGGTTTTTTATTCTGAATGCTTTTTTTCTTATTTTTTTAATTGCTTTTATAAAATTTCTTTAAATTAATCATGGTGTTAATATCATGTCTCAGAAAAATATATTTTTTTATAATTTAATAATTGCTCGCCCGTGTTTAAGATTCTATCTCCGCCAAAATGTTAATATTTTAAGATGCATAGTTTTAACTGGTTAAGTTTGTAATTCTATAGACACGGCGGTATATCGTTGACATGAATGTAAAGGCACCAGAAAAAATATGATATGATTTACGGTCGTGATGCTTTAATAATATCTAGCACTGAGTTAAGATTTTATTCCTTTAGCTTTTTGGTAAAAGCTTCTTTAGGTTTATCTGCTACCAGGTAGGCGTAATCCTAATTATAAAAATCATTGGCTTGAGCATCCCGACGGCCACCCGGATGCTAGTCAAACTGGTATGTCTGAGCATCATTCTAATGGTCATGTGCATGCGATTGACCCTAAAGGTAATGAGGTGATTTTTACATGGTAAATAATATGCCTGAGCAATTAATTAAATTTCCTATTCCGAATGGATAGTTCAATCAGGTCATTTCAAAACTGATTTACCATCGGAGGCTTATTGTATTTGCTATCAATATAATATAGATAGTAATGGATATGGTCCTTATGATTTTTTAACTGAAAAATCGAAGGGGCTATTGTCCTCTTTATTTACTAATCTTATGTGTTTTAATAAAGAGGGGCAAAATCTTGATGCTTGCTCAGCCCTAAGTAGAAAAGGGCTTTATTTTTATGGCAACAATAATGAATAAGTGAATAAGCAACTGACGGAGTATCGCAAGATGCTTCTGAAAAATAAGTTAAGAACTAATAAAGGATTACCTGAAGAGAATTTCCCTGAGAAACCTGAACTACTTAATCTTTATGATGATTATGGTGGTGCTGATGTAAGTGTAATAAATTCTTTAATAAAAAAGGTTATCAATTTCTTTTTTAAAGGTTTTTTACTCCTGTCGCTGGGGGAGTGTAATTGTTTTTGATGGAAATATATGGGGTAAAGCTGTTGAATATTGTAAGAAAAATGGAATTAGTTTTCAAGAGGTTGATTCAGTTGATAATCTGAAAGAATGGTAAGGTTGTTTTTTATAAATTAGCTAACTTAATAATAAAAAAGGACTGGAAAGATCTTCTTATCTTTCAAGTCCTTTTTTATTATTCTAATTTTGGGGAAGTTTTACACCATATGTCTAGTCAGATTATGTTACTTGGATAGCTCCTGCATATCATAATTATCCGCTATCAGAAAATATAGCTGTTCGAAATATTCATGGTGACGCTGCGCCCGGTCTCAAATCCCTTCTCTGCGAGTCAGTTGCTCATGAGGGGGCAAGTTGGGCTTGCGTGTATGTCCGGCAGAGATTTTGGTTTACGGTTGGAATAGGTAATGCCGACAAAGTCGACCTTAAAAAGCAGGATACTTTGAGTAAGTTTTTTCTATTTAACCTACTTTTTAGAAAGTAACATAAGTATCGTGCAGATAGCTTAATTTATCAGGGTGTGGCGGTAGCATGATTGTCTTATGCAAACCGCTACGTCTGCGATCTGAGCGGCCAGATTACCCGCATCCGCCGCACGCCAACCGCCGAAGGCGTTGCCCTGGGTATTGAAAGCGATGAGGTTGCTTACCGTCATGACGCCGCCGGGCGTCTGCTGAGCACTACGAGGCCCGACAGGGGCACAGCCGCGCGCAGTTCAGCTATGACGCCGCGGATAACCTCGCCGCCAGTGACGATGCGGCACCGGTCACGGATAACCGCCTGCAGCACTGGCAGGCGCTGTTTATGAAATACGACCACTGGGGCAACCTGGTCAGCCGCCGCAACGGGCTGTATGAACAGCATTACGCGTATGACGCCGAGAACCGGCTGGTATCCGCCCGGGGAACCGGGCCGGAAGGGCGGTTTGAGGCGCGCTATCACTACGACGCGCTGGGCCGCCGTACGCGCAAAATCGTCACCACGACGCACGGCACCACCGACACCCGCTTCCTGTGGCAGGGCTACCGCCTGTTGCAGGAGCAGCAGGAGAGCGGGCTGCGCAGCACCTATGTATACGACCCGAATGAAGCCTGGAGCCCGCTGGCGCGGGTGGATCACCTTCGTGACCAGAGCAACGGTGAGATTTACTGGTTCAACACCGATCTGAACGGCGCGCCGCTGGAGGTCACAGACGAGCGCGGCGCGGTGCGCTGGAGCGGCCAGTACGGCAGCTTTGGCGAAGTGCGCCATCAGAGCGAAGGGTTCTCACGGGTTGTGAATCGCACAGCGATGGCACACCAGCCGCTTCGCTATGCCGGGCAGTACGCTGACGGTGAGACGGGACTGCACTATAACCTGTTCCGCTACTACGACCCGCAGGTCGGGCGGTTTATTGTGCAGGATCCGATTGGGCTGAATGGCGGGTGGAACCTTTATCAGTATGCGCCGAACCCGTTGGGGTGGATTGATCCCCTTGGATTAACGGCCTTAGATACTACAGGATATAACGTTTATGGATTATTTGATCCGGGAGCATCAAAACCTTATTACGTTGGTATAACTGATGATCTTCTCAGGAGAGCGGGAGAACATAGGGATTCTGGGCGATTAACTCCGGGTGCTCAGTTGCTTCCTTTAGATGAGAATGTGACCTATGCACAAGCTAGAGGTTACGAATAATATTATATAGAGGAATATAAAACTCGTACCGGAACTATAGGTGAAGATATTTCTGCGACTAATCGCGGGAATAAATACAATTCATTTGACCATAGACGTACAGACGGAAGAGGACAGGCTTTTGAAGCAGAATACAGCATCAAGAAAAATGGTTCAGGCAGAAAAGGAAAGAGGTGCGGATGAGTAATTTTAAATTTTGGGCATGGGAGAAAAAACCAAGAACCATGCTTCGCTATGTTAAGCCTGGCGATGTATTTTGTTTCAAGGTTGATGGAGGGATGTATCGTTTTGGCCGTATTATGTCATTAATGTCAGTAGGGCATATAGCTGAAATTTTTGATATTTTATCTGATACACCTAAAATAACCGAGGGTGAAATTGAGAATGCTAAAAGAATCATTTCGCCACTGATTATAGATACCTATTCTCTACTGGATAAGAAAATTGAACCAGAAAGTGATTGGAGAATAATTGGACACCAAGATAATTATTCCCCCGATAATGTTGATGATGTTTATTTTGCATTCGGTATTGGTGACTCTTGCAAAAAGAAAGATTTTTACGGGAATGTTTTTCCAATCGACGAAAAAGAATGGAATGATCTTCCTAAACTTTCACCGAAAAGTAATTTTGATATAAAGAATATATTAAGAAAAGTTTAGGTTTGAAACCGGGAGGTAAAATCTCCCGGTTGGTTTATGATTAATTAATACTTGGTGGTTTAATAAATGAACAATGGAGGAATGAGTGAAATATAAAATATATTGGTCTTTAATAGCATTGAATGCATAATTGCCATGAAGAAGCATAATGTGTGATCCTGTAAGTAACGTAATGAACGTCAATAATATTGTGGTGAGTATGCAGTCACTAAAATGACAAAAATAACAGTATCAAAACTTCATAGGAATAAAGTTGAGTTCACCTCACCTTTAGGCAATGGAGTGGCTGTATGGTGTGGTGAACCACCGGAAGTAAGGGGTAGTTATAATGTCGAATTTGATGTAGATGACATTTTTAAATGGGGCTTGAATATTAATGATGTTTGTCAGGATACACCTGAAATCAAGGTGGATGGTGATGGAATGTTATTTGTTTCTCAGGTCATCTCTTATGAGAGTGACGGGGTTTTAACTGTTTTCATTAGGTGGTCAGATCATTTTTTTAGATGTTGAGTCCTACCCAGGTGGTAGTAAATTTGTTTCGTTTTCAACAGCCATAAAAAATATCTCATTGTATCCTTTTGAAGTGTAGACTGAAACTGAGAAGAAATTACTTGTTCCGCTACTAAGACCTACAGGTTGGGCAGTTAATTGTGCAGGATCCGCTTGGGTTGAATGCAGGGTGGAATCTTTTTCAGTATGCACTGTATCCGCTGGGGTGGTTTGCTCTGTGGGGTTATGTAATGGTAATACCGTCATAAGAGCGGTGACGCCTGGAAACGCGAGAGTATGTGAGCGGATAAAAAAATAAGTACTACAGCTTAGCATAAAATAACACCGGCCTAACATATTGCAGGTGCTCTGCATTCGCGTGACTCTTGGATTTCCTCCACCAGAAGCCAGGCATCAGCAGAGAATTTACAAACACCGTTTACTCGAAATGCTGATGCGGCGCATCAGAAAGTTCTAATTTTGGTGAGGCATTTCACGAAACCTTAATATTTTAATAGGTCATTTATGTTAAATGATGTAAAGGAAAAAATAATTGATAATGATTTTGTTAATATTGTTAGAATTAATATGATTTTCAATGATGCCATCAAAACCATGGAGAGGCTCTTAATGACGCTCGATGATGAAATCAGGAAGGAAATATCTTTGCTTCCTGAACAACCAGAAATTGTGGATGACTGGGAACACATTGCGGATGAGTTATCCGATAGTTATAGTTGGGCTGGTTCAAAAATTGACTGGTCAAAGACCAGTGCTCATAGGTCTTTAGAACTACATGGAGACTATAAGGATTGGTTGGTAGATATAAAGAAATTCATTCATGAAACTGATGTTCATGACGTGATTTCAAATAGTGATGAGATTTACTATATAAATGATTCGTCTCTTGATTTTTCTGTCAGATTGAATCCCGCGCAGTTCTTTTTATTTTTTGATGTGGCTATAGAAAATATTCCTCAGCATCATTATTTTTTTGATAGGGAAAATAAATGGTGTCTAGTGATCAGTGCAGAGGGATATATTGACTTCGGTTTCTCATGTTTAGATAAAAAATGATTGAAATGGGAGGTTCATCCTCCCAGGACGTTTAGGTAATGCTTTTGTTTTGATACAAAGAAACCTAGGGGGCGAGAGTCTTGCGATGATGATGTGCCTCTACAATTACCGTAAGGTTTTAGACGCGACATGGCTAGCCTGTTTGCCGTACTGTATGGTGATGCTGATCCATTTCGAGCAGATGGCACAATTGTTGTGCCAACGTTCAACGGCGAACAGAATAGCTGTGTCGCTTTTTACTTAATACCTAATAGAATTCTATCCTCATCAATTCCCCACAAATGCACTTACCTGCACGCCAAAACGCTTCGCCAGCGCGCGCATATGATCCAGCGTTAACGTGCGCTGTCCGTTGAGGATCCGACTCACCAGAGACTTCTTACCTATTTCGTTTTCGAAATCGCTCTGAGTGAGATGGTACTGATCCATCAGCGTTCGCAATAACGCAACGCCTGACGGAATGCTGGCAACACGCGCGTTAAATTCTGCAAACTCCGGAGACTCGTTTTCGTATTTATCGATTTTAGCGGTGAGCATCTCTACCAGCGGACTATCGGGGTCATGCTCAATTAGATACTCCACCAACCCCATAGCATCCTCATAATCTTGTCGCGACGGGCTTGAGCCCAGGAAAGGGAGCTCCCTTGTTAGATCGTTTGCCGCTTTGATGGCTGCTGAAAAGTTCATTCTTTCTTTCTCCGGTAGAGGTCCGTGAGCTTGTCATAATCTGCGTGAGTGCTGGTGTGTTTGATGAAGAGCTTTCCGCGCTCAAAATCAGTAAATAACATTACTCTTAAATACCCGCCACCTACGTCAATGACCCACCATTTTTCCCGGTATTTCATCCTCTCCCGGCTGGGGAAGCGCTTTCGCATGTCGTCTGGTGATGGGTAGTGCTCTCCTTTTAGTACCCAGTAAAGATCTTCCAGAGCGAGTTCTTGAATAGGAAAATGTCTGGTGGCCGCGTCGAAAGGCGCTCTTGAGACTGCGGGCATTTTTGCCCCCTTGTTTCCAGACTGGAAACATTTAAGGTAGTGGTCGGCGGGTTGAGAATGTGGGAACTGTCATGGATTGCAGTTTTCATTTGCTCGTGATAAAGGCGATCATTTAATGAGTGCGAACACTGTAAGAGGTGACTGTGAAAGAAATGTCCACTTTGTGCCAGGAGCGGACATTGTTATTAATAGCAGCAGACGCCAGCCGGACTCTCTCGTCTTACAGCACTTCAACCACTTCAAATTCTTCTGCGATCAACTCCATATCTTTAGAAAAATGACCTTCGCGGGTAAAAAATCGCTGATGCTCATTTCGCCAGTATTGAAGGCTTAAATCGCCTTCACCTTCTTTGCGGGCAAACTCCTCAGTCACATCACAAAAACGCACCAGTCGCATTGAAACCAGCCGGGTCACGCAGACCGGGGCATTCAGGCCATCAAGGATAATGTTATAGCTTCCAATCCTCGGGGCAGACTTTTCTTGCTGGTAAGAGGCAAAGGATCCGCAGGAGGCCGTTTTAATCCCTTTTTTAATCAGGTCCGCAAGCTCGCTGGCCAGTTCCGGGCTGTCTCCCATTTGCCAGGCATCTGCGCCTGGATACTTTACTTTTAATACCTCAACAGTAGCCATTAAGAGCCCTTTTTAATCGTCGATGAAAAATGTCATACAGAGTTTTAACATGAACTTTCCGGACATTAACATTGATGCTTTCCCTCTGCTACTTTGTCCGCTCTTCGCTCTTACCAGACATTCAAAAACAACATTAAATTTTGCGTATGGCCGGGGATCCGCTTCTTACCCAGCAGAACTCCGGCCTCCCATCACCCGCCTCAGTGCGTCGTTATATACGGCTCCTTCACAAACTCTGCCAGCAACCAGACCATATCATGCAGTAGCCCGGTGAGTTCTTTCGCCACGCTCGCAGGCAGTGTCCCGCCCATCACCGCCAGCGTTAATGCCACGGCATAATCCACCTGCAACACCGTTTCCTGCCAGCAGTCCGGCACGCAGGAAGTAATCTTTTCACCTGCAATCAATTGCTCAACCAGATACGACGGAAGCTCTGAGTCACAGCACTCACGCAGCCGCTTCAGCGCGGCCAGCAATCGCTTGCAGAGCGTGGTAAACGTCACTGTGTCGTCAGTTTCCACCAGCACGCTGACATACGCGGCGCAGGTATCAGCCAGCTCGAAAAGATTCGCAAAATCGGAAATTGAAGCGTTGATGAGCTGATGAACAGCGCTTTCTTCAGAGAGCGCATAAGAAAAGTTAGGTGTAGTAGCCATTTAGCATCCTCGTCGTGCAGATAAGTGTCATGTTATGCTAACGGGTTCCTACGCCCGGTTACGGATGTGCCGCAACGCAGGCACTTTACGACCGTGAAGAAGGGATGAAAAGGGATAACCCTGAATTACATAAGGTTGCTTGCAGGTTTGCGAGGCGGCTTCCAGAAGGGGATTGCCGCGTGGCGGCTACGCCCGACCCGGCCTCCAAAACCACCGCGATACGACCCGTAGGCCCGCGCAAGCGCAGCGCCGCCGGGCACAGTTTGCACTGCGATTACGTCTTACGCAGACCTTTTCATTTTGAGCATCCCTTCTAATAACGTCTGCGTGGCGCGGGAGGATTTTCCCGCCTGTGAACAAAACACCCCAAACTCCCGGCACAGTGAAAGCGTAGACATTTTGTAGTACATGGTAGACCTCAAGCCAGAACGATGTCTGGCACCGCGACCAGCCATCCGGGCGTTTAAATGGTTAAAATAAATAATAATAATCATTGCGCAATAAATTTCGCTGTGTCTTAATAGCGTCATCGGTTTGGAATACAGACCTTATGAAAGCAGTTTTAGTAAAGCAGTCCTCAGTTCAGGTGTTATCAGTAGATACTCCTTCTTCGTGAGCCTCCTCCTAAGTGCCAAATAAGTAACTCTCGAAATACAGGCCATCATCGCCGCGCTTAAGTGGCTCATAAATTAAGGATTTATCTATGTCTAATAAAATGACTGGTTTAGTAAAATGGTTCAACGCAGATAAAGGTTTTGGCTTTATCACCCCTGACGACGGCAGCAAAGATGTATTCGTACATTTCTCTGCAATTCAGAGCGACAACTTCAAAACGCTTGATGAAGGTCAGAAAGTTTCCTTTACCATTGAGAATGGCGCAAAAGGTCCAGCAGCTGGAAACGTTTCTCCACTGTAACCCGCGCTAAATATCAGTGCGGCGTACGATAGCGATGAAGACAATAGTCCGAGCAGTTAAGCTGTACTGATAAAAATTAACCCGCACCTGTGCGGGTTTTTTATTTTTAAAGGGTAATGGTACTGAGTTTTATATGGCAGCCTGCCCATACTCCCTTCAAATTCAGCCTCAAAAACTGCTTCGCAATAAATTGAGCATCAATACAGTCCGCAGTTTCTGAAAAGGTTCATCCCTGCTCCCGTTCCCCCTCGCTCATCATCGCCAGAAACCGTTTCACCGTCCGTGAGCGTTCAAAGCGCCGCCAGCAGAGCGCGATATCGGTATAAAGCTCCGGTGAGCTCAGCGCGTGGTAGGTGACATTCGGCGGAGAAATAGCGGCCATCGATTTCGGCACCAGCGCGAACCCGCCGCCAGCGGAGACCATGCTCAGAGAAGAGGAAAGTTGTGAAGATTGCAGCGTGTGTTGCATATCGACTCCGGCCCGCTCGCAGCTGCCGTAAACGCGGTCATACAGCCCCGGCGCGACCTCCTGGGGGAACAGCACCACCGGTGTATCCCGAAGCTGCTCTAACGCCAGCGAATCGCACGCAGCCAGAGGATGATCGCGATGCAGCGCCACCACCATCGGCTCCCGGTCGAGGATTTTTAGCTCGAACACCTTGCTGCTTTCGCACGGCAGGCGCACAAAGGCGATATCCAGTTCACCCTCCGCCAGCATTGTCGTCAGCGAAGACATATTGGCTTCCACCTGGTGAACCTGCACCGCAATGTTCTGCACCTGAAACTGACGAATCAGCGCGAAAATTTTGGGATGAAAGGCGTCGGAGCTGGTGATGCCAATCGACAGGCTGCCGTTCAGGCCGCGCGCGATGCCCCGGGCTTTCTCCAGCGCAGCGTCGCTCAGCGCCAGGATCTTACAGGCGTCCTCATAGAAGGCTTCTCCCGCCTCGGTCAGCTCCACGCCCCGCGTCAGGCGCCTGAACAGCGGTGTGCCCACTTCCTCCTCAAGCCGTTTAATCTGCTGGCTCAGTGGAGGCTGTGAAATACCCAGCGCTTTGGCCGCCCTGGTGAAGTGTCGCTCGCGTGCAACCGCGACAAAATAGCGCAGATAACGAAGTTCCATATCAAAAACGTCTCAAACCAGCATGGATTCTATATTGGAACTCTCTGCTGAATCGGGTCAACATTTATTTAACCTTTATAAATAAAGTTGAAGAGGACGGGCATGATGATGCATTCATCTGCATGCGACTGTGAGGCGAGTTTATGCGAGACCCTGCGTGGGTTCTCGGCTCAGCATCCTGACAGCGTGATCTATCAGACATCGCTAATGAGCGCCCTGCTAAGCGGCGTCTACGAAGGGGAGACGACGATCGCCGACCTGCTGGCACACGGTGATTTTGGTCTCGGCACCTTTAACGAGCTGGACGGTGAAATGATTGCCTTCAGCAGCCAGGTGTACCAGCTGCGCGCCGACGGCAGCGCCCGCGCCGCTAAGCCGGAGCAAAAAACGCCGTTCGCGGTGATGACCTGGTTCCAGCCGCAGTACCGCAAAACCTTTAACGGTCCGGTCAGCCGTCAGCAGATCCACGACGTGATCGACCAGCAGATCCCCTCCGATAACCTGTTCTGCGCGCTGCGCATCGATGGCAACTTCCGCCATGCGCATACCCGCACCGTTCCGCGCCAGACGCCGCCGTACCGGGCAATGACCGACGTGCTGGACGACCAGCCGGTGTTCCGCTTTAACCAGCGCGAGGGCGTTCTGGTCGGGTTCCGCACCCCGCAGCATATGCAGGGCATCAACGTGGCGGGCTATCACGAGCACTTTATCACCGACGACCGTCAGGGCGGGGGACATCTGCTCGACTATCAGCTGGAGAGCGGCGTGCTCACCTTCGGCGAAATCCACAAGCTGATGATTGACCTGCCCGCCGACAGCGCGTTTTTACAGGCCAACCTGCACCCCAGCAACCTTGATGCGGCTATCCGCGCCGTCGAAAACTAACAGGAGAACTACCGTGAACAGTGAGAAACAGTCACGTCAGTGGGCGCACGGCGCCGATATGGTTGTCGGCCAGCTGGAAGCGCAGGGTGTGAAGCAGGTGTTCGGGATCCCGGGCGCAAAAATCGACAAGGTCTTTGACTCCCTGCTGGACTCCTCCATCGAGATTATCCCGGTGCGTCACGAGGCCAACGCGGCGTTTATGGCGGCAGCGGTAGGGCGGTTAACCGGCAAGGCCGGAGTCGCGCTGGTCACCTCCGGGCCGGGCTGCTCCAATCTGATCACCGGCATCGCCACCGCCAACAGCGAAGGCGACCCGGTCGTCGCGCTGGGCGGGGCGGTGAAGCGGGCGGATAAAGCCAAGCTGGTGCACCAGAGCATGGACACTGTCGCCATGTTCAGCCCGGTGACCAAATACGCCGTCGAAGTCAATTCGCCTGACGCGATTGCCGAGGTGGTGTCCAACGCGTTTCGCGCTGCCGAGCAGGGCAGGCCGGGCGGGGCGTTTGTCAGCCTGCCGCAGGATATTGTCGACCAGCCCACCACGGGAGCGATTTTACCCGCCAGCGGCCCGGCGCTGATGGGCCCGGCACCGGAGTCCGCCATTAACGACGTGGCGAAGCTTATTGAAAAGGCCAAAAACCCGGTCATCTTACTCGGCCTGATGGCCAGCCAGCCGGCCAACAGCGCCGCGCTGCGCACGCTGCTTGAGAAAAGCCGCATTCCGGTCACCAGCACTTATCAGGCCGCCGGGGCGGTGAATCAGGAACACTTCACCCGCTTCGCCGGGCGCGTCGGCCTGTTCAACAACCAGGCCGGAGATCGGTTGCTGCATCTGGCGGATCTGATTATCTGCATCGGCTACAGCCCGGTGGAATACGAGCCGTCCATGTGGAACAGCGGCGACGCGACGCTGGTGCACATTGACGTGCTGCCCGCCTATGAGGAGCGCAAGTATGTTCCCGATCTGGAACTGGTCGGGGATATTGCCGCCACGCTGAATCTGCTTGCCAGCCGAATCGAGCACAAACTTGAACTCAGCCAGCGCGCCTCGGAAATTCTTGTCGATCGCCAGCATCAGCGTGACCTCCTCGACCGTCGCGGCGCATCGCTAAACCAGTTTGCCCTGCATCCGCTGCGCATCGTGCGCGCCATGCAGGACATCGTGAATAACGACGTAACGCTCACCGTCGATATGGGCAGCTTCCACATCTGGATCGCCCGCTACCTCTACAGCTTCCGCGCGCGTCAGGTGATGATCTCCAACGGACAGCAGACCATGGGCGTGGCGCTGCCGTGGGCGATTGGCGCGTGGCTGGTCAACCCGGGGCGCAAGGTGGTGTCGGTCTCCGGGGACGGCGGATTTTTGCAGTCGAGCATGGAGCTGGAAACCGCCGTGCGCCTCAATGCCAACGTGCTGCACATCATCTGGGTGGATAACGCCTACAACATGGTGGCGATCCAGGAAGAGAAAAAATACCAGCGTCTCTCCGGCGTGGAGTTTGGCCCGGTCGATTTCAAAGCCTATGCCGACGCCTTCGGTGCGAAAGGCTTTGCCGTCGAGAGCGCCGACGCGCTCGAACCGACGCTGCGTGCCGCAATGGATGTCGATGGCCCGGCCGTGGTGGCCATTCCCGTCGACTACAGCGATAACCCGCTGCTGATGGGCCAGCTCCATCTCAGCCAGATTTTGTGAATCAATATAAGGACAGAGAAATGCAAAAAGTGGCTCTCGTAACCGGCTCCGGCCAGGGGATTGGCAAAGCGATCGCGCTTCGCCTGGTGAAGGACGGCTTTGCCGTCGCTATCGCGGATTACAACGAAGAGACGGCGAAAGCGGTCGCGGATGAGATCACCCGCAACGGCGGGAAAGCCGTCGCCGTGAAGGTGGACGTCTCTGACCGCGACCAGGTGTTTGCGGCGGTGGAAAAAGCCCGCACTGCGCTGGGCGGCTTCAACGTCATCGTCAATAACGCCGGGGTGGCGCCGTCTACCCCTATCGAATCCATCACGCCGGAAATTGTCGACAAGGTTTACAGCATCAACGTGAAAGGGGTGATCTGGGGCATTCAGGCCGCGATTGACGCGTTCCGCAAAGAGGGGCACGGCGGTAAAATCATCAACGCCTGCTCCCAGGCGGGCCATACCGGCAACCCGGAACTGGCGGTGTACAGCTCCAGCAAGTTCGCGGTGCGCGGTTTAACCCAGACCGCCGCGCGGGATCTCGCGCCGCTGGGGATCACCGTTAACGCCTATTGCCCGGGCATCGTCAAAACGCCGATGTGGGCGGAAATCGACCGTCAGGTCTCCGAGGCGGCGGGTAAACCGCTCGGCTACGGAACGGAAACCTTTGCCAAACGCATCACGCTTGGCCGTTTGTCCGAACCGGAAGATGTGGCCGCCTGCGTCTCTTACCTCGCCGGACCAGACTCCGACTACATGACCGGTCAGTCGCTGCTGATTGATGGTGGGATGGTGTTCAACTAAATTCTAATAAGCTCTGACATGAACTTTCCCCTGCTCCCGTGCAGGGGCTTTTTTTTGTCTCCTCAGCCATTGTGCATTACACTGCGCGCTGCAAAACTTTAGTCTTAAGATCTGACAGGCGGTAACAGCGATGAACGGTACAATCACAACGTGGTTTAAAGATAAAGGCTTCGGATTTATCAAAGATGAAAACGGCGACAACCGCTATTTTCACGTGATTAAGGTCGCCAACCCTGATCTGATTAAGAAAGATGCGGCGGTGAGCTTCGAACCCACCACAAACACCAAAGGCCTTTCCGCGTATGCGGTGAAGGTGATCCCGGAGAGCAAGCATCTTTATATCGCGGGCGAGCGCGTGAAGCTCACCTCGATCAAATCCTTCGTGGTGTTCAGCGAAGAAGAGCCCGTTGAGACCAAAATCGACAAAGAGAACGCGGTGCTGTCGGTGGGGCTACTGATGAACAGCATCAAGCCGAAAAGTGAGAAAAAGCCGGGCGAGATGCGCACGGTGAAGAAGCTGGCGATCACCACCTTCCAGAACACGACGATGATCTTCACCGAAGATGAAATCGACATCGACGCGACGGTTAAGCTGCTGAAGTAATTTTATGCCGGGTGGCGGCTACGCGTTACCCGGCCTGCACGTTCTTCCTTTTCGACCGCTTTTTAACCTGCTATAACAAACTCCTTACCTTGCAGGGAGTCACCGCCGTGCCCGAAATCAATCAACATGGTCAAACCGTTAACGATATCGTCCCCGACTGGAAATGTGCCCGAGCGCTAACTCGCACGCCGCTAACCGGCCAGTATTGTCGTCTGGAACCGTTGGACGCAGAACGCCACGCGGCGGATCTGTTTGAAGCTTACGCACTGGGCGATGACAGCGACTGGACGTGGCTTGCCAGCACCCAGCCTGTGAGCGTTGAGGCTACTGCGCACTGGGTGCTCGGAAAGGTGCTGGATGACGACCTGGTGCCCTTTGCCGTTATCGATCTGCGCACCGAAAAGGCGGTAGGGCTGGTGAGCTATATGGCGATTGAACGCTTTCTGGGATCGGTGGAAATTGGCCACGTCACCTGGTCGCGCAAGATGAAAGGCACCCGCATTGGCACCGAAGCGGTGTGGCTACTGCTGAAAAATGCCTTTGAGCATAAATATCGTCGGCTGGAGTGGAAATGCGATTCGATGAACACCGCCTCACGCAACGCGGCGGAGCGGCTGGGGTTTGTCTGGGAAGGGCGCCTGCGCCAGAAGCTGGTGCGCAAAGGACGCAACCGCGACAGCGATATGCTCTCTATTATTGACGGCGAGTGGCCGGAAAGGGACGCGGAGCTGCGCGCCTGGCTGGCGGCGGAGAATTTTGACGCGGAAGGGCGGCAGATTAAGCGGTTAGAGGAATTTCGCTAGATAGGCGTTGCGGGCAGAGTGCATTATAGCAACTCTGCCCACGAACGTTATTTCTCGATCATCTGGATAATTTGGTCGCGGTTGATAGCATGTTCATTGCCCGCAACGTCCTCATAGGTAATTAAACCGTTGTCATCATCGACTTCCGGCTTTCCGTGGGTAATAATCATTTCCCCATTTTTCTTTTGTAATACATAGTCGCTGGAGCACCCTGCAACCGTGAGGGTCATCAGTGCCAGACTCATTATTGCAACCAATTTTTTCATCTTAATGCCTATACCTTAAAAGACCACTTTGGGCCAAATGACGTTACTGAAAAGTCCTTCATTGAAAGGGAGATATCAATAACACTGCATATATTAAAAACATGAACAATAGCGTCATAATCACAACGCGACGTTCGAGTGGCGTAACGATTGAATTAGATTCTTCATCTGGTTTTGTTGACATAATTATCTCTCAATTAACCTGCGAGCGTACCCGACACTTTTAATGGCAGACGATAGTGATGTGCCATACATAAGAAGTTATCGACATTTGCTGAACCTCTGTTCCAGTCGTACTCCATGTTGAGTAATTTGTATTTTCCTGTACCAAAAAGGTGATAGGGGAGTAATTCCACACCCTGAAAATTCTTTTTTCCTTGTGTGAGTGCAGAAATGAGCGCCAGTAATTTATCAGCCTGATCCGGTGCATCGTTAAAATGCGGGATCACGGGGATACGGATAATAATCTGTTGCCCTCCCTGTAATAGCCGTGCAAGATTCCGCAGAATCGTTTTATTACTGACACCAGTAAAACGGGTATGCAGCGCATCTTCCGCGCTCTTTAAATCGTACAGAATCAGATCGCAGCCCGCCGTTGCCTGATGAATAGCGTGCCAGGAAGCGTAGCCAGCGGTTTCAATGGCGGTGTGAATATCCTCCGCTTTGAGCTGTTCAATTAAAACGCGAGCAAATTCAGGCTGCATTGCCACCTCGCCGCCACTGAGCGTCACACCGCCTCCGGACTGGCGAAACCAGATTTCATCAGCCATGACCCTTTCAAATGCGTTTTGTGCGCTAACATGTTCTCCGACAATATTGAGCGCGGCGGCAGGACAACGCTCTTCACATAATTGACAGCCAACGCATCTGCGGTCACGTTCAAGAACATGCACATTTTGATTCATGCTGTGGAGCCCCGTCGGGCACAGGTCGGCGCAGTTGCCACAATGCAGACAGCGGTCGGCATGGAAAAAAACATCCTGTTCGGCAGTTTGTCCTTCCGGATTTGCGCACCAGGCACAACGCATCTGGCAGCCTTTAAAAAAGATGATGCTGCGGATACCCGGCCCGTCATGTAACGAAAACCGCTGAATGTTTGAGATCCAGCCATACGCCTGTTCAGAAATGCCGCTGCGTCGTTCTGCTGATAATCTCATCCTGCACCTCTTTGCTTAATTCAACGAAGAAAGCACTGTAGCCCGCCACCCGGATCATCAGGTTGCGATATTCAGCGGGGTGTTTTTGTGCTTTTCTCAGCGTCTCATCGTCCACGTAGCTGAACTGGAGTTGAGCATTACCCAGAATGCTCGCTGTACGCAGCAGGTGGATCAGGCTGTTCTGACCTTCAGGTGTTTCAAGCATGCCGAACATGAGCTTGATGTTATGCACCATGCCAATATCCATCTCTTCGACGTTGATCCGACTAACGGAGTTGATTATTGCAGTAGGTCCGAGGTAATCCGTTTGCTGAGCCGGGCTGATGCCATCAGCCAGCGGCTTACCCGCCAGTCGGCCAGAAGGCAGCGCACCAGTGATAAGCCCAAACGGGGTGTTGTTTGAAATAGAGAGTGTGCCGAACGCAAACGGCGCATACAGCATCCGGTACTGGCGGTGCTCCTGCTCAAGAAAACGCACCAGCTCGCGGGCGATATCATCCACCTCACGAATATCATTGCCATATTTCGGTGCTCGCTGACAGGCAGTAAGTATTTCCTGATAACCGACAAAATTATGTTCGAGTGCCTCCACGAGCTGCCGCAGCGTGAAGCGCGCGGTGTCGAAAACCAGCGTCCTGATGGCCATCAGCGAATTTACACAATCAGCAAGCCCGGTCCAGATGAGACCTGGCCCCGCGTTGAGGCGCGCGCCTCCCTGCGTGACATCTTTTGCTGTGGCAATACATCCCTCAATCAGGCATGACATCAGGGGTTTTCGGGCATGTTCTGCATGTAGCTTTTGTACGATAAGCGTCGCTTCTGCGGCTTTTCTGACGATAGCAGAGAGCTGAGTCCGAACCGCGGATTCAACGTCTTCATAACGACTGAACTGAGATACATCACCAGTGGCGGGGCCGCACTGTTTCCCATTTTGGGTTCGACCATTATGCAAAGCCAGCTCGATAGCCGCAGTACAGGTGGTATAGCCTACCGACGTCCACTGGTACATTTTCCCTGATTTTTGGGGCTCGACGCAGCCCATCAGACAGTAGTCCCGGGCATCTTCATAGCTAAACCCTTTATGAAGCATCATCCGGATATGCGCATCGTCGAAATGACAGGCTGGAAAACCCATGCCACTGCGTACCACTTCGACCACTTTGCGCATAAACGGCTGAGGGGACTGATTATGTATACGTACTGCTAAACCCGGCTGGTAAATTTTTAAACGGGCTGAACAATCCATTATCATCAGCGTCAGCGGGTTGGTCGTATCGCCACCTTCACGTTTCTGGCCGCCAACCACGAGGTTGATAAACGGCTGGTAGCCAGCAAAATACATGGCTGTAGATTCGCTACAAATCCACAGGGTTTCGGCCATTTTTATGAGCCAGCAGCAGAGGAGTTCCTCAGCCTGTTGAAGATCGAGCGTGCCGTCGTTCAGATCGCGTTCCAGCAGTGGCCAAAGATATTGGTCGACGCGGCCGAGTGATATGCCGGTCTGATTTTCTTCCAGCATAAAGAGAGAATGCACGAACCATATCGCCTGCAACGCATCATGGAAATGCTGTGGTGGCTGTTCAGGCACACGGCTGCATATCCCGGACAGTTGCAGCAGCTCATCGCGACGCAGCGGATCGCCTTCTTTTTCCGCAAGCGCATTCAGATAGTGAGCATAACGTCGGGCATAAGTCACCACCCCGTCACAGGTATGCAGCATGGCGGTATAAAAATTGAAGGCATCACAGCCCTCGGGGGTAGCAGGATCAAGCGCGAGCAGCAGTGCTGCCGCTTCTTCACGGATCCCCTTTATTCCTTTGATTAGTAAAATATTGTCATAACCCGGACAGGAATCGCCGCCACCGTTTTGCGTTTTGATCGTGACATCGCAGATGCCATCATCATGACACCACTGCCATAGGCCGTGAGTCTTTAACTGCGTTTGCGCCATTTCATCGAGGGAACGGCCCTGCCAGTATGGGAATACTTCTTCGCGAAGCAGACGCTTTGTTTTCTCATCAATCTGATAAGGATCCTGCGCTCGCGTGGGAAGGGTTTCCAGCTCTTCGGCCAGCCAGCGCCAACTGATTTCAGGCGAAACTTCTCCCCCGCGTGCGCCGCCAGCCGGATGGCTGACGATCAGTTCATTTTGCGCCACATGCAGAGGCGCAGTCTCACAGGCACGCCGAAAGGCCAGGGCCCTGAGCAGACTGTTGTTCATTCCCGGATTGTCTTTATAGACCTGGGTTACGCTCACGGCCCGATGCGCCGAGACGAAAGGTTTTGCCTGAAGATAGGATTCACGAAGCTGCACCACGCGCAAGGAAAGTATCTCTGTTGTCATGCCGTTTCTCCTGTTAAAAGGCGATGATCGCCAGCCCGGTCACGATGCAGCCAATCCCGATCTTTTCCAGAATGCTGCTTTTTAATCGATAAAATAAGCTGCTCATCACGGTAATCAGTACAATCCCCAGCCCCGCCCAGATGGAGTAAGCAATGACTGGCAAAATATACCCCATAAGCATTGATAAAGAATAAAAAGAAATAACGTAGCAAATCAGGCAATGAATTGTTAATGGAATATTTTTAAAATGTCTGGTCTCAGGGAGTAATAGCGTGCCAGTGACTTCCATGGTGACAGAAATAATCAGCCAACAAAGGCAGTTCAGTATGATATACATGTTTTATTACGGTGTTATTTGTTTTGCTTGATCGCCAGGTTGAGTGTGATTGTTCCAGCGATAACAATCCCCAAACCCAGCCATGCCCTCTGCGATACAATATAGTCAAAAAAGCGGGATTGTATAACGGTAATGCTGAATAAGCCGACCGCTGACCAGATAGCGTAGGCCACGCCGAGATGAATTCGGCGTAATGCAATCGATAAAAAATAATAACTTATGCCATAGCTTATTATCGCTGACAGTCCCACAACGGGGCGCTGAAAACTGTTTGATAGCGATAACAAGGTTGTGGCGATAACTTCAATGGATACTGCAACCATGAGTGCAGCAAAGCTTTTCGTTAACGTCATTAATAAATCTCACACTATTTAATAAAATATAAAGCGTGTTTATTAGTATAATAATGCAGAGTCGTAACCCGACTGAACAATTCCGCTCACGTTTACGCAACACATCCTTGTGCTTACAGAATAAAGACGCCTTCAATCATCAGGCACGCTTTGCCCGAAAGTTCGATACGTCCGTTATCTTTAACAAAGCAAATCAGTTCGCCTTTACGGCTCCCGCCCTGTTGCGCGTGTAATCTCTTTTTCGACAGTTTTTCACTCCAAAGCGGTGCCAGAAAGGTATGAGCCGAACCTGTCACCGGATCTTCATTTACCCCCACCTGCGGGCCGAACCAGCGGGAGCGAAAATCAAAAGTGCTTGAGGACGCAGTCACCACCACGCCGCGTGTGTTAAACCTTGCCAGCGCGTTGAAATCAGGCTTCAGGGCATCCAGCTTGTCTTCATCGTCGATGACGACAATAAGGTCGGATGCCTGCCAGACTTCTACGTCGTTTTCCTCCAGACCCAGGGCCTTAAGCAATCCTTCCGGCGCGGCAATTCGGGATGGGAGCACCTGGGGGAAATCGAGCGTATATTGCTCACCATGCGAGGTCACGGTCAGTTCGCCGCTGCGGGTGAAAAAATGCACGCTTTCGCAGGCGTCGTCACGGCTTAAGAGAACGCTCGCGGCAGCAAGCGTCGCATGGCCGCAGAGATCCACTTCCACTGCAGGGGTGAACCAGCGAAGCGCGAAGCCGCCATCCTGTTGAACCACAAATGCGGTCTCGGAAAGGTTGTTTTCCGTCGCGATATGCTGGAGCACTTTTTGTTCCGGCCAGGCGTCCAGCAGGCAGACGGCGGCGGGATTACCCGTAAAGGGGCCGTCAGAAAAGGCGTCAACCTGGTAAAACGGAATGCGCCGGGGACTGTTATTTTTCACCCATCACCTCAAGATCGTTATATACCGTATAGCGGGTTACGCCCAGGGCCTGCGCCGCGTGCTGCACGCCGCCCCGCATTTTGAAAATGCCTTTAGCGTGCATTTCAGCGACTATTTTAAGCCGCTGCGCTTTCTGTACCTTTTTGCCCGGAACCGAATGTTTATCGATGATTTCCTGGATTGACTGCTCAATGATGCCACCCAGGTTCATATCCTGCGGGTCTGAATCGGCAAGCGGGTTGCCTGTTATTGCGTCGAGGCACTTGCGCATTTGCTCATAAGGAGAGGTATCGATATTGATGCAAAAAGCCATCAACGGTACCCCTTCCTCGCTGTAGTAAATTGTCGAGGCGCTGTTCAGGATCCGTCCGGACGCCGTAGTGGTTTTATAATTTTTAACCGTAACCGGGGTGCTGTCCTTATTGTTTTTAAGCAGCAGAGCGAATCCTTTGTCTTTTTCAGGACCAGATAAAAGATTGTCGCCCGCTTTTCTGCCGCTGACGTGCCCATTAATGATTTTTACCACGGACTGCTCTGGCGTGGTGAGGTTATGCAGGACTATCTCCTGGTTCGCTGACAACGTACCTGCGAGTGCTTCCATTGCCGCTTCCAGCGGCCCGGAAATCAGTTCAATCTGTTTGGCGTAATCTGATTTCATCGTTTTTCCTTTATGTTCGGCATGGTCAAAGGTCCTGTATAAAACCTCGCTTACATTCTTTAGCTGGCCTTTTCTGCCCTGGCGAGAGTCCTGGTAGCGTTAAAGTATATTGATAATGTTTAATTATCAACAAAAAGTTGATAAAAGGGGCGGGGGCGCGTAGATTTTATGTCATGCAATGTGATTAAAAATAACGTAACAGTATAATATTTAAGGAATAAAATGAAATTTTTGACTGTGATTGTGGCTATAACACTCCTGACGGCATGCCAGCTGGTACGCCCTTTTGGCGATGCTACCACCTATAAACCATTTACCGTTTCAGCGCATCCCGGACTGGAGGGACGGTATCACTGTATGCGAAGCACGCTTGACGCTGAAGGCTACGAAGTGGAATACATCTTCCCGGAACGCGATACGCCTAACTTTTTTGATATCTCCAGAGAGCACAGGCTGATTGCCCAGGTCGATATGTATCATACCACCGGGGCAAACTTTCTGGATATTACGCTTATCTCCGGTTCGAAACAGACCAATGAAGATCTTGCCCGTGTCATAGCCCATTGTGTCAGCAGATGATCAACCAGAACGAAAAACATGCGAGGCGCAGGACAGGGGCGCCTTGATCCTGCTTGCAATCATACCCCCCTAATTTCAACAAAAAGTTGATTATCTAGCTTTGTGTTGATAGTGTAGTCCTACTGGCTGTCGTCAAGGGGGTTATATGAACGTTGATCGTAAAAAAAACACTGAATGGGGCAAGTGGACGGAGCGAGGCCTGGTCTTCACCGTCATTATGTTTTGCATCATTAACTATGCTTATCAACTCTACCGCATATTTTCTGCTTGAAGCCGTCTGTTTTCGTTGTGAAAGCTACGAAAAATACAAAGCCCTTACCCAGACAAAAATATATTAAAGATCCTGAGTGCTGAGGCTCATTTGCGTTTCTGGCATAAAACTCTAAAAAGAATAAATTTTTAGACAAAAAAACTCACAAACTGAATGGTTATTACAATTCAACATTATCATTTATAAACTGTGGAATTATAGATGGGAGTGGTTTTTTAATTTGCATTGGTGGTCGTAAATAGTCTTTTTAACTACTTTTTTGCATTTTGTGTGGTTAAAGAGGTTGGCTTTTTCACTGATTGACACATTTATCGTTACTAAACACAATATAACCTCACATTGCCAATGGTATTAGTCCTAAAGTCATTATCAGGGAGGTGTAGGTATAGAAAAGAATAAGGAACTTGTCGCCTGTCAGGCTGCGTATAGCGGGTATATTGTGGAATTTAATAATGGATCCCGTCTCTGGATAAATCGGGAAACATTGCTGGTCGGATGGTTCGACAATCCGCAGGTGCCTCAAAAGGGAAGGATGCGCTTTCAGAAGACAAAGATGAATCTCTTTGCTTATCTTCTTGAACATGCTGTTCGAAAAGAGGTCAGCCGTGATGAATTATTACATCAGGTATGGGAAAAATATGGCCTTAAGTCATCCAGCAGACAACTTTGGCATGCAATTGGCCAGCTTAAACTGAGTCTGTTTACGCTGGGTATTCCTTACGAATTTATTCAGTCGAATAAAGGTAAGACCTATTCTCTGGAAAAAGTAAAGGTTTTCTTTATTACGCAATCCGATATTAATGATAATGCATATTAAATATTTTTAAGTTGTTAAAATTTTTTAGATGAGATATATACATATGTCTGAATATATTAAGGTATTTCTGGCGTTATGCTCTTTTGTTTTCACTGGTACGCTCGCCCATGCGGCCAGTTCAGGTACGATCACCTTTACCGGTTCGGTGAACAGTGAAACCTGTGCGGCGGTGGTAAATAATGGTAATGCCGATGCGACAGTAACATTACCCGCCGTACCGACATCAGCATTAAGTGCGGCAGGAGCGACAGCGGGGGCAACCACATTTACGATTAATTTAACGGGCTGTGATGCAGCAAATACCAAAACCCGCGCATACTTTGAAGCAGGGGGACAGGTTAACAGCACCGGACGTTTAAATAACTCGAATACTGCCGGGGCGACAAATGTTGAACTGGAGCTCCTTGATGTGGATGACAACAGCTCCGTTATTGTTGCCGGTGACTATGCTTCACAGTCTACCTCCGGAACCAAAGTCGATGCCTCGTCCGGTACTGGTACGCTGAATTATGCAGTCCGTTATTATGCTACCGGTGCGGCGACATCCGGTGCAGTAGCCAGCTCAGTGACGTACAGTATTATTTATCTCTAATCTTTTTGCTCGATACGGATATAACAATAATTAAACAGGGAGAGTGTTCTTCTTGAGGTCTGTCGTCGGCCTGAGGAATCAGGCCGTTTTTTTCCAAAATGGAGCAGTATGAAATTTAAAATTTTCTGTACGTTTATATCACTCTGTTTTTTTAGCCATCTCACTGTGGCCGCTGTCTCGCTTTCCGGAACGCGAGTAATTTATCCGCAGGGTAAAAAAGAGATTTCGCTGGAGATTAAAAATCACGGTCCCCAACCGGTATTGACTCAAAACTGGATTGATGACGGAAATATTCATGCGTCACCCGATATACTGAATATACCTTTTGTCATTACGCCACCCATTGCCAGAATTAATCCTGAACAGGGGCAAACGTTGCGCATTTCTATTCTGGAGAACATGCTGCCGCGGGATAAGGAATCTGTTTTTTGGGTAAACGTGCTGGAAATTCCTGCCGTCAATAAAACGGCGGAAAATAAACTTCAGATGGCTTTCCGTACGCGCATTAAATTACTTTATCGGCCGGAAGGACTCGCAGGGCAACCGGAGTCAGCAGCGCAGCAACTCACCTGGAGACGAATATCCTCCACACAGCTTGAAGCGGTAAATAATACCCCATGGAACGTATCCCTTGCCGGGGTAGTTTCCGGCCGCTGGAAGGCTATGGGGGATTTAGTGCCCGCTTACGGTAAAAAAAATTTCACGGTTAAACGCGGATCTTCTCTGTCATCTAATGGCGACATAACCTGGACGTACATCAACGATTATGGAGCTGAACGTTCCGCAAGAGGTCGCTTGAATAATTAATTCACAGGACTGGAATGCTATGAAAAAGGGATTATCGGTATGGCCTGCGCTTTCAACCGTGGCTTATGGGGTTTTCTCTGCACTGTTTTACGCTTTCGGAGTTCATGCTGATGATGACATACAGTTTGACAGTAATTTTTTGCGCATCTCCCATCCTGAAAACGTTGATCTCTCGGCTTATATGAATAATGCGATGCCTGCCGGCAGATACCGGGCCGATATCTATCTGAACGATAAGCTTGTCATGATCGATGATATTCGCATCAGCGGAAAAGATGCCCGCTCTCAGCGCATTTTGCTATCGCAGGCGACCGTCACAGGATTGCAGTTAAAAAAAAGCAGGCTGTGCGCCAGTAATGCCGGGCAGTGGTGCGATCTCCAGGCCGTCCTGCCAGAAAGCCAGCTGAAATTTAACGGAGGCAGACAGCGCCTTGACGTCAGTATCCCCCAGGCCATGTTGCAGCATGTCGCACGCGGCAGCGTGAGCCCGGTGCTCTGGGATGCTGGGATCCCCGCGCTGCTGCTGGGGTATAACGTGAATGGCTATCGCAGCGAAAATAGCAGTGGGGAATATAACAACCTCTACGCGGCGCTGAACGGCGGGCTGAATATCGGAGCTTGGTATTTTCGACATAACGGGACGTTAAGCTGGCAGCAGCAGAATGGTACGCAGCAGAAAAAATATACGGTGCTTAACAGCTACGTTCAGCATCCGCTGGCGGGTATTGAAGGGAACCTGATTCTGGGGGAGTCAAACACCTCCGGACAGTTATTTGACTCCGTGTCATTTACCGGCGCATCGGTAGCCAGTGATGACCGGATGTTGCCCGCTTCGCGTCGGGGCTATGCGCCGGAGATCCGCGGGGTCGCGCAAACCAACGCGAAAGTGACGATCCGTCAGAACGGAAAAGTCATTTATGAAACAACAGTATCGCCCGGGGCATTTGTTATCAACGATCTCTATCCGAGCGGGTATGGCGGCGATCTGAACGTTACGGTGCTGGAGGCTGACGGCTCGCAGCATTTTTTTGACGTCCCCTATGCATCGGTTGCACAGCTGCTCCGCCCGGGAACAAGCCGTTACAGCGCGACGGCGGGCAGGCTGAGGGGAGACTATCTCAGCGAGCGCCCGGCATTTAGTGAAGTGACGTATCAGCGGGGGCTGACAAATAGCGTCACCGGTTCTGGGGGCATTCAAGCCACGTCATTTTATCAGGCTATGCAGGCAGGCCTTGCTGTGGGAACACCTGTCGGAGCAGTGTCTCTCGATACCACATGGTCGCAAACCCGGCTAAGAGAAAAAACACTCCGGGGAGAAAGCATCAGGCTGAGCTACAGCAAATATATTCCCGCAAGCCGGACGCAGTTTTCACTGGCCACCTGGCGATACTCAACGGGGAATTATCTTTCTCTGATGGATGCCACCCTACTACATCAGCAGCGGCCTGATGAGATAACAGACGGTCAAACCGGTAGAACCCGTAACCGGGTGACGCTGACCCTCAACCAGGGGCTGCCTGACAAGTGGGGACAGCTTTATGTGACGGGCATTCTTCAGGACTACTGGGGGCGGAAAGGCTATGACCAGCAGTATCAGGCGGGCTATACCCTGACAACGGGCAGGGTGAACTGGAGCCTGGGTGTCAACCGAAGCCGCTCGGCGGGGGGAGAATTTCAGAATATCTGGACGTTGAGTTTTAACATGCCTTTGGGTAGCGCCAGCACACCGCTGCTTACCGGGCAGGTGTCGCGAGACGGGCAAAGACATTTCAGCGAGCAGGTTGCGCTTTCCGGCAGCGCCGGCGAGCGACAGCAGTTCAGCTGGAATGCCGGGGCGTCACATCAGTATCAGTCGGGGGATTCCGGGCAAATAGGCGGGAGCTGGACCGGGCCAGTTTCTACCCTTACAGCAAACTATGCTCAGGGGAAAGCATGGAAGAGTGGCTCAGTGGGAGTGAGCGGCACGGCCGTCGCGCATTCCGGCGGGGTCACTTTCTCACCCTGGACAGGCAACACCTTTGCGCTGGTTGAGGCGAAGGGTGCGGAAGGTGCTGAAATTCCCGGCTATGCCGGAACGCGCGTGGATGGATCGGGCTATGCGTTGGTACCAAACCTGATGCCCTATCAGAAAAATGCCGTATCGATAGATACCACCTCGGTAGAGGATGATCTCGATCTCGACAGCACCAGCAAGCAAGTGATCCCATACGCTGGCGCCGTAGTGAAAGTGAAATATCGCGCCACTGAGGGTGTACCGGTACTGATAAAAGTACGCAGGAGTAACGGTGAGGGTGTGCCATTTTCTGCTCGTGCGACAGATGCCAGCAATAATATCGTGGGGTATGTGGGGCAGGGGGGCCGCCTGTATGCCCGTCTGGCGCAGCAAAGTGGGATACTGGAACTACGCTGGGCTGAAGGCGAAGGGTCACGCTGCAAAATGAAGTATTCACTTCCGTCCACAGCGGGAAAAAAATTGCTCATCTTCGATTCAATTTGTAATTAATACGACGTAAAAACGTCAGGAAGCTAATGAAAGTTTTAGTCTGTGTATTTACTGATAATGAGTTTTTATTTTCAGCAATGGTGGAATTGCTCTCCTCCCATCCGCTTTTAGCGGAAAAATATGGACTACGCAAAATCCGTTCAGATGAAATTGTAGCGTGGATGCGTACGGCAGATGATCGGAATATGATTATGGCCGGGCCGGATATGGAGCCTCTGGTCAGAGCTTTTTGCCTTGATAAACAGTTGGATTATTTGACGACCAGATTCAATGCCAGTGAAATCCAGGATTTTTTGGTGCACGGGATAAGCCCTCATCATGAGAGAAATACGAATCTTGTTCGGGCAAGAAAAACCATGAGGCTTTCAAAACAGGAATTAAGAGTACTGTCATGGTTTATGCTCGGGTTAACGCCTCATAGTATGTCCAGATATTATGGTTTATCGATTAAAACAATCAGTACCTATAAGAGACGCCTGATGGAAAAGCTTTGCATTACATCCGATGCCGAGCTTTTTAAGGTGGGGATCACCTATCAAACGTATCGTAATCATTTTGGCTAAATGAAAAAGAGGGCGGGCCTTCAGTGATAAGCGTAACGACGTAGGAGCAGTTTAGATATGCATTATTGTATAAAGCAAAGAGGTGGTGATATGTACAGGCTTGTATTAACTGTTTTGCTTTTGTATCCATTCTCAACCTTTGCCACATGCGTGTTAAATACGAGTGATACAAGCATGTTGCAACAGGAGCAAACAGTTCAAATTCCATTGAATCATCAGATGATATCGGTTGGGCAGGATATGCCTGTGGGTTCCGTAATATACAGTCAAACTTATCGATCAGGGTTAAGTAATTATAAAGTATCCTGTGCCAGTAGTGGTGGTTATTTTCGAGTCAGTCGACAAATAGTTTATACGCCTATGCCTGTTTCAGGATATTCTGGAGGGGCATATACAAAAGTATACGAGACGGGTATTCCTGGAGTAGGTGTTAGTATATGGAATGGTGGTATGAATATGTGGCCCAATGAGTCGATAACATGTACCGGGCTTGATGGGATTAATTGTACGATAAGTGACCCTTATAGCGTTAACGCCTTCGACATAACATTTATAAAAACGGGCGATATCACCCCAGGACTCCTCGATGCTTCGAGTTTGCCGACGGTTTCGATAAGTCTTGGAAAGCAAACAGAGAATTATGTAAAAATTGCAACTTACTCATTTATCGGCAGCATTCAGGTTAGTACTTCAACCTGCACGACACCCGATTATACCGTCCCATTGGGGAACTGGTCACAAACAAGATTTAAGAGTAAAGGATCTGCCAGCGCGTGGGTGACCGCCAGTATTGTTTTAACAAACTGTACCAGGGCCATTGGAAATACAACGACTGGAAATGTCTGGTCGGAAAATGCCTCAGTCATAGCCGTAGGAACCATACAACCTAACCCCTGGACTGTTTCTTTTTCCTCCGTCAGCGGCGTTATTGATGCTGATAACGGCATCATCGCTACGGACACGTCAGCAACAGATGCTGCACAAGGGGTAGGGATACAGCTCAGCCAGGGTCTACCTGACAGCGCAGGAACTAACCTTATAAAAATCAGTGATAGTGCAATAACCGGAACGTTACCTACAACGGGAGAAACGTCATATGTCATTCCATTATCGGCGCGTATTATTCAGACCGAAGATTCTGTTGTGGCAGGTAACATAACGGGAAAGGTGGTTTACACTTTAAATTATCTGTAGTGTTCTGATATTTCCTGCCCTTTAGCCCCCTCATTTGCGATGTGGGCTGTCGCGGATGGGGGGCATTACAGCGTTTTAAACACAACCGTACTACTGAACGCGTTTGTAGCGATCTCCGTTGTACATAAGATGATCGTCAAAAATGATGAAGTTATCCCCATTATTCGCCCACAGGAAGTTTTCCTTATCCAGCATGGCATTGATTTTTTTCGTGTTGTAATGGACGCCCGTTTCTTTATCCCATATGAGATCGGTTATTTTTACCGCATAGAAATGACGTTGCCCTGATTTCATGTCTGCTATAGAAATTTTAACCGGGATCTTTGAATTTGTTTCCTCAATCCAATTTCCAACAAAAGCCTTTCCATTTTCCGGTTTACAGCCCGTCAGTGAAGTGATGAATAGTAACGCAATAGCATATGATGCCAGACGCATTGTCGATGCCTCTTAATCTATTTTAATAATGAAATGTTTCTGCTGACGTATTTTAGAGGAGGTGAACAGGGAGGGCAATTTGTGATCTGATGGGGCTTTGTTGAATAAATCAGATTTCGGGTAAGTCTCCCCCGTAGCGGGTTGTG